>Ga0302320_10000370_pt1 | contig 105341 bp, 75 predicted proteins | sample Bog_T0_3_FD_202130 | JGI IMG/M metagenome (GOLD analysis project Ga0302320, IMG submission 202130) | Peat permafrost microbial communities from Stordalen Mire near Abisko, Sweden - Bog_T0_3 | ecosystem: Environmental > Terrestrial > Soil > Wetlands > Peat | place: Sweden: Abisko, Stordalen... | reverse complement strand
TCCCGCCTGGGAATTGTGCTGACGCCACCGCATAGAGATCAGTCCCTGCCTCGGAGTGTAGCCACGCATAGCCGGTGATTTTTTCCGGATTCGCGAACGGGAGTCCCTTCGCCGCGCCGGCGACGAGTCGCGAGATCGAGGTCGTGTAACAGCCCACGTCGAGGATGCCGCCGCCGCCCAACTCGTTCTTGAAAAGTCGACCCTCCGCGTTGTAACCGGCGTGAAAACTGAACGTCGCCTGAATGACCCCAACCTGCCCGATGGCGCCGGAGCGGATCAGTTCGACCAGCCGCGCTGTCTGCGGATGACAGCGGTACATGAATGCCTCCATGAGTAAAACCCCGTGTTCCCGCGCCGCTTCAGCCACCACCGTCGCCTCGGCGTGGTTCAACGTCAGTGGTTTCTCGCAGAGAATATGCTTTTTGGCACGCGCGGCCTTGATGCACCATTCGGCGTGAGTCGGGTGAGGTGTGCTGATGTAGACAGCCTGCACCGCCGGGTCGGCCAGGAGCGCTTCGTAGCTGCCGTGAGCGCGGATTGGCCCGAATTCCTTCGCGAAGGCGTCCGCCGATCCTTGGCTGCGACTGCCCGCCGCGACCAGTTTTCCGGTCCGGGACTTGGCGAGGCCCCTGACGAAAGTATGGGCGATGTTCCCCGTGCCCAGGATACCCCACGCCACCTGCAAATTTTGGTCACTCATGCTGCAAAGGCTAAGCACGACGCGGTTCGGCTGGCAATTGAAAGCGGGAAGGGGAAAAGGTCCAGAGCCTGCGTAATACGCGTCCGTTCAAAACCCCTTCCCAAGGTTGCTTCTTTACCTGCGGACACTGTTCAAATACCCGGACCGCTCACCCGATTTAGCCGGCATTATCCTAGATGGCCTAAATGGCTAATAATTTTAGGCCATATAAGCCATATAGGGCATGCAGCGCTACCGCCTTCGGACTTTTCCGTGCGATATTGCTGACATGACACCTAACCTGATCTCGACTTTCTTCCCGGTCCGCATGGGAAGCATTTTCATAAATACTGTAGCCGACGTGAGTCCGTCGTATTTTGAGGCCCGAAGGGCCGGAAAAAAATTAGCCGGTGGCGTTAGCCACCGGTTTCGCCCGCAAGATCAACCGCCCCGGACGGGGCGACGGATGATTTTGCCTCTTGGATATTCCACTGCCCCTCCGGGGCGGGTTCTTTTGTTACGTCACACCGGTGGCTATCGCCACCGGCTAATTTCCGTTGGCCTTCCAGGCCAAAGACAGAAGGACGGCTATCGCATGAATGAAAACGCTCCAGCCATTTCGCACTACTCCATTCGCCTGATTCGCCTCATTCGGTTTTTACGGCTTTTACGCCTCACACGCCTGATTCGCTTATTTTTTTTCTCACCCGAAACCAGGAACGGCTCGCCGCTGGGCCCGCGACGGCTACCTTGGAGACGTCTACCAGTCAGGGTCAGGACGGAGTTTGTCCCTCTGGAATAAGAAAGCCTTTGCTCCGGGCAAGAAGACGAGTACATTGAACCTCTACGGGGGCGCATTGGCTTCGACTGGAGCATGGTGGTGCCCGCCGCAAGTCGAGGATGGGGTAGGTCTTCCTCGTTAAACAGCCAGCCCAAAAATAAAGAACAACAATACGTTGGCTCTCGCTGCCTAATAAATCACGGCACGACGTTGTCGCCCTGACCTCCACTAGGGGACGACAACGACATTAGTGGGGCGACGCGGTTGGTGAGTGACCGACCTTCCGCGGCGAATCAACGTGGTGACTACGGATGCGGGGTGAGTCGCGCCACAACCCGCATCCCGACAAAATCAGCGCGGACAAACTTGTAGAAGCGGTCAAGACCTTGTTCCAGGACGCGGGTTCGACCCCCGCCGCCTCCACCTCTGATAATTACGAAACATCTCGCTTTGCACGCAAAGTAGCGTTGTTTGCACGCAAACCTAAGGAAGCAGGGGAGACAATCACCGCAGGAAATTCCTCGGTGGAGTTCCACCAGATTCGGCGTGGCGCACGCACGATCTATTCGCTCAACAACTAAGTTTGCTGCGAAATTTCCAAAGACTTACGCTCTTGCCAATGAGTCGCATGGAAGCTACCCATTCCCGTAAATCCCCGGTTTGAGCGCCATGGAGGTGGTGGCCTCGAAAATCTCGGCGGCCGGGCTGGTGCGCAGGCATTTGCCGTCGCGCATGACGATGACTTGGTCGCACAACTCGATGACTTCATCCGCCGAATGCGAAACATAGAGCATCGGAATTTTGAACTCGTCGCGGATGCGTTTGAGGTAGGGGATGATTTTCCATTTAAGTTCCTGATCGAGGCTCGCGAGCGGCTCGTCCATCAAGAGCAAGCGGGGTGAGGCGAGGAGCGCCCGCGCGAAAGCAACGCGCTGTTTTTGGCCGCCGGAGAGAGCAGAGATGGAGCGGTCAAGCAGCCCTTCGATTTCCAGAACCTCGGCGACATGGGCCATGTTGATGCCAGAGGACAACGCTGCAGGCTTGTGGCCGTAAGCAAGATTTTTTCGGACGGAGAGATGGGGAAACAAGGCGAGGTCCTGGGGAACGTAGCCGACGCCGCGTTGCTCCGGGGCGAGAAATATTTGCACGGCGCGATGCATCAGTACCAGGTCGTCGACGGCGATAAAGCCCGAGGCGGGTTTGCGCAAACCGGCGACGATTTCAAGGAGCGAGGTCTTACCCGCGCCCGAGCTTCCGAAGATGCCGATGACTTGTCCGCTTACTTCGAGGTTGACCTCGAGGAGAAAAGTCCCCTGGCGAAGCTGGAGTTTTTGGCAGGAGAACTTCATCGTGTCCCGCCCCATTTGGAGAATTGGTTGCTGAAAAGAATGGCGGCGAAGGCGAGCACGGCGGAGAGGCCCATGAGTTCGTAGGCGTGGCCGTCCTGGCCTAACTGGATGTCGCTGTAGATGGCGACCGACATCGTGGTGGTGCGTCCCGGAATGTTGCCGGCCACAAGGATGGTCGCGCCGAATTCGCCGAGCGCACGGGCAAAGGCCCACACCGCGCCCGCCATCATTCCGCGCGCCGCCAGCGGCAGGGTGATCGTTGTGAAGACCCGCGCTGGACTCGCCCCGAGTGTGCGAGCCACCTGTTCGAGGCGGGGATTGATTTCCTCGAAGGCCAGCCGCACGGTGCGCACGAGAAAAGGGAAGGACATCACGGCCATCGCCGCCACGACCGCTTTCCATGTGAAGACGATTTCGGCACCGAAGATTTTTCCGATGAGTACGCCGATGGGACCGTGACGGCCGAGCAGATTCAGCAGGATAAGCCCCGTCGCCACGGGCGGCATGACGAGCGGGAGGGCGACGACGGTCTCGACCAGCGATTTTCCCGGCCATTCCTTGCGGGCGAGCAGCCAGGCCAGCCCCACACCGAACGGAAAAATCAGGAGCGTGCTGAGGCTGGCAGTGCCGAGTGTTAAACCGATGGCCTGGGCGTCATCGGCGTTCATGCGAGTCTACCCCTTTGTGATGAATCCGTATTTTTCAAACGTCTTCAAGGAACTTGGTTCCGAGAGATAATCCAAGAACTTTTTAGCAGCCGCCGCATGTTTCGATCCCTGGATGAGGGCGGCGGGATACGCAATGGCGGGGCCGTCCGCGACTGGCACCTCATAGGCCACCTTCACTTTGTTTGAGATGAGCGCGTCGGTCTTGTAGACGATTCCGGCGTCAACATTGCCGGTTTCGACCGCCGCGAGCGCGGCGCGGACGCTCTCGGTCGGAATCACGCGCGCGGCAATTTGGTCCCAGATGCCAATTTTTTTCAGGTATGCTTCGGCATAAATTCCGGCCGGTACGCTTTGCGGCTGTCCCAGCGCGATCTTCTGGATTTTTGGGGCGGCGAGTTGTTTGGCCGAGGTCATCGTCACGGAGCTATCGCCGGGCACGACAATAACCAGGCTGTTGGAGAGAAGGTCTTTCCGCGTTCCCTTCGCGACGAGGCCCTGCTTTTCAAGGTCGTCCATCTTGGCTTCGTCGGCGGAGAAAAAGATGTCGGAGGGCGCGCCGGCCTTGATCTGCATCACCAAGGTATTCGATGCGGCGAAATTGAAAACGATATGATCGCCGCCGGTCTTCTCATAGGTCGCCGCAATGTCCTTCAAGGCGTTGGTGAGGCTGGCGGCGGCGAAGACGTCCACTTCGTCGGCGCGAAGACCAAGTTGTGTTGCGAGCAAGAGTATAAAGCAGGCGTAAAGAATTTTCATGAGTGTACCGGGCTAATCATTGTGGCGTTCAGGATTTGTTCAATTTCCATCCACTTCCAGGTGCCGCCATTCAGGCCTCCTGACAGCTTCAGATTTTCATAAATGTACGGCGCGGTTGTTGCCAAGGAAACGGTAAACTGCTGCCGAAACAGCTCCGGATCGGAAGTGGGGTGATTGGCAAACAGGGACCGGAATCGAAAAACCATTTCGGTCGTGTCCGAGGCGCTTCGGCCATGCACGCTTTCCAGCCGGTAAAAGGTGACGCGCCCCGATTGGGCGGAGTTGCTTTCGAAAATCAGCGCGGTGTCGGCGGCATCGCGTGGCGTTTGAAGCAAGGCGACCAGTTCCAGTTCACTCACATTCCATGAGGACAAGCCCTCGGGTTTGCAAACGGACAACACGTAGGCGGCAATCGGGCCGCGAGGGCCGGAGAGGTTGGCGCGTTCCGGTTGGTCGTAAGTTTCCTTCAACTTTTCGCCTGACTGACGTCGATACAAACTAAAGCCCATGGATTAATTCCTTCCGCGTTTCCAATTCACTAAACATTTGTAGAAGAGCGCCCAAGCTGACCGCTTGCTTGAATCGCAAAGCATGTTCGCGCACGCGCTCCAGCAGTTGCGCGGCAGTTGCCTGGTCGATTCTATATCCCGCCTTTTGCAATTGATCCCGGATTGCCGCTGTTCCGGAGTGATGGCCGATGACAAACTCGGATTCTTCCCGTCCGATGTCACTGGCTGCATAAGGCTCGTAGGTGCGTTGATTTCGCATGAGTCCCGCGCAGTGAATGCTAGATTCGTGCCGGAACACTGCTTCGCCGGTGACTGGCTTGGCGGGATGGAGCGCGCGTCCTGAGGCAAGGGCGACGAATTGAGATAGCGCCCAAATTCCATTCAGTTGCAAGCCACAGTCGATGCCGCACGAAACCCGCAAAGCCATGACAACTTCTTCCAGCGCGGCGTTTCCGGCGCGTTCGCCAATGCCATTGACGGTGACGCTCGCGGCATCTGCTCCCGCCTGAAAAGCGGCAATCGTATTGCCCACGGCCATGCCGAGATCGTTGTGGCCGTGGAATTCAATTTCCATTTGGTTCGCCGCAGCACGCGTCGCCGTAACGAGCGTTGCGGTACTGGAGGGATTGAGCACGCCAACAGTGTCGGCGAGACGAAAGCGCCGCGCGCCGCATGCCGAAGCGGTTGCGACAAGTTCGCAAACAAAGTCCAAATCAGCTCGCGAGGCGTCCTGCGCGCCAACCGTGACGTAGGAGAATTTTTCGCGCGCGTGAGCAACAAGTTCCCTCAACGTGGCGAGCGCCCATTTGCAGGATTTGCGCCAGGCCTGGAGATGAATCTCTGAGGCCGGGATGGAGATATGCACGCCATCGACGCGGCAAAGAGCAGCCTGTTCGAGATCGCGGTGGTCCGCCCGGCACCAGGTCAGGATCTGGCAACGGGTCGCCAGATCGCAGACGGCGTTGATGTCGTCGATCTGGCGCACGCCCATGGCCGGGATGCCCACCTCCAATTCCGGGACGCCGAGATCGGACAGGCCGCGCGCGATTCGGATTTTTTCCTCACGCGTGAAAGCGACCCCCGGCGTTTGTTCGCCGTCGCGCAGGGTCGTATCGATCAGGTGAGGAACGGCCATTGCGCGGTTATTCGTCCACGCCGATCATCACCGAGGAGGCTTTGATCACGGCGTAGGCTGGCTTCCCTTTGGCCAGTTTTAATTCCTTGACGGCGTCATTGGTAACGATGGAAGTGACTTGAATCCCTTTGGCGATTTCAATCACGACCTCGCTGTTAACGGCGCCTTTTATGAGTTTGACGACTTTCCCTTTGAGAGCATTGCGAGCGCTTATTTTCATGAGAGAAAGGTACGATTGTTTGGCTAGGAGACAAGAAGATGCTCTTCCGCCACGCTGTTATTTTCGATGGCATCGAGGATCGCGTCGGCGGCTTCTTCGTTGACACTCTTGTACCAGTAGCCTTGCGGATAGACGATGACGACGGGCGCGTGGTCGCAAAGTTTCATGCAGCCGGTGCTGGAAACCATGACGTCCGCGAGTCCGCGATCGCCGGCTTCCTCGGTAAAATATTGCAGCAACCGGGCGGACTCTTTTTTGTGGCAAACGCCCTGTGCTCCGGCGGCGCGAAAACTGCCGCAGACAAAGATGTGTGTTTTAGGTTTGGTGATCATGGTGTTTCCTTTCTGTATGGGTGATGGGGTTGGGTTTGAGGTCCTTTCATAAAATTTATCCGCAACCGGTTCCGGTGCCGCGACAGCTCGGGCCCGCGCAGCCGGTCATGCGCCGCTTCAACGCCGCAGGCAGCGGTTGGCCGGCAAAAAGGTGGCGCAGGCCTTCGTCGATGATCCCTTCCATTTCGAGGACCTGCAGGCCCATCTCATCCAATACTGCGCGAGGGCCGATGCCCGCCGCGCTGACCAGAACCATGCGGCAATCCTTCAATTGTTCGGCCAGTTCCTCCCAGCGTTTCACACCGCGACCCGCTTCAGGCGCGAGACGGATTTCCTTGAATTTGTACCCGGCGGTGGAAGAAGCATCCGGCTCGTAAACGAGAAAACGATTTGCTTCGCCGAGATGCTGATTCACCAGCATGCCTTCGAGCGAGGCCACGGCGATGCAGGGGCGCGCCTCGCCGTTCGGAGCTTTTTGAGAGTAAGCCTGGAGCATGGCGTTTTGTTCTTCAGTCGGTTTTTCGTTGATAAGCCCCACCGCATCGGCGCGGCATCGTGCGCAGTGGGCCATTTGAGGGAGATGCGCTCCTGATTGCAGCCTCACTCGCGCCACCATCGTTTTGTCAGGCTCAGTCATCTCTTCAAACGCGGCGCCTTTGACTGGAATCAGCGGCATGCAATTCATGATGTCGACGCCGAGTTCATGCATATGTTTGGCGAGCGTCGGAATGTGCTCGTCGTTGATGCCGGGGATGATGATCGTATTGGTTTTGACGACGATGTTCTTTTCCTTGAGCTTGCGAATCGCCTCAAGCTGGCGTTCCAGCAGAAGAGCGGCGCCGTGCAGGCCGCGCAGCGGCGTTTTGTTTTCGCGCACCCAGGCGTAAATTTCCGCACCGATGGCCGGATCAAGCGCGTTGATCGTGATCGTGACGTGACTGGTTCGCAGCTCCGCGAGTTCATCGATATAGGGAACGATGCCGAGACCGTTGCTGGCAAGGCAGAGAATGAGATCGGGATGACGCTTCCGCGCGAGGCGCAACGTCTCCATGGTCTCGTTCGGGTTGGCAAATGGATCGCCCGGCCCGGCGATGCCGAGTACCGTGATTTCAGGTCGCTTAACGAGCATTTCATCGAGATAATCCACGGCTTGCCATGGCTTCAGAATGGCGCTCGTGACACCAGGCCGACTTTCATTCGTACAATCGAATTTGCGATTGCAGAAATTACATTGGATATTGCATCGCGGCGCGACGGGAAGATGAATGCGCCCGAATTTATGATGCGCGTCGCGGCTGAAGCACGGGTGTTTGGAGAAATCGATGCCGACTTCTTCGGGAGTGGCGGCATTAGCGGTGGTGCTCATAGGTAGCTGTATCCGACTTCGGAGTCCTCCTGTTTGCGTTCCATCAGCGTGTTGACGATGGTGTCGAAAAGTTGCTGCGCTCCGCGGTAGCCGAGGTGAAGAATGCGCTGCCCGCCGATGCGGTCGTGAATAGGAAAGCCGACGCGAATAAGCGGTACCTTTAGCCGCCGCGCAATCGAGTAGCCTTTGCTGTTGCCGATGAGGAAATCGGGCTTGAGCGCTTCGGCTTGCTCGCCGATGTCGGCGAAATCAACGCCGCCGCGAATTTCCATTTTTGCGGCGCTCTTTCGGGCCGGGGTGGCGCACACCTTTTCGATGGCTTGCGCGAGCCGCCCGCTTTCTCCGCCTGAAGCGCAAAGCACCGGCTCCACGCCGATTTCGAGCAGGAACGCCACGAGTCCGGCGACCAAATCTTCCTCTCCGTAGACAACCGCACGCTTGCCGAAAACATATTTGTGGCCATCCACGAGCGAGTCGACCAAGCGGCCACGTTCCTTCTGGTATTGGGTTGGAACGGTGCGGCCACTGGCGCTGCTGAGAAGTTCAAAAAAAGCATCGGTTTCCCGCAGGCCGATGGGCATGCCCAGCAAGCGGCGCGGAATATGGAAACGTTCCTCCAGAAATTCTCCCGCTGTTTTGGTTTTTGTCAGCGTATGACCAAATTCAATCGAGAGTTGTGAAGAGCCGCAGTCCGCAATGGACTTTATCGGAGTGCCGCCGGAGGGGAGTTTTTCGTATTCAGACCAGCTCTCGCCGTCCATCGTTTCCGAGTAATCGGGCAGCAGCGTGAAAGGGAGTCCGAAGTCGGTCAGGATTTCCTTGAGGTGCCGCAGGTCCGAGGCTGAGACCATGCCGGGGAAGAGATTGATCCGGTGCGAGCGCGGGCCTGGAACTGCCAGCGCTTCCACCATCGCGCGGACGGCGGCATGAAATCCGTCCATGTGTGTGCCGCGAAAACTCGGAGTCGAAACGTGGAGCATCTGCGGATGCCCTTCTTCCCAATTCTCCGACATGTATTCGTGAAAAAGCTGGTTCATGTCCTCGCCAATCGTCTCGGCCAGGCAGGTGGTGGCGACGGCGATGAGTTCGGGCTGATACTGGCTGTGAAGATTTTTCACAGCCGCCTTGAAGTTGCTCGCGCCGCCGAACACCGTCGTGTCCTCGGAAAAATTGGAAGAGGCGATGTCGATGGGTTCGCGAAAGTGACTGATCAAATAGCGGCGAATATAAGTGGAGCATCCCTGCGATCCATGCAGCAGCGGGATGGCCCCTTCCACGCCGCGAAAAGCGAGACACGCGCCGAGCGGCGTGCAGAGTTTGCAGGCGTTGCGGGTCGCGGATGTGATTTTACGTTCAACAACGCTCATGCGACCTCCTCTTTGACGAGCGTTGCTTGCAGGGTAATTGCGGAATCGAACGCTGGCGTCTGGGGCGCGGCACTGCGTTGCCGACGCGGAACGAATTGCCAGACTGGGCTCATGACGGACGAATAAACTTCGCGCGCAAAATTCAGCATGCCCTCGAATCCCGCAAGCGGTTCCTTGCGCTCGTGATTGTGATCGCAGAACGCAACGCCGAGTTTGTAGGCGATGGGGCGCTCCTTCACACCGCCAATGAAAAGATCGACATCTTTTTCGAGGACGAATTTCGCGAGCTCCAGCGGATTGGAATCGTCCACGATGATGGTTCCTTCGTCGCAGATTTCGGCGAGCTGCTGATAATCCTCCGGGCCGCCGGTCTGCGAGCCGACCACGGCGGTCTGCATGCCGATGAGCCGCAACGCCCGCACGAGCGAGAAAGCCTTGAACGAGCCGCCGACATAGATGGCGGCCTTTTTGCCCTGCAACTCTTCGCGGTAAGCCTGTAACTGCGGATAAATCGCGCCGACTTCCTCGCGCACGATGTTTTGCGCGCGCTCCATGATGGCCGGATCGTCGGAGAAAAATTTGGCCGTGTCGTAAAGCGCGGCGGACATGTCCTCGATGCCGAAGTAGGAAACGCGCTTGAAGGGAATGCCGTATTTTTCCTCCATCATTTTGGCGAGATGCGTCATGGAGCCGGAGCATTGAACGAGGTTCAACTTGGCTCCGTGTGCGCGCCGGATGTCTTCGACTTTTGCGTCGCCGGTGATGCAGGTCACAACCTGAATCCCCATTCGTTCGTAATATTTGCGGATGATCCAGGTTTCGCCGGCCAGATTGAAATCGCCGAGAATATTGACGCTATGCGGGCTGATGCCCTCGGTCGCACCCGTGCCGAGGAGCGTGTCAAGGGCTTCGCATGCGGCGCGATAACCATCCTTCTTGGTGCCCTTGAATCCTTCCGATTGGACGGGAATAACGGGAATGCCTTTTTCTTTTTCAACCGTGCGGCAGACGGCTTCAACATCGTCGCCGATCACCCCGACAATGCAGGTGGAATAAATAAACGCGGCCTTGGGCTGGTAGCGGTCGATCAATTCTCGGAGACCGGCGAGAAGTTTTTTTTCGCCGCCGTAGATGACATCCATCTCGTGGAGATCGGTGGAAAAACTGTTGCGGTGAAGCTGCGATCCACTCGATAGAGCACCGCGAATGTCCCACGTATAGGCCGCGCACCCAATGGGGCCGTGGACGACATGCAACGCATCGGAAATCGGGTAGAGCACCACACGCGATCCGCAAAAAACGCAGGCGCGCTGGCTGACCGAACCGGCGGTGCTTTTCTTGTTGCAGGCGATTTCGCACTTGCCTTCCCCTTTGCGAAGGACTTGCTCCTGCCTTTCTGGGATGATGTTAATCATGTACGTCTCCAGGCTTGCAACGACACCCATCCGGCCAACAACGAACCGGAATGGATGCCGTTTTCATTACTGAATCAATTCGAACCAAGCTTCGTCGCACTCGTGGTCTTTTTTATCGAGAAGAGCGTCGGTCATCTTTTCGATCAGCCGCATCGCGCCGACATAACCCACGGTCGGGAAGAGGCGGTGGCTCAGGCGGTCCATGATCGGGAACCCGAGGCGGACCAGTGGAATGTTTTCCGCGCGGGCGATGTGCTTGCAGTAAGTGTTGCCGATGATCAGGTCAACTGACTCATTCTTGATCCACTGATGCATCTCGAAGAGATCGGAAAATTGTTTGACCTTCGCGTTGGGCGCGTGGTCTTTCAGGATTTCCTGGATGCGGCGCTCGAAGAACTGGCCGGGCGTTCCCGTGACCACATAGGCGGGGATCATGTCGAGATCGACGAGGAACTGGGTCATCGCAATCACATGGTCCGGATCGCCCGCAATCGCCACGCGTTTGTGGTGGAGATACTGGTGCATGTCGCTCATCAAATCGACCAGGCGGCCGCGTTCAACTTCCAGGCATTCTGGAACATCGACCGTACCGAATTGCCGTAGCGCGTCGATGAAACGATCTGTGCCGGTCAAGCCGATGGGAAGCTCAAGGAATCCCGCCGGGACGTTACACTTGTTTTCCAATTCCGTGGCCGCAGCGTGTGAAGCGAAATGGCCGAGGGCCAGAGTTGCGAAGCAGTCGCCGGTCGCCTCCAGGTCGGAGATCGTCGTGCCGCCTTTCGGGAAGAGTTGGTAATCGCCGTCGAGCGGCGTGTCGAGCACCCCGGACGTATCGGGAAACATGATCGCGTCAACGCCCATCGCGGTATAGAGGCGGCGGATTTCGCGCATGTCGGCCGGATCGACAAATCCCGGAATGATGTTGAGGCCGTTGCGTATCCTGCCGATGCTTTTGGAAAGATATTTGACGATTGACGTGACCATGTTTGAAAACCCGGTTACGTGTGAACCAACGAAGCTCGGCGTGTTGGTGTGGATGACTATCTTGCCTTCCGGCACTTTTCCTTCCTCCCGCGCCTTGTGAATGATCGTGGGAATATCGTCGCCGATGACTTCCGACAAACAGGTGGTGTGCACCGCCACGATGTCGGGGTTGTAGATCGAGAAGATGTTTTGCAGCGCGGTGGTCAGGTTTGCCATTCCGCCGAAAACGGCCGATCCCTCGGTGAAGGAACTGGTTGTCGCCATGACAGGCTCTTTGTAGTGCCGGGTGAGATGACTGCGATGGTAGGAGCAACATCCCTGCGATCCGTGGCTGTGAGGCATGCACCCGTGGATGCCGAGCGCGGCGTACATCGCGCCGATGGGCTGGCACGTTTTGGCCGGATTAATCCGTAGTGCTGTGCGTTCTTTGATTTCTGCCGTGGTTCCGTCAAGCATGGTGTTCTCCTAAGGTTTGGATTGTTCCAGCGATCACATTTCCTCCGCTTCCGCCGCCCTGGCCGCTCTTTTGATGGCTAGGCGCGCCGTCGCCGCTTCTTCGTTGGTGGGCTTCGGGTTATGAGTCATGGTGGCTTCCAATTGCGGCCTCTGTCTCCACGGCGGGACGATATATTTCCAGACCTTGGTGTTCACCATGCGGTCGATTTCCAGATAGAAATTCGCCGCGCCAACAAAAGCGGCGTAAGGGCCGCCGTAGTCGTAGCTGTGAAGCTGCTTGCACGGTACGCCGAGTTTCTCGATGACGAACTTGTCTTTGATGCCCGAGCAGATCACGTCCGGCTTGCAGATTTGGATCAACTTTTCCATCTCGTGATGGCTGATGTCATCGATGACCAGCGAGTTCTTCTTCATCTGGCGCATCATTCCGTCGTAGTCCTTGAAGGAGAATCCGCCGGCTTCCATCTCCGCGAGTTGTTCCGGCGTCTTGCGAGGGTTGTACCGGGCCGGATCGGCCTCCACATGGATTTCCTCGATGTTGCGGCTGTCGGCGTCGACCTTGATTGTGGGAAGAACTGTCCGGCCTTCGTAATCGTCGCGGTGGGCGAATTCGTAACCGGCCGAGATCGTCTCCATGCCCATGTCGGCGAACAGATCCTGATAGTGATGAGCGCGCGAACCGCCCACGAAGAGCGCGACCTTCTTGCCGTTACAGCGTGACTTCACCTGCTCCTGAACCGGGCGAAGGACGCCCATTTCCTGCGCGATCACTTCCTCGATGCGGTCGATGAGCGCCTTCTCGCCGAAGAACTGTCCGATTTTGCGCAGCGATTTCGCGGTACCGTTTGCACCGATAAAATTTACCTTGAACCAGGGAATGCCGAACTTGGTGTCCATCATCTCAGCCATGTAATTGATGGAGCGGTGGCACATGACCACGTTCAGATTCGCCGTGTGCGCGTTGCATACCTGCGAGTAATTCACATCGCCCGAGAGAGTTGAGACCACGTGGATGCCGCACTTGCGCAGCAATTCGTCGATAGCCCAGGCATCGCCGCCGATGTTATATTCGCCGAGCACGTTGATCGAAAAAGGATTCGTCTGCGGCGTGTCGTCGCGGCCCACCATGTGTTTGAACACACCGTTGTTGGCGATGTGGTGGCCGGCGGATTGGCTCACGCCCTTGTAGCCTTCGCAACTGAATCCGCACACATTGATGCCGAGTTCCTCGGTCATCTTGCGAGCCACGGAATGAACGTCATCGCCGATCAAGCCGACCGGGCAGGTGGCGTAAATCGCAATCGCCTTGGGTTTGAAGATCGCGTAGGCCTCGCGACAAGCCTGGGCGAGTTTCTTTTCGCCACCGAACACGATTTCTTCCTCCTGCATATCCGTCGTCATGCAGTACTGGAGATAATTGGTATCGCCCGGCTTCACGGGCTTCACCAAATTCCGGCGGGAAAGCCAGGAATAAAAACTGCACCCTACCGGACCGTGCGTGATGTGCACAATATCGTGGATCGGCCCCAGCACCACGCCGCGGCATCCCGCATACGTGCAGCCGCGCTGGGTGATGATGCCGGGAATCGTCCGGCTGTTGGCGCCGATTTCCTGAGGGGCATCGGGGTTGTTGGGTAAAATCTGTTTTTCACGCTTGCGCCGGGTTTTCACCGGATAGACCTTGAGCATCTCCTCTTTGATCGCCTGCGCGGAGAGTGTTTCGCTCGGAGTTGCGATGAGATTGGTTTCAGACATGATGAGTTTCTCCTGTTATTTCTCGTTGAGGGCCTCCTGGCCCCGCTCTCCGGTTCGGACGCGAACGGCGTCCGTGATCGTTTCCACGAAAATTTTGCCGTCGCCGTGATTGCCGGTTTTGTTGACGGAGATGATGGTTTTCACCAGCGTCTCCACCTGTTCGTCCGACACGACGAAAGTCAGCAGACGCTTGGGCATGAGCAGAGGGCCTTCTCCAAGTTGCGCGATGGCTTCTTCCTTACCGGCTTGCGCCGCCTGCAGCACGCGGAAGTCAACATTCCCGCGTCCTCGGCCCTGCACCTTTCTTGCCGTGAAAGAGGATATTCCCGCAGCCACGCAGGCCGCTTTGGTGGGGTTGATCTGCTGCATTCGAACAATCGCGGTGACTTCTTTCATGGGGATGCTTTCTTTTTTAAAGCGCGTTTACGCCTCTTCCTTCGCGCCAGTGCTGATCGTGTAGGTTTCCTCGACCTTCGAGATGAAGATCTTGCCGTCGCCGAACGCTCCTTTGGGTTCCGTGCGCGCGGCCTTCACAATGGTGCCAACCACGGCTTCCTGCTCCTCGTCCTTGACGACCATCAGAAGCATTTCCTTGGAGAGTTCATCGTAGGTGATCTCTCCCACTTTCAGGCCGCGCTGTTTGCCCCGGCCCACGACATCCATTTTCGTAACCGCCGGAAACCCCGCGTCCAGCAGCGCCGCCATAATGTCGTGCGCTTTTTCGGGACGAATGACTGCTCGAATCATGACCATAATCGTTTGAATCCTTTTTTTGTTAGTGGTGATTTTTTTGGGTTGAATTTGGCAATCAGGCTGCTTCGGCAAGACCGAAATCCATGAGGAGTTTTTCGAGCTCATTCATGGCGAGCGGTTTTGGGATGATGAACATCTCATTGCCGTCGATTGCCCGGGCCAGGGTGCGATATTCATCCGCCTGCTCGGCCTGCGGATTCCACTCGATGACCGTCTTGCGATTGATCTCGGCGCGCTGCACGTCGTTGTGGCGTGGCACAAAGTGGATCATCTGGGTGCCCAGCTTCTTGGCGAACTCCTCGATCATTTCCTTTTCGTTGTCGACCTTGCGGCTGTTGCAGATCAGGCCGCCGAGGCGAACCTTGCCGGTCTGGGCGAATTTGAGAATGCCCTTGCTGATATTATTAGCGGCGTACATCGCCATCATCTCGCCGGAACAGACAATATAGATTTCCTGCGCCTTATTCTCGCGGATCGGCATGGCAAATCCGCCGCACACGACGTCGCCGAGAACATCATAGAACACATAGTCGAGCTTTTCGCTTTCGTGGTATGCGCCGAGTTGTTCGAGCATGTTGATCGAAGTAATAATGCCGCGGCCTGCGCAACCGACTCCAGGCTCCGGTCCGCCCGATTCCACGCAAAGGGAACCGCCATAACCGGGGGCGCGAATGTCGGCCAGATCCACGTCTTCGCCTTCTTCACGCAGCGTATCGAGCACGCTTTTCTGGGCCAGGCCGCCAAGCAGCAGCCGTGTTGAGTCCGCCTTGGGGTCGCAACCGACCACCATGACCTTCTTGCCCATTTCCACCAGGCCCGCGACCGTATTCTGCGTCGTGGTGGATTTGCCAATGCCGCCCTTGCCATAGATTGCAACTTTTCTCATATTAGTTTCTTTCGAGTTGGGGTTGAGTCACGGCTCTTCCTTTGCAGCGCGCGTGCCAATAGAGATTTTTTGCATGCCAGATTTTTTGACAAAACCGCAACAGATATAAGCTCAGTCAGTTGCGGATTAAAATAATGCGCAAAAAAATTTATAGAGAGGCGCCGGGCAAATCCAACAAGCTACGGATTTGTAGAATCAAGCTCCTAATGATATTCCGCGAGCTACTAAAATGTAGCATTACTAATTGCGGCATTCGCAGCTTAGGAAATTTTGAGTAAGGAGCTTGCTAAAAAGGGATTTTCACATGCGTGGCGTTGGTGGCCGCCCAGCGAAAAGTTATGGGCACACCCTATTGAAAGGCTCGATCAAAATTCACTTCCACGCAAACCCATACCATGCGGTCAGGCTGGCGAGCAGCAGCGCGAACGCTGCGACACGACAGATTCGCCAGAGCCGTTGTTGCGCGGCGAGCGTGTCAGTGAGGCCCAATACTTCCGCGCCCGTGGCGATGCCGTTGGCGAGGTGATATACCGCCGCAACAATGCCGAGCAGATAAAAGTCCGCGAAAAACAGGTTGCCCGGATGACCGGCGGGCAAGCCGTGCCAAAACTGCCGAATGGCCTGCGATGCCGAACTGAAAGCGTGGTGCGGATCAAACCGCCCGCCGAACCAGCGATGCAACGTGACGACGTGGAATGTGATGAACGTCAACAAAATCAAGGCGCTGACGCGTTGCAGCCACTGGCGCAGATCGCCGCCGTGATGATGCTTCTCCACGCCGTATTTTAATTTTTCGCGACACAACGTCCGCAGGCCAAACGCACCGTGGATCGTCAGCGGCAGGAAAATCAATCCGACTTCCAGCACCGGCAGCGCCGCACCGAGTGAGTGGTCGCGATTGACAGCGGCCTGAAATTTTGCCGGCCACAAGCCGAGCGCATTGGTGGCGAGATGCAGAATCAGAAAACCGCCCAGCGCAAAACCGGTGAGTGCGAGGTAACGGCGCGGGCAGGCATTACTCTTGCAACTGCATTCATGCGCGGTCTCTTTGCCTAATATCGTGGCCGGAATGGCACGCGGAGCGGACGGCGCGGCGTGACGACCGTGACCGCCGCAACGGCACGAACTTTTTTGGCAGCCGGATTTAGGAGGAGCTTCCAGAGACATGGTAAATCAGGGTGTATTGAGAAACATCCGCGCGAAACGGGCTTTCTCAGGAGCAGGAAATAGCGCTCGGGTGCTCATTTCAGGATTGGAGTTCCTTTCGTTCAAACCGATCGTCAGCCACCACCGGTTTGTCCGGCACAGTGTCCAACCAGCCACAGCGCTGCACCGGATAATTGTCGTATTTAGGAACATAAGGTTTGATATCGAGCAGCGGCGTATCATCCAGGATATCCACTTCAGCGATGCGCAGAGCGCAGCCTTCAATGCTCAGCAGCCTCACGCACGACATTCCCAACGCATTGGGCCGGGCCGGTACTCGCGTGGCAAACAGGCCGTGTTTCACCGTATCGCGGTAAGGCATGACGCTCATCCTGGCTGCCGCCGCCCGGTGAAACCAATAAATCAGCCAGATGCGGTCGAAGCCGGCGAGGTCTTTCAATCCGGCGGAGAATTCCGCGCGCAAGGTGATGGATCCCGTGGAGTTGACAGCGCGACAAGGCTGGATTGGTGTGCCGGTTGCCTGATGGAATGCCGAGTGGATGCGGCCGATTTCAATCAGACGCATCTCCATTGATGAAGTCAGTGGTGCCATTTTCATCCAGCACTTCCCACGCAGCGCGTGTGCCAAAAAGGATTTTCGTGCGCCGGGCTTTTATAACGAGATCGCAACAAATTTACATTCAACTAATTGCGGCTGAGAATAGCTCAAAGAAAGTTTTACGGAGATGCGTTCGCAAACTCTAATAGACTACGCATTAGTAGGATCGGCCTGCTAATGATCCAAGCTGGCCACCAAAATGCAGAACCATGGATCGCCCTATTTACAGCTTAGGAGATTTTTTTGGCGCTCGCGCAAAAACAAGCGTGAAACGCCCGCTATTCTCTATATCGATACCGCCGCAGACTGCTGCATTGGACGCAACGGAGAAGCACTTCTTGTCCTTCAGAAAGGTTGCTCGAAAGCGCAAACCACCGGTGAAAGCTACTGTCTGGCCGACGCCAAGCGCCGTTTGAGAAAAAACAAGCCTGCTCCATCGACGCCCCGGTTCGATCCCGGTCGTCGTCGCCCTCCCCAGACCGCCTCCCTCCTGCCTTGACCTCTTCGCTCTATTCCGCTCTATTACTCCTCATTGGGCGTCTGTACAGTCCCGTGATTCTCTTTTGAACCGACCGATGCCCTGTTCTTGATCTGATTGGATAAGCTTCGCCGAATTCTATGGTTAGCCTTATTTTACTAGTCATTTCTACCGATAACCAGCCGGGTAGTCGTCTGAATTGACCACGAGAAAAGCAAAGGGAATGTCTAAACAAATCTGTATCGTGACTCCAGATAGCGGTGGTTCCATGAAAAATGGCGGTATTGGAACTGCGTGCTACTGGCTGGCCCGATTTTTAGCTCAAAACGGTTATCAGGTCACCGTGCTTTATACTGGACCTTTCCAGGAGAAAACGTTCCATGAAGCGTGCGCGAAATATGCCGAAGATCACATCCACTTTCTATATCCCTCGGAATTAAAAGAAGCGAATTATACAAACGATACGGAACATCACGTACGAATTTCTACGAAAGTTTATAATTTACTCAAAGGGCAGCAATTCGATGTAATTCATTTTCAAGATTGGCAGGGCAACGGATTTTCGTCGATTCAAGCCAAGAAGATGGGCACAGCTTTCGAAAAGACCAAGCTGGTGGTCGGCGTTCACTCTCCTTTGCTTTGGGAGCAGGAAGGAATGCCGGCTTGGTCGGACGATCCGATAAGAGACTGTAAACGGAATTACATGGAAAAATATGCGATTGAACATGCGGATTCCGTATGGGCGCCGAGCGAATCGATGCTGCGCTGGCTCGATGGTCACCACATCGTTCCCAAGGGCGACAAACGGGTAATCCATTATATCATTCGCCTGGATAAAAAAGACGAACTAACGTTGAGTTCCAGGGCCAAGGATTCTTCGCATCTGATCTTTTTTGGCCGCTTGGAAACGCGCAAAGGGTTTGAGCTTTTCACGACCGCGCTTAATAAAGTTCTGAACTCGGGAAAAGAACACGGCATCAAGCGGGTTTCCTTTTTGGGCGAGATTGGCGAGCTGCAAAATGGCGTGGACGTCCATTCTTATCTCAACCAGATGTCCGCAAACTGGAATGACAAGGGCATTGAATGGAAAGTGATCCCCAACTTCGACGCATCCCTGGCTATTCGTTATATTCAAAAGGCCGGCGCCATTGTCGTTATTCCGTCGCTTTTGGATCATTGTCCTTACGCCGTGCTCGAATGCATTGAAAATCAAATTCCCTGCCTGGCAAGTTCAACGGAGGGCGTTGCAGAATTACTCAGTCCCAAAGTTATTTTTGATCCGACGGTCGATTCGCTTTGCGACGCCATCTACAATCGGGATGCCCGAACGCAGCAGATGCGGGGTTTTTATTCCAATGAACAAGCCAAAAAGGATTGGCTGGCCTATTCGGAGTTTCTGGAATCCGCAGAGCCTGAGATCGAGGTCGCATCCGGCAGCCCCAGAGTCTCGGTTTGTGTGGCCTACTACAATTACGGACGCTACCTGCCGCAACTCATGATGTCGCTTGGGCAAAATGATTATCAAAACTTTGAGGTGATCGTCGTTAATGACGGCAGCACGGACCCCTTGTCAATCCAGGTTTTCGAGCAACAGCAAAAGGAGTTTTCGCCGCGCGGATGGAAATTCATAAGCCATGAGAACCAGGGCATCGGCGCGACGCGAAATTTCGCGGCGAGCCATGCTTCGGGGGAACATTTGATCTTCATGGATGCGGACAATGTCGCCGCAAAAAACATGATCTCCACTTTTATCAAATCATTGACCAAATCTGGCGCCGATGCGCTTACCTGCCTCAAAACGGCATTTAAGGGAGACTGCTATCCGGATGAAAAAACCGAAATATGTTACCTCTATCATCCCATTGGCCCAATCCTCGAAATAGGCATGCTGGAAAATATCTTTGGCGATGCGAATGCCATCATTCGCAAAAGAGTTTTTGACCAAATCGGCGGGTTCAAGACCGATAGATCCACGAGTTTCGAAGACTGGCAATTTTTTGCATTGCTTGTACTGAAGGGTTACAAACTCGACGTGATACCTGAACAACTTTTCTATTATAGACATCACGAAGCAGGGTTTTCTCAAGTTACTAATCTCGTGCAGAACCATAAACGCGTCTTGAGCGTTTTTTTAACGCATCAGAATAAAATTGATTTCAAAAAACTGACGCATGAACTGCTCGTTCCGCTTTTTTACGCCAACCAGCTGCGACAAAACAATCTTGCGCCAAAATAATCTTCATATTGGGCAAATGCAGGGCACCGCGCTGTATTCTATAGTGGTGCGTGGTGCCGCAAAATATTGATTTGCTGGCGGAGAAACCGGTCTGATAGAGTTCGTCAATGTCAACCATCGACGAAGGTGCCGGGCAGCCTGAAGAGTCGGACGTTTCCGCGCCCAATCATCTCCATCGGATAAGTAAAGTGGTGCAGCTCAGCGCCGCCGCCGTCGTCAAACTGGAGAAGCGGCTGGTGACGGCGGAAGAACGCCTTGCATCTTTGGAGGGCGAAGTACGCTCCATGCGGCAGGAAGTTGCCCTGGCTTGCCGTCGGGGTTCGCCACGGCCCGGCATGCCTATCCGGGTCATGTTCCTGGTCGATTACATCGCGACATGGGATACGCTGGACGGAATCTACCGGGCCATGGTCGAGGCTCCCGATTTCGAGCCGCTCGTCGCCAGTATTCCCCACGATTTTCGGACAAACAACGAGTTCATCGGCGAGGACGAAACTCACCAGGGTTTGCTGGACGCGGGTATTCCCCATTTCCGTTTCAACTCGGAAGACCGCCGGGCCGATCTCGAACTACTCCGGTCCCTGGAGCCGGACGTGATCTTCCGGCAGACTCCTTGGGACAATATCGTCCCGCCTGAATTCCGGACCGAAGAGATCCAGTTTGCCCGGCTTTGCTACCTTCCCTACGGCTATTACACGGCGGCATGGGTGGCTCATCAGTTCAACCAATATTATCAGCGCATGTGCTGGCGTGTCTTTTATCCCGACCAGGCCCACCTCGATCTCCACCGGGAGAACGCCCAGCGCGGGGTGACGAATGCGGTCGTCACTGGTTACCCCAAGTTCGACCGGCTGTTGGAAACCGGTCGTGACGGCGGACGGTGGCCGATCAACCGCGGAAAAAAATCCTATCGCGTCATTTGGGCGCCTCATCACCTATGCCAAAACGGACTGGATTTCGGCACTTTCCATCAGAATTACCAACAGGCACTGGAATGGGTCCGCGACAATCCGGAAATCGAGGTGGTTCTCAAGCCTCACCCCCTCCTCTTCGAACGGGAAGCCGATGGTGTGATTCCCAAGCAAGCGCTTCTGGAGTTCAAGGCCGCATGGTGCGCCCTGCCCAACGCCGCGTTCGTCGAGGGGAACAGATACGGTCCGCTTTTCGCCGCCTCCGATGCCATGATTACCGACGGCCTTAGCTTTTTTTCCGAATACCAGCTTTTCGACAAACCCCTGATATACCTTGATAGCCAGAGGCACATCGGTTTCAACCGCGCGGGGCAGGGCCTGCTGGAGGGGATGTATCGCGTGACGTCGTTCGGAGAAGCCATCTCGCTCATCGACCGGTTCCGGCAAGGGGGGGGAGATACGCTGCGGGACGCCCGCGCCCGCGTCCTCGACCGCATCTATCTCAATCGCGGGCGAGCGGCGGAGAAAGTCGTGGAGGAGATCCGCCGGGGCCTGCGCGGCGGCGCTTAGGATGCCTTGAAGCCAGTCAGAAAGGAATCAGACAAAGGCGCTCCGCCGGACGGGACGATGCTATGGCATGTTCAGGCCCGGTTGAAGAGAAAGAGTCGCATCCGGGTCTCCGGAAACTTGTTCAGAGGATGGCCCTCCGGAAATATGTTCTCGTCCCGCACGAGATGAAAACCGGCGCGCTCGAAGGCGGTCGTGAATTGTTCGCGACTTCGGTAGATGGCGGAATAGGAGACGCCCAGATCTTTCGACATTCGGTCGTTGATCTCAAAGCGGCCAGTGACGCCGGTGCCGTCGCGGAGGCAGAGGGGGGAGCATGGAGCAAGCATCGCGGGCAGATTCGCCAGGAGTCGTTCGGACTGGTCGTCGTTCAGATACACGAAGAGGCCGGAGATGAAGACAAGATCGAAGAGACGGTTTGGGATGTAGGCTTCCGCCGGGCAGACATGGAAGTGGACTGACGTGAGACCCCGCCGCTTCGCCTCGCTGGCGCCGATCTCGGCCATGGATGCGGAATATTCCACCGCCGCCACCTCGCGAGCCCCCCGCTCGATGAACCGAAAGGACCATTGGCCCGTTCCCGCGCCCAAGTCGAGGATCGAAAGGCCGCGAATATCCGGGAGCCACTCGAAGACCTTGCCCGTCTCATCCTGGATCTTCCGTTCCAATTTTTTGGGATCATGTTCAAAATTGGACAGACTTTCGAGCGGGAGCTTTCCGTAGGCGGTGGCGCGGTTGTCCCAGAATTTCTTTACTTTATCGGCATCGATCATAACGCATCTTGGAGTTTGGCAGCGGTGTAGTTCCAGACTAGGTCTTCTTTTCCAGAAAGGTTCCCCCTCTGGGCGATATGCATCATGCGACTGTCATAGAGGAAGTCGAGGTTTAAGCCGGTCCGCTCATTGATGGAACAGCTCCAAATCGGAGGCCTCTGCGAAAACCTTTCTCCAAGCGATCCGTCATCCTGAGCTTGTCGAAGGATCAGCCCCCGGAAGATGCTCGCAGCTCTCACGGAAGCTGATCCCGCCACATGTGTGTGCGACAAGCTCGGGATGACAGAATTCTTAAAGTGTACTTTTCGCAGAGGGACATAAAATCTTTTGATAATATTGGCGGATACATGGAATCGGTATAATATCATCGAATGCCCGCAACTCATTCAGCAAAATGGAACGGTCAGGCGGTCATTTTAGCTGCGGGAATAGGTTCCCGACTCGGCAAACTAACGGCTGAATCTCCCAAGTGCATGGTGCAAATCGGCGAGATGACGATTATTGAGCGGGCGTTGGCCGTTCTCAAATCAGTTGGCGTAAGCCGGGTGGTGGTGGTGACCGGCTTCAAGCGGCAGATACTGGAGGATTATCTGGCCACACTGTCAAATGGATTGGAGTTGATATTTGTTCATAATCCGGATTACGCCACCACAAACAACATATACTCGCTTTGGCTGGCGCAACCGCACATTGCCTCGGATTTTCTGCTGATTGAATCAGACGTCCTGTTCACACGGCAAATGATTGTCGATCTCCTCGACCCATGCGCTACGTCCGTAAGCCCGCTTCAGCCGTGGATGAATGGAACCGTCTTGACCCTAAACGCCGACAAGCAAGTCTCGGCTATATATCTCAAGAATGATCCCAGGCCAGATGCGCCACTTTATAAGACGGTAAATCTCTACAGCTTCGATTTAAAAACGTGGAATGAGGCGGTATGGCCAAGACTGGATCGAATGGTAAAGCGTCAAGACCTTCAGGTTTATTACGAGGTCGCGATCGCTGAAGCTGTTCGGGAAGGCGATCTGCGTTTACGCGGCACCATCTGTGATGTGACGACTTGGTATGAGGTGGACACGCCTGAAGACCTGAAAGCTGCCGGCGAAATTCTTCCCCATGCGGAATGATATGGTTTAGGGCAACCAATAGCATCGCGAGATGCCAACAAAATAAAGAACCCTGCCGCAGCGGGGGCTTTACCCAAAGAGAGATTGAAGCGATCAAATTTTACGCCGGGCTGCGGCCCGGCAACCTCGCCAAGAAAACTGTCTCCGAAATCGTTGCAAAGCTTCTCAACGCCCGCGAGTGTGATGGAAGGAGCGCAGTTTACATGAAAGCTCTTAAAGCCACTCTCAAACGATTAGTTTATGCCCGCCGCCGACCCGATCACCAGGAAATCATTTAAGAAGGGATGGTTCGTCCCGAATGACATTGATGGCTTTTTCGGCCTTTTCGTGGACAACCTGTGCCAGCTCATCGTTGTCGTGGGACTTTGCCCGAGGCTTGCGGGACTGCCTGATTCCCTCGTCGTAGGCCGCATCCTTCCCGGCATCGCCGTCTCGCTCGTGGCGGGAAATCTTTTCTATGCATGGCAGGCGCATCGGCTCTCGCAGCGGACGGGCCAGCCGGTAACAGCACTGCCCTTTGGCGTGAACACGGTGAGCCTCTTCGCGTTTATCTTTCTCATCCTCGGGCCGGTTTATCGTGAGACGCACGACCCCGACCTTGCGTGGAAAGTCTCCCTGGTCGCGGGATTTCTCGGCGGCGTGGTGGAAATTGCGGCTTCCTTTTTCGGCGAGTGGATTCGGCGGCACACGCCGCGCGCAGCGTTGCTTTCGGCGCTGGCCGGAGTGGGAATCACCTTCATCGCGATGGGCTTCATTTTCCAGATTTTCTCCTCGCCGCTCATTGCGCTTTTTCCAGCGCTGCTCGTGCTGATCGGTTACGCCGGACGGATGCGCTGGCCGCTGGGCTTGCCGACCGGGTTCATCGCGGTTGTCGTGGGCACGCTCACCGCCTGGCTCCTGCGCGGCTGGGGGATATCACCCATGCCGCAATGGCCCGCGTCGCATCTCACCTTTTATTTTCCGACGCCGATGATCGGAGAAATCTTTTCGCTTCTCACCGACGTGCGTGTTTGGAAATACGCCGCCGTGTTCATTCCGATGGCGGTGCTGAATGTAATCGGCTCCATGCAGAATCTTGAAAGCGCGGAAGCGGCTGGCGACAAATTCGACACGCGTTCATCGCTGCTGGCAAACGGCATCAGCGCGGTGGTGGGCGTCTGCTTCGGCAACCCCTTCGCGCCGACAATTTATATTGGTCATCCGGGCTGGAAGGCGATGGGCGCGCGGGTCGGGTACTCGGTGCTCAACGCGGTCGCGGTCACGCTGATTTGCCTGACCGGCGCGGTGCCGTTTGTGCTTTGGTTCATGCCGCTGGAAGTGACGCTTGGCATCCTGCTCTGGATCGGCCTGATCATCACCGCCCAAGCTTTTCAGGAAGTGCCGAAAGCGCACGCTCCGGCTGTGGCCATCGGTTTTATTCCCTCGCTGGCCGCGTGGGGCGTGCTGCTCATCCAGACGGCGCTCGAAAAGGCCGCGCCGGGCTATTCGTTTCAGCAGGCGGCGGCAAATTTCAGCCCGGAAATATTCTTCAATGGCATGCTCAGCCTGGCGCAGGGCTTCATGCTCATTTCGATTTTCTTCAGCGCGATCATCGCGAAGGTAATCGACCGGCAGTGGCGCGTAGCGGCGATCTGGTGCCTGATCGCGGCGGTCGCGTCCGCATGCGGCATTATCCACGGATTTGTTTTCACGCCGGATGGGGGTTACGCCCCGGCGTTGTTCCAGCGGCCCGGCTTCGGCGGCGCGACTCCATCGGGATTTGATTTCGCCATTGTCTATGCGTTGGCCGCTCTGCTTTTATTTGCGATTCATGTCTGGCATCCGAGCGAGATCGAGCATTAATCGCGGCTCTGGACGGCGGTCGTGCAGGCCGGGGAGTACCCCGCTATTGGCTCAGCTCCAGTTACCCAAACACCCGGCCATTTCTTTAAAGAGATCCATAGACCAGTTCCATCATTCCACAAAGAAATAGGTGGTCATCCCGATGCCCACGGCCATGACGATGTAGCGAACGATTTGTGGCGAAATCTTCTGGGCGATGACCGCGCCGTAGTAGCCGCCGACAATCGAGCCGGCGATCATGACAATGGCCTGTGGCCACTCGACCATGCCCCAGAGGACAAAAACGATAACGGCGATGCCGTTGATGGTTGAAGCGAGGACGGTCTTCAAACCGTTCATGGTGTGGATATCGACGTAACCCAGCAACGTCAGGAGCGCCAGCATGAGGATGCCGATGCCGCCGCCGAAAAAGCCTCCGTAGATCGCGATGACCAATTGAAACAAGCAGCCGACGACGAACGGGCCGATGTGCTGCGGTTGGTTGATGTCGAGATGGATGAAGGTGCGCAGCGCAGCTGTGAGATGCCTGCCAAAAATGAAAATAAGGGTTGCGGTCAGCATGAGCCACGGCAGCAGGAGCTTGAAAGTGGAGTCTGGAGTCAGCAGCAAGAGAATCGCCCCCGCCAAACCGCCGATAAAACTGGTGACAAGAAGGGTGATTAGCGCGCGGCGCTGGCCGCCAAGATGATTTCGATAGGCGCCAACGCTGGCGACTGATCCAAACCATAGGGCAACGGTGTTGGTTGCGTTGGCGATCTTGGGTGTCACGCCGCAAAACATCAGCGCCGGAAAAGTGAGGAAACTGCCGCCTCCCGCGACTGAGTTGATGGCTCCGGCTAGAATCGAGGTAAGGCCGAGAGCGACCGCGCTGTGGAGTGTGAGCTGGGTGTGGGTGTAGGCACTCATGCCGAACAAAGGGCAAGGCTGCAAGGTGATGATTGAAAGAGTAAAATCGGCATAGCTGGCCTAACGAAATCTAGTGACGAAAAGCGCAAGCGAAAGGGAAAAAATCCATTGCCGAGCGCCCCGGTCATGGTGGGGTAGAGGCGCCTTTGGGTGTCGCACGCAAGGCTCACCGGCTGGAATGAGAGATCCGTAATGCCACATGATTTTACAACTTTCTGACAACTTTCCCGTGTAATCGGGTTAGCCTCGCCAGAGGAGGGTGACAAAGGCAATCTCATCATACGACCATGCGACGTTCCGTCTGGATTTTTATGGCCGCGATTTTCCTGCCCAGCCTCGGGCTGGCCTGGCTGGCGGTCCATTCCGTGCGGGATCAGCAAGTCGTCCTGGAACATCAGCAGGCCATTATCTGCCAGAACATCACCGACGCGCTTGCGAAAAACATTCAAGGGGAGATGGACCAAGTCCGGGGCGACTTTGTGCAGACCACACAGCACTTGCTGAGCGAGAATTCGCCTCCCCAAATGCTGGCAAGGGACTTCAATCGAAAATTGCGCGAGACATGGCCGATGGCTGAGATCGGTTTTGCCGTTGATCTCGATGGTGAAATCTATTCGCCAAAAGCATATGACGGCCCGGAAGCGAAAACGTTTCGGGACGAGAATGACCGCTTTCTCAGCAATCGCGAAAACGTCGTGGTCTATTCCTCGAACTCGCTGGTGCCGAGTCAGAATAGTTTGACGCTGCAAAACGCCGCTCCCCAGCTTACGGCGAGCCTGCGGAATCAAGCCGCCAACACGACGGCGAACCCGGCACTCCCCCAAGCGCAATCCACGCTTGATTCGCTGCAGCTTTCAAAGAATGCCAGTTCGCTTTCAGAGCCGTCAAAGGACGCGAGTGAAAACGCAGCCCACAAAGCCATTGGCATCGCGGGACGCATGGCCCAGGCTCCCCTGCCCGCGGATCAAAATGCACCGCCCGCTGCTGCCGCGGCAGATTCCGTCTCGGCTTTGTCGCGTTCGGAAGTCGCCGCCGTGCCGCCCATGGAAACTACGGCCGCACCGCCCGCGACTGATCAATCAAAGTCCGGTGCGGTGCCGCGAATCTCCACCGCCGCTCCTGCTCCACCAGCCACAACGGCTTCTCTGGCCCCGCCTCCCACATCATCGGCGACTTTGTCTGCCGAAACCGGACAGACCGGGACAATTTCGGTGGGCAACAACATCTCAATCCCAAACACAAGGCTCGCCGCTCCATCGGGGGGAGCAGAGATGCTCAACAATAATATCAATAATAGTAGCAATAATAATAATGCCGACCTGCAGTTCGCCAAAATTCAACGGAATGTGATTCCGCAAAATGCGAGCCAGGAAACCGCATCGCTGTCGAGCACCGTGCCGGAAGAATCGGATTTCCGGCGTCTGATTGGCACGGACACCAGCGGCGGCCTTGCCCGGTTTCTGGAAAACAAGTTGCGGCTGATGGTCTGGTCGCATGCCACAGCGGACACTCCGATTGTCTTCGGGGCGCAACTCGATCAGGCCAGGCTCGTCGAGACGCTCAAGATCTCGTTTCAAATCCCGGAACTCGCGCAGGGCAGCTCCTCGCTTTCAAGTGGAAGCGATTATTGCGCGGCGATCCTCGACGACACGGGACGTCCCGTCGCGCTGTCGCGGCCTGGTTTCAAGGGCGACTGGAAGCATCCCTTCGTCGCGACGGAAATCGGCGAGGCATTGCCCCACTGGGAGGCGGCGCTCTACCTCGTCGATCCGCAACAAATCAGCCGGGCTGCGCGCACGCTGCAACTCACGCTCGGACTCATCGTCCTTTTGCTCGTGGCGGCCATCGTGTCGGGCGGATCGCTCATCGCGGCTGACGTGCGCCGCCATGTGCGGCTGGCCCAGCAGAAAACCGATTTCGTCAGCAACGTTTCGCACGAACTCAAAACGCCGCTGACTTCGATCCGCATGTTTGCCGACATGCTTGCGGAAAAGCGCGTGCCGGAAGAAGAAAGGCGGACGACCTACCTTCGCATCATTGCGGCCGAGGCGGCGCGGCTGACGCGCCTCATCAACAATGTCCTCGATTTTGCGCGGCTGGAACGGGGCGCGCGGCCGGGAGAACAATCCCCGTGCGACCTCGTCGAAGCGGCGCGTGATGTGATCGAGACTTGCCGGCCTCACCTTGAAGTCGCCGGCGTTTCATTCCAGAGCGAGATCGAGGCGGAGACATTACCAATCGTCGCCGACCGCGATGCCCTCGCACAGATCATCTTGAACCTCATCTCCAATGCTGAAAAATATGGCGGCAACGACGTTCTCGTGCGGGTGCGTCGCCAGGAAATTTCCTCAGGCGCGTTCGGGTGCATTGATGTGCTCGATCGCGGGCCGGGCATTCCGCCCAAGCAGGTCAAAACCGTCTTCGAGCCCTTCCACCGGCTCGACGACTCGCTCTCGAGCGGAATCCCCGGTTCGGGCCTCGGATTGACCCTCGCGCGCCGGATGGCCCGCGCGCACGGAGGCGATGTCACCTATTCGCCCCGCGCCGGTGGAGGCAGTTGCTTCACGCTTTCCGTTCCGCTGGCTCATCAATCTCAAATGAAATGAAAACAAAAATACTGGTTGTCGAAGACGACGCGCACATCCGGTTCGGTCTCACCGAATTGCTGACAAGCGAAGGTTTCCAGGTGGAAGCGTGCGCGCGCGGCGATCAGGCCGTGGGAGCGGTCAACGACCATCAGCCCCGCCTCATCGTGCTCGATGTCATGCTGCCGGGACTCAGCGGCTATGAGATTTGCAAGCAACTGCGCGCGCGCAACTATCGCGGCCTGATCCTCATGCTCACCGCGAAGGGCCAAGAGATGGATAAAGTCATCGGGCTGGAACTTGGCGCGGACGATTACGTCACAAAGCCGTTTGGTTTGCGTGAATTCACCGCGCGAGTCCACGCCCTCCTGCGACGCGATACGACCGATGCCGCCCGGACGCCGCCCGCGCAATTCGGCGATTGCCAGCTCGACGCGGGCACCTTCGAATTGAAACGCGGCAAAAAAATCGCCGCGCTTTCGGCGAAGGAATTAAAGCTATTCCAGTTGTTCGCCGCGCATCCGAGGGAAGTCCTTTCGCGCGACCGCCTCCTCAACGACGTGTGGGGTTACGAGTATTACGGCACCACACGCACCCTCGACCAGACCATCGTGCAACTGCGCAAAAAGCTCGCCGATCTCGGCACGGACCCCAAGCAAATCGCCACCGTCCACGCTGTCGGCTACCGGTGGGAGAATGGGAAGTAGAATGGAGTCTCAAAGTTGCTGGAATTTATAACGCCGGCGATCATTCAGCGTTCGCCGATGAGGGTGCCACGAGGCCCTTATCTTCGATTTCACCATGGAGGATTTTAGCCATCTCTTCATCAAAGCCGTCCTTTTTTCCGGCCAGCTTCTTGCGTTCCTCGGCAAGATACTGTTCGCGCTGGCGGCTGAGGTCAGCGATCTGTTTTTGTAAATCACGCCGCGCGGCGGCTTGTTGCTTGAGGTAAGCCTCAAGTTCCACAGGATTTTTTTCTGCAGGGAATCGGGCAAATCGGTTTGGACCACTTTCTTCAGCACACCGGGGTCATTTTCGTAGTCTGCGACCAACTCGTGACCGCCTTGCACAGCCTTGCTCGTATTGACGTTATAATAGAGGCGGTCGGAAGCAGCTGCAGCGGAGGCGGGAGCAGCAAATGCAGTCTCAGAGCGCGATTGTTTGGATAGAACGTCGTTTTGTTCCTCGATTTTCCCGTAAGGAACGAGTGTCTTGCCGATGGCGGCGTTGAGTTCCGCAAGTTTTTTATCCATCGGCGAAGCGATCACGGCGACATCACCGGTCTCGCCGATGGCGACGTAATGCCCTTCGCCCAGCTTCGCGATCTTTTGCCAATCAGGAGTCGTTTCCGGCGCGGAACCGCATTGCACTGTATTGATGATGATGTCCTTCTTCACTGCTTCCTGGCAGGTCTCGGGATATTTGACGTCGTCGGGATAATCCATGTGAGGCGGCGCATCGCCGACCAGGAAGATGGTCTTAAGCACCCTGGAATCCGTGCTCCATGCCATTTTGTGAACGGCGACGGCCAAGGCTTCATTAACCGATTCAGGTTCGTCACCACCACCATCAGCGACGAATTGCATCAAGTGGGCGTAGACTGTGTCAATATCGCCGGTGAGCGGGAACGGTTTCGTGACGTACTCGTCACCGCGGTCTCGGTAGGCCACCAGGCCGATTTTCAAATCAGGCGTCGGTTTGGTCATCACGATCTGGTTGGCGATGCTCCAGATTTTTTGCTTGGCCGCCTCGATTAACCCGCCCATGGAACCGGTCGTATCGAGAACAAAGCAGACTTCAATGCGGGGCTGGGCGGCCTTGGTCGTTGCGGGTTGGGGCGTTGCGTCAGCCAGCGCCAGGTTGGCTGCGCCAAGAAACATGGAGAGAATGAAGGAAAGTTTCATGGATTTAGATTTTGTTGGAGTTGGGAGTGGTATCATCATAGATGTCGTACACCGTGTTATTGAGGACGAGCTTCACGTTCTGGCCGAGGGCGAGCCAGGGGCGGGCTTCGGGATTCTGCGCGATGAGGTTGAAATACTCGTCCGAGCCGAACTTGATGCGGACGCTCTGCGCGCTGTTTTGAGCGGAAACATTGTTGTCGATCCACTGGTTGCCGTTCTGGAAGAACGCGCGTCCAGCGACGAATTTCGCGCGCTGGGTGTATTGCACGACGCGCGTGTTCGCGTCCAGCGAAGGCTTTTGTACCGTGTTGTAGCTGGTGCCGGGCATCGCAGTCGCGTCCGCAGGCCCTGCCGCGAGGGTTGACGCGGGGACGTTCATCGCAACAGCCGCGTTGGCGTTGACCTGGCCCATGGTGCCTTCGACCTGCATCGAGTTCTTCATCGCGTTTTGCGAGCGCGCTACAGCCACGCCGCTTATGCCGTCGCTTTGATTTTTGAAGCTATCGAAAGCGCCCCCAGCGGACGACTGCGCGGAGATGTCCTTGCCGAAATCCCGCATGACCTGGTTCGTCTCGGCGACGTGACGGCCCCGCTCGTCTTCCATGATGAGATAAGCAGTGTAGGGCGTGACGAGTCCGAATTGGCGGGCGAGATCGGTCGCTTCGCTTTTCAGCTCCTTGTTTTCGCCGTGAAGCCGGATTTCGTCGAGCAGGTAGGCGACGCGGCGTGAGGCCCAGAGGCGAGGAACGAATGGCTGCGCGTCGGAAGCCTTCGGAAACGTAACCGGCACCTTGAAGGATTGGTGCTCGCCGCCGGCGTTGCCTTCGATCACGCAATCGCCGCTTCCGTCCCCGCTGTAGCGGCCGCAGAGGACCAATTGGTCGCCCTGGAAGAGATCAGGCATGGCTTGCGGATACATTTTCGTGACTTTGATGCCGTCAGGAAATGTGAGCTTCACATCGGCCATGACGGGCTCGCGAATCTTGGCGAAAAAATTGGACACTTTGATTTCGAGGTCTTCGTTGGGGAGAATGTAATCACTGACGGCGCGGGTGTTTTCGGCGATGCGGTCGAGCAGATGCGCGTTCACATCAGTGCCGAGGCCGAAACAAAAGACGCGCGTGCCCTGATCGGCGGCCTGGTTGGTTTCAGCTACGATGACATCGTCGCGGGTTTCGCCAACGGTGGGCATGCCGTCGGTGATGAAGACGACGACGTAAGGGCGCTCGCTTTTCTCAGGACGCAGTGCCATGGCCTGATGAAGCGCGTCGAAAATCGCCGTGCCTCCCTCCGGCTTGAGTTTCCCGACAAATTTTTGAGCGTTGGCGACGTTGGCCTCGCTTGCGGACGTGAGTTTGCCGAAGAGCGGCTCCGGCTCGGTGGAGAAACGGATGATTTCGAAACGATCATCCTCATTGAGGTTGGCGAGGCAAAATGCGAGCGCCTTTTTGGCCTGGACGAGCTTGTTGTCATCGGCCATGGAGCCGGAGGTATCGAGAACAAAGGTGACATCCTTGGGCAGGTGGCGGGCCTGGGCCTTCGCGCCAGGCGAGGCAAGAAGAAGGAAGTAGCCGTCATCGTCGCCGGTGCGATAGGTGAGAAGATCGAGCGAAACGTCCTGTTTTTGCGGCGCGAAGAAGAGTTGAAAATCGGTGTCGGGCCGGACGTCCTTCGCCTCGTAGCCGATGACGGCGTGATTGGCGTCGGGGCGCTTGATTTCAACATCGTGCGTGGGCGAGTAGATCGAGGTGAGCGCCCGATCGGAGTTTAATTGCACGGCAATGCTGACGTCATGAATCGGCGCGGAGGAAAATTTTTCAGTGTTGAGCGGGTAGGTGTAACTGACGAGGCCGGAGTCGGACTTGAGGACTTCCGTGTACGAGATTTTGATCTGCTTGCGGCTGTTGCCTTCGATGGGATAGACGTGAACGCGAAAAACGCCCCGGTCGGCGTATTCGAGAAGCGCGGGATCGCGTTCGCGGCGGACGATGTCTTCGTAAATGGCGCGCGCCTTGTCGGCGGGGAGAAGCTCGGCCTCGATTTGCTTGCCGTTGATCTCCATGGTGAATTTGTCGATCTGCGCGGTTTTGGGCACGGGGAAGAGGTAGGTGCCTTCGAGTTGCTGGGGGTTCGGATTGTGAAACTCCTCCTCGACGCTGGTGGTGCAGATTTGGCCGTCGATCTTGACGTTGACGTGGTGATAACTGACTTCGAGCGGCGTGAAAGGAAAGCGCCCGACGGAAACCGGACCGGGCCGGTTAATGACGATGAAACCATCCGCGCGGACCGGGATCGCCAGCGCCAGCGTGGATGCCACCAGGAGAAGAAGCATGAGAGTTTTCATGTTTCCAATCTGTCGCGAAACGCAGGAACGGATGTCAGACGAAGAGAAAAATTTTGTAAAAAATTTGTGATAGAAAAGGTGAAATAACAATCGCGGATCAACCGCTTCCGGCCTTTCTACGGCGCGCCGATCTGCACACGCTTGCGCACAACTTTTTTGCCCGGTCTTTTAATCTTCAAAATTCGCGTTTAGAGTTCTCCCATGAAAACGCATCGTCATGAGCTCGTCTTCAATCTCCCGGCCCGTCGCGGTTTTGTGAATATCACCTCGAAGGTACAGGACGCCGTCAGCGAGAGCGGCGTCAAAGAGGGTCTTTGCCTGGTGAACGCGATGCATATCAGCTCCTCCGTTTTCATCAACGACAACGAGGGCGGCCTGCTGGAAGACTGGGAAAGATGGCTGGAAAAATTGGCACCTGAAAAGCCTCACAGCCAGTATCGCCACAACGACAGCGGCGAGGATAACGCCGACGCCCACCTCAAGCGCACGATCATGGGGCGGGAAGTTGTCGTCGCAATCACCGACGGGAAACTCGACTTTGGCCCTTGGGAACAAATCTTTTACGGCGAATTTGACGGCCTGCGCCGCAAGCGCGTTTTAGTGAAGATTGTCGGGGAGTAAGCCTCAGCGGCAGCGCGCCGGCTATGCCGGGGAGCTGCGCACGGCGAGACGACTTAAAGATGCGTCAACCACCGTGCGCAGTACCGATTTACTTGCCGACCAAACTGAAGGGACTTCCGACTCCGGTGACAAAGTCATAGCCGGTTTTGCAGGAGTACTTGCCGTCGGTGCCCGAGGTGATGTCGCGAAACGCCTTGGCATTGCCCAAACTGCCGTAAATGCGGGTTTGTTCCGCGGCTGTATTCGCGGCGAATCCATTACCGGAAGCCGCCGCCAGATTGACAACACCGGCCAGAGAAGGACTGGCCACACTGGTGCCGCCAAGAATCCACCATCCGCTTTCTCCCCAAACGGGCGTGGTATCGTAAACGTAGACGCCCGTGTTGGGGTCGGAATCGAAGGCCATATCGGATACGCCCCGCTTGGCACCGACGACCGCGAGGACTCCGTTCTGGAAGGTGGGGCGCGGTTCGTAAACGCTCGGCCCGCAACCGGTATCGTTCCAGCCCGTTTCGCTAAGGAACGCGCCGACTGAACTGCGATTGACGCTGGTGCCGCCGCAACTCACGACGTTGGGCGAGGCCGCCGGATAATTCATTTGGTCACTCGCATCTCCGCCAGACGCAAAGTAAACAACGCCGGTGGCCTTGAATATGGGATCGAATTGCTGCGCCTCGTAGGACTCTTCACTGCCGCCCCAACTCATCGAGACTTCCTTCACGTTCACCAGCGATGCGGCAACGCGCACGGCGTAAAACAGATCGTTGTCGGAATCGCTGGCTGCCTCGACCAAATAGATTTTGGCGTTCGGCGCCATGGCGTGCGCCCATTCGATATCGAGCGCGGCCTCCATGTTCCAACTGGCGATGTAGCTGCCGCCGGACTGTGGTTGATAGCCGGGAGCGTAGACGACTTGGAACATTTTGTTGTTGGCACCCGTGGCCACAGTCGACGTTTCCTGGGGCAGTCCAAAATACTTCGCGAAATAGTTGAAATCATTGAGCGCCGTCGGGTAGTGGTACGAATCGACAATGGCTATGGCACCGGAACCGCCGGTGGAGGGAAGACTGTAAACAGCGCGAAGGGTCGCCGGCGTGTTAAACTGCGAGGTGGTCGAAGTAGAAGCTTCAGGAACTTCCAAGACACGGAGGCGGGTATGCATCCGAACGCCAGCGTCCTTCGGACTGATGCCCGCAGACTCCGGTACCAGAACCGGTAGCTGTCCGGCGACTGCTGGTAACGCACTAATCGCCAAACAAGCCGCCAACAAGATGAGCTTTGATTTCATAGATTCCTTTGATTCCTTTAATTTGTGTTGCTGGGGTTGAACGCAAAGGGAGTGCCACCTGACATCCATTAGAATAGAGGAGCCTGTCGTATTATAGCAAATCCAACCGAATCGCGCGCACGGATTATAAAAATGCAAGTAGTTTATAATTAAATGCTTACTCGTTACATTACAGTATTTCATGCGGATGAGATCCCCAAAAAACGGCATCTGATATCTGATGCAGCGAACATGACTGTCCCGCCCAAAATCGGCAACTATTGCCGAGGGAATGAGGGTGTCTTTCCTGACAAAGCTGAATCAAAAGCGGACAGTCAGATCACAAAAGAATTTTCCCGTGGATTCTAAAATTGGCTCTATGCTGATCTGGTCAATCTCATGAGTACCGACTCAAAAAAAACCACGGACTGGCATGCGTGCTGTCATGAAGACCACGCGGAAACTCCTGTCGCGCCCAAGGCTGAACAAGAAAACACGCCGGAATCGTGTTGCTGCCATGGAGGCCACGCAGAAACTCCTGTCGCGAACAAGACCGAACACGAAACCGCGTCGGAAAGCTGCTGCCATGGACACCATGGGAAAGATGACTCGCACGTAGCGCCGTCGAAAGCAGCGGGGAAATATTTCTGCCCGATGTGCCCAGGGGTTGAGAGCGACAAGCCCGGCGCGTGTCCGATGTGCGGCATGGCACTGGAACGCAATCCCGCGTACGCGAAAACGCAGACCGTTTACACGTGCCCGATGCATCCGGAGATTCGGCAGGATCATCCTGGCGCATGCCCGATCTGCGGCATGGCACTGGAAGCGGCGGTCACAAGCGCGGCTCCCGAAGAGGATAACGCCGAGCTGCGAGACATGACCCGCCGTTTTTGGATCGGCTTGGCGCTCACCATTCCGGTGCTCATCCTGTCGATGGGCGAATTTGTTCCGGGATTGCGCGAACTGCTCGCATCGCTCGGCAGGACCACGACTGTCTGGACGCAGTTCGTGCTGAGCACACCGGTGGTGCTGTGGGCGGGGTGGCCCTTCTTCGAGCGCGGCGCTCGCTCGCTCGTCACGCGCCATCTCAATATGTTCACGCTCGTCGCCATGGGCACCGGCGCGGCCTATTTCTATAGCGTGGCGGCGACGCTTGCTCCTTCCCTCTTTCCCGATTCCTTCCGCATGAACAGAGTGGTGGCGGTCTACTTTGAAGCCGCCTCAATGATTACCGTGCTGGTTTTGCTGGGACAAGTGCTGGAACTCAAGGCCCGCGTCGCGACGGGAAGCGCCCTTCATGCGCTGCTCGGCCTGGCGCCCAAAACCGCGCGCCGGGTGCAGGATGACGGCAGCGAAATCGATGTTCCGCTCGAAGACGTTCATCCGGGAGATCGCCTGCGGGTGCGGCCCGGCGAGAAAATTCCCGTCGACGGCGTCGTGCTCGAAGGCGGCAGCGCGGTCGATGAATCGATGATCACGGGCGAACCGATCCCGGTGGCGAAGGATGCAAAAAGCGCGATCACCGGCGGCACGATCAACGGCATGGGCAGTTTTGTGATGAAAGCGGAGAAGGTCGGCGCCGACACCCTGCTGGCGCGCATTGTGCAGATGGTCGGCAGCGCCCAGCGAAGCCGCGCGCCGATCCAGCGCGTGGCCGATACGGTGTCGGGTTATTTCGTCCCCGCCGTCCTATTTTGCGCCGTCATCACATTTGTCGCGTGGGCGTGGCTGGGGCCAGAGCCGCGCTACGCCTATGCGCTGGTCAACGCCGTGGCCGTGCTGATCATCGCCTGCCCCTGCGCCCTGGGCTTGGCCACGCCGATGTCGATCATGGTCGGAGTCGGACGCGGAGCGCAACTCGGCGTTCTCATCCGCGATGCGGAAGCGTTGGAGCGCCTCGAAAAAATCGACACGCTGGCCATCGATAAAACCGGCACGCTGACCGAAGGCAAGCCAACGCTGACAGAAATCGCCGCCGCGCCGGGCTTCGCGGAAGCGGACCTCCTTCGCCTGGCCGCCTCGGTGGAATCAGCGAGCGAACATCCCCTCGCCGCCGCGATTCTTTCCGGGGCCAGGAAACGGAATCTCTCGCCCGGCGCGGTGGAAGAATTTGCATCGATCGCCGGACAGGGCGTGCGCGGAAAAGTCGAAGGGCATCTCGTCACCGTGGGCCACGCCGGCGATGCTTCCGCGAACGTGCCGGAAATTCTGGCGGCGAAGGCGGCCGATTTGCGCAAGGAGGGCCGGACTGTTTTCTTCATCGGCGTGGACGGCGCAATCGCGGGACTTCTTGCCGTGACCGATCCGATCAAGCCGACCACCCCCGCCGCCATCGCCGCACTGCACCGGCTTGGCATTAAAATTGTCATGCTCACCGGCGACCATGCCGAGACCGCGCAGCGGGTCGCGCAAAAGCTGGGCATCGACCGGGTCGAAGCCGGAGTGACACCGGAAAAGAAGCATGCCGCGATCCTTGAATTAAAGCGCGAAGGCGCGCGGGTCGCCATGGCGGGCGACGGCATCAACGATGCGCCCGCGCTCGCCGCCGCCGATGTGGGCATCGCCATGGGCACCGGCACGGATGTCGCCATGGAAAGCGCCGGGGTGACGCTGGTCAAAGGCGACTTGGGCGGCCTCGTCCGCGCAATCGAATTGAGCCGCGCGACGATGGGCAACATCCGGCTCAATCTCGTTTTCGCCTTTATCTATAATGGCGTCGGCATTCCCGTCGCGGCGGGAATTCTCTATCCCTTCGTCGGGCTTTTGCTCAATCCGATGATCGCCAGTGCAGCCATGGCACTCAGCAGCGTGTCGGTCATCGCCAACAGCCTGAGACTGCGCAGCGCGATCAAATAAGTTGGAGAAACACCACCGGGCACCCCGTCGGGTTGTCCCTAAAATGGGTCAAGCCGCCGTGCCGATAACGCATCTCGTCGTTCCTCATTAAAAATTTGACCGCACTTTACGTTGGACAAGAAAGCTACTGAAGCCATGGAACGATTCGTGCTTGTTAGCTAGTAAAAGAGCTGTATTGCCAGAACCACATCGGCTCCAAAGAAGCAAAGCATGATGACTGATTCCAGAGCCTGCGCAGGCACGGGCTGCGCGCATTTTGACGGACCCCCGCTTGAGTCTAAACTCCAAGTCTTGGATTCAGGCGCGTGCCGTATCATTCGTGACTTGTCGCTGTTGTTTGAGATTTCCCAGATTGTTGGTGGAACGCTCGATTTCCGGACGGTGATACGTCCCGTGCTCGAAAAATTATGCGGGGCGATTAATGCCCAACGCGGGATGATCAACATCATCAATCGCGAGACTTCCGAAATTCCGATTGAGGAATCGTATGGCCTCACCACGCAGGAGCAGTCGCAGGGCCACGCCAGGCTTGGGGAAGGCCTGATCGGCATAGTGGGGGAAACCGGCAACCCGATTGTCATCACCAACATGAGCCAGAGCGAATATTTCAGGGATCGCATGCCGACGCCGGCAGAAGCGGCGGACGGCTCGATTGCGCCAGCATTCTTTTGTGTGCCCATCCGTCTAGGCCAGGAGGTGCGCGGCACTCTGAGCATCGAGCGCTTGATGGACCGTGGTGAAAACGCCGATGATGACTTGCGAATGCTCGCTTTGATTGCCTCCGTGCTGGCACAGGCGGTCAACGTCCGCCAATCGGCCCAGGAAAGCCTGCAAAACTTGCGCCGGGAAAATGAACGCCTGCAGGAACAAATTAAAATCCAGTTCAAACCGGGCAATATGATCGGCAGCTCAAGTGCGATGCGCTCGGTCTACATGCATATCGAGCAGGTCTCCACGAGTATGACCACAACGGTGCTGATCCGCGGTGAAAGCGGCGTCGGCAAGGAACTGGTCGCCAGTGCGGTCCACCAGAGCAGCAGCCGAAAAGGGCGCGCGTATGTGAAAGTCAATTGTGCAGCACTGCCCGATTCGATTATCGAAAGCGAGCTGTTCGGCCACGAGAAAGGCGCGTTCACGGGCGCTATCGCCATGCGCAAGGGGCGGTTCGAGATCGCCAATGGCGGCACGATTTTTCTCGATGAAATCGGCGATATTTCCGCATCCACGCAGGTGAAGCTGCTGCGCGTTTTGCAGGAAAAGGAGTTCGAGCGCGTCGGCAGCCAGACGCCGATGCATTGCGATGTGCGCGTGATTGCCGCCACCAGCCAGAATCTCGAGGATTTGATCGAGCAGGGGAAATTTCGGATGGATTTGTACTATCGGCTTAACGTCTTTCCAATCTACGTTCCGCCGCTGCGCGAGCGCAAGTCCGACATCCTCCAACTGGCCGACCATTTCGTGGAGAAATACAGCACGACTGCGGGCAAAACCGTGCGCCGCATTTCGACGGCCGCCATTGACCTGTTCATGAGTTATCATTGGCCCGGCAATGTGCGCGAACTGGAAAACTGCATCGAGCGGGCCGTGCTACTCTGTACTGACGATACCATTCACGCGCACCATCTGCCGCCCACATTGCAAGCCGCCGAGCCTGCGTCCATCCAATCCCGCGGCACCCTCGACAGTGCGCTTAATTCGCTCGAACGGGAGATGTTGATCGATGCGCTGAAGACCACGCAGGGAAATATGTCACAAGCCGGGCGCATGCTGGGGATCACCGAGCGGATCATTGGCCTGCGCGTCAAGAAGCATGCGATTGAGGCTTCCATTTTTCGCAAGGCTGCCGCGGTATCGGTATAGAAATGATGGCGCCGTTTACCGCGCTCGTGGTTTTCGCGGTGATGGCCATCGCCTATCGCTGCGATCATCCGCAAGGCTCGGTGGGCTTCCATCTGTCCAATGGAACTCCGGTGAACTATAATGTTGATCAAGTCAACGTGCTGGACGACAAGAACCAACCGGTGCAGCACTCCTGGGCTGATGGTTCTCCAAAAAACCAACAAGATGCCAATGGCAACGCTATCGTCCTCACATCAAGCACGCGCAGGGAGGAGGCCGGAGCCCACCGCCGGGGCTGTCGGCCCCGCCGGTGGGTGGTGGAACGAACCCACTTGTGGTTCAATCGCTTCCGCAAACTCTTGGTCAGCTTCGAAAAATCAGAGCAAAGTTACCTCGGTCTCACCTCGCTGGCCGCCGCCCTGATCTGCTGGAGACAAACCCTCTTTATTTACGGATAAGTTCTAAGTGGCGCAGCGCTCGCGGAGCGAAACGCTTAAGAGTGGACCCCGTGCTGACCACGGGGTCCAAAGCTTGATCGGTTACGGTTGGGGGGCGTCGCCGGGCTTGCCGTGATGATCGTGCAGCGATTTGAAGATCGGGACTTGCGCGGGATTGAGGAACGTTTTGATCTGCTGGTTCGTGCTCTCGATGATGGCCTGAATCTGCTGATGTTTCTGGTCTTCGCTCAGGCTTGTATTCTCGAAGATCGCTTTAATTTGCTCATCCCTGGAGACCAGAATGGGCTTGATTTCCCCCTGCTGGGTGTCGCTAAGGCTCAGTTTGGTTGTCAGCATGGCGAGCTGCTGATCGGGGCTGGGATGATGGTGATGATGCCCTTCCTCGGCGCAGGGAGGCGGAGTGGGAGTAGGCGTTGCCGTTTGAGCAAATGCGAGGCAGGGAAGGAACGTTAGTGCTGCAAGGAGTGGTATTTTCATAAGGATAGGTATAAGTAGTGACTCCAGCCGTTCCAAAGTGGTTACAAGAGATTTTCAGTAGCCGCGCAGCCTCTCACACGGAGTAGACCGGCTTGATAAATTCCCCGGTCCGAATTTGCTCTTTTGTCAGGTCTTTCCGGGTCAAGCGTAGAAAGAATCCCCAAGCCTGGCCGTCATTGAGGTCCATACCCACATGGATATCATGCGGGCCTGCGTCGAGGCTTGCTGTCCTGGCGCTTTCGTCCGGAAAGCACGGGTTGATTCCCGCCATGTTTTTGAAGAAGGGCTTTCCATCGAGCCACAGGCGGAAGGGGCCGTCATAGCCCATGAGGAACTCGATCTTCATCGGCTCGCTTAATTGCAGGCGCGAATGGAAAAAGGCATGACCGGCCTTGAATTGCCACGTTTCATGCTCGTTGATGAAGCCTTGCAAATGATCCTTATTAAAGGTCTTCACGGTCGTGGTGAGAGCCTTAACGTCGTCGAGCAAAATTTGATCGAGCTTCTTCGATGCCGGAACCACGTCCGTCACATTCCATTGCGTGATGAAAGGCAGCAGCCCCGCTTGTTTCGCGCCGACGGGAAGGGGGCCAAAAACCGGGAGCGAAAATCCGCGCGCATCAGTGATATTGCAATGAGGTGTGAATCCATGCCCGTAGAAAAGGCTTTCACCCGTCGGCTTCCTGACAAGGTGCAGCTTCGCCGTGTTTCCCTTCAACTCCGTCTTGTAGATGAGGTCCAGCGGCGTCCCTTTCGGGGAAACGAACTTGAAGCCGCCGGGTTCTCCTGCCGCGTCCAATCCGCCCCGGACAAAATCGAAGGCAACTTCCATGAAAAAACGGGGTGGGTTGCCCAGGCGAACACTTCGTAACTGGGGCATGGGGGCCTCGTGCTTGTTGCCATAAACGAGCCGATCAGCGGCGCTGGCGAGGCGGGCGGCCAGGTGCGGAAACCCCCTGGCCCCGATATGGATCTGGTCGTCCATGGGCAGATCAATCACTGGGACCGTCTCGAAAAAATTGATTTTTCCCGGCAAAAGCCGCTGCTGGTCCTGGATGCTGTTCCATTCCTGCGGGCTTGCCGCTTCTCCAAAGACGCGCGCGATCTGCACAATCATCCACGGGAGGCGCGGCTGGCGCAAATCGCGTCGCGAGGCGGCCACCAGTTTCTTCATTCTTTGGGTGTAGCGGGGCGCCTCCTGGGGATTTGCATCGCTTTCGCCCTGATACCAGAGAATCCCTGAAACCGGCTGACCGGTGGCGCGGACGGAAGCGAGCATGGAAGCGTAGAGCGACTTCCCGCCGAGATGTTTCTGGTCGGGACTCCATTGCTGCATGGTCGTGCCGCCGTGGGCCGCGCAGATCAATCCCTGGGGCGCGCCGCCGGAACGCTCGAGCATTTCCCGCGCAAAAAACAGGCCGACGCCCACTCCCTTCTCCGCATTTCGCCTCAACTGTTCGCCGGCCTTGGCTGAACATTGGATTGGCGTATGACAGGCATCGGGCGATTCGGCCAGGATATGAAGCGGGTCCTGCGCGAGTCGCCACTCGCGACGCAGGGAGAATGCGCGAATCAGAGGATGGGGCTTCGCCGCGCCCTCCATGTTGCCGATTCCCTCCATATTGCTTTGCCCGGCAAGAATCCAAACATCGCCGACGAAAAACGGCGAGACATCGACCCGCTGTTTGCCAGATTCGAGCCGCAGGCGATAAGGACCGCCCGCAGGAATGGATGCCAGCGTGACCGTGAATTTGCCGCGCGCGATTTTGCCAAGGGGCCGTTTTTTCCAGCCCTTCAGGGCGGTGTTTGCCTTGAAAAGCGTGGCGTGGATCGGACCGTTTTCGGCGCTTGTTCCGTTGATAATAACCGTGGCTCCTTTGGAGCCGAGACGTTGCAAAACTTGGCCACTGGCGAGGCCGGAAAGAATATTCATTGAGGAAGGAGACTTAGCACGCGCCTTACTTTCGGTCAAAGGCTGCGTCGAAGGCCACCTGGCTCGGGGCGAAATCGAGGCGGCGCAAAAACGCGGCGGCTTCGGTTGCGCCATGCTCGCGGTCCATGCCGATGTCCTCCCACTCGACCGACAGCGGGCCTTGGTACCCGACCTGGTTCAACGCGCGGATGATTTCCTCGAAGTTGATGCTGCCGCGTCCCAGCGAACGAAACTCCCAGAACCGGCGCGGATCGCCAAACTTGGTGTGGCCGCCGAAGACGCCTGCTTCGGTGGGCTGCAAAGACCAATGGACGTCTTTCATGTGCGCGTGATAAATGCGGTCGCCGAATTTTTGGATGAAGCGGACGTAATCGACTCCCTGATAGCCGAGGTGCGAAGGGTCGTAGTTGAAGCCGAATTCGGGGCGGCGGTTGATTGCCTGAAGCGTCCGTTCCGCGCTCACGATGTCGAAGGCGATTTCGGTGGGATGCACTTCCAACGCGAAGCGGACGCCGGCTTTCTTGAACTCATCGAGGATCGGATTCCACCGCTGCGCGAAATCGGCGTAGCCGTCTTCGATTTGCGCGTCGCTGACCGGAGGAAAGCTGTAAAGCAGGGGCCAGATTTTCGAGCCGGTAAAACCATTGACCACGCCGACACCGAGATTCTTCGCGGCATGGGCCGTTTTGATCATCTCTTCCGCCGCGCGTTTCTGGACGTCCTTTTTTTTGCCGTCGCCCCAGACATGCGCGGGCAGGATCGCTTTGTGGCGTTCATCGATCCGGTCGCAAACGGCCTGGCCGACGAGGTGACTCGATATGGCCCATGTCTTGAGGCCGTGCTTGGCCAGAAGCGCATGCCGGTCTTCGCAATATTTTTTCTGTCGCGCTTTCCTGACGTTGAAATGATCGCCCCAGCAGGCGAGTTCGAGGCCGTCGTAGCCGAAGCCCTTCGCTTTTTTGGCGAGCGTTTCGAGCGGCAGGTCGGCCCACTGGCCGGTGAAGAGGGTGAGGGCGCGTGACATGATGTTTTCCGGTTAGAGTTTGATCCAGCGGCGTTGCCGGGATGATTTTTCGACAGCTTCCAAAACTTTTTGATTTTGCAGTCCGTCGGCGAATGTGGGCTGCGCCGATTTTCTTTTTGCGATTGCCTCGATGAAATCGAAAACGGTGTGCACGAACGTGTGCTCATAGCCGATGATGTGGCCCGGCGGCCACCATGCGCCCGCGTAGGGATGAACGCTCTCGTTGACGATGATGTCGCGATAGCCCTGGCGGTCGGCGGCGTCTTCGCGGCTGAAATACTTGAGCCGGTTCATGTCCTCGAAATCGAAAACGAGCGAACCTTTGCTTCCGTTGATCTCGATTTGAATGTGGTTTTTGCGACCCGGCGCAAAGCGGGTTGCTTCAAGACACGCCAGCGCGCCGTTCTTGAATTTGCCGAGCGTAATGACGGCGTCGTCGACGGTCACGCGGCCTTTTTTCGTCTTCGAGCCGGGCAGTGGGCGTTCTTTGATGAACGTTTCCAAATGGCCGCAGACTTCGGAAAATTCACCGACAAGATAACGTCCGAGGTCGATGATATGCGCGTTGATGTCGCCATGCGCGCCGCTGCCCGCGATCTTGTTTTGGAGACGCCACACAAGGGGAAACTCGGGATCGACAATCCAGTCCTGCAAGTAGCGCGCGCGGTAATGATAGATCCGGCCCAGGTCGCCTGCGGCTATCATCTTACGCGCCTGCGCGATTGCAGGAATCCGGCGGTAATTGTGGCAGATCATGTGGACCACGCGCGCTTTCTTCACGGCGGCGAGCATCGCGGCAGCTTCGGAGACTGTCATGGCAAGAGGCTTTTCGCAGAGGACATGCTTGCCGGCCTTCGCGGCGGCGATGGCGATTTCGGCATGAGTATCGTTCGTCGTGGTGATGCCGACGATATCGATTTCGGGATTTGCGACGACGTCCTGCCAGCGGGTCGACGCATGGCTCCAGCCGAATTGTCGCGCAGCGTCGCTCACGCCTTTTTTGTCGCGGCCGCAAATCGTGTGCAAGACTGGCTGGGCGGACACCGGGAAAAACCTGGCGACCTGTCGCCACGCGTTCGAATGGGTCTTGCCCATGAATTTGTAGCCGATCATTCCGACGTTCAAAGTCTTCATGGTCTTCTGACTTTTATGCCGAGTTTCCGCATTATCAATCTTATAGGTATTTTCTGGTAGGGACGGCAGTCCCTGCCGTCCCATTTATTTTTGGGACGCGAAGGGACTCGCGTCCCTACCGCTTGGCGGCGCTTCGCATGGCGGTGACGCAATTTTTCAGCGCGGGTACCGGGTTCTTCACGTCGCCCTCGTATTCGATCACGGCCATGCCATCAAAGGCACTGCCGTCGAGAGCCTGAATAAATGCGGGGAGATCGAGGTTTCCCTGGCCGACGACGGTGTCGACCCATTGGGCGTTGCGCTCGAAGATGAAATCCTTGTAGTGGATGCCATAGATGTGGTCGGCGTAGCGTTTGACCCATTCGAGCGGCTTGCCCAAATAGGGGCCGATCTGGATGCACCACGCGGTGTCGATGCAAAGTCCGATCTGAGGCGAGCCGAGCTTGATCAAATAATCGAGCACGTCGGGTTGGCCGCCGAACGAATAGCCGCCATGGCAGTGAATGCCCGCGCGCACGCCAAATTCGTCGGAGAGCTTTTGGGTTTGCTGGATGGCCTGGGGGAAGGTGTCGACCTTGAAATGGACGGAAATGTGTTTGGCCCCGGCAATGGAGGCGCATTCGAAGATGTCCCGCTCATTCGCGTTTCCGGTCAAATTTTCAACGCCAAGCGAGACGACGGAAATACCGGCGTCCTGGTAGGTTTTGACGACCTCTTTAAAGGCGCCGGGTTGGTGAAAATCGGCGTGGACGCCGCAGAGCTCCACTTTATCCAAGCCGATTTCGCGGACTTTTTGCGCAACGTCCGTATTTTTTTTGAATTCCCGAAAACAGTAACTTTGAACTCCAAAATCCAATGCTTTGCTCATGATGATTTCCTTTTTGATGATGGGTGATTTGATTTTTAAAGACGCCTAAGCCAGCCGGACTTCTCTTCCCGTCCGATTGGACTCGGCGATGCCGTCGAGGATTTTCTGGACGACCAAAGCCTGATGCGTCGTCACACAAAGGTCTTCCTCGCCCCGCAGATGGTTGATGAAATTATGGAACCGGTCCTGATGCGGCATCTTCAACGCAACCTTGAGGTCGTCGATGATTTCGTATTTGGCCGGGAGGTTCGCGCTGTCGCGGAAGAGGCGCGCCGGGCGCACGGTTGCGCCGGCTTCGGTGCCGTAAATCTCGACGTTGTCGCGGTTGCCCTCGGCCTGATGGCAGGCCCATGAGGTGTCGAGCGTGACGGTGGCCCCGTTGGCGAAGCGGATGAAAGCCGAGGCGAAATCGTCAACGTCGAAGGGAATTTCCGCGCGATCGGACATGCCCCAGCCGCCTTCTCCGAGGCCCCGGTTGCCGAATTTTGTGTAGGTCGCACCGACGACTGAGACGGGCTCGAAATTGTTGATTGTGTAGAGGCAAAGATCGAGCATGTGAACGCCGATGTCGCAGATCGATCCGCCGCCCGCGATTTCCTTGTTTCCAAACCATGTGCCGAATTTTGGAATCCCGGAGCGCCGCTTCCAATAAGCTTTTGCGTGATAGATTTCGCCGAAAAGGCCTTCTTCGACGAGTTGCCTGATTTTTTGCGAATCGGCGTTGAAGCGCTGGTTCATTCCCACGGTCAGAACGAGTCCGGCGGCCTTGGCCGTGGCAATCGCCTCTTCGGCTTCGGCCACGTCTATCGCAAAGGGCTTTTCGAGAATGACGTGCTTGCCCGCTTTCAGGGCTTGGATGGCGAGCGGAACATGAAATTTGGTCGGGGTGGCGATGTAGACGGCATCCACCGATTTATTGGCGAGAAGTTCCTCGGCTGTTTCATGCGCGTATTCGAGCGAAAACTTTTTTCGCAGGTCATTGAGCCGCTCCAGGTGCAAGTCTTGCGCCGCGACCAATTTGCCGTTGGGGTGGCGCAAGATGGCGTCCGCAGCCCAGTAGGCGATTTGTCCAGCTCCGAGAAAACCAAAACGAACGTCTGATAGAGGTTTCATTTGTATAAAAATAGGATGCTGTTGATTAAATGCCTGTTGATTATCCTCCGCAATCCATAATAATGGTCGAAAACTAGGATTTGTTATTAAAACATCGGATTCCAAAACCGCCCGCCGGGCTTTCTCCCGCAGCAGGAAGGCACGGCCTGAAAAAGCGCGGAAGCTCCTTTCCGTTTCGCATTTTCATCATCGGCCCGGATGTCATCCGATTCCGGTTCGATTTGAAAAAGGGAATCAATGTGTGGAACTCGTCACGGATGGCCGCGGATGGGTGGAAGTTGGCGGAGAATGGAGGGAGGTTGTCGTCGGCGACCTGCTCTGGCATATGCCCGGCGACTGCACCATCGGTCGCAGCGATTTCAAAAATCCTTATAGCTGCCTGGCCGTGAGATTTCAGGATGCGGATCGGCGGCGGCGCGTGCCCCGACTGACGCGATGGGAGGAGCTTGACGAAGTGCGGCTGTTTACCCACCAGGTGGTGCACCTCCATGCCGACGACGCTTTTGATTCGCAAGTTCTGCTGGATTACATCCTGAGCCGCGTTCGTTTTCAGGCCGAGCTTTACTTGCGCCTTCACAGGGCGCGCGGCCTGCCTGTGGAATTGCAGCAGGTGCTTGAGATTGTGAACCGGCGTTATGCCGAGCCGCTGCGGCTTACGGAATTGGCTGCGGGCGCGGGCTGGTCGGTGCCTCATTTGCACGACCGCTTCAAGGAATGCCTCGATCTTTCGCCGCATCAAGCGCTGATCCGGCGGCGCGTCCAGGCGGCGCGGGAACTTCTTGCCAGTACAAACGATCCGATTAAAAGTGTAGCGGGAAAATGCGGCTTTACGACGGCGTCGGCTTTCTGCGTGCAGTTTAGAAAAGTCACCCGGCTTTCTCCAAAGGAATATCGGGAGCGGCAGCTTTTTGGAAGCAGGCAGACCCTCGGCTGATTCACAAGGCATCATTGATTCATACGGTTAGGAAACACACTCATGCTCGATTTATTTAGAACTGCCTCCCGTCACAAACCGGATCAAGGGGTGTTAGAAAATATGCCGATGCTCGATTTATTCAGAATAGGCGGCGACAAGACATGGATGGCCCCGGGAATCATTCAAATCAACCGGCTGCCTATGCGGGCGACGGCCTACCCGTATCCGAATGGCCGACTGGCGCTGGCGAATGCGCGCGAAATTTCGCCGTGGTTTCTTCCGCTTAATGGCGAGTGGGATTTCCACCTGGCGCAAAGGCCCGAGGACGTCCCCGTGGAATTCATTCAGCCCAATTTTTCGCCCTCGGATCACAAAACGTGGATGAAGATGCCGGTACCCGGCAACTGGACTTTGCATGGCACGTTCGACCGGCCTCACTACACGAATGTGCAGATGCCTTTCGAGGACGAGCCGCCTCATGTGCCGGAAGAAAATCCGACGGGATGTTATCGCACGAGCATGGAGCTTCCCGCAGCGTGGCAGGACCGGCGAGTCGTTCTCCATTTCGGTGGAGCGGAGAGCGTGCTTTATGTTTATGTCAACGGCCAGGCTGTCGGCCTGAGCAAGGATTCGCGCCTGCCTTCGGAATTCGACATCACGCCTTTCGTTGTTTTCGGCCGGAGGAACATCATCTCGGCGGTCGTGGTGAAGTGGTCCGACGCCTCCTTCATTGAGGACCAAGACCAGTGGTGGATGGGCGGTCTGCACCGCGAGGTTTATGTTTACGCGACCGCGCCGGTGCATCTCGCCGATGTGTTTGCAGTCGGCAACCTGGAGAAGAATTATCAGGACGGACGGCTCAAGCTTGCGGTCAAAGTAGGATTTCCCGGCCAGCCGGAGGAAAAATGGCAGGTTGAAGCCCAGCTTTTCGATCCGAAGGGCAAAGCGGTGCTCAAAAAGTCGCTGCATGCGGTTGTTCCGGTAGGCAAGCATGGTTCATGGCCGCGTTTGCAGGCGGAATTCGATGTGCCCGTGAAAAAGCCGCTGCTTTGGTCCGCCGAACTGCCGCATCTCTACAAACTCGTCGTGACGCTGAAGAGCCCGCAGGGGAAGGTTGTCGAATCGACTTCCACGCGAATTGGTTTTCGTTCCATTGAGGTGCGCGACCGGATGTTGCTGGTCAACGGCAAACGCGTACTGATCAAAGGCGTCAACCGGCACGACCATCATGACACCAAAGGCAAGGCGCTGGATCGCGAAACCATGCGGCTCGATGCGGTCACGATGAAGCGATTTAATTTTAACGCAGTCCGCACATCGCACTATCCGAATGATCCCCACTGGCTCGATCTTTGCGACGAGCTTGGGTTTTATGTGATCGATGAGACCAATCTCGAATCGCATGATTATTATCATCAGATATGCCGCGACCGCCGTTACACCGCAGCTTTCGTCGAGCGCGCCGTTCGCATGGTCGAGCGCGATAAAAATCATCCCTGCGTTATTCTCTGGTCGCTCGGCAACGAGTGCGGTTACGGTCCCAACCACGACGCCATGGCCGGGTGGATTCGCGGATATGATTCGAGCCGTCCGCTGCATTACGAGCCGGGCATTTACCCGCAGGGCGCGGAGAAACTGCTCGGTAAAAAGGTCTTCGACTGCGGCTATCGCGTCACCGACATCGTTTGCCCGATGTACCCGTCGATCGAGACTATCGTGAAATGGGCCAAGGATAAAAATCATCCCGACCGCACGCGTCCGCTCATCATGTGCGAATATTCGCACGCCATGGGCAACAGCAACGGCTCGCTTGCCGATTACTGGGACGCCTTCGAGAAATATCCGGGTTTGCAGGGCGGTTTCATCTGGGAGTGGATCGATCACGGCCTCAAACAGAAAACTGCGGATGGCGAGGAATACTGGGCTTACGGCGGTGACTTTGGAGACGAGCCAAACGATTTGAATTTCGTCTGTGACGGCCTCGTCTGGCCGGACCGCGCGCCGCATCCGGGCCTCTATGAATTCAAGCACCTCGCGCAGCCGGTCAAGGTGGTGAGTTATCATGCCGGGACCGGCCTGCTTGAACTCAAGAACAAGCAGGATTTTGCGTCGCTGGCTTCCGTTTCCGGAGAATGGGAACTTAAAGTCAGCGGCAAAACCAAGGCGAAAGGAAAGCTTCCGTTGCTGAAGGCCGCGCCGCAGAAAATTGAAAAAATCAAGCTGAAGCTCCCGGCCATAACTGTGGAATCGGGGCAGGAAGCCTTCCTGAATTTCCGCTTTTTCAGCAATGAAAAAACGGCATGGTGCCGGGCCGGACACGATGTCGGCTGGGACCAGATAGCGCTTCCGATAAAAGCAAGGAAGCCCGCCAAAGTTGTCAAACGCGGCAAGCCCAACGCGCAACCGCTCGAAATTCGGCAGAGCGGTGCGGCGTTGAACATCGGCAACGATGTTCTCCGGCTAAGTGTTTCAACGGAATTGGGTCTTATCGAGTCGCTGAACTGGAAGGGGCGCGATTTGCTGGCGCACGGTCCGCAACTCCAAATCTGGCGCGGTGTCACCGACAACGATGGCATCAAAGGCAGTCACGATGAATGGCGTTCGCTTGAAAAATGGCGCAAACAAGGGCTCGATCAGTTGGTTCTCAAGACCATTTCGACCAAGGCCACGCCCAACAAAGACGGCAGCGTTACGCTCGTCGTTGAGCATGTTGGCTCGTGCGCCGCTTCTCCGAAGGCGGTCCAGCATCGGCACACCTACACGATTCATCCCGATGGCCGGATTTTCGCGGACAATGTGTTTGTCGTGAACAAGGCTGTGCCCGATCTTCCGCGACTCGGAGTTGTGCTCAGCCTCAAGCCGGAATTTGAAAAGCTGAAGTGGTTTGGCCGTGGTCCGTTTGAAAATTATTGGGACCGCAAACGTGCCGCGATGATCGATCTCTATGAAAGCAGCGTGGCCGATCAATATGTTCCCTATGTCATGCCGCAGGAACACGGGAACCATACGGATGTCCGCTGGCTCTCGCTCGATAATGGGGAAACGGGTCTGCTAGTCGCCGCGCAACGGGTGCTGGAATTCACCGCCAGCCACTACACGGCCAACGATCTTTACGCCGCGCATCACACCTATGATCTTGAGCCACGGCCCGAGACCGTCCTGAGTCTCGACTGGCATCAGCGCGGACTTGGCACGAATAGTTGCGGCCCCGATGCGCTGGACAAATATAGAATCGGCCCAGGAAAATATCAGCTCCGTTATAGTATGGAACCGTTTGAGACGGCTCGCTAGACGGGGCCTTACTTTGACTCGCAGACGAAAACACCATCCCAGTCGGCAGGCAATTCGAGGGAAAGCATCTGGTCGCAGCGAGTCATCATGAGAAGCGCCGCCTTGTCGCCGGGAGAATTCTGCGCAACCTGGCCGAAAATGCGCCGGGCATCGCGGAACGAGCGGGCGAAGTAGTCTTTGAGCGCTTGTTCATAGAGATTCCGATCGCGCAGACGATCTTGATCGACGTCCTCTTTCAGGCCCATCAATTCGTGGAGATCCATGCCGCCCTTGCGCCCGGCAACGGATACCCGGTCGAGACGCCGCCATTCGAAGTCGTTCCCGGCGTGGTCCCGGACATCTCCGCTGGCAATCACCTGGGTGCCGTAGACTTTATTCAGGCTTTCCAGGCGGCTGGCCACGTTGACCACATCGCCGAGAACGGTGTAGGCGAAGCGTTCCGGCGTGCCGATATTGCCGACGAGAACATCCCCGCAGTGGAGACCCACGCGCGTGCGAAACGGAACCTGTCCTTCCCGGTGTCGTCGTGCAAGCTCCTGAAGTCCCATCAGCGTCGCGCGACACGCGAGATTTTCGTGAAGAGGAACCTTTTGCGGCGCGTTGAAAAAACCGAGCAAGCCGTCCCCGATGAATTTATCGATGGTTCCTGAATGCTCGCGGAGTTGTCGTGAGAGAACCTCGAAATAGCCGGCCAGTTCGTGGACGAGAACATTGGGCGCGACCTGTTCGCTATGGGAGGTAAATCCCTCGATGTCGGAAAAGAAAATGGTAAGTCGCCGGATTTCACCTCCGAGAACGGCTTCCTTCCCGCTCGAAAGAAGCTGTCGCACGAGATCGTCCGGCACATATTTGATGAACGAGCGGAGGCCCGATTTCATGAGATCGGCGGCGTCGCGGAGCTGATTGACCTCGCGAACAACCGAACGGGACATGTTTTTCGGCGCGAGATGGAACTGGCCCACCCTCGCAAGATCGTTGCCCAGAGCGCGCAGCGGCTCGCTGATCCGATAGGCCAGAAAGGCTCCAGCCAAAACCGCGAGAATCACTCCCACCACACCACCCGCGCCCATCTGGCCGGCTGCACGATCGATGCGGCTAAAAATGACCGACTTCGGGACGATCCCGGCCACGATGCACTTAAGGCCCGAGGGCGCTTCGACTTGATTAAGAGCCGCGAGATAGGAAGTGTTGCTGATGGTGATCCGAACGAGGTGCCCGGAACTTTGCCCGTTGATGTTTTTGAAGCCGGGATTGGCCTTCACCCAGTCGCCAAGCGCAGCGGCCAGCGTGGCGGCAGCCGGATTGGTCGACGCGCAAATCAGCTTGCCGTCCGGTTCCAGAATGATGGAGGAGCCTTTGATTTTTTCGGCCACGCTGTCGAGCAGGCTTTCCAAATCCTTGAGGAAGAAATCGACCGTGAACACGCCAGCGGGCGCGTCTGAATCGGAGGGTTTCCACGCCCGGCTGGCCGTGATGCCCGGCACGCCTTCCACGAACAAGTAGGGCTCGCTCCAAACCGTGCCATCGGCGCGAATGGCGTTCTTGAACCAGTCGTGCTCGCGCGGATCGTAATTTTTTGGATGCGGACGCAGGTAGGGAATTTCCCTTCCATCCGGCGCGATAATCTCTTCGTGGGGTTCGCCCTGGCCGGGCGTGGCGACATTGAGCACGATGGCGTTATCGGTGTTTCTCCAGACTCCGACAAAATGCCCCGTCTTCGCGTCGCTATAGCTGATCCAGGCCAGCGTTCTATTGACGCGCAGCCGTTCGGCGAGATCAAATCCAAGAGCGCGGTCATCCCCGACGTGCAGCATGCCGCGCCGGGCCAGCACGGAGAGCTCGTCGAGCAGGCGGTTGGCCGGGTCGTCGAGAAAACTGGCGATCTCGCGCGTCGCGGCCCCGTTGGCGAGAGCAAATTCCCGTTCTGTGGAATCCGTGAGGGCTTGATGGCTGCTCGAATAACCACGCCAGCCGATAAACCCAGCCGTGGCCATCAGCAGGCCCGCAAGCGTCAGGGAAAAGAGCGTGCGGAGCTGCATGTCAGGAATCCGGCTCATTCAGAAGAGGCTGTCGGGAAAACCGGCGCGGGTCACGCCGAAAGGACTCGGCTCGTTCCCAAACTCCGTTTTGCGCCGGTTCGCGCGCGTTCGCTCCGGGCCCCATTAATTTCTTTTCCCGTTTTATCACCGGGATAATCTGAAACTCAACCTTGTGAGAGAAACGCGGAATTCGCTTGGTGAACTCATTTCGATTTGATGCGTTTACCCAATAACGGTCATGTTCACCTGCCCCAATTGTAAAAGCGTCCTGGTGCGCAAGCAGGGCGCGACCGGCGTTTACTGGAGTTGCGACCGTTGTGGCGGGCGTGCAGTGGGCATCGGGTTGCTGCGCAAAACCATCGGGAAAGACGTGGTCGCGGAAGCATGGTCGCACGCGCTCAACGATCCGGTGAGCAGTGGACGCCGCTGTCCCATCTGTTGCCGCGATATGGTGGAAGTGAAGTTGGAGATCGAAGGCAAACCGCACGTTCTTGATCTTTGCCAGCGCTGCGAATTCATGTGGTTCAATCCCACCGAATACGAATCGATACCGACCCCGCCGCCCAAGCCGCACGTTCTTGGCGATATCGACGAAAAGTTAATGCCTCAGGCGGTACGCGAAGCGATTGCGATCGAGAAAGTCCGGCAAATCGCCAGGCAGGCCAGATTGGAAGATGAGCAGCTCGATAGTGGCTGGAAAGCCGTCCCAGCCGTTTTTGGCCTCCCGGTCGAAATGGAATCGAGTCCCATGAGCAACACGCCATGGGCAACCTATTTGCTGTCCGCGCTGATCGTCGCCGTCAGCGTCTGGGCATTCTCCGACCTGAAACCCGCCGTCGATAAATTCGGACTCATTCCGGCTCAAGCCTGGCGATACGACGGGCTGACTTTCCTGACATCCTTCTTTTTGCATGTCGGCTGGATTCACCTCGTCGGCAATCTCTATTTTTTTCTCATCTTTGGCCGCCCCGTCGAAAATTTTCTGGGCTGGCGGCGATTCCTGGCGGCAGTGCTTCTTTCCGCGCTCGCGGGAGACTTCCTGCATATCCTGCTCGATCCTCACACCACGATCCCTTGCATTGGCGCCAGCGGCGGAATATCCGGGATCATTGCCTTTTACGCGCTGAAATTTCCGCATGCGCGGCTCGGCATTCTTTTTCGCTATTACTTTTATTTCCGCTGGATTCAATTTTCGGCGTGGATGGCGCTTGTGCTTTGGGTGCTGCTTCAAGTTTGGGGCGCGTATCAGCAACTTGCCGGATACAGCAACATCTCAGCGCTCGCGCATTTGGGAGGGCTGGCGGTCGGGTTTGTTCTCTGGCTGGCGTGGCGGAATATCGATTTGAAACCCGCGCCGGGGCTGCTTCCCGTAAAGGTGATTTGATTTGGCGTGCGCTCGAGAGGACTCGAACCTCCATGGATTGCTCCACTAGTACCTGAAACTAGCGCGTCTGCCATTTCGCCACGAGCGCGTGACTTGCCTTTGCGGAAGCGGATACTACGCCCGACTCCCACCCAGCGGCAAGGAAAAGTGGGAGCACTTGAAGACTCAGCATTTGGAAATGGCCAAGGCCAGGATCGAGGAAGAGAAGAAGGCCATCGCTGCCGCACGCAAGGTTGGCTGGGCCGTGAAAAAAGGCGTCGTGCCCGTGAACGAGGCCGTGAAAGCCTACGAGGAACACTTGCGGTTGCGCGTGGGCCTCAAGGAAAGCACGCGCAAGGAGGAGGCCGAAGCCAAACGCCGGGGCTGTCGGCCCCGCCGGTGGGTGGTGGAACGAACCCACTCGTGGTTCAATCGCTTCCGCAAACTCTTGGTCAGCTTCGAAAAATCAGAGCGAAGTTACCTCGGTCTCACCTCGCTGGCCGCCGCCCTGATCTGCTGGAGACAAACCCTCTTTATTTACGGATAAGTTCTAACAAGGCCTTCGCCTTTTATTCGGTCACATCCATCTTGCGGTCCGGCCAGTCCGGCAGATCTTCATACTCCAGCCCTGTTTGATTCACGCTTACCTCCTGAATCAGGACGCGGGCCAACCTCGGAAAAAGCGTGGGCGCCACTGCTTCGAGATGTCTCCTGAATTCCTCGTCAAACAACGCGGCCATCGCGAGCTCTTCACGCGAAGACTCGACAAATTCAATTTCATCAACGCCCCGCTGCGTCGAATTGGCGATTGAAAATTTGGCCTGCAGCTCAAGAAACTTCGCGCAGTCGGCGCGCGTGCAGGGCTTTCCATCCCTGCCGATGCCGTTCATGCGCCATGAATGGCCTATGATATTTTGGCCGCTGGACAAGATACGAAGATCAAGCAGCCGGGAGGGGGTTCCCTGATCGCTCACCTCCGCGCAGGCAAGAAGAACAAATGTAATGGGGAAAACTTTTTGAACGCGGTAAAGATGAAACCACTGTGTCTGATCTTGGGAGATCTGAAACATACTCTACGATAGAGCAGGCGATCTCCATATAGCCAGAACTTTAATGCTTGCGATCACTTCTAATTACCACTTCCGAGCGACTTTTTGGGCAGCATATTTCATTCCTTCATAGCTTGAGGTGACGCCAACTCATCCTCGATTTGCCACTCCTATTTTGTAGTGACGGCGCTAGGTGCTATGTTTTGTTGTATGAACATCCCAATGCAGGGATCATGCCCCGAGGAGCAATCTCAGAGCCGATGGTTCGGCAGATTGAGACCTTCAAGCAAAGCTAACCATTAGAAAAAATGCGCCTATCATGAATAAACCTACTATTTCACAAAAAGTGCTCCGGCGTTTGCAACGAAAGGCCGTGGACACGACGCCAAGCTCAAAGCCTCAAAAGCGCGATAACATTTTTTCTCAATCGCGCGATACCCGCGAGGACCGTGAGTCGCGCCAGATGACCATGGCCCACAAGTCAACATTTCCGCACGCGCTCTGATTCAAATCCGGATGGTGGTTCCGATTTCAATCACCTGGCCGGGCGGAATATTGAGGGCTTCGCTGATGGGGCGGCTCGTGCCGGCGAGATAGCGATAGGCCTCGGCGAACAGGTTGGACCTGCTTTTCAACACGAGGCTTTCCCGCCCGAGCAAATAGTAAAGCTGGCGATCGACCGGAGCCTTCACAATTTTCCGAAGTTCCGGCTCGAGTTTGGCGACATTGACTTCCTCCATGAATCCATAATGGGCTTCGACACCAAAAATGTTGCCGTCATGCTCAACTATCCTCAACCGGTCTTCCTCCTTCACGCGCGGCTCGGAAGTCACAACCAGCGTGAGCACGATCAATTGCTCGTGCAAAACCTGGCTGATTTTAAGCCAGTGCAGAAGGCTTGGCGGCGCGATCTTGGGACTGGCCGAAAGAATAATTCCCGTATTGCGCACACGATGCACATTTTTGGTCGCCTCGGCGAATTCCTCAAGCGACATAACCCGTCCCGCCAATTCACCCCGAATAGCCCGGCGGGTGTGGTCCCACGCAACTAATATGAAGGCCACCACCAGTCCGACGCCCACCGGTATATAACCGCCCGTGGCGAACTTGGTGCTGTTCGGGATAAAAAGAGACAAGTCGAGGACGAGCAGCATGCCTGCAATCCATGGAAGACGCCCGGTTCGCGCATAAGAGATGGCGGCGTAGGCGATCGTTGTCATGACCATCGTGCCGGTTACCGCAAGGCCGTAAGCATCGGCGAGGTTCTCGCTTTTTTTGAAAAGCAAAACGAGGCCGATGGAGCCAACGGCCAGGAGAAAATTGATGCCGGGAAGATAAATCTGGCCCTCGTGCTCGGCGCTCGTGTGCTTGACCGTCGTGCGCGGATAATAGCCGAGATTGATCGCCTGTCGCGTGAGAGAGAACGCTCCGCTGATCAGCGCCTGGGATGCGATGACCGTGGCGGCGATGGAAAGGAGCGTCAGCAAAAACCGGTACCGGCCCGGCGCGAGCGAAAAGAAAAGATTATCGATATCCTGTGGCGAGCTGAGTGCATGCGCGCCCTGGCCGAGATAATTCAACATCAGACACGGCGCGACGACAAAACTCCATGCCGTGGATATCGCGGGCCTTCCAAAATGCCCCAGATCGGCATAGAGCGCTTCCGCGCCGGTGATGGCAAGGGTGACGCTCGCAAGCATTCTCATCGCCTCGCCAAGATGCGCGCAAAGAAACGAGATGCCGACGACAGGATTCAGCGCATAGAGAATTGCCGGATTGGAAAATATGGGGCGAAGAGCGAGTCCGGCAATGACCAGAAACCAGCAGAGCATGATCGGCGCAAACGCCTTCGATATTTTGTCCGTCCCATGCCACTGGACGGAAAAAAGCGCGAGAAGAATGAGCGAAGCAATCCACGGATTGGCCCACGCGGCGGGATTCACCACGTTATGAATCGTGGGAGGGGCCAGGCCTTCCACCGCCGACAAAACCGAAATGGCCGGCGTGATGATGCCATCGCCATAGAGAAGCGCAGCCCCGCCGATCAACGTATAGACGAGCCATCTCTGCTTCGGGAGGCAGTTCTTGGCCAGGGCAAGAAGCGCAAAAACGCCGCCTTCCCCATGATTGTCGAACCGCAGCAGGAAGTGGACGTACTTCAACGAAACGATGGCCAGCAGGTACCAGACAATGAGGCTGACCGCCCCATGAATATGCGAGGCATCGGGGTGGTCCTGAACGCACTGCCGCAGCGTGTAAATCGGCGAGGTTCCGATATCTCCGAAGACGACGCCAAGGCTCCCAAGAGCGAGCCATCGGATCGGATGCTTTTCTGTTTTCATTGAAATGTTGTCTTCCTCCCGCACACCAATCGGGAATTGGCATGAGCGTAAGAGGACGAAACTAGAGCAACTTGCCGGGCATTGGCAACGAGCCGTTTTGAGGGCCTGTTAACACCAATATGGAGCAGAGGCGCGGCGGTCTGGCTGTTGGTTACTGCTGCACCTTTTTTCCCTTTTCGCGAAAAAAATAAGCGAATCAGGCGAATCAGGCGAATGGAGCGAATGGGATTCGGTTAAACTGGTGCAAGTGGGAATCCGAATTGGTAACGGAGAGGGGTTGGAAATTCGGGGCAAAGTTGTTTCATGGATGCGATTTTAACACATCCGGGAATAAGGCGGTAGCACTGCAAATCCTATTTGGCCTAAAAAGCTTAAAAAGTTTCATGGCCCCTCTTTTTCCCTTACGAAAGTGAGTCTTGAAACCGAAAAGTTGCCTGTCCCCATTTCCACGCCCTTGTGAGTAAGAAGGGTGGCGGCGAATTAGGGCACAAATAAATTCAGCCCTTTTTAACGTTGGATAACGGTTGGCTATTTTAATTTCTGCTCCAGGAACGTGACTATAGGCTCTCGCTGTTGCGGAGCACTGCGTTCGCTTGCAATATCAAGTGCCGTTTTCCCGTCCGCCCCAACGCACTTCGGATCTGCTCCATGCTCGAGTAATACGTGTACCATCTCGGAGGTTGAGCTTCGACATGCGAGCATCAACGCGGTATAGCCTTCTATACCTCCAATCTTAGCATCAATATTATCCGGATTATGTGATTTGATGTTGGGATTGGCTCCATGCTCCAAAAGCACTTTAGCCATTTCAAGCCTAGAACCTCGAGAAGCGATCATAAGGGCGGTAAGTCCATCTATGTCGGGAAGATCAGGCTTGGCTCCATACTTTAAAAGCAATTCAACCAACTTGACGTTTTTGCAATTTTGGCAGGCAATCATTAGCTGGGTTTCGTTTGCAAGTCCCAAGTGGTTAGCATCGGCTCCATTATCTAAAGCAACTTTCGCCCGCACTTCGTCACAGCGCGACACAGCAAGGGCCAGTTGGCGATCCGGCTCTGATGCAGTGGGATCCATCAGTTTCGACAGCGCCGCCGCGGCTGCAGGGTTGTCGTTTGACGTTTGTGCAGAGACAGGTATCGAAGATACTCCAATTACAGCTAACAAAAAAATAATAACTTTCATATTTACAGGCTTACTCGAACGGAAAGTAATCTGGCGAAACATTAATTACAGAAATTGACATCGAAACGCACACCGTACTCTTCCAATGTTCCATATCGGGAATTTTAAAACTCTCTTTCTCGATCTTACCCAGAAGCCTAGCCGCTTTCACCAAAACCGTAGAGCGGGAAAGGTTAGGCATTGCGAAACTACTCAGTCCACGTATCAGTAAAGGAACCCAATACGAGGTATGGGGCAATATAACCATTGTATTGTAGCCTCGATCTGAACGTGAAAACATGCCTGTCCCCTTTTCCCCGACAAAATGTATGTGTCTTCCTTTTTACGCATGGCATCCGTTGTGGCTAGATTCTTAATAAGACATTGGTACTCCAAGTTCAGACAATATAGCAACCTTCACAGAGTTAACATCACCATCTGCTTGATAATAAGTTGAATTTGAACGACTATCATACCAAATATAAAGCGTGTTATCTCGAATATAAATAATCGAGCGCGAGGGAGAAAATTGTTTTTCGGATGGCGCAGCGGCTTTAGCATAGGCGACTGCTTCATCCGGAGAAATAAACCTGATTGCTATTATCACTGCAAGTCTAACTTCATTTTTGTCATATTTCTTCGGATAAAAGGCTAAATATTGGACGGATGCCGTCGACGGTATAACCGGAAATGGTGAAAATTGCTTTAGGTTTAAATTTGGAACCGCTTGTAGCGCAGGGACAGAAGCTAGAGATTGAACTGCCGAGTTCAGTTGGGCTACTATACGTGCTTTAATTATGTTTGCTTTGAACGAATCGAGAGTAATAATGGGATAATCTCTATTGGACACAGACGCCTTGCTACCCTGTTCCGCGCTAGAATCGCAAAATGATAATCTCGGATTCGCATTGATAAGTCGCTTTGCATGCAGCAGAGGATCCTCAGTAGCAAAAGCAAAGCGATTAAGGATCAATATTAAAGATGCTAAAAGATAAAAAAATCGAGTCACGGGTCTAGTTCGTAAAAGAAAATTATTCTGAATATATTGTAAATGTCGCCTGAATAACTCCCGTAAGGGTAACCTGCCCATTACTGATGCCATCAAGCCGAAGATTTGAGAAGATTGAGATAGGCGGCGAAAACGTCATGCTAAATGTAGGCGTTATGTAGACACTAAATGATGTTGATACTGTCGCCGTATTATTGATCGGTCCGGTATTACCGCTAGCCGATGCCGTCAGTGGAGTTAAAGCGGTAGTAGCAATGGAACCTTGTCCGGAAGCTCCTCCAGGTATTGGCAGCCATGAGTCACCAATAAGAGCATCCAAATCGCCTGTGCCTGATGCACTTCCGCTATAAGTGCCCGTTGCTGTCGCTTCGACATCCAGAATATTACTGCTTAAACCGAGTATAAAATTTGCGGCCACTTGTAAAGCATTTTGAGCGCTGATCTGTACCTGCGGTACATAACTGTTGAGTTGAGCTTGCACTTGGTCATTGATAATACTCAAAAGTCCAAGTTGATCCAATGACGATACCGGATTAGGAGCATAAAATTTATCATTAGCTCCATCTGGATATCCACTCGGATCAGCACTCGTCCAGCGGGACATTTCGGGATTGTAGGTGCGGTACTTGAAGACGTAACCGCCCGCATTGGCGACGTAGGGCTTGCCGGTGAAGAACTGGTTGGCGGATTCGGGAGCGGAGGCCGTTTCCTTTGCAGCCGCCGCTTCCTGATCGGCCGTCCATTTGGCCAGTTGTTCCTGATTCATGAATTCCGGCAGTGGTGCGGGCAAGACAGCGGGAGTTGCCGCATCTAATGGTGCGTCGCAAAATGGTGTAAGAAAGGCCATGCAAGACATGATAAGCAGTGTTTTCATAGATAAGGGTATAGAATATGTGTTAAAATAAGCTATTCAGAATAAATCGTGAGTGTCACATCAAGAAATATGGACAAAGCGATTTGTGAATTCGATATGGAATCAAGTCTTAAAGAATAAGGAGTAATGACCATAGGAGGATTAAATGTAGCATCTATCGACCCATTTAACTGGATAGGAATACGCGAGTTAATGGTAATAGTCTGGTTAATAATCCCTGAGTTTCCATTCGCTGTTGCTGATATAGCACTGATTGATGTAGTCGGTATCGTTCCGGAGCCAGTTACAGTAGTTGTATTCCAATCGACGAGACCATACCATTCAATAGTGAAATCAGCCGAGGCATGGCCGCAAGTATAATCACCGCCCGCTGATGCCTCAACATCCAGATACTTGCTATTCCCAGCTAGGGTGGCGTCAGCAAGTGCTTGAAGGGCGGTTTGCGCAGCACCGGGAACCTGAGAAGCTAAACTATTTAGTTCAGCCTGAACCTTGCCATCACCCCAACCCCACAACCCATACTGGTCAAGCGAAGACACGGGATTAGGTGCGTAGAATTTATCATTAGCTCCATCTGGAAATCCACTCGGATCAGCGCTAGTCCAGCGGCTCATTTCGGGGTTGTAGGTGCGGTACTTGAAGACGTAACCACCCGCATCGGCAACGTAGGGCTTGCCGGTGTAAAACTGGTTGGCGGATTCGGGAGCGGTGGAAGTCGTCGTTTGCGCGGCGGCTTGATCGGCATTCCATTTGGCCAGTTGTTCCTGGTTCATGAATTCGGGCAGTGGCGCGGGCAAAACCGAGCTTGCGGCGTGGAGGTTAATGGAAACTGCGGCCAAGGCCAGCAGTGTGAGGGTGAGTCTGGTTTTCATTCTGCAACTGGCAGGAGGCTTGGGAAGCCAACCTGCGCCTGGATTTGTGTTACTGTTGCGCTGGCATCCTGCCTGCGTGGTTGCCTCATTGTATTTTTCCCCAAGGAACAGTTGTCGCAAATGCACCTGAAGTATTGGGATCTATCCGACCTTTAAAATTAATTATGACGCTGCTAGTCGAGCCCTCTACTACCGGCGTAGAATAACCGAAAAGAGGTACATTTAGCTTTTGATATGACACGTTGTTGGTAATAGGACCTAGAACGTCTGTCATAATAAAGGATATCAATTTGATATTAGAAAACTCTTTTTCGCTTCCGTCTTTATTAGTTATAGTTAACTTCGCTCGTTGAAAACGACCACCATCACTTGGCAAGACCGCTATCAATAAGTGTTCATTATACCTAAAAACAACATAAAAAAGGTGATTGACGTTTCCGCTGTCGAGTTTGACAAATCCACCTTGATTTACTGCCTTAACAAAATCCCCCAAAGTATCAAACTTATAATCCCAATCCGCAAGGGCCTTTTCAGAGCTTACATGAATAGATTGATGCTTGGGCATAAAGCCCAAGACATCGACATCGCCGTAATTTAAAATGAGAGAGAGAAAAAGCAAGCTGTACACGGTGAAAAACCTCTCATTCGTTTATATTAAAGCTAGCACTAAAAGCTGTCGCCCCCGCATTTCCAGTGCCCCCTAGACCAACGCCTGGGGCGGCATTCAAGCTTAAAGTTGCTGTAATTACAGGCACCCAATTTGCAGAATCAGTGGCAGTTGTCTGAGTTTCATTTGATAAGGTAGCATCCCCACTCATGTTATAGGTCACTGAATATGCTAGCGAACCAACAAGTCCGACTCCACTTATGGTCATATTTATATTATAGGTTGAGCCAAAATTGCCGGTGGCCACCATACCAGGAAAAAAGGGACAGGTACATTTTTCATATGACAGGCACCGATTTTCTTGGTCGGCCACGCGAGCGGAGGGTGGTTTCGAGGCCTTGTTCGACCACCATGCGAGAGGCGAAACAAGGACAGGCACCCAGGAAAAGAAAAAAAGAGAAGTCATGATTGCGGTGATTATGTTCTGCGCTTCCACCAGCGCGAGGTTGCGCTTTTTACTGTTGTTTTGCGAGTTATTTCCCGATCGTGGACGCACGATTGCTGCCACCAATATTTGGCGCAAGCTTCCTCCGGCTTTGGATATTTCTTAATAAAATATCCGTGGTCGCGCGCCGGTCCCTGCCATACCGGCTCATAGGTTTCCATGAGCCGGGCCATGGATAATCGGAAAAGAAGATGCTCGCCGCCCGCTTTTTCAGGCGCATTTTTCATTTTGATGGCGGCTTCGCGCACCAATTCAAATTTCAGCTCGCGCATGCAATAGATGATCAGCGCGGAGGAGGCGCGCATGGGCTGTCCCGGTTCCTTTTTCTCTCCCAGGGCTTCGACCATTTTGACAAATTCGAGCTCGGCCTTTTTTTGCAATTCGGGGCTGGCATTCTTGACGTACATGAGGAGCGCAAAGTAGGCGGGGGCCTTGACATGAGGGAAGCCGCCGGCTTTTGCCTCATATTCCCCGGCGATGGCCGCCAATTTGTGGAATATTTCAATGTAGATATCCGGATCCATGTCAATCATGGGGATTCCTCTTGATTATATTCCTTGTAGGCTTTTTTTGCGGATTTAAAACCTGCCTGTTGAAAGGCCTTGATGGCGGCTGCCATGGCCGATGGGCCTGACGGCTTATAATGGCCGGAAAAGTTATTTATTTCGAGCAATTTCCCGTTGTAAATGATGACCATGCCTGCGGCCTGAACAGGCTCTCCCTGGGCGAGGTCGTTATGATGGCCACCGGTGCTCTCGCCTTCATCCATATCACCAACGACTAATCGGCCATCCTTGGTTACGACGAAGATGAGCGGGTTATCGTATCCTTCTCCGAAGGTGGGCTTGGTGAGGTCTTCGGTGGGGTGGATTTTTATTGGAGTGACCCAATTATCATTGCGCAGGTTTGGAAATAGCTTGGAGTTCGGGTCGCTTGCCGGAGCTTGTGGCGCCAATTGGGGAGCCATTCCCTCTTCGGTGGATTCGACAACATCCCTGGCGGAATTTTCGACCTTGAGCGCGGCGCTGTCCGGGCCGAGGCAGCCGAATGCGAGGATGCCGGTCATGCAGCCGCGGCCAAGGGAGTCCTCCATGTCGGTTGCGCTAAAATTACCGCTGGCGAGGCGTTGAGTTCCGGCGGCAGCGAGATGGGCGTCCTGGGAAATGGCGGTTTTGACCTGGCCGGGAATCTGACTGAGCGATTGCCCCATAGCGCCCCATTGGCCGGTGGCGAGGCGTTGAGCGCCGACTGCAGCCCTATCGAGGCCCATGGATTGAGCGAGCACGGTGGCCGACTGGCCGAGGGATTGATGGAAGAGATTGTAGGCGCCTCGTTCCGCATCTTCGACGAAGGTGGCGAGTCCCTCGGGATCAAAGCTGGTCCATGGATTTTGCCGGACGTAGGTGTAGAGGTTGGGGCCGTCGACGAAGCCGGCGGGATCGCGGGAGATGAACATGCCTGTTTCGAGATCGCGGTAGCGGATGCCTTCGTCGACGAGGCCGGTGGGATCGGTGTCCTTGGAGTTGGATTTCTGGCGGTCTTCCGTGGTGCCATTGGTGGCGACCTGGTTGCCGAAGGCTTCGTATTGGGCCTGGTATTTCAGGTTGCCGTTGCTGTCGGTTTTGGCGATGACGTCGCCGCGTTTGTTGGCGTGGGTGTAACGCTCATGGCCGCCGCGCAGGGTGTAGAGGATGCCGCCGACTCCGCCGCCGTAGTCGGAGCCGCGGATGTATTCGACCAAGAGGTTGGCCCCGGTGTATTCCTGCACGCTGGTGCCGCCGCTGAAGACGAGGGTGGTGACAACGCTTCCGGCTTGGCTTTCGTCCCTTACGATGCGGCGGGTGCGATAATCGTAGGTGTAGGCGTAGGTGCCGCCGCCGCCGTTGGTGCCTTTGACGAGGCCGATGAGGCGGTTTTCAAAGTCGTAGCTGTAGGTGTCGGTGCCACTGTCCGAACCACCGGTGACGGTGCGGCTGGTACGGTTGCCGTTGTTGTCGTAGACGTACGCGACGCTGCGGCTGTCGCCGGTGTCGGTGAAGCCGGTGAGTTGGTTGAGGTTGTTGTACTGATAATTGGTCGTGACCGTCGCAGAGCCTGCGACGGCTACCTCTTTCGTGGCGCGGTTGTTGGCATTGTCGTAGGTGTAGGTGGTGGTGACGTTGGGGGCGGCTCCGGTAATGGCTTCGGTGAGGAGGCGGTTGATCGCGTCGTAGGTGTTGCTGACGGTGCGGTTGTTGAGGCCGGAGGGGTAGGTTTCCGCAACAGTGAGGACATTGCTGGCGAGGTCGTAGCCGTACTGGTAGTTGAAGAGAGGCACCTGACCACCGCCAGGGCCAGCGGAAGCTATCTCCTGAGTGGCGCGGTTGAGCGCGTCGTACGAGTAGGTTTCCGTGTCGCCGTTGGGGGCGGTCTTTTGCGCGATGTTGCCGTTGAGGTCGTAGGCGTAGCTGGTCGTGCGGCCCGACTCGGTCATGGTGCTGAGGTGGTTGAGCGCGTCGAACGTTGAAGTGATGGTGCGTCCCGTCCCGCCATAAACAGTCTGGAGCCGGTTGCCCGCAGCGTCGTAGGTGTAGGTATGGGTGACTGCACCGGCACCAGGACCAGCGCCGGCTACCGTTTCCGTGAGGGTGCGATTGAGCGGATCGTAGGTGTAGGCGACGTCGGCGACGCCGTTTTTGGCCGGTTCGGCGACCGAGAGGAGGTTGCCGACACCGTCGTAAGCGAAGTTGCGCTGGGAGTTGGCGGCGGCGCTGGAGGTGTAGATGACGTGCTGGAGCCGGTTGCGGTTGTCGTAGAGATAGGTGGTGACTTGGCCGATGGCATCGGTGCGCTGCGTTTTGTTGAGGGCATCGTAAGTGAATGTGGTGCTCCTGCCCGCTGCGTCGGTGACGGAGGTGTTACGGTTGAGGCCGTCGTAGGCGAAGGTGGTGGTGTTGAGGTTGCCGTCCTGGACGGTGACCTTGTTGCCGACCTGATCATAGGTGTTGGTGACAGTGATGTCGGCTGCGTCCTTCGTGGTGAGGAGATGGTTGAGGAGGTCGTAGGTGTTGTGAGTTTTATGATGATTCGGGTCCCACAGGTCTACGACATTGCCGTTCTTGTCATAGTAGGTGTGGGTATTGGGCCGCTGCGTGCCTCCTCCAGTCACGGGCACGGGTGGCGCTTTGACATCGGTGACACGGTTGGCGGCGTCGTAATAGGTATCGGTTTCGTTGTTGCGGGCGTCGATGGTGGCGGTGACGCGTCCGGCGGAGTCGTACCGCCAGGTGAGGATGGGACGCGAAGTCTGATTTCCGTTGGAAGCATCGGCGACGGTCGGCTCGAATTCCTGAACCTTGCGGTTGCGCGCGTCGTAGATGTAATTCCATGCCTTATGGAGCGGGTTGACGGTCTCGGCGACGTTGCCTGCGGCATCATAGGCGGTCGTGGCCGTTGCCGCCGCCGAAGTGCCATAGCCTGCGGTTATAGATATGGCGCGGCCCGCGTTGTCATAGGCGGTTTGGGTGTTGTTTGCATTTTGATCGATGACCTGCCACTTGAATCCGGTGGAGGTGTAGGAGGCGTGCGTGGTGCTGGCGTCGGCATAGGTGACGACCAAGGGCCGGTTGAGCGCGTCGTATGTTGTGCCGGTCTGGTGTCCGAGCGGATCGGTAACGAGCACGGGATTGCCGACGGCGTCGTACTGCGTGGAGGTGTTTGACGCGGGCTTGCTTGTGTCGTATCGGACAGCCTTGGTGAGCGGGTGATAGAGGGCGTCGTAGGTGATATCGGTGGTGAATCCGCGCGGATCGACGATGTGGGTGGGCTTGAAGGAGGAGCCGTCGAAGCAATTGCCGCCGCAGTTGAAGTGGGGATCGTAATCGAAATGGGTGTCGTACTGGACGCTGTTACCGGGGCTGGTATAGATATCCGTGACGCGCTGGAGGTTGTCATAGAACATCTTTGTGACGCCGCCGGCGGGCGCGATGGTGGTGAGCTTGGAGTTGGCGTTATTATATGTATAGGAGGTGACGAGGTCGGCGGTGGGATCGATCACGCCGTTGCCGTTCATGTCCCGCGCCTGGGCGGTCAGGCGATTGAGGGCATCATATTGATAGAGAGTGGCGATGCCGTTCTCATCATACTCTTTGATTTTGTTGCCGCGCGCGTCATAGACCCTCTGCTTCTGCGATCCATCGGCATTGGTGATAGTGACGAGACGGTTGCGCGAATCGTAATTGAACCAGGTGGTGTTGCCTCTCGGATCAGTCGCTGTCAGCTTGTTGCCGTTGGAGTCATAGCTAAAGGTGGTGACGAGATTGAGGCCATTGGGATCGACGATTTCCTGCGCCACGCGGCCATTAGCATCAGGACTATATTGAGTGACGAGAGATTGAACCCAGGAGGGGTCTGCGCCACCCAGGGCCTGCACCGTCTTTTGGGTCATAAAGCCGGGATACGCGGTATTGCCATAGGCAAAATCGGTTTCCTGTATCTCCTTGCCGTTGGGATCGTATATCTTTTCGCTCGTGCGGCGTCCGAGTGAATCGATGTCGTTATGGGTATGATTCCCATTCTCATCAACGCTGTCAGTCATGATTCTCGTGGACGGATCGTACGCAAATGTCTTGGTATGGGTGAGCGCGTCGGTCTGGTTGGTGGGATCGTCGTAATAGCCATTGAGAGTCGCTCCGGAAATGCGGGCTGTATAGGTGGGCGGCGCGATCCAGGCGTCCGTGTGGGCGAATGTTGTGACGTTGCCGCTGAAGTCGGTGATTTGCTTTAGGGCCATCGCCGCGTTGATGTCGAACTGGAAGGTTTCCGAACCAAGATTGCCATAAGCAATATTGAGACTCTGATAAGCGATGATCTTCGACTGCGTTATGCTATTATTCGGCTGTGGGAAGGATGGAAGCGGGATGACGGTCGAATTATCAAAGGTGTAGGTACGGTGGAAGCCGGTGGCGTCGGTGACGGTATTAATTCGCGGGCCGCTAACGACCAGACCGGAACCACCGGTGTTTTTTTTAAGGCAGATTGCCGAGTAGGTGTTGGATAAGTAGGGATTGTTGGTGTTAACAAAGGTTGCAACGTTCAGATTTCCAGCGGTGTTATCCGGCATTGTGACGGCGGCGATATTCCGCAGACAACCACTTTGCGTATAATATCCCGTATAGCCTTGTGGATTGTTCATGTAATTGAGCTTCGAATGATCCAAGGCGTAGGTGAAATTATAGGCGTGCCCCAATGGGTCCGTGATTGAACCAATATCCACATAGTGATACCAGTTGGTGGGAGGATTCGGAACTGGAGGGGTTAAATCCCCTTCTTGTGTTGCATCATATGAATACTGCGTGATTGCTCCATCGGGCGTGGTCACGCTGGAGAGAACGACAGCCTTGGAATCGCTTATTGCACCAGTTGTCGGATCACTTGGCGCGCTGGCATAGGTGTAAGAGGTCTTGTTTCCATTCGCATCCCAGATGGCCGTGATGACGCTTTGAGGATTGTTAATGTTGAGATATGAAAGCCCGGAAATTGGCGTCTGCTGAATAGAAAGCTGGATTCCCGGCTGATTGGCCACGGTAATGGTTTCCGGAATAAGGTTTGTTGCGCCCTGAAATTGATAATTGATCGTATTACCCACACGGTCGACCGCCTGAATCAGGCGGGCGTATTGATAGGTAGTGCTATAACTTGGGCCGACCAACCGATCGTTGTCTATCGTCTGGCTTAGCGCCGTCATCTGATAGGTGAGCACCGCACCGTACTTTCGGGTAAAAATATAAGTCACCGGATTGGTTGAGTTATTGACGGCAAGCGATTCCAGGTTCGGCACCTGCGCTTCGTTCTTGGCCGTCGGCATGGGGAAGAATTGCTGATTGCCGTTGACATCGTACCAGCGGAAGAATGTGTGAACCGCGCCAGCTTCATCCGTGACGATGGCTTGATCGGGCGTGGTGCTGTTGGGATCGCTGTTATGGGTAAATTTAATGCTGGGCGCGAGGTTGCTGCTCCAGCACATGCCAAATGGGAGATCAGGCTGCTCGTGCGGCCTCAGGCCATTGAGGTCATCCCAAACTTGCGAGCGGAAATCGCGGCGGGCGGAGACCGAGAAATCACTGCCCGAAACAGGCATATAGACATCGGTGGTGCCATGGCGCAAACCGAGCGTCAGCGCGTCAATGTAGCTTTCCTCTTTTTCCTGGTCGCTTTCGGTCGATTGCTGCGGCTTTTCATCGGACATCGGCAATCCATTGAGCGCAATTTTGCGATAACGCGAACCGCTCGCCTCGTCGATAGGAATGGAGAGGTCGGGAGGATTGATATTGGATTTATAGGTATAGGTGAAGGTCTTAGAGGTGGAGCAATACCAGTTTTCAGCCACGGTAATGGTGATGGAATCGCCATCATGGACTGTCGCAGGATTGGGAATGATGCAAATAGAGTTCGGGTAATATGGCGGAGAAGTGGTGGCTTCCGTGAAATAAGACTCTTCCGGCCAATTCATGCCACTGGGAACAATGGCTCCGCTATAGTTTTCGCCACCACCTGGATCCCATACCTGAAGACTTGAACTTCCACTATATGTCACGGTGAGCTTAGGGAGGAATAGGCCATTAAAACCAAATCCGTCGGCAGCAACCCAATTAAACCAAATGCCAATATTTGCATTGTCCAGATTAATGGAAAACGCCGCCCCTCCCTGTTGAATAACTCCGCCAGGAGGGGGCCCTTGCGACGATCCCAGAGCTCCACCCACCGAACTTCCTGGCTGACAGCCATTAATTGCCAGTCCAGAGTAAAGCCTTATCTGCTGAGAAACCCACCCATCATCGGCAGTTGGATATAGTGGAACCGAGTAAGCGTCCGATTGCCTGCTTAGTGTTGAGCAGTTGTACTTGCTTACGGTTGGGAAATAATCATACCCTCCATATCCATTCGCATCAGGAGTGAGAACAGAATAATATTCGCACCATGTATAGATGTTAGCCGTTTTGGTGGGATTAAAAATAAATTTATATGAGTCGCAAACCTCCGCGTCACCACTAAAGTTATCCCATCCAACTATTGCATCGTATGGGTGGATAAACGGCCACCAGCCATCCGCAGTGCTGAATTCATACCATGTGTCACCCAAAAGCCATGCGATAGCTTCTAGGAGCGGAACAGAATAGGACGTAAGGCCTGGCTCGGATCTAACGGCACCCGCAATCGCGATGACTCGATATTGATAGGCAATGCCTGAGTACAAATTCCGGTCTGTCGCCGATTCACCCGTGGTTGTCGCGATCGTTGTCCATATTCCCGTATCATCCATTCGATCTACTTCATAGCTAATAGCTCCGTTTATGAGCGGCCATGAAATCGTGATATTTCTATAATTAAGATAATTGGCCGGCAAATCACCTATGGAATCCCCATTAGCGGCAGCATCTGCAGATGTATAATCATCCGGAGTAATGGTGGGGACGGGAGCATCCAAACTAATGGGGCCAGGATCCGTTACAGGTGGAGTACCTCCACCCGGCGTTGGATTCGATGAAGTCGCGGAGCTCGTCAGGGCCGTCAAATAGACGGTGGCCTGAGCGCCATTTACCGTTGCGACACAGGAGACCTCGTTCAACGGGCCGTCGCTGCCAGGCTCCATATAGATTGTTGCCTGCCCCGCGTTGTCGGTGCTCACGTTCATCGAACCACCGAATGAGCCATTCGCCGCACTGGAAATGCCTCCATTGCCCGGTTGCATCACCGTCAGGACCAAGCCAAGGCCACTCACGGGCTGACCGGACGCATTGATAGCCTGCACGACGAACGGCTGCGGCAAGGTCTGGCCGGCGGGACCGCTCTGTCCCTCGCCGCTGAGCACGGAAAGGAGGACGAGCGAATCCGAGGGATGCCACGTCGAGAGATCGAAATTAAAGATGGTCTTGAGCTGGCCGAGGTTGGCCGCGACATTATCGGAACTCGCGGTCTGAAGCCATGATGGAACTGCATTGGTGTAACCGGAGGCGACCAACCGAGTCCAAACTTTATTGGCTATATATTTGAGCTGACCGGCGTTCATCACGATATAATCGGACGGCTTGATATTATTCGCATTATAACCGTGGGTGGCGTAATCCTGGGCCCAATTGTTCACCGTTGCATTGAGGTCGGTTCCCGCGCCGCCGGGCATATCGAGATTGAGTTCATCGACGGCGCGGGCGGTGAACTGCTTAAGCTGGCCCTGCGTGACGACGGCGTAGTTGTTGGGAGCATAATTCGTCGTTGCGACGCCATTATTATTGGTAACTTGAGGCAGGACAACCGCGCCTTGGAAACCGGTGCCGGGCGAGTACCACCACGCTGGGTCCGGCGGAGAAGCGGCATAAGCCGTGAGCACAAAAAGCGCGGAACAAATGGCAATGATCCCCAGTGTTTGGGTGATCGCGGCAGAGGAAATTTCCTCCCGTCTATTAGGCGCAAGCTTCATTTTGCGACGTCCCAAAGTACCCGGCGTTAAGCGATGCGCATCCTACCTGCCCGTGTACATCGGGATGTCGCCAGACCCGTTTGGAGCCGTGGTAAGGAATGTTGGCGCGGTGATGTTTCCTGTCGTGCTCAGGCTGGATGCACTGAGACTCGTGGTGCTGATGGATCCCGCGCTTAAACTACCCTGAACAGAGGCATCGCCGCTGGTGCTGATCGAACCTCCCGCACTCAAGCTGCCTTGGATAACACCGTTCCCGTTCTTGTAAACGACAAAGGCATTCGAATATGTAGGCGGAGTGGGTGGGATATACTGAGATGGGACCCATGGATAAACGTAGGAAATCACCCAACCATAATAAGAAGAACCAGAATCAGTGTCGGTCGAGCTAAATGCGATTTCCGCCCCTGGAGGAGGGTACCAAGTGTAGTATCCACTACTCGAATAGGCTCCGCTCGTCCAGTACCCTGGAGTTGTCGGCTGTCCATTTCCAATTTCAAAAAGTGGATCCGTTAAAACCCAGGTATTAGGACTCGGAATTTGGTTTGTTGAGGAAATATCTATATTATTAACTCCAATTGCATAGGAACCAAAGCCTCGGGCCTGTGTATAGTATCCAGATGCCGTTGAGTAATAGCCGCTGGCAGTTGAATTGTACCCCATTGCCATGGATGAGTTGCCACTGGCAGTTGAACCTCGCCCAATCGCCGTTGAACCCTGGCCGCTGGCAGTTGTCATAAAACCCATTGCCGTTGAAAAGTCTCCACTGGCAGTTGTATTATTTCCCATCGCTACTGAAACGCTACCGCTGGCTGTGGCCCCAGCCCCTATCGCTATCGCGGCGTGGCCACTGGCCGTTGACTGAATACCGATCGCCGTTGAACAGTCGCTGCTGGCTAGTGACATGGAGCCTTCCGCAAATGCACTCCATCCTGTAGAACTCCCCTCATTTAGGGCAATCGAACCACCAATTCCGGGCGATATATAGAGACTATCAGCCACCCCTTTTGTCAGGACACTGTAAGCGTCAATTGAGGACGAGGTTTGATTCGGGATTTCGATCGAATTGTCAAAGGTGCTCGGGCCCTGCGGGTTCAAAACAATGTTGGCGTTTTGTGTCGGCGATGACTGGTCCCAAAGCGTCAGCGTGTTGGTATTATCCAGCGTCATCTGCTTTTGCAGGGTCGTGCTCCCGGTCGGCGTCTGCTGCCACAGCCAGGTGTTGGCGCTGCGGCTGGCGTTGAATTCGAGAGTGGAGGAGGTCGTTCCATTGGCCGGTGTTTCGGCGTAAGACAACTGCACTCCTGCAATCGAGGTATTGTCGTAATGCGCGCCCAAGGTCAGCGCGTCGCATTGGATGTCCGCGCTTTGCGTCACCGTGAGGCTATCGAACGTTGCGTCAGTCGCACGAAGCGGTGATAACTGCACCGCAGCCCAGAAGGTCAGCAAGAGTGCCCATTTTTTCAAGCTCTTCGTACACATGTTCTTTTTATTCCTCTATTGGGTGGTACCAACCGGGGTGGTTGAGGTGGTCTGAGTCGTAGATTGGGGCGTGGGTTGGGAGTTCTGCGCCAAAGCTTGCGACTGCTGCTGTAATTGTTGGAACCGGGCCGTGTTTTGCTGGCGCCATTGTTCCATGGCCGCTTGCCGCGCCGAAGACTCGTCAGTGCGATGCTGGTTCATGAATGCAATTTGATCGCGCATGAGCTGGTCTCGCGCCGTGAGATAGTCTTTCATCTGCGGCGAAGCATTCGGCGGAATTTGTAGCGGCGGAGGCTCAGGCATGGGGTTCTTGGCCTGCTGCTGCCCGATGACCTGCGCTAGTTCCCTTTGTCGCGCCAGTAGCGCCGCGTTCTCCTGCTGGAATTGGGCGATAATCGACTGATCGGGCGGACCGTTCGTATTGTTCGGATTTTGTTTGCGCAACTCTGCCATTTTTTCCATCAGCGTGGTTCGATTCTGATAAAACTCTTTCATCTCCGGCGTGGCATTCGGGGGAAGAGTGGGACGCACCATGGGTGACATCGCCTGACCGGGGTAAGAGCGGGCCATCGACGACAGCGGCGGCATCGGCTGGCCGGGAGCGAATCGGGCAAAATTATTTTCGCGCGCCGAGGCGACTTTTTGAGCAGCAAGCGCGGCGTCGATTTTCTGCTGCATCGAGCGCTGGCCTTGCCAATATCCCAATGCAAATAACGCTCCGCCGAGAACGAGGCACGTCAGTGCAACGAGGAACATCCTGACAGTCATTCGTCCCTTGATAAGGATCATACAAGCCCTCAGCTGGATTTAGCTGGTAGCGATTTCAGCCTTTAAAAACAAGCGACAATTATACGACCTTTCCCAACACGTTTGTAATGAAAGAGATTAAGTTTATCCGCAAAACGGATGGCTGGCTATTATTTGGCCTTATACCACTTTCTGAACGGCACTGGGCAACTAAAGACCAACCTGCATTTCTGAAGAGCTTTATTTGGGCCTCACATTTTGGCGTGCCATCGCCTGCGCTTTGGCGAGATTTTTTTGCGCGTCGCTATCGTGGGGATTTAGCCGCAAGACTTCCTGAAACTGGGCAATTGCCTCGTCGATTTCTCCCTTTTGGAGAAAAACAACGCCAAGATTGTAGTGGGCGTCGACAAGGTTGGGGTCGATTTTCAAGGCTTTCTGAAGTTCGGCAATTGCCTGGTCCACCTGCCCTCCTTTCTGCAAGAGAGCCGTGCCAAGGTTGTTGTGGGCGCTAGGATTATTGGGGCTGAGTTTCAGGGCCATCTGGTACTGGGTTATCGCCTCGTCGACTTCTCCCTTTTGGAAAAAAGCAACGCCAAGATTGTAGTGGGCATCCGGGTAGTTGGGATTGATTGCCAGAACCTTTTGATACTCAATCATAGCCTCGTCGAGTTGTCCCTTTTGGAGAAACGCCGAGCCGAGATTGTTGTGAGCGTCAGCGTTGATAGGACTAAATTCCAAGGCCATCTGGTACTGTGCTATCGCCTCGTCCACCTGCCCTCTTTTGTAAAGAATCGCACCGAGGTTATTATGGGCATCAACATAATTGGGATTGATATCGAGAGCACTTTGAAGTTGAGCAATCGCCTCCTCCACCTGCCCTTTTTGGGAAAGAGCAATGCCGAGGCTGTCGTGAGCCAGCCAGCAATTGGGATTCTTGGCGAGCGTATCTGTCCAGAGCGCTTCCTCGCTCTCATAAGCCCAGACTCGCTGCCAACTCAAGAGGCCGGGAATCAGCAAAAGTCCAGCACAGAGACTTGATCGCAGCCACGCGTTTCTCGGAATTGCGAAATCCACAAGTCGAGCCACCCCCGCTCCCGCCAGGGCCAGCGGTCCCATGCTGGCCAGATATTGAAAATGATCAGCAACGAAGGAATAGCGGAAAAAACTCATGTCAACCAATCCCAGAATCGGAAGCAGGCCTGCCATGAAATATATGAAGGCGAAAAACCAAGGTCGAGACCATGACTGGCGCTTGAGCCACAGAATAAAAGAAATGACGACTACGGCCAGCAGCGGCAAATACGAAAGCCATTGTCCGGCGTCGATCGTCCAACGCGGATAAACGGCAATCAGGGGATGCGGCCAGATCAGCTTACCCAAATAGAACCAAACGGCGTCGCCCGCTGCCACGACACGCTCCGGCCATGCGCGCGCCCATTGCTGATCGCTTTCTAAAATCAGCTGCAGCTTTTGCGTCCACATCGAGACAACACCAGCTGCGACAGACATCAAAAAAATTGGGACTACTCTCGTCAGGCTGCGCCAATGCCACTGGCCCTCCATCCACCACACGCACAGGCAAAGCACCACCGGAAGAATCACCGTGGACGACTTGCTGGCCAGCGCCAAAGCCGCAAAGATCAAGGTTAAGGCATAGTTCCAATTCCATCCGGTTCGTCCGTTGAGATTTCTTGCTCTTAGCCACCGCACAAAGAAAAGGATTGAGAACAGGAAGAACAAACCCGATTCGGTATTCTTCATCTCGGAAATCCACGCCACCGATTCGACCTGCACCGGATGCAAAGCCCAGAGCGCCGCGCCCAGCCACGCGCCGGGTATTCGCAAGCTCCGCAAAACCTGCCATAGCAAAACCGCGCACGCCACGTGCAGCAGAACATTCACCAAATGATACGGCAATGGGGTCAAACCCCACAGCGCGTGCTCCAGCCAGAATGTGGTTAGCGTCAACGGACAAATATCGGCGGCGCTCGTCGTCCAGATTTCCTTCAATCCCAGCGGCCCGATAATGCAGGGGTTGGCCGTAACAAGATTGTCGTCATCCCAATTAAATCCGGCATGCCAGACCGGCAAATAAACCAGAATGACTGCGCCAACCAAAAGCAGTCCCAACATCCAATCGCGGTTCAACCAGGGCGGCAGTCCGTAAACATCCGCTCCTTTCGCAGCGATTTTCATTGTAAACTCGCCGCTCAACGCCTTTTTTTTCCTGGATCGTTTCGCCATGCGGTTTCAACATGATTATATAAAGACGCGCCCAAACAAAGCCGGATCGAAGACGTCCATCATGGATGGCCCGCTTTTTGCCCCGCCATCGCCTGCACTTTGGCCAGATTGTTTTGCGCTTCACTAAAGTCAGGCTTCAGTCGCAACGCCTTTTTATACTCAGAAATCGCCTCTTCCAGTCGCTCCTTAAGGAAAAAAGCATTGCCCAAGTTGTAATGGCCGGCGGCGAGGTTGGGGTTGATTTCCAGCGCCTTTTGGCAATGAGCAATAGCCTCGTCCACCCGCCCCTTTTGTAAGAGAGCATTGCCGAGGTTGGTGTGGGCTTCCGCATAGTTGGGGTTGATTTCCAGGGCCTTTTGATATTCTGCAATAGCCTCGTCCACCTGCCCCTTTTGTAAGAAAGCATTGCCAAGGTTGTAGTGGGTTTCGGCAACGTTGGGGTTAATTTCCAGGGCCTTTTGGTAGTGGGCCATCGCCTCGTCCACATGGCCCTTTAGCAAAAGAGCGCTGCCGAGGTTGGCGTGGGCTTCCGCATAGTTGGGGTTGATTTCCAGCGCCTTTTGGTAGTGGGCAATCGCTGCGTCCACCTGACCCTTTTGTACGAGAACATTGCCAAGGTTGTAGTGGGCTTCCGCATAGTTGGGGTTAATTTCCAGGGCCTTTTGGTACTGGACTATCGCCTCGTCCACATGGCCCTTTTGCAAAAGGGCGCTGCCGAGGTTGGCGTGGGCTTCCGGATAGTTGGGGTTGATTTCCAAGGCCTTTTCGTATTCCGCTATCGCCTCGTCCACCTGCCCCTTTTGTAAGAGAGCATTGCCAAGGTTGTAGTGGGCTCCCGCATAGTTGGGGTTGATTTCCATGGCCTTTTGGTATTCCGCTATCGCCGCGTCCACATGGCCCTTTTGCAAAAGAGCGCTGCCGAGGTATGCATGGGCATCGGCGTAATTAGGATTGATTTCCAAAGCCTTTTGGCATTCCACAATCGCCTCGTCCACCCGCCCCTTTTGCAAGAGAGTATTGCCAAGGTTGTAATGGGTTTCGGCAACGTTGGGGTTAATTTCCAGGGCCTTTTGGTATTCCGCTATCGCCTCGTCCACCCGCCCCTTTTGCAAGAGAGCATTGGCGAGGTTGTTGTGGGTTTCCGCATAGTTGGGGTTGATTTCAAGGGCCTCTTCGTACTGGGCAATTGCCTCGTCCCATTTTCCGCCTTCCAGCAAGAAAGCTCCAAGACCGCTGTGGGCTATCGAGCAGTTTGGATTTTTAGCCAGCGTATCGCTCCAGAGCGTTTTCTCGCTCTCGAAGGCCCATACCCGCTGCCAGCTCAACACTCCGAGCGCCAGCAACAGTCCGGCACAAAGGCTTGATCGCAACCCATACTTTCCCGGAGTGACGAAATCCGCCAACCGGCTCAGCCCCGCTCCCGCCAGCGCCAGCGGTCCCATGCTGGCCAGATACTGAAAATGATCGGCGACGAACGAGTAGTGCGAATAACTCATGTCCACCAATCCCAGCACCGGAAGCAAGGCTGTGAGAAAATAGGCGAAGACTAGAAAGCCGGGGCGAAACCACGAATCGCGTTTGAGCCAGAGAATAAACAGGGCGACGATCACGGCGCAGAGCGGCAGATAGGATATCAACTGCCCGGCATCGATCTGCCAGCGTGGATAAATCAGGATCAACGGATGCGGCCACAGGAGCTTGCCGAGATAAAACCAGACGGCGTCGCCCGCTGTCACCAGGCGCTCGGGCCATGTCCGCGTCCAAAGGGGGTCGTTGGCTCCATGGATCTGTTGCGTCCATATTGAAACGATACCGGCGACGACCGATATAAAAAAAATGGGGGCGACTCTCGCCAAATTGCGCCAATCCCAACGGCTCTCCATCCACCATGCGCACAAGCAAAGCACAACCGGCAGGATCACCGCGGAAGATTTGCTCGCCATGGCCAGAGCGGCGAAAAGTAAGGTGAGCGCATAGTTCCAACCACCTCCGGCTCGTCGATCAAGGTCTCTTGCTTTTAGCCATCTCACAAAAAAAAGAATCGAAAGCAGAAAGAACAAACCCGATTGCGTGTTTTTCATCTCGCTGATCCATGCCACCGATTCCACCTCGACCGGATGAAGCGCCCATAACGCCGCTCCCAGCCATGCGCCGGGCACTCGCAAGCTTCGCAAAACCTGCCAGAGCACAACCGCGCACGCGGCGTGCATGAAGACGTTGACGAGATGATACGGCACCGGGGCCAGTCCCCATAACAAGTGCTCCACCCAGAACGTCGTGAGTGTCAGCGGACAGATGTCGGCGGCACTCGTCGTCCAGATTTCCTTCAGCCCAAGCGGCCCAACAATGACCGGATTAGCCGTGACCACCGCGGCGTCATCCCAGATGATCCCAGCGTGCCACACCGGCAGATACGCCAAAATAACAGCACCGGCCAGAATGAGGCCCCAGACCCAGTCGTGGCCCAACCAGGACGGCAGTCGTAAAGCACCGGTGCTCGCGCCAGCGGCTTTCGCCGGAATCACGCTACTGCGAGCCTTCTTTTTCTTGGATCGTTTCGCCATGCGGTTTGGGCAACAAGAATGAACCCTTTCCGCTTTCATTGAAGCAGATTTTGCTTTCGGATGTGCGCTCGCGCTCGTTTTCTTATGTCCTTTACCCGCACCTGCCACGCCAAACCTAAACAGGGTTTGTTTGATATCCGAAGAGCGTGAAGTACCACGTGAAGTTGTTTTGCGCGAACCGCACCACGTCCTTGCCCAGAACGGATAGATAATCCTGCGCGAGAGGCTCAACTTTGGGCCGGATTTCATGCAGCCCGGCGATGCCGTAGGCTTGGTCATCTTCCTGCGTCACCTGCGCGACATCGTTGAAATTGTGCGCGAATTCCGGCACGCCCAGATATGAGTAAACCTGCCGTAGCGCTTGCTTCGGGTGTGCCGTGAGGTCTTCGTAGCGAATAAATAAAATCTTCTTGTCCCATCCCCGCTGATGAATTTCCACCAACCGATCCAACGCCAGGCCCACCGGCGGACTTTGCAGATGTTGCACAGCACGCTTGAACGTGGTCGTGCCGCTGAGATTGCTGTGATTTTCCATAGGCCGATGCTTGTCGGGATTTTGCCGGAACTTCTTTTCCATCGACGCGAGCACCTGTCTCAAGTCGCGCACCATGCAGATGATTTTCGGTTCTTCCTCGAAGATCATGCTCAACAGATCGAAGTGGACGCCCCAGCCGCGCGACTTGTCCATCACGTAAGGCTTGTCGGTCAGCGCCCGAAAATAGGCTTCCATCCCCGCCCGGCTGAAAGCTAGAAACGCCTTTTTCATCGCTGCGGCGTCCTGCGCCTTGAACTCGGGACTGTTGGTGTAATTGCCCCGCGCGCCGAAGACGAGTTCAAGCACTCCCGAAGTGGGCGTGACATAGAAATCGGGATTTTGCGCGAGGATGTTTTGCAGGAGAGTCGATCCGGCCCGTGGCATCGAACTCTGATAGAAAATTTTGGGCGTGACGGCGGCAGGCATAATGAACGGATTGAAAGGAAGATTGCCGAGTTACTCAAGCTTGAACCGCGATCTGCTCCAGTTTCCATGGTTGTAAATCGAAATGACGCTGTGTATTGAAAGTCGATGCCCCCAACGGAAGCCGCCCCGGATACGCAGAAACCGATCGAGAATTTGCGGGTACTCGAAATCGGCGACCGCGATTATTTTTACGGCATCCTTCCCCGGCAGGTGACGTGGATTTGGACCAACAAGCGCCGCCTGACGGATTCCCCGGCCGACCCGAAATGTGAGTTCACCTGGAAGTTTTTCTTCGATCTTCGCCGCCGGATCGCCCGCGGCGAATTCGATCTCATCGTCCTGACCCACCTGGGAATCCCGCTCTATCGCGTCGAGCATTTTATCCTGAAAAAAATCTATTATTTTCTGCGCCGCTTCTTCTTCAAATTTTTCACACTGGCACCCTATCTCATATTTTTCGTCGACTTGAAAAAAACGAAATTCGCCATCGTCGATTTTTGGGACGACCCCATCATCCGCCCTCAATATTTCATCTTTTTTTCACGGCTAAATTGCTATTTCAAACGGGAATTGCCGCCGAATCACTGGCAGGCTTTTCTCTGCACCACGCGCCGCTACGAGAACCTTGGCAATATCCGAAAGGAACCCGGCTTCGTCCGCGTCCAATCCAGGCTGAAACCGTTCCCGATCCGCGCATATACTCCCGACCAACTGGCTTTTAGCGCTCCTGTCGATAAAACCAGCGACATTTTTTATGTCGGCATGAACCATAATCCGATCCGCCAAAAGGGAGTCGAATTGCTCAAAAAATTCGAGGCCGAAGGCTGGCGCGTCGACATGCCCGAGGGCCGCCTATCCAGGGAGGAATTCATGCGGAGGCTGCAAAGTTCCTGGCTCGCCTTTTCGCCGCAGGGCGATGGCTGGGAATGTGAACGCACCTTTGAAGCCATCATCCATGGAGCCGTTCCGGTGATGAATCTTCCGGTGATCGAAAGATACAAGCCGCTGCGCGACGGCGTGCACGCCTTTTACTACGCCTGCGAAGACGACCATCTGTTGGAAGTCCTGCGCGAGGCCCTCAAAGACAAAGCGCGTTTGGTGAAAATGCTGGTCGCCGCGCGCGAGCACCTGGCGGCCTATTACTCGGCCAATGCGGTGCTTCAGTATGTCTGGACGGAAGTAAATAGTTGCGACAACGACGCGTAAGGGCGCGTGGGATCATCCCCGATCTCACGAAATAAACAGGTTGTGTTTGTATGGAAGGCAACCTTGTTTTTTTGCGATTCCAATAAACTATTCCAGCGCATCAAAAATACCTCGATCTATAAGGTCGAAAATAAATCTACGAGACCGCCTTATTGTTACTAGACCGTCTTCATTCTGTAACATGGATATGCCAGTTTAAACGCGTTCGCGCAGACGTATCGCAACCAATACCAAGTGAGGAGTCGGCCCCATGAACGCAACTCTCAAAACCATCGCCATCACCCTCTCGCTTTTCAGCGGGTTGATTGCCACCGGCAGCCAGGCGATGGCCCAAGCCGTTATTTCGATCCCAGGCCTCGGGACCAAGGACTTGACCAGCACTACCGGCGACTATCAGTTGAGCACAAGCGGCCCGGCCTTTGTCAGTAATCTCGGCGACACCGGCAACAGTCGGCCTTCCCTCACTGTTCCCCTCGATAACGGCCTTGGATCGAACCTCCAGAATTCTTCCGGCTGGGCATTCTCCGGCGCACAAGGCGATACGTGGATCGCGGATTTGGACCTCGGCGATCCGAAGGTCGTCTATAGTGTCGCCTTTGAGAATACGACCTCTTCAGTTCAAACTTATTCCGTCAGCTTCTCGGTGCCGATCAGTCCGGCGGAAGCATTCACACCCGCCGACGTCCGCGCAACCGTGGCGGGCAGCCTCCTCAGCGGTGGCGACACCGCCGCCGTCCTCACCCCGCTGCTCTCCTCGACAACGGGCGGTTCTGGCACGTTCCTGGAAACCTCCACCCTCTCGCTTGCGCCCGGTCCGGGTGTGAACTCCACCAATGTCGACCTCTCCACCGGCGTCGTGACGGCACCCGGCGATGGCGGCGATGTGACTTTCCTCGCGCAGACCCCCGGCTATAATTTGTACAATGCGAATGGTCCGAGCGGCACCTACGATGCGCTTAACGTCAATCTCAGTTTCACGCTCTCGGCCGGTGATTACGCTTCCTTCACTGGCAGGGTTGATGTTTTGCCTGTTACAAGTGCTGCGCCTGAACCCTCCAGCATGGCATTGATCCTCGCGGGCCTCGGCTTGCTCGTATTCATCCGCCGCCTGAGAATGGTCTAAGTTGGCTTGGTTATAGCATTTTCACTTCCCCCTCGTTCCCAAACTCCATGTGGGAACGCAATTGTCTGCGCAACTTCGTTGCCTTCAACCTCATCATAATTCCGTTAATTCCGTAAAATTTGGTAATTCCGTCAGGCTTCCCTGCCTCCCCCTCGTTCCTGTGGTCATTCTTCCTGACACTCCCAACCACCACTTTTGGTTAAAAGCCTCCCTGCTCACATATTTTGACGCTCTAATTGGATCGGCAATCTGCGACTCGCATTTTTTTCTTAAATCGAACCGGAATGCCACATGCATGGTCTAGGTTCGGAACGAATCAAAACAGAAACAGGCCGGTTCTTAACCCCGGCGCAGCGCACAAATCAACACCAACGAACCTCTATGACAAAACAGATCGCCCTATATAGATCACTCAACATCCTGATTTTAAACGGGAGATCTCTATGAGCGACTCGCTGCTCTCGTGCTTGTCTTTGTCGAGCCCCCTCCTCTTTCTTTTGGGAGTGCTGGCATTCAACCGTTTCGGCAAAAACAGACCCCGTCGCCCTTATTAATTTTTGCTTCTGCTTGCGCTTGCCATGGCATCGGTGACAATAATCGCCTGCCATGTCAAAACTTCGATGGGGAATTATCAGCACCGGCGCCATCGCCCATAAATTCGCGCGCGGCGTTCTTCGCTCGCAAACCGGCGAACTCGCCGCCGTCGCCAGCCGCACGGAATCCAAGGCGCGCGACTTCGCCAAAGCCTACGGGATTGCCCAAGCGCATGGCTCCTATGACGCGCTCCTCGCCGATCCCGCCGTCGACGCCGTCTACATCGCCACACCCCATCCGCAACATCGCGAATGGACCCTTCGCGCCGCGCAGGCGAAAAAGCACATTCTCTGCGAGAAACCCCTCGGCCTCCATTACGACGAAGCTGTCGAAATGCTCCAGGCCGCGTGGGAAAACAACGTCTTCTTCATGGAGGCCTACATGTACAGGTGCCATCCGCAAATCGCCCGCATGCTCGACCTGCTCCGCGCGGGCGTCATCGGCGATGTCCGCGCCATCACGGCCCGGTTTGGTTGTTGCGCCGAGTACAACCTCGAAAGCCGTCTATTCAATCGCACTCTCGGCGGCGGCGGAATCCTCGATATCGGCGGTTACTGCACCTCCATGGCGCGCCTCGTTGCCGGAGCCGCCCAGGGCGTCGTGATCGAACCGCAACGCGTCTTCGGCGCGGGCGAGATCGGCCCTGAAAGCGGGGTGGATGAATACGCCGCCGCGCTGCTTCTCTTCCCCGGCGGCATCACGGCCACGCTCTCCTGCGGGTTGCAAGTCCAGCAGGAAAACAAAGTCCGCATCGAAGGCACCGGCGGCTCGCTCACCCTCCCCGTTCCCTGGACCCCCAATGTCGACGGAGGCGAGGCCCAAATCATCGTTGAGAAAAACGGACAAAAGCCCGAAATCATCACCGTCACCTCCGCACCACTCTACGCCTTGGAAGCCGACCTCGTTGCGCGCCACATCGCCCAGGGCCATCGCGAAGCCGCATGGCCCGCCATGACGTGGGCCGATACGCTCGGCAACATCCGCGCGCAAGACCAATGGCGGCGCGCCATGGACGCCACCGGCCCCAGTTTCGCCGAGCCACCCGGCGAGAAAGCCGCGCCTGTCTTCATCTCATCCTGGGAACAGCGCTTCTCCACGCTCTTCCACAACGCCGTCGAGAAATACCGGCAGGGCCATCAAAAAGCCGCCGGTCTGCTCGATGAAATCGGCCTGAACTTTTTGACCTCGATCGGCCACACCGAACAGGAGTTCTTTGATTTTGTCGAAGACTTCGTGAAGTACGGCGAGCCGAGCGTGGAAACGGCGCTGAAAATCGCCTCCGTGAGACGGGACTATTTTCTCAAGGAGCAAAACGGCGTGCGCTCCCCGCATCGCATCGTCATGGACGCCCTTCCGGCAAAAGACGCGGAAATCGACGGCATCGCGTGGCTGCCACGACTCATCCCGAAGGCCGAAGCGAAGCTGCGCGGCGAAATGCCTCCCGATCTCATGTTTTGCTGCGGAGGCGACCGTAAGTTTTTCAGCGCACACCACATCGATGCAGCCGAATTCCTGCGCAAAGTCTGGAGCGCCCGTGGCAACCACGCTGAAATCGTCGCATGGGTCAAGGCGCGGGCTTAAATCTGGGAGGATGGGGGCGTACTTTGGAACGCTCCTGCTGCTCGCAAAATTTCATCTCGCGGTAACTTCACCGCTAATTACCGACTTGATGCTATAAGGCGATTTAATCACCTCGGCAATCTTGCCTTAAAGCATCTATTTAAAAACAAAAATTAACTTGGCTTAGTTATATGTTTTCAGTAGTTTACGCGCGAAATGAAACTTTTTTGGAGGAGTATTCTTTTTTTCGCATTTGCAGGTTTTGCACCGCTGGCTTTTGGTGGTCCCGATTGGACGAATACGCCCGGAAATGATGGTAATTTCGACAATGGTGCCAATTGGACTACTGAATCAGGTACGGGAACCGTCCCCGGTGCTTCCTCCTCCGTCCATATTTTTCCAGGGATGACCACTACTGCCGGTGGAACAGATATTACGGTCCTTCCCGGAGGTTCGACAATAATTACGATCAATTCCTCGAACCTTGAAAGTGTTAATGAAGTTCTCGTTAGCAGTAATTTTGATGGAAATACCAACAGTAATGGGACTCTGAATTTCAACTTTACTTCCGGAGGCAGTCTCACCGTTGGGGCCCAGGGAGCCAGTGCGAATCCACAGAATCTAGACGGAATGGTCATCACGGGCACCGCTACGGTAAATTTCAACGGACCTCTGATCGATGACGCTGATCTGATTGTGGGCACCGCGAGCAGCACAATAGATGCGGGACAGGTAACCGGCTCCGGCACGCTCTATGTCCTCACCAACAGTAGCATCAATCTTGATTCCGGGGCGGGCAACAGTTTTATCGTCGGTCAAGGCACGACTGGCGCCGTTGTTCAGAACTCCGGTTCTGTTGTCACCACCGGAGAAAATCTCTACATCGGATCGGGGGGAACAGGCACCTATACTGTAAATTCCGGAGCGATTCTTAATCTTGGCACGCAAGGATCGCCTTCAACTTTCTATGATGTCATCGTCGGCACGGGAAGCGGCACTGGCGATCTGCTAACCATAGCGGGCACTTTGAACGCCATGAACACCGACACTGGCATCCTCGTGGGAAACAGTGGAACAGGAACCATAAGTCAAACGGGAACGGTCAATTTGGGCGGCGCGAACTCGGGCCTCTACATGGGTTTTTCATCTGGAAACGGCACTTATGACCTCGTATCCAACAATCTGAACATTGGCACAAACAACACCGATACCACGACACTCGATTTGGGCTTCGAAGCCTCCTCAACCGGCACTCTTACCCAATCGGGGGGCACCCTCACCGCCGGCGCGGCCACCACTGTTATCATTGGCGATGGAGGCACCGGCAATTACACCCTTTCCGGCGGCACCGCTGATTTCCAAAACGGCTTTACCGTGGGAAACCAATCCGGCTCCAACGGCACAATCACTCAATCCGCCGGCACAACCCTTTCATCGGAAGGCCCCGTCCTGATTGGAAACGATGGTACCGGCACTTACCTTCTCAAGGGAGGCACTTTCACATCCAACGCTGAACTCAGCATCGGGGGAACATCCGGCTCCCTGGTGCAATCGAGCGGCAGCACACTCATAACTAACGCCGAACTCAATATCGGAGGAACATCCGGCACCGGCACCCTGACGCAAGTGACCGGCAGCACACTCACCGCCAATGGCGCGTTCAACATAGGCACCAGCGGGGGCACTGGCATTTTCGATTACAACGGGGGCACCCTTAACCTTACCTCCGGCATCGACATTGGCTCGACTGGCACCTTCAATCAAAACGCCAGCATCAGCCTGACAAATCCCGTCACCCAGGCGATCACCATCGCATCGGGCGGCGCATACAATCTCACCACGGGCACCTTGATCACAGGAGGAGACACTCCTTCGACCGAGGTCTTTACCGGAGCCGGCAATTTCAACTTCGCGGGAGGCACGGTCGCCCCAAGCTCGTTTTGGGTAGACCCTCTCAACGGCACGATTTCAGGAACTTCAACCATCGATACCACGGGCGGCGATGTGACGCTTAGTGGGAGTTTGGCCGGTAATGGCACCCTGAATATCATTGGCAGTCAAACCGTCACCCTTGCCGGCCTCGGTAGTAGTAGCGGCTCTTGGGGAGCAACGATCAAAGGCAACAGTACATTAATTGCGGACACCGTTAGCAACCTTTCCGCCACCGGCACCTACATGATTGGCAGCGGTTCTACGTTCAGCTTAGGGACTGCTCTCGGGCCCAGTTACACCTTTAATGGCAACATCTCCGATTTCTCCGATTCCACCGGTTCTGGCTCGGCCAAGTTTGTTGTCAATGCGAGCGCCAGCAAGCTGGTGCTTGCGGGCACCATCAATCTTTCCACTAACAGCACCACTACCGTCGACGCAGGCACCACCTTGGAAGTCGACAATGGCACGATCAGCAACGTCAGTGGAGGCAAGCCGTCTGACTCGTTCGACGTAGGCAGCGGTACTTCCACGGGAACAGTCTCACTCCTCGGCACAAATTCCCTCACCACCGTAACGGTCAATGCTAAATCCACACTGCTGACCGGCAGTATCGCGGGATCTGGTATTACCAATTACGGCACACTCGGCACGCTGGGATCGCTTTCCACTCCGCTCGCCCTCCACTACACCGGCAGCCTGACTTCCACCAACAGCACGCTTCTCATCCACTCCAACGGGGCCAGCGTCGATACCTTCGGCACCTCTGGCGCGCCACTCAGTTCGGCTACCCTCTCCGGGCTAGTCAAGGTCACGGGCCTTGGTTCGATGACCGACGTACCCATTGTTTACAGCGCGACACCAATCGCAGCCACCCTCGGAACGGGTCCGGGCGACTTGACAACCAATGCGCCCACCACCCTTTTTATGGCCACTCTTTCGTTTAACAATCCCCTTGATCCCACGGAACTCCTGCTTACCACCGTGCAGCACACTCTCGGCAGCTTTGCCGTGACTCCCAATCAAGCGGCCGTTGCTGCCCCGCTCGATCAGATTATTAATACTGGCAACCTCCCCGCCGCCATTTTTCCCATTTTCACCGGCTTAAACCAACTTCCTGCATCCCAGATTCCGGGGGCTCTCGACGAGCTTTCACCCGAAGTCCTTCAGTACTCGCGGATGATCGCCTTTGAAAATTCGACCTTCCTCGCCCAACGCGTCAATGGCTTTTGCTCCGACCTGCGCAGCGGCTACGGAGGCCTCGACACCAGCGCGATCAGCGTCGTTGCGCCGGGCTTCAACAGCGGCTTGGGCCGCTCTCTCGGCTCTTTCCTCGCCTACGACTCTCCCGCCTTCCATCAAGCCGCACCCAACGGCGTCAATTACTATCCGGACGGAGGAGGAAGCTCTTCGTCATCCTCGCCCTCTTCTTCCACCTCGTCTTCTTCGTCTTCGTCATCCTCCACGCCCACGTGGGACCCTTCCTCGCAGGTCATTTCCGACAGCCCGAATCCGTACATGGCCACCCAGAAACCTAACGGCCCTGATGCGCCTCGCATTAGCGAGTTCATCGGCGGCGACGTCATCCTGGCCAATTTGAATCAGAACCAAAGCGGAGCCAATGCCCCGTCCTCGAAGGCAAGTTACACCGCCGGGGACGCGACCGCGGGCATCAGCTTCCGTATGGCCTCCCACCTCGCGGTGGGCGTCCTTTTCGATTACAACCATACCGATGCCAAGACCGATTCCCTCGGCAGCAAGACCCACGTCGACAGCTACTCGCCCGGCATCTTCGCCACCTACTTCGATCACGGCTTCTACGCCAATGGCCTCTTCTCCTTCGGCTTAAATAAATACACCAACAACCGCGAAATCAACGTCATTGACGAGACGGCAACCAGCCGTCCAAACGGCGAGCAATACGTCGGCGATCTCGATTTTGGATATGATTTTCATCCCGATAAAAATTGGGTTGTCGGGCCGACACTCGGGCTGACCTATACCCATTTGAACATCGACTCCTTCACGGAATCGGGTGCGCCCGGCGCCGATCTGGCCGTCAATGAGCAGAACGCCGACAGCCTCCGCAGCCGTCTTGGCGGCCATGTCATCTTTCAGACCAATACCGGCGACGTCCTGCTCCAGCCCAACTTCACTGCCATGTGGCAGCACGAATACCTCGACAGCAGCTCCGGCATCACGAGCACCTTCACGGACTTCTCCTCGAACCCCTTCACCATCGATACCGCCGCGCCCAGCCGCGACAGCGCCCTTCTCGGAGTTGGCCTGAGCGCAACGCTCAACTCCTCCCTCACCCTTTATCTCAACTACATGGCCGATATCGGAGCCGATAATTATTACGCCCAAAGCGTGGTCGGCGGCCTCAAAGCGCGGTTCTAAGGCAAATTAAAATAGAGCGCACACACTTCCTCGTTAGAGATTTCGCGCGGAGGACTGCAAAGGCGCTGAAGAGGGCAGGCAACTGAAGATTGCGATATAGCATTTTAATTTGCCGTGTAGCCGCGCCCGTAAGGGCGTGGCCCTCTGCCACCGCCTCACGGCGGCGGCTACACAGCGCAAAATAGAATTTCGCGGGGAACAAAAGGAAAATTCCATATAGAAATGAGGGGGGAATCAGGGTCAGGACGGAGTCTGCCCCTCCACGGGAAGGGCCGTCGCCCTGATGTCTGACGACTACCGGCAAATGCTCCACCTCACTCAAGGGTTCTTTACTCTTCGCGAACTCCGCGCCCTCCGCGCGAAAAAATGCTTCATCTCCCCTGCCGGAGTTGCGACTCGCTCCACCACCGCGAAAGGCGCGACGCAGGGACTGCCGGAATCGCCAGCCCGGCTTCGGCGTAATGCGACGTGTCATTGAACAGCGTCAGCCGCGCGCGCGTCGGATCCTTGAAGTCGACGATATTCAATGCTGCGGGACTCTGGTCGAGATTGTCGCGATAGCGGCGCGGATCGAACCCCAGCAACGAACTCAGCAGCAGCCGGATCGTCGCCTTGTGCGAAACCACCAGGATATTTCCACCCGGATTCGAGCGCACCAATTCGATCAGCGTCGGCAATGCGCGCGCCGTCACGGCCAGGCCGCTCTCTCCACCGGTCGGCGCAAAAGTATAAGGATCCTTGTCCCATTCCATGGCCTCGTCGGGGTATCGTGCTTCCACCTCCTGCCGGGTCATTCGCTCCCAATGACCATGGGAGATTTCCCGCAGCCCTTCCCTTTGCCGCACCTCCATGCGGTGCGGCTCAGCCAAAATTTGCGCCGTCTCCATCGTCCGGGTCATCGGCGATGCGTAGACCGCCGTGACCGGCTCGCCCTGCAAGCGGACCGCCAATCGGCCAGCCTGATGGCGTCCCTCATCGGAAAGCGAAACATCCGTCGCGCCGGCAAACCGGTCTTCCTCGCTTAAGACCGTGGCTCCATGTCGGATGAGAAAAACACGGGTGCAGTTTTGCGTGCAAGGTTCGGACATATCAAAAGATTTGTTTGGGATCAACATACAGTGCTATGCACCGCAGTAAAGAAGCCGGAGCAAGTTCCGCAATGGCACTTTTTCAGGTGGCCCAAGCCACCCCTTCCTCCTCAATGCCCTTGTTGATAGTTGCCGCCGTTGGATCCACCCCCGCCCCCGCTACGCGAACCTCCGCCCCCGCCGCCCGATTCCGTTCGCCCACCGCCGCCGCCATTCGAGTTTCCGCCGCCGCTGCTTGGCGCACCGCTTGAGCCCTGGCGGCTGCCACTCGCGCCGGGAGTGGAAGATGCCCCCGGTGGCGAATACGAATGAACCTCCGATCCGCCGCCCGTGCCCGTGCCACTGGAATGCGGTTGATAGGTTGAGGAAGGCCCCGATGGATAAACCGTCTGAGGCTGATAGACCCGCGATGGAGCGCCTCCGGTCTCGGGAAAAGTTCTCTGCGTTTGGGAAATACCCGAAGTCGATGGAACATGCGCCGTATTCGAGATCGTCGACGAGGGCGCGCCGGATGCGGTCGAGGGAGTCGCCTGCCTTGCCATCGGCTTGAGCGAAGTCAACGGCGCTTGGAGAACCGGGCTCACCGACGCGCTGTCGGTGAGAACTTTCGCGCTGGCCGGCGCATGATTCTGGGCGATCCGCGCCTCCTGCACCTGGACCTCCGTCGCGGGAGCAGGTGTCAGGCGCGAATTTACCGCGAGCGGCTGCGTGATGTCGATGCCACGATTGATCGTCGCCTGTTTAATCGACCCCGCCACATGCGAGGGTTGCCCCGTTGCGCCGGGATTCACATGCGGCGCGTACAACGCCAGCGAATTACCCGTCACCACGCCGCCGCCCGGTTGATTCGCCCGGACCAGTCTCACCTTCTGAATCGGTGTTTGGGAAACAGCGTTCACCTGCGCAAGCATGGGACCTCCCGTGGTGACGCGGTGAAAACCGCCGCCCGTCGTGACGTTGATGTTGGTCACATTCGTCGTGTGATTGATAATCGCGTAGTTGTCGCCCCGGTGATAATAATGACCGTGGTAATCCCTGTGACCGAGATATCCCACCGGCAGGAAATTGTACCAACCCGCGCCGATGCCGTAGAAGCCGTCGCAATCCCCGCCGATATGAAAACCGATGCCAATCGCAAAGTCGTCGCCGTAGTAATCAATACCCAAAAAACTATCCGGCGGTAACGGAGCCCATCCGCAATACCCGTCGCCGTAACGCCAACTCACCCACGCCGGAGCCCATGTATAGCCCGGAACCCAGCACCAGCCGGTACCGTCAAGATTCACCCAGCGCCCGTAATGGTAAGTCGCCCAACCCCATGGTTCGTCGGAGACCCATGTCCAGCCGTCATCGGTGTAAACCCAATGCCCCGCCGTATAGGGTGCCCACTCGGGATCGTTGACATTCGGCTGCCAGACGTAACCGTAATCGGTGCTTTGAACCCACGTCCCCTGGCTTCCGAGAGAATCGTAGAAAGTCTGGAACGAAGCGGCCTGGTCCGACTCCGGCGCGCCATTGGCAACATCCGGCGCGGTTGCGCCGTTATCCGGCGGCGGAGGCGCGGGCGCGTTATCGTCCTGCCCACGCAACGGCGCAGCCACAAGGACGACAGCGCAAGCCATAGCCGCGATGAGACTTTTCCATGGGAAAAACCCCTGTTCATCCGCCGTGAAGAGAACTTGTTTCATCCACCACTTTGGACGCTCGACTCCCTGAAAACCTTCATGGCAATTCAGAGGGAGCTTTGGAATGACCGAATTTAAAGAATATCAGCGGCGGGAGCCGGCGGAAAGGGTTCTGGCGGCTCGATTCCCCGGCCAGCCTCGGCGCGCTGCCGCGTGTGACCGGCGGGTCGAACTTCGGACACCATCAAATTCCTTCCAATTTTCTCTTTCACGACGATGCCGCGCTCCATCTGATCGCTAAAATCCATAATCACGGTGAGAACTTCCCCCGTTTCCAGAACCATTATTTTGTCGTTTTCGGAGTACATAAAGTTGTCAGTCTTAAAAGTCAGCTTCGAGGATGCCATTTTCATCCATCTTATCACATTCTTACAGGTAAAAAGTAGCGGATAAATGTTAACTTCCGGTGTCAGCCATGTAAACCCATATTCCATAGTAAGTCTATAGGAATTTCTAGTTTGACGCCAGACCATTTATACCCCATAGTGCTCATCTCATCTTTATGCCTCCCGAATCGCCCCAGTCTCCCGCCTCCAAGCCCCTCAATCCCAACGAAGACCTCAAAGCCGCCTCTCATCTTTTGCGCGGCACTATCGCCCAGGAAATGGCCGACACCTCGACTGGCGCGATCTCCGAAGGCAATGCGCAGCTCACCAAATTCCACGGCTTTTATTTGCAGGATGACCGCGATCAGCGCGTGGCCCTGAAAAAAGCGGGCCTCGAAAAGGCATTTTCGTTCATGCTCCGCGTGCGATTGCCCGGCGGCAGAGCGACTCCCCAGCAGTGGCTCGTGCTCGACCGCCTCGCCGGCCAAGTCGCCTCCCCTTCCCTGCGCCTCACCACGCGCCAGACCATCCAGTTTCACGGCGTGCTCAAGGGCAACGTCAAGCCGCTCATCAAGGGCATGCACCAGGTGATGCTTGATTCCATCGCAGCGTGCGGCGATGTGAACCGCAACGTCATGGCGCCGCCCAATCCCGAGAAGAGCGCCGCGCTTCATCAGCTTTACGACCAAGCCAAAGCGTGGAGCGAGTTTGCGCTACCGAAAACCCGCGCCTACCACGAAATCTGGCTCGATGATGAACTCGTCGCGGGCGGCGAACCGGAAGCGGAACCGATGTACGGCTCGACCTACCTACCGCGCAAGTTCAAGGTCGGCTTTGCCCTGCCTCCCTCCAACGACGTCGACGTCTTCTCGCACGACCTCGGCTTCATCGCCATTCTCGATGATAAAAAGGAAAAGCTCGTTGGCTATAATGTCACAGCGGGCGGCGGACTCGGCATGAGCCACGGCAACGCGGAGACTTTCCCGCGCCTAGCCGATCTGCTCGGCTTCATTCCCGCCGACAAGGTCAACGCCATCGGCGAAGCGGCGCTCACCACGCAGCGCGATTATGGCGACCGTACCAATCGCAAACATGCCCGCCTCAAATATACCATTGAGGATCGCGGCGTGGCATGGTTCAAGGCCGAGGTCGAAAAGCGTTCCGGCGTCACCTTCGCGCCTGCACGCCCGTTTCATTTCACAACGATTGAAGACGATCATGGCTGGCACAAGACCGCCAACGGCCGTTGGTTCTACAGTCTGCACATCCTGAGCGGTCGGATCAAGGACCTGCCCGGCTGGCCAATGAAGACCGCCCTACGCGAAATTGCCGAAATCCACACGGGCGATTTCCGGCTCACTCCGTCGCAAAATTTGTGCATCGCCGGAGTCACCGATAAGCAAAAGCCGCTGATCGACGCCATCCTCGCCAAACACGGCCTGACCGGGGAAAATAAGCGCTCGCGCCTGCGCCTCAATGCGCTCTCGTGTGTGGCGCTGCCGACCTGCGGCCTCGCCCTCGCCGAAAGCGAACGCGCCCTGCCCGATATCCTCGAAAAATTCGAGGCCGTCCTCGAAGAAGCGGGCCTGAAGGACGACGCCATCAGCCTTCGCGTCACGGGCTGCCCCAACGGCTGCGCGCGCCCTTATCTCGCGGAGATCGGTCTCGTCGGCAAGGCACCGAACAAGTACGCGCTTTATCTCGGCGCGAGCTACAATGGCACCCGGCTCAACCGCCTCGTCTCGCCCGGCGTCACCATCGACGACGCCGTGACGCTCCTCACGCCCATCATCAAACGCTATGCCCTTGAACGCCGCGACGGCGAAGGCTTCGGCGATTTTTGCGACCGCGAAATCCTTCCGAAGGACGCCACTTTCCACAGCGTCGGCACTACCGGTGGTCTCGACAATCTTTCTTCCGCATTGACCGCGAAATAAAGGCATTTTAATTCCACGGGCATCTGCCATGGTTTTCGGCCATGTCGCGACTGAGCGTTTCATTTTGCATCCCGACCCACGGACGACCGCGCCTTCTCGTTGAGGCGATGGAGTCAGTCCTCGCGCAGACCCGGTTGCCCGATGAAATCGTGCTGAGCGACGACATCGGCTGCGAGGAGAGCCGGGCTGCGGTCTCCGCGTTTGCAAGCCGCGCGCCCTTTCCGGTGCGGTACGTCCGGTGCACCACGGGCCAGAGCCTCGCCGACAATATCACCAATTGCTTCCGGGCAGCGGCCTGCGATCTCGTCCTGCTGCTCCACGACGACGACCTGCCCATGGCCTGCGCTGTCGAGGTTCTTGCGCGGCCTTTCGAGGAAAACCCGGCGGTTGTCGGCGCTTACGGCAAGCAGCTCTTCATCACCGACGATGGGGAAGATATCCCCAGTGAAACCGAATACTACAACCGCGTTTTTCGCCGGACCGCGCAGTACGCGGGCCTGCAACCCGACGCACTTCTCGCGGGCATCCAGCAGCAGTTTCCCAATGACGGCTACATGGTGAAGGCCTCCATCGCGCGCGAAGTGGGGTTGAGACCCGAATTCGGGACGGGAGCCGATTTTGATTTTGGTGTCCGCATGGGCGAACGGGGCCTGTTTTATTTCGTCGACGAGTACACCGCGAAATATCGCAAGACCCTCGAATCGATGTCACGGGGCGCGGGCGAGAAAAACGACGACTCGGTTTATCACGCGATGCAGCTTCTTTTGGGCCTGCTCGAAACCCATCCGCAATACGAGGCCGAAATCGTGGAGATACTCAAGAATCTCTCTCCGATGAGCATTCGCATGGCCGCCAAAAAAGGAAAAGTACAAGAAGCGACTCGCTGGTATTTCGGCCCCTACCATCGTCGCCGCATTCTCACGCTGGGCGGCATTCGGACTGGATTACTGTTGCTGCGGGCGTACGTTAAGGCCTGCTAGGCCCGGCGCATGCGCCAAAAAATCAGCAGGCCCAGCCCATCGTGCGGTGGCTACTTCCCGCACCGATTCAGCGCGCTGAGTACCGCCTTGAGCGATGCCACCTCAATATTCGTGTCAGTCGCCGCGCCGAAGCTCGACAGGCCCGCGCCCAATTTGACCTCGAAGTAGGCGACGGCCTTCGCATCGGCCCCGGTGCCGAGTGAATGCTCGGAGTAGGAAACGATCTCGAAGGGCTCGACGCCGGAGGAGATCAGCGCGTGGATGAAGGCCGCGACCGGTCCGTTGCCGGAGCCGGTGATCTCCTGCGCGACGCCGTTTTTCTTAATCTTCGCCACGCACTCAATCCCCTTCTTCTTCGGAATTTCCTGGAAGCTCACCAGCTTCAGCGGCTTGTCGCGATCCAGGTACTCCTTCTTGAACAAGTCGAGGATGTCCTGCGGCGGCAACTCTTCGCCGCGCTCGTCGGCAACGCGATTGATGATCCGCCCGAAATCGCGGTGCATCGCCTTGGGAAGGACGTAACCGAATTCCTGCTCCATGACGTAGGCGACGCCGCCCTTGCCCGACTGGCTGTTGATGCGGATGATCGCGCGGTAATTGCGGCCGATGTCATGCGGATCAATCGACAGATAGGGCACCTCCCACGGCGCGTCGGGATGCGCAATGCGGTCCTTCAGCCCCTTGTTGATCGCGTCCTGGTGCGAGCCTGAGAAGGCGGTGAAAACCAAATCTCCGCCATAAGGCTGGCGCAGCGGCACATCGAGTTTCGTGCAGCGCTCGTAGAGATCGCGCACTTCGCGCAGCTTGCTGAAATCGAGCTTCGGGTCGACGCCCTGCGTGAACATATTCAAGGCGAGCGTGACGATGTCCACATTGCCCGTGCGCTCGCCGTTGCCGAAGAGCGTGCCTTCAACGCGCGTCGCCCCGGCCAGCAAGCCGAGTTCGCTCGCGGCGACGCCGGTGCCGCGGTCGTTGTGCGTGTGCAGGCTGATGATCGCGCGCCCAGGCTGTTTCTGGTGCGTGATGAACCACTCGATCATGTCGGCGTACTGGTTCGGCATCATCAGCTCGACGGTATTGGGCAGGTTCAGGATGATCGGCTCCTGGGCGGTCGCGCCCCACTCGTCCAGAACCGCCTCACAGATTTCGAGCGCGAAATCGACCTCGGTCGCGGAGAAGCTTTCCGGCGAATACTCGAACCGGATTTTCGTGTCCGGCACGGTTTTTATCCTCGACTGGATCTGCCTCGTGCCGCGCACGGCGATGTCGATCACGCCCTGCTTGTCGATGCCGAAGGTGATCCGTCGCTGGGCGGGCGAGGTGGAGTTGTAAAGATGCACGATGGCGCGCGGGCAGCCGCGAATCGACTCGAACGTGCGCTCGATCAGCTCTTCCTTCGACTGGACGAGCATCTGCACCCAAACGTCGTCCGGGATGCGTTTCTCCTCGATCAGGCGGCGCGTGAAATCGAATTCGATCTGCGACGCGGAGGGAAAGCCGATCTCGATTTCCTTGAAGCCGAGTTTCACCAGCAACGCGAAGTATTCGAGCTTCTCCTCGACGCTCATGGGCACGGCGAGGGCCTGATTGCCGTCGCGCAGATCGACGCTGCACCAGGTCGGGGCGCGGTCGATCACGCGCGCGGGCCACGCGCGCCGGGTCATTTTCACAGCCGGGAAAGGCCGGTACTTCGGGTTCTTGGTAGTCATATATTTCTCTGATTCCGTCATCCCGAGCTTGTCGAGGGATCAGCCGCCGGAAGATGATCGCAACTTTGGGGAAGCTGATCCTTCGACAAGCTCAGGATGACCGATTTTTTATTGTGCTTATATTACTGTCTATGTCAGCGACGAAACGCCAAAAATAAGAAACCCCGAGAGGCCGCTCATTTTGGCGGGCCGTCGGGGTTTTGTTTTTCTTGGGTTAAAAGCGAGTAATTGCGTCAGATCGCTTCCGCCAAGCCCGTACGGCCCGGAAGAAGTAGCGTAAGTCGAAGCGACAGCGCGGTGATCTGCATGAGCTACCTATAGCACAACCAAAACCAAAAGCAATATCCATGGAAACGCGAATAGAGCTACGCAACAAGCCGCACGGGGGTCATTGCACGGGCTTCGGCGAAATGGGCTCCTCCAGGGCGGTTTTGTAAAGATCGGGATATTTTTTCTCGAGATCCTTTAACTTGGCAGCGGGAGCATCGGCGGGAAAAAATTTGCCGAGAGTCGCCAGGGCCTGCCGAAACGACCGGATGGCGTCGAGGTTCTGTCCGGCGGCATCGAGCTTTTCGCCGACGAGATAAGCATGCAGCCCCGTCAGATCTTCAGCCAGCCACGGTTGTGACGGATTGAAAGGGCCACATATCTGCTGGTACACCTCCAGAATTTGCAGAAGTCCGGCCCAGTCCGCCGCCTTCTCCCTAAGCGCAGCCAGGCGAAGCAGGTAATCCTGGGCGTGCTCATCTTTTTGAGGCTCCGGCGCATCGGGCAAATTCAGAAGGCCCTGAACGATCTTGACCAGGAGCGTGTCCTTCAGCGCGATGATTTCCTCCCGTAGCGAACTCTGAGTGCCGGACTTGTCCACGCTGACACCTCCGCCTCCAACCATCGCACCTGCCATGACCATAAAGGGATAATTCTGCATTTGCTGAAGGGCACCCGCGTAGTTCTTGTCCTGATACGCGAGATAGGCGTTCTGAAGACTTTGCAGGGAGTTGATCAAGCCGCCGACGTCCGCGTTGTAATTGCCGGAGCGCTGCAAGAGCTGAAGCTGGCTGATCGCGGCGGATATGTCATCGAAGGAATGGACTTCAACCTTGGAATCGACAACCTGCGTTTCGGTGGTGGATACCTTCAAGGCTCGCGCAAGAATTTCCGACCGGGGGATGGGCATAAATGTGTCATTCCCGTTGGTCAGATTGCGGAGATCGTTGGCGGCCTGCATCGCGTTCCCGGCGCTTTGGTCGATGAGATAGCTCTGCCAGCCCTTGACAAAACGCATCGCCGCCTGCAGTTGGAGATAGGCGTTCTGGCGATCCGATCCATACCTTCCCCCCTGGGATTGCTTGATTGCCTCGGCGAGATCGGCCAGCACCGGGTCGAGGTCCTTCGCCTCTTTTGCGATAACGACGGCTTTGGAGGCACGATCCAGGACCGACTTCGATTGTTCGCTCCCCTCGGCATCCTGGGCGTCTTTTAGTTTTTGCAACTCGGGCACAATCGTTGCGAGCGCCTTTTGCGCGGCATCCGACATGTCGAAGCTGCCAAGATTGTTGGCGAGGAGTATCGCCTTGGCAAAATCTTTCGTCTTCACCGCCTGTTGGAGAGTGTGAACGCAGCGGACGGACCGCAACTGGTCGGCTGACATCGCAGGGATGGGCGAAGGGGAATTGGTGGCGGGGGAGTTGGTGGCCGACAAACTCGTGGCAGGAGCATTGGTTGCGGAAGACGGAGACGGCGCAGCGGGGGCGGGAGACTGAGCGTCCTGTGTGATGAGTTTTTCGATGGCCGTGAGTTGCTGGTCCAAGTCTGTCGGGGCGTCGGAGGGCGCTTGCGCACGCACGGCTACCGCACCGGCCAGCAAGAGAACGAAGGGCAGAAATCGAAGCGTGAATAGTTTCATGGTTTAAAAAAAGCGTAAGCAGCAGCAATTAGATGACAATCTCAATCGCGCGAATCGAAGCGCTTGACGCAAACGCTCCTAAAAAAATTCGGGTATATTTCATGCTGCCCCTTGTGGCATTCGATTTTCGCTCTAGGTTTTGTCGCCATGCCTCTCAATCAAGCCATCCTCGATCAGACAGAATCCTTTCACGGACTCTACGATCCGGCGTTTGAACACGACGCCTGCGGGGTGGGGATGGTTGCCAGCATCAAGGGCGTCCGGTCGAACACAATCCTGCGCAAGGCGCTGACGTGTGTCTGCTCGCTGATTCATCGCGGCGCGATGGATGCCGACGCGAAAACCGGCGATGGCGCGGGGATGCTGACGCAGATTCCGTACAAGCTTTTCCGGCCCGAGGTGGAGCGGACGGGCCACACGCTTTTCCAGGATTCCGATCTCGGCGTGGGCATGATGTTCCTGCCGAACGATCCCTACACGCAGGCGCGCTGCCGGCACATCACGGAGGTCGCGCTGGCCGAGCACAAGCTTTTCGTTTTCGGCTGGCGCACGGTTCCGGTGAACCAGTCGGTGCTCGGCGAAAAGGCGCTGCGGACCTGTCCCGACATCGAGCAGGTCCTGATTGGGCGGCCCGATCCCGCCGAGATGAGCGACGACGAGTTCGAGCGGAAAATGTTCCTTTGCCGCAACCAGATCGAGGACCAGGCGGAGAGCCTGGGCATCAAGAATTTTTACATCCCGAGTTTTTCCAGCCGCACGATTGTTTACAAGGGGCTGATGGCCGCGCCGACGCTGGAGCGGTTTTACGCCGACCTGCGCGATCCGAATTACACGACGGCCCTGGCTGTTTTTCATCAGCGTTACAGCACGAACACCTTTCCCACATGGCCACTGTCACAGTCGTGCCGGATGCTCAGCCACAACGGCGAAATCAACACGGTCGCGGGCAACCGGCTCTGGACGAAGGCGCGCGAGTCGGAGTTGCAAAGCCCGTTTTTCGGCGAAGCGATCAAGAGGTTGCGGCCGATCATCCAACCGGGCGGCAGCGATTCGTCCAGCCTCGACAACGCGCTTGAATTGCTCGTCATGGGCGGGCGCGACATTCTCCATGCGATGCTGATGCTCGTGCCAGCGGCTTGGCAGGGCGATGCATCGGTTCCAGCGGAAGTGAAGGATTTTTACGAATATCACCAGACGCTTAACGAGCCGTGGGACGGTCCCGCAGCGCTGGTCTTCAGCGACGGGCGCACGATTGGCGCGTGTCTCGACCGCAACGGCCTGCGGCCCTCCCGCTACAAGATCACGGAGGACGGCCTTTTCACACTCGGCTCTGAAGTGGGGCTGCTTTTTATCGACGACGCAAAGGTCATTGAGAAAGGACGGCTTGGCCCCGGCGAGATGATCGCCATCGATACAGTGAAAGGGGCGCTGCTTCGGAGCGACGAGATCAAGGCGACCTACGCCAAAAAGCAGCCCTACGGCGAGTGGCTGCGCGAAAACATCAAGGACATCGAAAGCGCGCTTTCGCTCGAATCCCAGCCCGCGCCCGCCGCCACTCTTTTGCAGCAGCAGCTCGCCGCCGGTTACACCGAGGAGGAGCTTGGCACGTCGCCGTCGATTCTCGAGACCATGGCCCAGACGGGCGAGGAGGCGATCGGTTCCATGGGCGATGACACTCCCCTCGCCGTGCTCTCGAAAAAGCCGCGGCTTCTCTACACCTATTTCAAGCAGCTCTTCGCGCAGGTCACCAACCCGCCCATCGATCCGATCCGCGAAAAACTCGTGATGTCGGTCGAAGTGCTGGCCGGGCCACATCGCAACTGGCTCGCGGAAACGCCCGAGCACGCGCGGTTGCTTCGGCTCCAGTCGCCGATTCTCACCAATCCCGAAATCCAACAGATTCTCGCGTTGAAGGAAGGCCCGTTCCGTTCGAGCACCATCACCTGCCGGTTTCCGGTCGCCGAGGGACCGGACGGCCTGAAGAAGCATCTCGACCGCATTTGCGCCGAGGCGGAAAAGGCCGTCGACGAGGGTGCGGCGATCATCATCCTGAGCGATTGGGACATCGATGCCGCGCACGCGCCGATTCCGATGCTGCTGGCCACGGGCTCGGTGCATCATCATTTGGTGCGCGCCGACAAGCGCTCGAAGGCGAGCCTCATTTGTGAAACCGCCGAGTGCCGCGACGTGCACCAGGTCGCGTGCCTGCTCGGCTACGGCGCCTCCGCGGTCAATCCCTACACGGCTTTCGCGACGCTCAACGACCTGGTTTCCAAGCAGGAATTGAAGGCTGGCGATAAAATTATCGATTCCGCCACCGCCGCGAAAAATTATCGTTCGGCGCTCGAAAAGGGCTTGCTGAAAATCATGTCGAAGATGGGCATCTCGACGCTGGCCAGTTACAGCGGCGCACAGATATTCCAGGCCATCGGCCTGCATCCCGACGTCATCGCTTACGCGTTCACCGGCACGCCATCGCACGTCATGGGCATGAACTTCCGCGAGATTGCCGGGGAGACGCTCATGCGCCACATGCGCGCTTTTGCGCCGGACGCGAAGCTGACCGACGAAGGCATCTACCGTTTCCGTCGCGACGGCGAACTCCACGCATGGACGCCGCCCGTGCTGCAAAGTTTCCATACTTACGTCGGCATCAAGGGCGCGGACAAAGCGGGCAAGTGGGAGGATTATGAGAAATATGTCGCCGCCGTGGAGGAAGCCGCGCCGGTCGCGCTGCGCCAGTGCCTCGCGTTGAAGAAGGGCACGCCGATTCCGATCGAGGAAGTCGAGCCGATCGAGGACATCCGCCGCCGCTTCACCACGGCGGGCATGTCGCTCGGCGCACTCTCGCCCGAGGCGCATGAAACGCTGGCCATCGCGATGAACCGCATCGGCGGCAAATCGAATTCCGGCGAAGGCGGTGAAGACCGGGCCCGGTTCACGCCGATGGAGAATGGCGACTCGAAGAACAGCCGCATCAAGCAGGTCGCCTCGGGCCGATTCGGCGTATCGGCGGAATATCTCGCCAGCGCGACGGAAATTGAAATCAAGATGGCGCAGGGTTCCAAGCCGGGTGAAGGCGGACAGATTCCCGGCCACAAAGTGAGCGCCATGATCGCGAAGCTTCGCCGGAGCACGCCGGGCGTGACGCTGATTTCGCCGCCGCCGCACCACGATATTTACAGCATCGAAGATTTGGCCCAGCTCATTTACGACCTTAAGCAGGTCAATCCCCGCGCAAAAATCTGCGTGAAGCTCGTCGCCGAGGCGGGCGTGGGCACCATCGCGGCGGGCGTCGCGAAGGCCTACGCCGATATTGTCCTGATTTCGGGTCACGACGGCGGCACCGGCGCGTCGCCGCTTTCGTCGGTGAAGAACGCGGGCGGCCCGTGGGAGCTCGGCCTGTCCGAGGCGCATCAGGTGCTTCTGCTCAACGGCCTGCGCAACCGCGTGACACTTCGCACCGACGGCGGCATGAAGACCGGGCTCGACATTCTCATCGCGGCGATGCTTGGCGCGGAGGAATTCAATTTTGGCACGGCGGCGCTGATCGCGTCCGGCTGCGTTTATGTGCGCAAATGCCATCTCAACACCTGCCCTGTCGGCGTCACCACGCAGGACGAAAAATTGCGCGCGAAATACAAGGGCTCCCCGGACAATGTGGTCTACTTCTTCAACGCTGTGGCCGAAGAGGTGCGGCGCTATCTTGCCAGCATCGGGGCGCGGAGCCTGAACGAGGTGATCGGACGCACGGACTACCTCGAACAGCGCGAAGTGCCGGACCACCCAAAGGCCAACCTGCTCGATCTTTCGCGCCTGCTCGCGATGCCGAAAATCGACGACGGCTCGCCGCGTTTTCACACTTGGGAGCGCAACGACAAACTGGAAGACCGCACGTTGGACGATGTGATTCTCCAGGACGCCAAGAGCACGCTCCAGACGAAGCATCCGCTGAGCTTGAAGTACAAGGTGAAGAATACGTTTCGCAGCATCGGCGCGCAGCTTTCCGGCGAGATCGCCTATCGCTACGGCGACGAAGGCCTGCCGGAAGGCACGCTTAACCTGACGATCGAGGGCAGCGCGGGGCAGAGCCTCGGGGCGTTTCTCGTGAAGGGTGTGCGCATCACGCTGATTGGCGAAAGCAACGATTACGTCGGCAAAGGCATGAGTGGCGGGGAGATCATCCTAATGCCGCCGCCCTCGGCCAAATTCAACGCGGCAAAGAATTCAATTTGCGGCAACACGGTCCTTTACGGTGCCACGGGCGGATCGATCTACATCCGGGGCCGAGCGGGCGAGCGGTTCGCGGTGCGCAATAGCGGCGCGACCGCCGTTGTCGAGGGCATCGGCGACCACGGCTGCGAGTACATGACGAATGGCCGCATCATTGTGCTGGGACTGACCGGTAAGAATTTTGCGGCGGGGATGTCGGGCGGTGTGGCTTACGTTCTCGACCAGGAAGAGAACTTCGAGCAGCGCTGCAACCGCGCGATGGTGAACCTGCACCGGCTCTCCGATCCGGAGGAAATCAAAGCGCTGAAGGGCCTCATCTATAAGCATCTCGAGTTGACCGAGAGCGTCCGCGCGAAGGAAATCCTCGGCGACTGGCCGCGCTTCGAGGCGCTCTTCTGGAAAGTCGCGCCCCTGCCTCCGGCGAATCTCGCGCCGGCCACTCCCGCAGCGGCGAATGCGAACGGTGCCCTGACGCCCACCGCGCCGCCAGCTTCCGGGGAACCGGCGAAGGCGTGAACGCGCCGGGCAGGACGCATGGGACTTATGCGACCAATGGGACGAATAGGACAGCAAACGTTATAGACCCCGTGGGATAGTCCGGTTCAGCAGGTCCGCTTGGTTCCATATGTCATATACGTCCCATAAGTCCTATTCCGCTTGCGGCTACCTCCGCCGCAGCTGCTTGATGATCTTGGCGACGGGAAATATCCAATGGAAATCGTCGCGGCGATATTCCATGGGCGGATAAGCCGGGTTGTAGCTGGAAAGCGTCACGCGATTTTTGTCGGACTGGGCGTGCATGATCTTGCAGAACGCGCCCTGATTCTTGACGTTGGCCATGACGATTTCGCCGTTGGTCGGGACGGTACCGGGCAGCAGGATGGCAATATCGCCGTCGGAAAACTTGGGCTCCATCGAATCGCCGTGCAGCCGCACGCCGAAAGCGCGCTCATCGGCGGCATCTTCCGGCACGACCTCGCTCCACTCGCGGGGGATTTCAACGGGTTCGACGACCTGCGCGGCTTGCGTCCACGAAAGAAGCGGCAAATACCGCAGGCCATAAACGGTGTCGTTGTTGGGTATGCCTGGGGTGGATCGCTCGATTGTCAAAAAGCGGGTTAGCAGATTCTTGCCCGGTGGCCGCCCCCCTTCGACTTGCGAGAGGTAGCCGCGGTTGATGTTCAGTTGCTTGGCCGCCTTTTCCTGGGTCATATTCTGCCTGAGCCGCCAAAGCCGGAGTCGTTGGGCGAGATTCTCGGTGGGGCGTGAAAATAGTGAGGCCATAATTTTTAAGTTAACAGGAAGCGCATAAATTAAGAGACAGAAAAGCCTACAAGTCAACAAAAGTCAACGGAATAGTATCTGTTTGATGTGTTTTCTCATCTAAATTTGGCGAAAATGAGCATTTTCTCCATCTCGAAGAGCCGGAGCCGCAAAATCGAACTTTGATTGAAAATGAGGTCACTGGGCAACGTCTTAATCTTTATGAAGAAAATATTATGGTCCCTTTTGGCCATTTCAGCCCTGCTCTGCGCATCCACCACTTTTTCCAATGCCGCGCCGCCGCCGCCTCCTGTCTATCATCTGACGACCGTGAGATGGGTGATCTCCACCCGCAACGACCTCGACAAGGATGATCGTTATGTGACGTTGATCGGGCATGTTACGGGCCGCGAAGGAGATGAGACCTACTTCTTCACGGATGGCACCGGCACGGTGAGGCTCGACAGCGAAAAATTTGAGCTTCCGGTCGGCCCGAAGATTGTTATCGGCGGGCGCATCGACCAGGCCTACCTCGGCTTTGGGCACCTGGAAGTCGACGTGCGCAACTGGCATTTCGCGAGGTAGCCGCAGGCAACAATAGCTTGTCCCTCGGAAGTAAACTCTGTTAAAAAAAGGCATGCCGCGTTTGGCTCGCCGACACCTGCAAGGGGGCTGCTTTCATGTCCTTAACCGGGGTAACCATCGGCAGACGCTCTTTGCGCGGGCGGAGGATTACGCGCAGTTCCTGGAACTGCTCACCGGGGCACAAAAACGGTTTGACGTCGCCCTCTGGGGCTATTGCCTGATGAGCAACCACTGGCACCTGGTGGTCGAGGTCGATGCCGTGGATGAACTCAGCGGCTGGGTCCACTGGATTTGCAACCGTCATGTGCGCCTCTTTCATCGCGACCGGCGGGAACTCGGCGGTGGCCATATCTACCAGGGCCGCTACAAGAGTTTTTCCGTTGCGGACGAGAGCTACATGTACGAGGTCTTGCGGTACGTTGAGGCCAACCCGGTGCGGGCCGGTCTGGTGGCGCGGGGGCGGGACTGGCCGTGGTCGAGCCTCTCGCGGGCCACAATCCAGCGAGGCCTCCTCCCCTTGGAGCGGCCACGGCTGCAACCCTGGGCGCGCAACGCGGCGTGGGAAGCCGAAGTCGACCAGCCGATGGAGGCCCACCCCTTGATGGTGCTGCGCCAAAGCGTCGTGCGTGGAACGCCCTTCGGTACGGCGGACTGGGTCAACCGTATGGTCGCCGAACAGGGCCTCGAAACCACCGTCCGCTCGCGTGGCCGACCAAGAAAATCGTTGTCGCTCACATGAAAAATGTACCTGTCCCCATTTCCCCCGCGAGGACAGAAGAACGCTGCTGGCGCAATGAGCATGGCGAAAAAGAACGGATTTCGTGGGGCCTGATGCCAGTCCATGGGTAAATAATGAACTGAAAACGCCCATAACGAATAACCCTTAAGAGTCACGCCTGGAATTAAGAATGGTGATAAATAAGCTGGTATCGTTGCTATCGCAAGGAGCAGTGTGAAGACGACTCCGTGACGATATAGAAAGATGCTCCAAGCCGGTATGAGAAAGAGCACACTGTCGAGCTTCGAGCCCAGGGCGAGGGCAGTACTCACGGCTAGCATTACAAAAGGCCAAAAGAGTCCGGGTAAAAACATGGACAGTAGTCCTAATGCCGAAGCGCAAATAGAAATCGGATCGGGGCGAACCCAAAACGAGATTGGAACGGCGTACCATAATAATTCAAAGGCGATAAGCCCGAGAGTTGCCAGCACGACACGGAAATCCCCCATTCGACTTATTATCCATGCCATTGTTCCCCATAATAGTAGGCAAATAGGGGCGATTGCTATTTTGCCGGCCAGAATCGGGTCCGAAATAAATTTCAGGCCCCCAGCGGTCAACTCATAAATAAGTGGACCGTAGAGTATCGAATAAAGATTGGGCGAGTTGTAGGCATGATACACCGGGCGTCCATGTATCAATTGTTGGGCAGTCACCACAATCATTGGTTCCCCGGGGTCCATGAACCCAGGATGGAAAAGGTAGGCCGTCATCAGAACCAGCCAAACTATCAAAAACGGTCCGAGTACCACGGACGCGCATGTCAGAAAGAAATCAGATCGAACAATGCGGAACATAAGAAAAAGTGAAAACGGGGAAGGGCACAGAGCTGAGGATGGCAGACCAAAGACGGAATTCAAGGCTGCCGCGCGCGCGTCATCTTTTTCTATCTTTCCCCGGCAACTTATTTTATGTCAAGTGTCAATGACTTGCGACGCAAATACCGGTCCCTACCGCGACCGCTCAACTGCTCCTTATCTTAACGCCATTCTTGCCTGTCCCCATTTCCAGTTCCTGGCACTGGGCCAAACGCCGACACTCCGACAAGCCTCGCCCTTGGGTGCTAAGAAAGTACTGGCACCCATTGGGACGCAAATGGAAATTTGCGGCGCCATTGGAGCA
>Ga0302320_10000369_pt1 | contig 105383 bp, 86 predicted proteins | sample Bog_T0_3_FD_202130 | JGI IMG/M metagenome (GOLD analysis project Ga0302320, IMG submission 202130) | Peat permafrost microbial communities from Stordalen Mire near Abisko, Sweden - Bog_T0_3 | ecosystem: Environmental > Terrestrial > Soil > Wetlands > Peat | place: Sweden: Abisko, Stordalen... | reverse complement strand
CCACTACTATGCGACCCCCACCCCGAACTGCCCCCTCCGGTGTACGCATGCGAACCAGCCGGAGCTGTCCAGTGCCCTGCCCCGGAAGAACCAGAGGCGCCGTTAAAGCCATTCCCATTGGCCGAGCGGGGATTGCCTTGCTGGGAGGTATATCCGGGCCGCGGTCCAGGATTTCCAGGCAAGCCTTGCCCATACCCCTGCCGCAGCAAATTGCCGGACTGCGAAGGATCGCGCTGCGAATAAGTCGGCCGCGGCGAATTCAGGAACCCTGACTCAGACCGATGGGCCTGCTCTCCCATCGGGATCGGACGCAACGGCAGAACCCTCTGCCCTCCGATCACCAGCGGGGTATTTCTCTGCGCAACAATAGCCTGACCGACCCCATGGTTAGGAAGGCGATTGACCGCAATCAACGGGCGCGGGCCATTCCTTCCGCCACCGCCACCGCGTCCGTGAATCGGAAAATGTGGCCGCAGCGGAGGAATGTATCCACCGTAGGCAATGCCAATATTCGGCTGATAGTAACCGCCGTTCCACCACGGATTGCAGCCGCCCATACCCGGCGCCCACCCCCAGCCGAAACCATCATAGAAATTCCATGCCCCGCATTGAAACGGCATGTAACCCCAGGAATACCCCGAAACCCAGATATAGCCAAAGCGCGGGGTCCACATCCAATGGCCGCTGCCATAGGGGTCCCAACCGGCGCTTGCGCCATCATAAGGCGACCACACAAATCCCTGTCCCGGCACGTTATACCAGTTGCCGTTGGCATCCAGATCGCCCCACGCAGGGTTCTTGCCATTGTCAAAGCTCTCGACCGCTGCAGTGCGATTCGTGCTCTCGGCAGTCAAGGCCTGGTCCCGGTCGGCATTCCAGCTATCCCATGAGTCCGGCTCAATGGATTCGGAGAATCGGTACCGCGCCGGGTCTCCGCCATTCAGAGCGACACTCTCTCCCCCGTGCAGGTCGAGCGCCAGACCATGTTCCACATTGCCGATTTCCAGATGCGCATTTCCCGCAAACACTGCGAGTTCTCCCGGAGCATTGTCCAGATTGATGCGCAGCACAGTGAACCCGGACGCGGTGACTACGTTCTGCCCGAACCGGACGCGAAGGTTGCCGGACTGATCGGGGCTCTGCAACTCAAAATACCCCAAACCACCTTCCATCTCGATCTCCGTCTCGGCTCCATTTCCCTGTCCGCGAAGAACCGAGATCGTCATGGAGCTGCCGGGCGAGATACGTGCCAAGCTGCCATCCTGGAACTGCACTTCCGCTCGCCCGTCGTTCTCGGTGACCACGCGGGTACCCTCAAAGATCGGCGTATTGGGGATGGCAGACTCTGCAAGCACCTGATCGCCCTGCAAAAGTCGCACCTGACCGTCGACACTGCTCAGGCGTGCCGCCTGTGCGCCGTCCTCCGCTCGCAAACCGGTCGTCAACAGAACCGCAACCACGCCCGTCCAAAGGATCCAGAATCCTTGCATCCCGTTGTTTCTCATGGGTTTCCACCCTTTCTGCCGTTTCGCGTCCATTGCCTGCGCAATTTCCAGCGCCCTCAGCTGCTTTGACCCCAAATTTCGGATAAAAGTCTCGAAATATCCGCAACGATTGTAACCTTATTCTTCATCCGCATGGGCCAGCAGCAATCGCGCTCGCTTCTTCACTCGTTCCATCACTCGCGGATCGTCCCGCACGCTCTCCAGAATCCCGCGAATCACGCCCAGTTGTTCCACCCTTCCGTCGGCATCGGCTACCGCAAGGTTCTCCATCTCCCGGTCGAGGCCGAGACGGTCGTGCTGCAAGAGCAGACGCAGTCGCTCGCCGGTAGCGATTGCCTCGGCAACCGACAAGAGCGACCCGCCCAAGGCCTCAATCTCCTTGTCTTGGCCATAGCTGAACCTGCAACTCCCGACGCCGTCCGGGCCCCGGTAGCTGAGCTTCTTCCATCCCGTGAATGCCACTTTCAGATGGCTCTCGCACTCTTCATTGAAAAACCTGTGCCGCCGGGCCGTATCGAAGACGCGCCGGGTAAATCGCGCGCTCAATTCGATGTCGCGGTCAATATCCGGAGGAGTCGCAATCCGCGCGTTCTCCGAACTCTCCTCAACAGGAGTCGCCGGATCTCTTCGCTCCGAGTGAAAGTGCCCGCTGCCATCTGGATGCAGGGTCAGTGTCCAGTGGCCCGGAGTGAGTGCCGGATGCGTGAACTCCATCTCGAAAACGGGATCGGCTACGGCAGAGCTCTGGCTGCGCAAAGGCGAGACCAGAATCGGCAAAATGCAAACCAGCCAAAGGGCTTTCATCGGCCCGCTCCTTGCGCAATCAGCGTTTGCGCCGTGTGAAGATGACAAATGGCAACCGCCAGGGCATCGGCGGCATCGGCGGGTTGCGGAATCTCGGTCAGATTCAGCAATCGCGCCACCATAAACTGCACCTGCTCCTTCTTCGCCATTCCATACCCGACCACGCTGGACTTGATCTTGAGCGGCGCGTATTCCGCAACCGGCAAACCCAGCAGAGCAGCCGAAAGCAGCGCCACCCCTCTCACCTGTCCCAGTTTCAATGCCGACTTGGCATTCACCGAATAGAACACTTCCTCAATGGCCACCACATCCGGCTTCCAAAGCTCCAGCGCCGTCGACAGTTCGCCAAAGACCTGCGCGAGACGTACGGGGAGCGTCTTGCTTTTCGCCTGTCGAATGGCTCCCATCGCCTTGAACAGAAGCTGCGGCCGTTGCGCGGAATCATCCAGTTCCACCACGCCGAACCCGGTAATCTCAGTGCCGCAATCAATCCCGAAGACCCGCATAGCCCAAAGTGTATCCCAGCCAACTCCCAGTCGTCTGAGCCATTTCCGGACTCGGCCCCCCGCAGCTCGCGCTCGTCCTTCAACAGGCCAGCCCTAGGAACCCTCGGCCGAAAGCCTGCACGATTTCTCGCCCCATAAAGTGAGATTGAAGGTATGATTGCGGGAACCCTGGACCCAAGGCGTGTCCGCTCGTGACAGGCCACCCCATGAAGGGTTACCCTGATCTCTATTCGCATTTGGCGCATTCAAGGAGTCATTCGTCCCCCATGCCTATTCAAACCACGTCCAAGATCTGGCACAACGGCAATCTCATCCCATGGGAGCAAGCCAACATCCACGTCATGAGCCATGTGATCCATTACGGATCCAGCGTATTCGAAGGGATTCGCTGCTATGGCCAGCCGAACGGCTCGGCAGTATTTCGCCTGCCGGAACACATGCAGCGCTTGCTGGACTCGGCCAAGATCTATCGGATGGACTTGGACTACAGCCTCGACGAGCTTTGCGCCGGCGTAGTGGATCTAATTGAAGCCAATGGCGTTACGCCCTGCTACATTCGCCCCATCGCGCTCCGCGGCTATGGCGAAATCGGGGTCAGCCCCAAGGGGTCGCCGATTGAGGTTTACATCGCCAACTTCCCGTGGGGCAAGTACATGCCCGGCGGCAACGGCGCCGACGTGTGCATCTCCAGTTGGAATCGCATGGCGCCCAACACCCTGCCGTCGCTTGCCAAGGCCGGCGCAAACTACATGAATTCGCAACTCATCCGCATGGAAGCCGACATCAACGGATACGCCGAGGGAATCGCCCTGGACGTAAACGGCCTGGTCAGCGAAGGCTCGGGTGAAAATGTCTTTGTGGTGCGCAACGGAGTCATTTACACGCCTCCGCTGTGCAACTCCGCCCTCTCCGGCATTACCCGCGACAGCGTGCTCACCATCGCCCGCCATCTGGGATACACCGTGACAGAGCAGTCCATGCCCCGTGAATTGCTCTACATCGCCGACGAAGTCTTTTTCTCTGGAACAGCCGCCGAAGTCTCGCCGATCCGTTCGATTGACCGCATCGTGATCGGCGACGGCAAACCCGGCGAAATCACCCAGAAGATCGCCGACGAGTTCTTCGGCATCGCCAACGGCCTCAAGCCCGATCGCTTCGGATGGCTCACCCCTGTCAAAGTGACCGCCAGCGAGCCGGTTCCCGCCTAGTTTCTTCACAAGCAATATCAAAAGGGCAGCCTCCCTTTGGCTGCCCTTTTGTTTTCGTAAGATTTTTTCATCCCCCGCACCGAACTTTCCATCGGACTGTAACCGTCCGCAACAGTCCGATGTTTATCATCGGTATATGTCTCGTCGCGTCTTTTGCACTTTGCTCGCATCTCTCGCCCTTTTGCTCGCCAACCTTGCGCCCCGGACCGCTTCGGCGCAGGTCTTTCAAGGCCGTCCCAAATTGATTGTGATTGTGGTCATCGACCAGTTTCGCGGCGACTACCTGAACCGCGACCACGAAAAGTTCAAAGGCCACGGTTTCCGCCTGTTCACGGATCAGGGTGCATGGTTCACCGACTGCTATTACGACTATGCCAACACCAAGACCGCTCCAGGTCATGCGACCATTGGCACCGGCGCTTATAGCGACGGGCATGGAATCGAATCCAACGAGTTCTGGGATGCGACGCGCTCTTACGACCACAAGGTCAGTTCTGTCGAAGACGAACGCTATCAGTTGGTCGACTTGCCGGCCGCTTCCATCCCCGCCAATCAGCCCGGAGCGCCCGACAACGCGGCGAAATTCCTCATCGGTTCTTCTCCCCGCAACCTCAAAGCGACCACCCTAGGTGACGAGTTGCGGCTGGCGACCAACGGCCGCGCCCGCGTCTTCGGCATATCCCTCAAGGACCGCGCCTCGATCCTGCCTGCTGGACAATCCGCCAACGGAGCCTATTGGATCGACCAATCCAGCGGCCATTTCACCACCTCCACCTACTACATGGAGCATCTGCCAGGCTGGGCTACGGCCTTCAACGCCGGCGGACGTCCTGAAGAAGCCGCGCGCGACGCGATGGTGGAGGGAACCACCCAGTTCTTCGATCTGGTGGGGCGCATGCCCGCAGCCAATCGCTATGAACTGGACTTCGCCAAGGCGCTGATCGGCGGCGAGAAACTCGGCCAGAATGGCGTGACTGACTTGCTGGTGGTCTCGCTTTCGCCCAACGACATTCAGGGACACCAGTTCGGCCCCGACTCCGAATTCGAGGAGCAGATGATCCTGAGCCTCGATCAGGACCTGGACAACTTCAATACCTGGCTCGACAAGACTGTCGGTCTGCAGAACGTGTGGATGGCTCTCACCGCCGACCACGGCATTGCGCCGATTCCGACGGACGCCGCCAAACTCGGCATCCATTCGGCGACCCTGGACACGACAGTCCTCTACGACAAACTGAACGCCGACCTGAACGCCCGCTTCTCTCCTGGAAAGCAGGAGAAGTACCTTCTGCCGGGGCCGGATCTGCCCTACATCGTGCTCGATCAAAGAGCTTTCCAGAAGGCCGGAGTGGACGAAAAGACCGGGGAAGACGCGGTAGCCGGAATGCTGCCCGGTGACGTCAACGCCCAGGCTCCGCAGCCCGAGGACGCGCTTCCTCTGACGCATCGGCTTCCCCCCGCTCCGCAGTTTGTCGGCGCCTACACGCGGCTTGAAATGGCGCACGGGCAGTTGCCGCCCTCCGAATGGGGCAGGCTGCTGGCGCACAGCTACGCCGAGCACGGAAACTGGTCTGTCCTGCTGGTCCTGGGTGCCTATCAAATGGCCGGTGGCCCGGGTGCATCGGGGACGACACATTTCTCTCCCTGGTCCTATGACCGTCACGTGCCCCTGGCTTTTTACGGCGCGCCATTCGTGGCGGGCGAATACCACGAGCGGGTGGCTCCGGTGGATCTTGCCGCGACCTTCGCTTCTCTCGCTGGCGTGAATCAGCCTTCGGCAGCCGTGGGACGCATCCTGACGGAAGCGCTCAAGCCAGTCTCAACCGGGACGCACTAACAATCCGGCCCAAATCACCCGCGCCCCATCCTTCCGCGTTTTCTGCGGAAGGGCGGGAAGCCGATCAGGCAACGAGCACCGTGAACCCATGATTTCGTAATCCTGCCCACGAACCTGGGTGCCCCAGGTCCCGATTTTGGGACCTGGGAGAGCATCAATCTATCCGGTCAAGGTACTAGAGAACCGGCCCAATGGGGGCAGCCAACCCTTTACCGGGAAGAGAATCTCCCAACGCGGGTGGTTCTTTCTCCACCAGGGGAACCCAGAAGCGGAATGTAGCCCCTTTTCCGGGGTTGCTTTCTGCTTCGATGCCTCCGCCGTGCGCGGCAAGAATCGCCCGCGCAATGGCCAGCCCCATCCCGGTACCCTTTTTCTTGCCGGGAGGCACACCCTTCCTGCCACGATAGAACTTCTCAAAGATCAGGGGCAGGTCGATTGGATCAATGCCGGGACCGCTATCTTCTACGGCGAACTCCAAGCGCCCGTCCCGGCGACTGCTGCGCAGCGTAATGCGCCCGCCGGTCGGCGTAAAGCGCGCGGCATTCTCGAGCAAATGGCGCAGCACGCGGCACAGCAGGTGCGGATCGAACCAGGCTGGGTCGTCCTTCCCTTCCACATCGAGAACGATGCGATGCCCGGCCAGTGCTTTGCGTGACTCTTCGATTGCCTGATCAAAAAGCGCGCGGGAATGCTGTGGCACGGCACGCACCTGCACCACGTTGGCGTCAATCTCGGCCATCTCCACCGCTTCCCCGATCAGTGCATCCAGTCGCGAAGCTTCCTCGTCCACGATGGTGGCCAGATCCACACGGGACTCCTCATCAAGCCCTTCGCCCTGCAAAAGCGTGGTGGCCGCGGCTCGGATCGACGTCAGCGGAGTCCGCAGTTCGTGCGTCAGCGAGTCAATCAAAGCGGTGCGCAACCGCTCCCCTTCCCGCGCCGCCTCCATGCGAGCCGAGGACTCAATCGCCGTCGCCCGCGTGAGGGCGATGGCTACTTGAGCGCCCATCGCCGTCGCTACTTCGCGCGAAAGGCCGGCCGGCTGCCAGCCCAGCGCCCCCACCGGGCGCAAACCCAGCGTCAGCGCCATCGCTGTCACACTTCCCGGCCCCACCAGCGTGGGATTCATCCCCTGCGTCAGAGCCCGCAAATTGCCCTGTGTGCTCGGCAGGAGTTCGGCATTGGAGGAATGGAACTGATCCTGGTCGCGCACGAAAAGAACCACTTCATCAAGTTGAAAAATCCTCTGAATCAACAGCGGCAGATCGCGAATCAACCCCGCCGCATCTTCATGCAGCATCATCTCTTGACTCAGCGCATAGAGCCGTTCCACATCTTCGCGGCGTCTTTCGGCATGGCGAGTCTGTCGCCGCGCCATCTCCGCCACGCGGCCCACCACCAGGCAACTGGCAATAAAAGAGATCAACGCCACCCACTCCTGGGCACTGGCCAACCGTAGAGTGCGGAAGGGAGGCAGAAAATAGTAATCGAAAAACAACCCGCAAAGAACCGCAATCGTAAGGGATAGCTGGATACCGGCGACCGTCGACGCCCACACCACCAGCACCAGAAATACCATCGCAGCCGAGGTAGAGTTCGCGCCCATCCAAACCAGCAGTAGCGTCGCCCCAATCGAGACCAGCGCCACAACCAGCCAGCGCAACACATCACCTGAGTACTTCTTTAGGTTTGATTTGCTCACTTCCGCATCATACCGCCGAGATCTTCGCCCTCTCCTACGGCATTCCGGGCTTCCTGCACCATCCTTGCGGTTTCTCTCTTCGAAAGGAGGAGAACGTAAAGGTCTTCTATACCCATTTTCCGCCGCACCAAGGCGCCGCCTGGAACCGCTCCGAAGCCGAGAAAGAAGTCCCGCAACCGGCGTTTCCGGCGGCCGCTCCTACATCATGGTTTATTCTTCCCTAGAAAGAAGAACGCTATGTCCGGCAGAATCCTGATCATCGACGACGAACCGCAAATCACACGAGTACTGCGCGCCGCACTCGCCGCGCAGGGATACGACGTGCGCACCGCCAACGACCCCGAAGAAGGCCTGCGCGTCTTCAGCGAGTGGCCACCCGATCTGGTCGTGACCGACCTGATGATGCCCGGACTGAGTGGCATCGAAGTCTGCCGCGCCATTCGATCCCATGGCGCCACGCCCGTGCTGATCCTCTCCGTGCGTGATCATGAGCGCTCCAAGGTCGAGGCTCTCGATGCCGGCGCGGACGACTATGTGACCAAGCCTTTCGGGATTCAGGAACTGCTGGCCCGCGTGCGTGCCCACATGCGCCGCGCCCCGGAGCGCACTTCCGCCGCCATCGAGGCCGGAGACTTTGTCGTCGACTCGGAGTCCCACTCCATCACCGTTCAAGGCAAGGGAATTCATCTGACCCCCAAGGAATTCGATTTGCTCCTGCATCTGGCCCGTCACGCCGGAAAGGTGATGACCCATCGCGTCTTGCTCACCAGTGTGTGGGGTTCTCAATCGGCCCATCAGCCGGAATACCTCCGCGTCTTTGTCGGGCAACTGCGCAAGAAGCTGGAGGCTGAGACCGGCAAACAGTACATCCAGACCGAGCCCTGGGTTGGTTATCGCTTTATTCCCGAAGGATGGAGCGGCAACGAAGAATAGTTTCACCGCACATTTCCGCTCGAGTCCATTCTGCGAGGATCTATGGACCCGACCTACAAATTGGAGCTCTCCGTGCCTCATCCATTCCGCGTTTTCTGCGGAATGGATGGGAAGATAACCACTGTTCTTCAAGGGCTGGATCAAGAATCGCTCTCGCGAGATTCCTTTAAAATGCAGCGGATTCATCGTATCCTTACAGAATATTTAGGAAACCCTTTCGCGACTCAAATCAAACAGGGACCACAATCAATCCAGCGCAGAACAGAGCTTTTCTCCGTGTCTTTCCGCGCAGGCACCGCAACGAAACTGGATTCGAAGGTAATCTCAAGCACTCCCCAACCGATCTTCTCCGGCAACTGCCGGATGGAACTGCGAGACCTGCAATGCAAGATTTGACGATGCTGCTTTTCACCGGAATTTTCTTCGTCCTGGCGTTCCTCTACGTCAAGGCGTGTCAGAAGTTGAGGTAAGCCATGCAAATCGACGTCATCACAGCGGTTGCTCTGGTTTTGTCCGTTGCCCTTTTGGGCTACCTGACTCTTACCCTGCTCTTCCCGGAGAAATTCTGACATGTCCGCCAATGGCTGGTTGCAATTTGCCCTTTTCTGCCTGATTCTTCTGGCAAGTGTTCGTCCGGTGGGCATCTATCTGGCCCGCGTGCTGGAAGGGGAACGCACTTGGCTCGACCCGATCCTGCGTCCCTTCGAACGGCTCATCTATAAGCTCTGTGGCGTGAATGCCAAGCAGGAGATGAACTGGCGCGAATACGCCTTTGCCATGCTGGGCTTCTCGGCCATCAGCATGCTCCTCACCTACGGCATTGAGCGCCTTCAGGCCCTTCTCCCCTTCAATCCGCAGGGACTGCCCGCCGTTGGGCCGGATCTGGCCTGGAACACCGCCGCCAGTTTCACCACCAACACCAACTGGCAGTCGTATACGCCCGAATCCACCATGAGCTATCTCACCGAGATGGCCGCCCTCGCCACCCATAATTTCTTCTCGGCGGCGATCGGCATCGTGGTTGCTATCGCCCTTATTCGCGGCATCAAGCGAACCTCAGCCACCACCATCGGCAACTTCTGGGTCGATACTACGCGCACACTGCTCTATGTGCTGCTGCCCGGTTCGCTGATCTATGCGTTGCTGCTGGTGGCCCAAGGCGTTCCGCAGAACTTCAAGGCCTACACCCAGGCGCATACGCTGGAAGCTCCTTCGACGACGCAGACCATCGGACAAGGACCCGTGGCCTCGCAGGAAGCCATCAAGATGCTGGGCACCAACGGAGGCGGCTTCTTCAATGCCAACAGCGCCCATCCGTTTGAGAATCCCACCCCCTTCTCCAACTTCCTGCAGATCCTCTCCATCTTCATCATCCCGGCAGGATTGACGTATACCTTGGGCAGAATGACTGGCTCTCCGGGGCATGGCTGGGCCGTGCTGGGGGCCATGTATGTGCTCTTCGCCGCCGGATTCGTCACCGTCTACTGGGCGGAGTCGCAGCCCCATGCCCTGCTGCATGGCGCTCAGCAAACGCACACGCTGATGGCTCCCGGCGGCAATATGGAAGGCAAGGAAGTGCGCAACGGCATCGCCGAAAGTGCGCTCTTCGCCACCGTCACCACCGACGCCAGTTGCGGCGCAGTCAACGGCATGCACGACAGCTTTACTCCGCTAGGCGGCATGGTCGTTCTCACCAACATCATGCTCGGCGAAGTGATCTTCGGCGGTGTCGGCTCCGGGCTCTACGGCATTCTCATCTTTGTGGTGCAGGCGGTCTTCATCGCCGGTCTCATGGTGGGCCGCACGCCGGAATATCTGGGCAAAAAGATCGAAGCCTACGACGTGAAGATGACCATGCTCTACGTACTCATCTTCCCGCTGATCATTCTTTCGCTCACTGCCACATTCGTCATGATGCCGACCATAGGCCTGAGCAGCCTGAACAATCAGGGTCCGCACGGCCTGACGGAGATCCTCTACGCGTTCACCTCCGGCGCAGGCAATAACGGCTCGGCATTTGCCGGACTCAACGCCAACACCTGGTGGTATAACGTCGCCCTCGGCTGGGATATGCTCTGCGGTCGCATTCTGATGATGATTCCGGTGCTCGCTCTGGCTGGCAATCTGGCCGGGAAGAAGAGCGTTCCTCCTTCCCCTGGCACATTCCCTGTGAACTCGGTTCTGTTTGCCGTGCTTCTGGTCGGTGTCATCCTGATTCTCGGCGCACTTACCTTCTTCCCGGCTCTGAGCCTCGGACCGATCCTTGAGCACCTGGTTCTCAAGGCTGGCCAGTTGTTCTAGGTTGTCAGCTTTCAGCTTTTAACTACTAGCCTCTAGCTGGTAGCTATCAAGATTCGATTTGAGGTTTTTCAAGCATCGGCAGCTAGAAGCTAAAAGCTAGCGGCTGAGGCACGAAACGGACTGTCATGGATCATACGAAGAAGAGTCTTTGGAATACCGACATTATGGGACAGGCGCTGCTCGACTCGGTGCGAAAGCTCGATCCCCGCGGCATGGTGAAGAACCCGGTGATGTTTGTGGTGGAAGTGGGCAGCGTGCTCACCTCCCTGATCCTCATCGATAACACGGTGCATCATCGCGCCGGCTTCGGCTTCAATCTGCAGATCACAGCATGGCTCTGGTTCACGGTCCTGTTCGCCAACTTCGCCGAAGCCATGGCGGAAGGTCGCGGCAAGGCCCAGGCCGACACGCTGCGCAAAGCCAAGGGCGAAACCATCGCACGGCGCTACAACGATACCAACGTTCTGGAAGATGTCCCCAGCGCCCTGCTTCGCTCCGGCGACGTGATTTATATCGAGGCCGGCCACTATATCGCCGGAGACGGCGAAGTGATTGAAGGCGTCGCCTCGGTAGACGAATCGGCCATCACCGGCGAGTCGGCTCCTGTCATCCGCGAGGCCGGCGGCGACCGCTCCGCCGTCACCGGGGGCACCAAGGTTCTGTCCGACTGGATCCGCGTCAAAATTACGTCCAACCCCGGAGAAACCTTCCTCGACCGCATGATTGCTCTCGTCGAAGGCGCAACCCGCCAGAAGACTCCCAATGAAATCGCGTTGAGCATCCTGCTCTCCGGTTTGACCATCGTCTTTCTGTTGGCCGTGGTCACCCTGCAGCCCTTCGCCATCTACTCGAAGGCGCCGCAGACCGTCTTCGTGCTGGTCTCCCTGCTCGTTTGCCTCATTCCCACCACCATCGGAGGACTGTTGTCGGCCATCGGCATCGCGGGTATGGATCGGCTTGTGCAATACAACGTGCTGGCCATGAGCGGCCGCGCCGTCGAAGCCGCCGGCGACGTAGACACTCTGCTCCTCGACAAGACCGGCACCATCACCCTCGGCAATCGTCAGGCCTCCGAATTCATCCCCGCTCCCGACGTCAGCGCCGAACGCCTCGCCGATGCCGCCCAACTCTCCTCGCTCTCCGACGAAACTCCCGAAGGCCGTTCCATCGTGGTCCTCGCCAAAGAGAAATACAACCTGCGCGGACGCGATCTGGGCGGCATCCACGCCGAGTTCGTTCCCTTCACCGCGCAGACCCGCATGAGCGGCGTCAATTTGCCCGGATCGCGCATCCGCAAGGGTTCGGTGGATGCCATTACCCGCTTCCTCGAAGAGCAAGGCACGCAAATGCCGAAAAAGGTCCGCGACGCCGTCGAAGAAGTGGCCCGCCAAGGAGGCACTCCCCTCGTCGTTTGTGAGAACGCCACCGCACTCGGCATAATTCACCTCAAAGACATCGTAAAGGGCGGACTCAAGGAGCGCCTGGCTCGCCTCCGCGCCATGGGCATACGCACCATCATGATCACCGGCGACAACCCCCTCACCGCGGCCGTCATCGCCCGCGAAGCCGGTGTCGACGACTTCCTCGCCGAAGCCAAGCCCAAAGACAAGATGGACCTCATCAAGCGCGAACAAGCCAAGGGCAAGCTGGTCGCCATGACCGGCGACGGCACCAACGATGCCCCCGCACTCGCGCAGGCCGATGTAGGCGTGGCCATGAACTCCGGCACCCAGGCTGCAAAGGAAGCCGGCAACATGGTGGATCTGGACTCCAACCCCACCAAGCTGATCGAGATCGTCGAAATCGGCAAGCAGCTTCTCATGACCCGCGGCGCTCTGACCACCTTCAGCATCTCCAACGACGTGGCCAAGTACTTCGCCATCATCCCTGCCATGTTCGCCGGGGCATTCCCCGTGCTGAACGCGCTCAACGTCATGTACCTGCACTCCCCGCAGTCGGCCATTCTGTCGGCCGTCATCTTCAATGCGCTGATCATCGTGGCCCTGATTCCGTTGGCTCTCAAGGGCGTCAAGTATGAACCCAAGCCAGCCGCGGCCCTGCTCAGCCGCAATCTCATGGTCTACGGCGTAGGAGGGGTCATCGTGCCCTTCTTCGGCATCAAGGCCATCGACCTGCTGCTGGTCGCCCTGCACCTCGCCTAGGCACCTGCGGTGCGGCAGCCCCTTCGGGTGGTCGCGCCCAGGAAAAAGGCGCGGATCCGAGTTTTGGGAATTAAGTCAGGTGGCTAAATCAGGATTGAAATTAGCCGCCACGGGAATCGACAGATTCAAGTGGGGTTTAGCCCCTAAGGAACGGTTTGAGCGGAACAGGTCTTGACTACCAGCCATGTTCCGCAGACGGAGATCGAAAATGCACTCAATCTGGAAAACCGCAATTCGCTTCACCCTTCTCGCGACGCTTGTCTTTGGCTTGGGCTACCCACTGCTGGTCACGGCCATCGCCGCCGTCGTCTTTCCTCACAAGGCGGGCGGGAGCCTGATTCTGAAGGATGGCAAGGTGATCGGCTCCGAGTTGCTGGCGCAAAGCTTCACCAGCGATCGCTACTTCCACCCTCGCCCCTCGGCCGCCGGGACCAACGGCTACGACGCCACCTCTTCGGGTGGCTCCAACCTCGCCCAATCCAGCAAGGCGCTGGTAGACCGCGTGCAGGCCTCGATCACCAAGCTCTCTGCGGAGAACCCCGGCAAGCCCGTTCCCATCGATCTGGTCACCACATCCGGATCCGGCCTCGACCCGGACATCACTCCCGACGCCGCGACTTTTCAGATCCCGCGCGTAGCTAAGGCCCGCAACCTGAGCGAAGATGCGGTTCGAAAGCTGGTCAACGAGCACATCACTGCGCGGCAACTAGGCGTGCTCGGCGAAGCGCGCGTCAACGTGCTGCTCCTTAACATGGATCTCGACACGATTGCGAAATAATCAGGAAAGCTGCGGCTTCCCCCACACGCAGGAAGCGGTGAAAGGCCTTGGCCCTTCACCGCTTCGGTTTGCAAGCAGCTGATTTCGATGGAGAGCCTCAGGCGTAGACGCTCACGCTGGCGGCGCTGAGAGAACCCCAACTCCCGTTCGATCCGTTCGAAGATTGTGCGCCATAAGCGGCCGCCACCAGAGCGCTGGTCTGATTTTGGGGCACGGGCTGCGAACCAGTATCGCCCGCCGTCAACCCACTGCTACTGGACGAGGAGCCAACCAGCGCCGCCTCCCATTGCATCTTCTGTGTGCTATCCGCAGTCGAACTCGTACTCAGGCTGGCGTAAGCTGCGAAAGCCACGGTCGCATTCTGATTGGCGTCCACGGTTGAGGTGGCGCTGAAACCGACATTGGCGCTCGTGGTATCGCCGTTGGCAGTCGTCACGCTGCCCTGACCTGCGGCTTCAACCGTTCCGCTGGAGCTCACATACGCAACAGAACTGGTTTCCGCACTCCCGTTGGGGTTTGCGCTATCGCTGGCCACAGCCGCAATGCTTCCATTCGGCGTGTCGATCGAAATCACAATGGAATCGGACGCAGAGGTATTCGAGGCGCCTTGCGATGCCAGACCAGCCGACTGGGTGACCGAGTTGTCGCGCATCGCGCTCGCCAGTGCCGCCATATCCTTGGAGAGCTGCCCGAGCGCTGCATCCGCTTCGCTGGAGTGATCCTGCTCCGCCAATGCCGCCGTTTGCGCGTCCTTTTCGGCGGTCGCCTTGGCTGCCGTCAACGCGTCCTCCGTGGTCTTGCTCTGTACCGGTGCGGTGTACGGAGTCACACCGAAGACCGAAATCGTGCTGGAGTTCGATTGGCTCGGGGTATAGGTGTCGGGGCCTGTACGCGCGGAGGTTTGCGCAACCTGCGAGGCGTTCGGCAACGGCTGCGCCGATTTTTGCGAGGCGACGGAAGTCATCTGCGACGAAAGCAGCTGCAAATAGCTTGTACTCAAAAGCGCGCCGATCGACAAGATTCACCTCTTCAGGAGCTGGGGAGAGCTCCACTCTAGAGTTGTCGGCAAAGGCGATGCAGTCCTTGAGGTTTCCTTGGTAATTAGAAGAAATTAAACAGCTTGCAATCGGACCGCGTGCTGGGGCGAACACGCTCATTTCTCAGCACTTCGACCCCCGGCGGTGCGGAATCGGCGCAACCGCTTACAGGAATCAAGGAACCGCTTCCGACCATTGCGTCCCCGCCGAGGTCAGATCTGCTCAGGAAGCGGAACCGTCAGTCTCCGCACCGTGCACCACTTCACCGAATCCGGCATCCTGCAGCATCTGAGCGTCCGCGAAGCGGTAGCCGACGTAAACATCGGTCAGCAGATACATGGGGTTCGACGGATCCTCTTCGATTTTCTTCCGCAACTGGCGCACAAAAGTGCGCAAGTATTCCACTTCTTCGCGGCAATCCGCACCCCACACCGCCGTGAGCAGCTTGGCATAGGTGACTACCCGGCCCGCTCGGCTCATCAGGCAGTGCAGGATATCGAATTCCTTCCGCGTCAGATGCACCGCCTGACCGCGCTTGGTGGCCACATGCTTGATCGCGTCCAGACGAATCTCGCCGATCTCGATGGGCGCGTCTTCGGCATGAACGGGCGCATGAACCCTCCGCACTGCGGTGCGAATGCGGGCAATCAGTTCGCGGGTGCTGAAGGGCTTGGTCACATAGTCGTCCGCGCCCAACTCCAGTGCTTCCACCTTCTCCTCTTCCCCGTCCCGCACCGTCAGCATCAGCACGGGCAAGCGGGGGGCAAAGGAGCGAATTCGGCGCAACGTCTCGATGCCGCCAATTCCCGGCATGTTGATGTCGAGAAGAACCACGTCATAGGTTGCCGCGCGCAGAGCCTGCAGCGCCTCTTCGCCCCGCGATGCCTCTGCCACGCTGAAGCCGAGCTCCAGCAGCGGCGCACGCAACGCACGGCGGATCGCAGGTTCATCGTCCACCATCAAAATACGGGTCTGAGGCTGATTCATGGAGGACTGACTCGTGCTTGGCTGATTCATCCAGATTTCCTTCTCTGCACGCGGGCAGGAATTGCAACAAAAAATGTAGTCCCAGCCGACTCCTCGCTGGTAACCCAGACATAACCGCCATGAATCGTCGCAGCTCGCTTGGCGACGGAAAGTCCAATTCCCGTTCCCGCCGCGCGATTGGCGTTCGTGGACGAGCGATAATAGCGATCGAAAATGCGCTCGCGATCGGCCATGGGTATGACCGGGCCAAAACTGTGTACGGAGAAGATTACCTCATTGTTGGCAGCTACCGCCCGGATCGTGACGGTCGTGCCGAAAATCGAGTATTTACAGGCATTGTCGATGTATTGCGTGAGCAACATGGTCATCAGTTGCCGGTCGCAGTAGAGTTCCAGACTCTCATCGGGCAGTTCGATCGCAACCTTCATACTGGCCAGCCGGTCGCGCAGGCTCGTGACCACTTCATCGATCAACGCCTCGACGCCGACCGACTTGGCATGAATCGTAACTTCGTCCCCATCCAGTCGCGCCGTCGTCAAAAGACGCGTGGTGAGTTCGTTCAGCAGGTCGGCCTGCTCGTCAATCAACGAAACCAGATCGGCTTGCCCGGCCGAAAGATGTCCCATCTCGCTGAGTCCCGTACTCGCCGCACGAATGGCGGTCAGTGGGGTCTTGTACTCGTGCGCCAGACTATCCAGAACTGTGGATCGCAGCTGCTCGGTCCGTCGTTCGGTTTCAATGCGGCTTTCGTTGGCAAAGGCCCGGTAGCGATCAAAGGTAATGGCAATCAGGGACGCGATGGCATTGTTGGTCAGCGGGCTGGTTTCTCCCCGCACTACCAGACTTCCAATGGGAACATTGCCCAACCGCACCACGCGGCGGCCCAGTCCGGTCTCCGGATCATCGTCCGAGGTCTCGAAATAGTAGACGTTCTGCGCCAATTCCTGCGGGGCCACGGTCCACACCCCAGCCTGATAAACATCGTGCAAGTCGGCATCAAAGACCGCAACCGCCTCCAAGGCAAAGATCTCATGGACCAGTTCCACCAACTGCGGCCCCGGTTCCACGTGCAGATTCATCTGCAGGGTCCGGCGGGTGAATTCGTAAAGGTCGTGCATCTGTCCGCCCCAGGACTCGGCCTGCTTGGCATGGCCCGTAATCCGTGACGAGAGTTGGCTCACCAGAAGCGCTACCAGAACAAATGCCAGCAAGGTAACCGTGTTTGCAGGGTCCGTAGCCGGGTTAACCTCTGGAATGCGAGAGGTAAAGTACGAATGCACCAATACGGCGGACATCGAAACAATGACCGACTGCCAGAATCCACAAAGCAGGGCGATGGGGACAACAACCAACAGATAGAGCAGAACCACCACCGGCAGAAGCCAGCCCGACCAGTGCGCGAAGGCCGCCACAAGGACGACCAGCAAGACCCCCAGCGCGCACTCCAGCGAGAAAAGGAGGACGAAAGATCCCTTGCCTCGCATGTGTTTCATGGCCAGCGTAGAACGTATCTGTGTGAAGTTCGATGACAACCAGGGACCAGCCTCTCGACGCGTTGCACGTCTAGAAAATTTTAACAGGGCCGTAACGGGCTTCGGGAGAACCGGGCAAAAGACGGTCCCCACCCAATCTTCACAACTTCCTTATGGAATATTAACGATCTTCACGGCTTCTTTATGTGTCGTTTGCATTACTGTTATCAGTTCGCCGCTCCGAGGCGCCTTGACAAGTACCGCTGTTGGGTCCTGACTTTCCCGCTTCGGATTTGGTAGAAACAATAGCCCGCAAGTTTTCAAATGATCCGCGGGCAAGAAGTATGCACCGACAGAATCTCGATCTTGAACCCAGTCTCTGGGGATGTTTCTGCAACCGTGGTTGGGCTCCGGTGGGTCCCGGCTAGGTCTGTACCCGGAGGCTTCCAACATCGATGGTCCCCCAAATTGCAACCTGGGATGACCGCATCGATACATGCTTCGTCATACAACAACGTTTTCCTGGAGGAAGAGCCAATGTTCATAAACCCTAATCGTATTCTGCAAACGATTGCTGGAGCCGCAATGGCAGTTGCCGTGTCGGCTGGCGCGCAAACCCCTGCTACTCCCGCACCCGCGCCCGCTCCGGCAGATCAGCCCGCGGCGGCGGCGGCAGCGGCCCCCGCACCGCTCTCCACTTTCGTTCTCACGGGTCCATTGCAGTGGCTGCCGCCAGCGACCTTTGATGCCGGACCATTGGGCAAGCTCTCCGCCAACGGCATCATTACCGGCTTCGCGCAGTTCCAGAACTATCAAGTACCGGGAGACGATAGTTCTCAGGCCACTCTAACCAACGGCCAGATCTTCATTCAGAAGGCCGACGGACCGTTCCAGTACTACATCCAGGCGGGTGCCTACGCCCTGCCGACGCTGAGCGTGCCGTTTGTCAACGCCCAGGATACCGTGAAGAACTTATACGGGCCCGTTCCAGTTGCTTTTGTGAAGATGCCCCTAGGCAAGACTACATCGGTCGAAATCGGCTCTCTTCCCACGCTGATGGGCGCCGAGTCAACCTTTAGCTACCAGAACTTCAACATCGAGCGCGGCATCATTTGGAACCAGGAGAACGCAATCAATCGCGGCATCCAGGTGAATCAGGCTCTCGGCAAGTACCTGGCCGCCGCGGTGAGCTGGAATGACGGTTATTACTCCAGCCGCTACTCCTGGCTCTCCGGCTCGGTGACCTTGACAAAGGGACCGCACGTCCTGGTGTACGACGGAATGGGGAACCTCGGGCAAACCGCTTATCAAACGGCGGCCACTCCCATACAGAACAACGGCTACATGCACGCTGTGATCTATACCTACACCAAGGGCCCCTGGATCGTTTCGCCGTACTTCCAGTACGGCAACCTGCCCACCAACGCTAAGGTTGGGGTGGCGAAGGGCACATCCGCATCAGGCGGCGCAATGAACGCCAGCTACACGTTCAAGAGCGGCTTCTCGCTTCCGGCACGCGTGGAATACCTCACGAGTTCGGGAAGCGCCACCGACGGATCGGTCAATATGTTGGGCTTTGGAGCCGGAAGCTCGGGCACCACGTTCACCCTGACGCCTACCTACCAAAAGGGCGGCGCGTTCCTTCGCGGCGACCTCGCCTGGGTACATGCGACGGATTACACAAAGGGCTCTGTCTTCGGCAATACCGGAACGAACGCAACACAATTCCGGGCCGTTCTGGAGTTCGGCTTCATCTTTGGCAACAACATCACAAAGTAAGAAGATCGAATCGCAGCTCCGCATAGCGGCAGAGGCGTCTATATCAGCAAGTGGACTGAAACGGGATTCGTCCAAGTCTCAGTCCACTCTGACTGCCGGTTCTGTGGCAGTCTTCGGCCTCAAACGCTGACTCAAACTCTTCCGCACTCTTCGCCTGCAAACTGGCTTCTCTCAGAGAAGCCGGGATGTTACTGCTCTGCACGCATCGCAGCCTGCTCAGCAAATCAAATAAAGCATGATTTTGATTTCCTCATTTCATCTTTATTACACCGTCAATAGATTGAAGTTATCCCGAAATACCGGGCAACTAAGACCGGCAATGGTGAGACGCATCCATCCCGGAGGCCAGCCTCCGGAAGCAGCCAAAAGAAAATAACGATCCAGGAGAATCTTCATGGCAGAACAAAAAGCACCTCAAATGCAGGCCACTCTCGGGCTCACCGGCCTCACCAGCAACGCGATGGCCCTCATCGCCCCCGGCGCCTTCCTTTGGCTTACCTTCTTCATCCAGGCCACCACCGGAACCACTGCTCCCACCATGTGGCTGGGCATTTTGGGCGCCTTGCTGCTCTGTCTTGCCACGGCCGTTGCCTACGCTGAGATCTCCAAGTTATATCCCGGAACTGGTTCGAGTTACTACTACGCCGAGCAGGCGCTGCTTTCCAAGGACAAGGCATTCAAGTATGCCCGCATCGCCAAGTTCATCGTTGGTTGGGGCTCTCACCTGTACTACTGGGTCTATCCCGGCGTCATGGTGGCAACCACCGGCATCTTCGTCGGCTACATCGTTGGTTTCCTCTATCCCAACGTGATGAGCGGCGGCAACCCTGGCCCGATCTTCATGGGTCTGGTCGCAGTGTGCTTCTCCTTCTTCGTTGCGTGGATCGCACAGAAGGGTGCAGGCGCTTCGACTGCGGTCAATCTGGCGATCAACATTATTCAGATCTCGGCCCTGATCGTATTCAGCGTGTTGGCTCTCGGTTATCGCTCCAGTCACCCGAGCGGCACCACCGGCTTCCAGTACGACGTGCAGTCGTTGTCTACTTATACGTACCAGTTCGCCACCGCCAAAGACGGCACCACGATCCGCGACTCCAGCGGCGTACCGCAGCCTCTGCTTGACTCTGCCGGCAAGCCCGTTCCCTTTGTCATTACCTACCCGACAGCGGACGCAACCGGAAACTTCCTGACCCACGAAAGCGCAGCCTCGGTGGTCGCGCCGCACAAATTCAGCTACGTTTTCATTCAGGCTACGGTTGCCATTCTGATTCTGGTCGGTTTCGAATCGGTTACCTCGATGGGCGGCGAGGCCAAGAATCCCACAAAACATATCCCCATCGCGGTCATCGCATCGCTGCTCATTCAGGGGCTAGTCTGCTATCTGATAGAGTATTTCGCCGCTAATTACTTTCTTAACTCGGGCTATACGATGCAAAGCGCCGCAGGCTCCGCGGCTCCCATCGGCGACATGATGATCATTGTCGGCGATGCGCTGCTCGGCCAGGGCCACGGAAAATACTTCATGCTGGTAGAGGCCTTCACCGTCTTCCTGGCGCTGATCGGCACCACTCTGAGCTGCATGAACACCGGCGCTCGCGTCACCTATGCCATGGGCAAGGATGACGAAGCTCCTGAGCACTTCGGCATTCTGCACGCGAAGTCGCTTACGCCCAGGAGCGCCATCTGGACGCTGGCCGGCATCTCCGCCGTCATCGGCGTCATCGCGGTCTCCCTGGTTTTCGCCGATGCCAGCGCCCCCACGGATGCAACCATTGCGGCGTTGCCTCACGGTCTCTTCTCCAACTTTGGCTACACCACCCACGACCAGCTGGCTGCACTGCCGAATTCCTTGCTGACCATTACTCTCACCTCAAACTTCGGCACGTTTATCCTTTACGCGCTGAGCTGCTTCCTGTGCATCGTGGCTTTCCACAAGCGCCCGGATTACAGCTTCGTCCGCCACCTTCTAATTCCGGGCTTCGGTCTGCTGGCCAATCTGGTCTGCATGGCCTTCTACCTGATCAGCCCGGCCTTCGGCCTTGGCACCTTCAAGGAACCCCTGCTGGCGGTCGGCATCTCGGCTGTCTGGGGCATCTACGGCGCCATCTACTTCCTCCGCTCCTCCAAGGCCAAGGGCAAGGCCGTCTTGCTCACAAGCCGCTAACCGCCTCCCTTGCTTGCCTCCCGGGTGGTTCTTTGAACGGATTCCTTCGAAAGAGGTCCTTCAAGGCGCCACCCGGTAGCGCATTCAAAGCAAATGTTCCACAATGTGTATAGAGCATCCCCGCGGTTCGAAGACGGGAAGATGATTCAGGCGGCGGCGCCCATGTTAGAAGTACAGTTCGGTCAAGCGAGCGATTTTGGAAAAATCCGCACAAATAACGAAGATTCAATGGGGGCTTTCATCCCCACTTCGCGCCAGCAGGTGCGCTCCCATGGATTCCTCTTCGCGGTTGCCGACGGCGTTGGCGGCATGGATCTGGGCGAGGTAGCCTCGGCCACCGCAATCGAAACGCTCACCACGGAATTCCCCAAAGCACAAGCCGGCACCATGCTGGTCAGCCTGTTGCCGCGACTCGTTCAGTTGGCCAACGCTGCCGTGCATGACCGCACCCTCTCACCCGAGTATCGCGGCCGAAAAATGGCCACCACCTTGGTGGCTTGCGCCCTGCGCTACGATCAGGCCGTCGTCTCCCATGTCGGAGACTCCCGCTGCTACCTGATTCGCAAAGGCCAGGCCAAACAGATCACCCAGGACCACACCTGGGTCAACGAACAGCGAAAGATGGGCCTGCTGACGGTCGCCGAAGCGGCCGAGTCCGATTCGCGCCATGTCCTTATCCGGTCCATTGGACCTGAGATGTTCGTCTCCCCCGATACCACAACCATCTCCATCCAACCCGACGACACTCTGGTTCTCTGCTCCGATGGCTTGCACGACGAAATGAAAGAAGACACCCTTGCCGGGATAGTCGGTCAAAACAAGCCCATTCAGGATATTGCCCAGGAACTCGTAGACCGGGCCGTGGAAGACGATGGCAACGACAACACCACCGCAGTCGTGGTCCGCATCCGCGACGTGGAAGCAGTGGGCATGTACCGAGGGCGCCCCTACCGGCTCCCTTCCGCCTACGCTTCCTTCTAAATCACCCCAATCTTTACGGAATCCTTGCTCTTTCGCAGCCGTTTCCCGATAAAGTGAACAAAGATCCGCCCTGGAGCAAGCCATAACATGGGTTTTCACAACAGTCTGGAAGCAGGCGCACAGCTTGATCACTACCGCATCGAGGAGCAGGTCGCCCGCAGTGGCATGGCCACCATCTACCGCGCTACGGATCTGAATGATAATCGGATCGTTGCCCTCAAAATTCCCCACCCCGACCTCGAAGCGGATCCGATCCTCTTTGACCGCTTTCAGCGCGAGGCGGGAATCGGCGAGAAACTCGACCATCCCCAGGTAATGCGCGTCTACGGCGGCGAAGAGCGCTCCCGCATCTACATGGTGATGGAGTGGTGTCAGGGCCGTCTTCTCCGCCAGATCCTCGAAGAAGGTCCCATTCCCAGAGAGCGCGCACTGCACATTGCCTGCGAGGTTCTCGACGCGCTCGACTATATCCATTCCCAAGGCGTAGTCCATCGCGACCTGAAGCCCGAGAACATCATGGTCGACGAGAAGGATGACATCAAGCTGATCGACTTTGGCATTGCCGGAGACTCCGCCGCCCGCCGCCTCACCTATGCCAACATCACAGCCGCTCTGGGCACCCCCAACTACATCTCGCCCGAGCAGGTCAAAGGCAAGCGCGGCGATGGCCGTTCCGACATCTATGCAATGGGAATCCTCCTCTACGAGATGCTTACCGGCAAAATGCCCTTCAACGGACCCAACCCCATCGCGATCATGAACGATCGCTTGCTGAATCACCCCACCCCGCCCACCGTTGCCGACCCATCCATCTCCCCGCAGTTGCAAGAGGTTCTTTATCGGGCGTTGGAACGCGACCCCAAAAATCGATACGCGCGAGCCAAGGAATTCAAGTCGGACCTCGAACATCTGGAACAGGTGGGCGTGGAAGACCGCCCCGAGCTGCGCGACTGGAAGATTCGCAAGTCCCATACAAAGCGCAAAATAATCTACTACTCCGCGCTGGCCGCGATCCCGGTTGTCCTCCTGCTTTTGATGGTGTTACTGGCCCACCATCGCTAAGCCAGAACGGACCACATTGTGGGATCTTCATAAAATCCTTACGCCAGTGGTCTTAGAATTTCTGTGAAGCCCTAAAACTTTATTCTGCCCAAAGGAGTTCCATGACTAAGTACAAACTGGAGTACATCTGGCTTGATGGCAAGAAGCCCGTTCCCGAACTGCGCGGCAAAACCCAATTGAAGAGCTTTGAGAAGACACCGACTCTGGCTGATTTGCCTCTTTGGGGTTTTGACGGCAGCTCTACGATGCAGGCCGAGGGCAGCAAGTCCGACTGCATTCTGAAGCCGGTGGCTCTGTACCCGGATGCCAGCCGCAAGGACGCCTTCCTGGTCCTGTGCGAAGTCATGCATCCCGATGGCACGCCCCACTCCACCAACGCCCGCGCCACCATCATCCATGACGACGACTTCTGGGTCGGATTCGAGCAGGAATACTTCCTTTACCAGGATGGCCGTCCGTTGGGCTTCCCTGAAGGCGGAAATCCCAGCGTTCCCCAAGGTCCGTATTATTGCGGCGTGGGATACAAATACATGGGCGGCATCGCCCGTCAGATCGTCGAAGAGCACCTCGATCTCTGTCTCGCTGCCGGCATCAATCACGAAGGCATCAACGCCGAAGTGGCCAAGGGTCAGTGGGAATTCCAGATCTTTGCCAAAGGCTCCGCCAAGGCCGCCGATGACACCTGGATGGCTCGCTACCTGATGATGCGCCTTTGCGAAAAGTATGAAGTGGATGTCGTTCTCTATTGCAAGCCCATCAAGGGCGACTGGAACGGCTCCGGCATGCACTGCAACTTCTCCACCAAGTACATTCGTGAAGTGGGCGGCAAGGCCTACTTCGAGTCCCTCATGGCTGCCTTCGAGAAGAATGTTCCCGACCACATTGCGGTTTATGGTCCCGACAATCATCTGCGCTTGACCGGTCTGCACGAAACCCAGGCCATTGACAAGTTCAGCTATGGTCTGTCGGATCGCGGCGCTTCGGTCCGCATGCCTGTGAACTTCATCAAGGACGGCTACAAGGGCTATCTGGAAGATCGTCGCCCGAACTCCGAAGGCGATCCCTACCAGATCGTCTCCCAGGTTCTGAAGACCATCAACTCCGTGCCAAAGCCGTAAGCAATCCTGCGCACCATCGGCGGTTCCCGATGCCTGGCGCAGAGAGCGTATCAAGAACAGACGAGGGCGGCAAACCAGCAATGGTTGGCCGCCCTTTCTGTTTCTCGACTCTCCGCCCCCCCAACCCGGTCCAGCGCCCTTCTGCGGCGCGGGGCGAACCGAAGCGACCCGAGCGCTACATCTCGTCCGCCGAGGGTCCGAATGAGCCTGGAATGGGCTTGTCGAGCAAGCGCAGGTAGACACCCAGTTGGGCGCGGTGATGCACCATGTGGTCCAGCACCCAGTTGCGGATGACGCGGTATTTTGACTCGTCGATCCAGACCTGGCCCCCCATGCCGAACTTCCAGTTGTTGTCCCATTTCTGCGGATCAAAACCAGCCAATGCTTCCTTCGATGTGGCGACCGCCTTGTCATATCTCTCCAGCAGCGCTTCCTTGCTGGGGGGAAGATTCGGTTCGAATTTGTGATCGGCGGGAAACATCAGTTCATCCTGGTTTAAGCTATGCACGACCCAATCACCGCAGGTATCCGTGATATGCCCGGCAAGCTGACCCAGACTCATGGATTTTGCATGGGGTTTATAGGCAAAATCAACATCGGCGGGAATCGCCTCGAACATCTTGCGGTTCTTGGCAGTTTCGCGGTCAAATTCGGCAATGATCTCTTGTTGAATGTCCATTCGAGCAACCTCCAAGTTGCGAACCAAGAATACCGTAAATCCGCTCGAAAAGGCGAATAAAAAGCGATAATATTTTCGCACCGGAAGGATCGGCTAATCCGCCCCAAGTTCTAGCGGCGTAAAGAGGAAATCGAAGCAAAAAGAAAGGCTGGACTCCCAGAAGGATGTCCAGCCATTCTTTTTGCTTTGAGTTCGTTCGCAAACCATGGATCAGCGAAATCCGCTAGCGCTTCTTTTCGAGAAACCGCTCCATGAACTTGGTGTCGAAGTTACCGGAACGAAAATCGGGATCCTGAAAGATCGCCTGGTGCATGGCAATCGAAGTATCGATTCCCTGCACCACGAACTGGCTCAGCGCGCGCTCCATCTTGGCAATCGCTTCGGCCCGGTCGCATCCATGCACGATGAGCTTGGCGATCAGCGAGTCATAATACGGCGGAACAACGCCTTCGGCATACTGCGCCGTATCGACTCGCACGCCATTGCCTCCCGGCACGTTGAAGGCCGTGATCTTGCCCGCCGACGGTGTGAACTTGATGGGATGTTCGGCGTTGATGCGGCACTCGATGGAGTGGCCACGGATCTCTATCTTTGCTGGAAGAATATCCTGCAACTTCTCCCCGGCCGCAATGCGCAACTGGGCCTTCACGATATCGATGCCCGTCACCGCTTCCGTAATCGGATGCTCCACCTGCACGCGTGTATTCATCTCGATGAAGTAGAGCTTGCCATCTTCATCCATCAGGAACTCGATGGTCCCGGCATTCTGATAGCCGATATCCTTGAGGCAACGGCAAATCGTCGCGCCCAGCTCCTCGCGCAACTGGGGAGAAACCATCAGCGACGGCGCTTCTTCAATCAGTTTTTGATGACGGCGCTGAATCGAGCATTCGCGCTCATTGAGCGAAACGACATTGCCGTGTTCATCGGCAAGAACCTGAAACTCGATGTGGCGCGGCTGCTCAATGAACTTCTCCAAATACAGCTCGCCGTTGCCGAATGCGTTGGCCGCCTCGGTATACGCCGCATGGTACAGATTGGGAAGCTCAGCAGCCGAGCGCACGATTCTCATGCCGCGCCCACCGCCCCCAGCCTTGGCCTTGAGGATGACCGGATAGCCAACCTTCTCTGCCCAATCGAGCGCCTCTTCCGCCGAGCCCAGAATGCCATCGGAGCCGGGAAGAATCGGCACTTTGGCCCGCTTCATCGCCTGGCGAGCTTTTTCCTTTTCACCCATCAGCCGCGTCACTTCCGGCGGCGGTCCAATGAACTTGATGTTCGAGGCTCGGCAGACGTCCGCGAAGTTGGCGTTCTCGCTCAACAACCCATAACCGGGGTGAATCGCGTCCACATCGCAAATCTCCGCCGCGGAGATTACCGCTGGCACATTCAGATAACTCTCCGCCAGCCGCGGCGGACCGATGCAGATGGCTTCATCGGCAAAGCGAACGTGCAGCGAGTTGCGATCCGCTTCGCTATAGACGGCGACGGTGCGAATACCGAGTTCCCGGCACGCGTTGAGCACGCGCAGCGCGATTTCGCCGCGATTGGCTACCAATACCTTACGAAACATGCAATACCCTTTGAGCGAGAGTCAGGAAGACGGACGGAGCATCCCTTTGCGGCTCCAACACCCGTCTTCTACCCCAGCCGGACTGAAAAGAGGGGCTGCCCAAACTCAATGGGCTGACCGTTGGAGACCAGACACTTTACGACCTCGCCAGCAACATCCGACTCGATCTCGTTCATCAGCTTCATGGCTTCGATGATGCAAATCACCTGGCCCTTTTCCACACGCGCGCCGGGAGCAACAAAGGCCGGCGAACCGGGAGCGGGCGAACCATAGAACGTGCCGACGATGGGAGACTTGACGATATGCAGTCCAGCCTCCGCATCGGCCGCCGTATCAGCCTCGGATGCCGGCTGTGCCGAAGCAGCAGCCTGAGGAACGCCCGACGGCACACCCGCCAGAAGACGCCCCAGATCGCCCAGGCCAGTGCCCGTGCTCTCCGCTTGGTTGAATTTGAGCCTGATCTTCACATCGCCGCGGTCCAAGTCAAACTCCGCGACCTGATAAGCTTTCAGGAATTCAATCAGTTCTTTCAGATCCTGGATATCCTGTGGTTTCATTCGTTCCTTGCGCTCCCCCATGCGGGCGGGACGGGTTTATTTTTAGAGTTCAATGAGAGCTTTGGGTGCGGGAGTCAGCACTTGCCCTCCGGTTCGGGTTACAGCCACCATGTCTTCGATGCGAATACCGAACTCACCGGCCAGATAGACCCCTGGCTCGATGGTAATCACCATGCCGGCCAGCAGCCTGGTGGTTTGGCCGATGCCTATGCGGGGCGACTCGTGAATCTCCAGCCCGACGCCATGGCCGGTGGAGTGAGGAAATGCTTCGGCTAGCCCAAACGACCGCAAAACACCACGGGCCGCTTCGTCCACTTCGCCGCAACTGGCCCCTGCGCATACCGCGCCGACTGCAGTCTCCTGGGCTTCCAGCACTGCGGCATACGTGTTGCGTTCCTTGGTCTTGGGCGTTCCGAGGTGCACAGTACGTGTCATATCCGAGCAATAACCCTTGAGGATAACACCGAAGTCCATGGTCAGGAATCCCCTGCGCGGCAACAGTGCGCCGGACGCCTTGCCGTGAGGAAGCGCAGAACGCACGCCGCCGGCAACGATGGTGTCGAAAGACATCCCCTCGGCTCCCAGACGCCGCGCCTGGTGCTCCAATTCGGCAGCTACCTCAAACTCGGGAATGCCGGGCCGGATAAACCCTAGAATGTGGTCGAAGAGCTTGCAGCCCATCAACGCCGCTTCCGCCATGATCGCGAGCTCGTCTTCGTCCTTCACCCAGCGCAGCGGTTCCACGATCGGCCACCCCAGTTCTACCAGCAGCTTCTTCCGCAAGGAGGCGGGCAGCTCAGCCCTCAAGCGGGAAAACTGGGCAACTGTGGTGTGATCCGGATCAAAGCCAGCCGTTTCAACTCCCGGCTGTGCCGCCAGCCATTGAGTGGCCGCCACCGTAGGAGAGCTGGACACGATCTGCACACTGGCGACGCTCACCTCTTCTTCAGCCTGCGCCGTATACCGGCCGTCGGTAAACAATCGGGCAGACCGGCGCGTCACAGCCAGAGCAGCGCTCGACCCGGTGAATCCGGAAAGATAGCGAAGATCGGGAAGATAGGTGACCAAAAGCCCGGAAAGTCCGGCTTTGGTCATACGGCGGCGTACTAGCCCAATGCGATGTGAATGATCCACTTGTTGAGGATAAATCACGAGGGTCATTGAACGAATACCGGAAATCGGAATGCCGTCGCTCTCTTGGGATTGGGTGCTCCAGGTCCCGATTTTGGGACCTGGGAAGGCAGAAATCTATCCGGTCAAGGTGCTAGAACCCTTTCGGTCGCTCCGAAGCCACTCCAAACGCCCGCTCCAAGGCCATCCCCACTTCGGCAAGGCGCCCCTCCCCGAACAACCGTCCAATCAGTGTCACGCCGTGCGGAACCCTCCTCGGAGGTGAGAATTTTGGCAAGGGGTGCTTCGGATCCGGAGCCCAATCGCTGCGCGCCTCACCGACTTCCACAAACCCCGCGCGTAACGTCAAGGAGGGATGCCCGGTAAAATTCGTGATCGTCAGCATCTCATCGCGCAAAGATGGCACCAACAGCACGTCGACTCCGGCAAAGATCCGCGCCATCTCCAAGGCAACCTTGCGCCGCATGCGATCCGCCTGCACAAAGTCCACCGCCGACAAAAAGCGGGATTGCCTGAAAATATTGGGCCAGGAATCGGGAGTCTGGGATTTCAACTGGTCCACCTGGTGGCTCAATGTCAATTCCTCAAACGCCGCTGCCGCTTCCGCAAACAGAATCACATCCAGCGAGTCGTAGGGCCAATCGGGCAACGAAACCTCCACCGGAGTCATGCCCAGCTTTCTCACCGTGGCCAGCGCCATCGAGTCCACTTCGGTTGCGGGGCTCTCCTTCAACCAGCCAGGGATATAGCCCACGCGCACGCCCTGCACGTCGGCGCTCGCGTTGAATTCGATGTAACCCGGCTCATTGAGTCCAGACTCCAGACTTGCCAAATCCCCGGCATCGGGTCCGGTGATCGCGTTCAGCACCAGCATCGTATCTTCCACATGACGCGCCATGGGCCCCAGCTTGTCCAGCGACCAGCACAGCGTCATAGCTCCAGTCCGGGGAACCCGCCCAAAGGTCGGTCGCAGACCGGTCACCCCACAACGCATCGAAGGGCTCACAATGCTTCCTCCTGTCTCGCTGCCGATGGCAAAAGCCACCAACCCCGCTCCCACAGCCGAACCCGGCCCCGCGCTAGACCCCGAGGACCCCTCTTCGAGCAGCCATGGATTCATGGTTTGTCCGCCAAACCACACGTCGTTCAGCGCCAGTGCGCCCAAACTCAGCTTCGCCACCAGAACCGCGCCTGCCTCGTTCAGCTTCGCCGTAACGGCTCCGTCAACGGCAGGCACCCGATCCCGAAAAGGTTCTGCGCCATAAGTCGTTGGAATCCCCGCCGTATCCAGCAGATCTTTCGCTCCCCATGGAATTCCATGCAGCGGCCCCCGGTACTTCCCCGCCGCAATCTCCGCATCCGCCCGGCGCGCTTGTTGCAGGGCGTGGTCGCGCGTCAGGGTAATCACGCAGCGCAACTTGTCGTTATATCGCTCCAACCGCCGCAGGTAAATCTCTGTCAGTCGTTCGGATGTAATCTTGCGGCCTTCAATCCATCGGCCCAGCTGCGCCACAGAGGCAAAGGCAATCTCGTCTTCCTGTTCGGGCAAAGGCTCAGACCGATCCTTGCTCCAGACAAAAGCAGCGTGGTTTCCGGCTGCGTTTTCAATATCCTTCTTCAGACCCGGCAAGAGCGGGTTCCACAAGGTTGCGGGGGCTATTGAAGGTTCCAGGGCAAGCTTCCGCGGTCCGGTTCTGCGCTCATAGACCGAGGCCAACTGCACCCGCCAGTTCCCCGCCGCCATGGCCAGGTCTTTCGCTGTCATCTCCACCTGCACCAACTTCTCGGCCTCCGTAAAGGTCGCCACCGAAACCTCAGGACCAACCGGAGGCGTCGTACCCCATGCAACCGGCTCTCCCGGCGGCGGAGCCTGCGCTTGCCCCTCGGCAGGCGGAGCCTGTGCCCCCGCAACAGGAAGCGCCGCGCTCAGTAACCCCGCTGAACCAACCAATGACCCCTGAATCAGAAACTCTCTCCGCGAACGAGCCATCGTCATCTCCTTCAATCTCTGTTTCGAATATCTCTGTACTGGATACGGAAAATATACTCCCCTTCGCTCGGCTGCCCACCCACCCCGGTATAGTGATCCTTGGGGAAGGTTCGACCAGCGAAGTTCCTTCCTCGCCGCCGCATACCGTTTCCCGCCAAGGACAGTTACCCTTCACGAATGCCCGCCGCCGATCCCCAACTCGAAGCCGAGATGATTCGCAGAATTCTGGCGGGTGAAAAGGCGCTGTTTCATGACCTGATTCGTCCTTGCGAGCGGCCCATCTACTTTCTGTTGCTCTCCCTTCTGCGCAGCGAGTCGGAAGCGGAAGACGCCGCTCAGGAGACCGCCATCAAGGTCTACCTGAATCTTCATCTCTTTCGCGGCGAGTCGCAGTTCCGCACCTGGGTTCTTTCCGTGGCGCGAAACGAAGGGCTGGGCCGACTTCGCAAGCAGGCCACAAGACGCGAGGATTCGCTGGATGCGGAAATCGATGCTCAAGACGGCGACTATACTCCGGCGGTGCTGACCAGTTGGCGCGAAGTACCGTCCGAAGCGCTCGAGCGCAAGGAACTCGGCGCCCTTCTGCGAAAATCCATTGAGGGCCTTCCGGCGATTTACCGTAACGTAATACTGCTTCGCGACATCGAAGAGATGGACGTGCGTGAAACTGCGGCCGCGCTTGCGATCACCGAAGCGGCAGTCAAGGTAAGGTTGCATCGCGCTCGGGCGATGCTTCAAAAAGAACTTGCGCCGCTGCTGCAAGGGTATGCGCCCAGGCGCAAAGGCTGGTTGAGGTGGGGAGCATGAAGATCAACTGCAAGCACGTCTGGCAGCACATCTCCGCCTATATCGATGGCGATGTCGACGCGTCCCTGCGCGCGGATATCGACCGCCATCTGGAAACCTGCGAAATCTGTTCTGCCGTCCTGGATTCGACGCGAAATGTCGTCGTCTTGGTGGCCGATGACCGCGTCTTCGAGTTGCCGGCAGGCTTCAGCGAACGGCTCCATTCGAGACTGGAAAAAGAACTCTCTCTCGGAAACCAGTAGCCGCCTTTATTGCCCTCGGCTGAGTGCTGGCGGCTCTCCCGTGCGGTGAACCATCGGATGCGTCCACACCTCCAGCCCCACCAGCACCAGGGTCAAAACAGCCAGAACAATTTGCAGTTTCTCCGAGCGCTTTTCTCTGGCGGGAATTTCGCGTCGACGCCACTGAGCAGAGGGCTGCGCTCTCAGCTTCCAGATCCAACCCAGCACAGCCAGGTTGACGAGCGCACCCACGGCAGCCAACCAGAGCATCGGGATTCGAATCGCATCCTGGTGGAATCCACGCGCCGGAGCGTAGATCCCCGAGGCTGCGGCCAATGCGGTCAACCCAATGGCGACGCGAAGACCGCTGATGGTCAGAACGGCTGTGCAGGCGCTCTGTAGCAGGACAACAATCAAACTGGCTGCGTTGAGCATGCGGAATTGCTTCGGGTTCACCACGCGATCCTACCTCCGGATGCAAGCACAGGCAGCGGAGTCGCAATAGCAGCTTCCGCCAAAGATTTCCTGGTACGTCAAAGGATACAGCCCGACCCACCACGAAGGGCTCATGCCGCGCCTCGTTCCTCGCGTCGCAGACCGTAAAGGAAGCCCCCGCCGCAGGCAGCTTGTGAAATTTCTCCCTATTTCAAATTTCCCGTGTAACCTTTTCTCGTCGCTTCACTCTCATGTTGTGTGACGCGAACGGTGCGGGATGGTGATAAGTCCAAGTCCCGCAATTGGTAACCCGGCGAGCCCCTCTCGCCCCAACACAAGCGAGGTCAAATTCCCCATGAAGATCCCATTGAATGCATTGCTTCTGACGGCGGCCCTTTCCGGCCTGATCGGCGGCACCTCCATCGCAGCCCAGGCTTCCACCCAAACCTCGGCCACCAAAGTCAGCTCCGTCAAGGCGGCCAAAGCCGGCCTCCGTTACGCGGCGCAGGACACAGCCAAACACTCCTGTAAAGGCAAGAACGACTGTAAAGGCCAGGGCGGCTGCAAGGCCAGTGACCAGGGATGCGAGGGCAAGAATAGCTGCAAGGGCAAAGGCGGCTGCGCAACCGACGGCTCCAAGCCTCCCAAGAACGCCTGAGGAATTCTCCACTCTGCTAGAAACTCGTAGCTATTGGGTCGTTCACTCCGATCCAGCTCGATCATCGTGTCTCATCCTTGCGCTAAAACTTCCGGCAAGGATGAGACACACAGCCTTCCTTCGCCGACGGTATCCCGATCCGTAAGCGACAGACGCGGTCCCATGCCGCCGAAGCCCTATACACACCCCCGAGGGAGTCTATGTCCCGCAATCGCTTTAACGCGTTTCAAGACCACGGAATCGGAATCGGTCTCCGCATTCCCCATTACCGGCACATCTTTGCGCGCAAGCCCGTCGTGGACTGGTTCGAGATCATCTCGGAGAACTTCATGATCGATGCCGGCCGGCCTCTGGCCATGCTCGATCAGATTCTCGAACAATACCGCGTGGTGCAGCACGGAGTTTCCATGTACTTCGGCTCGGTGACCGCACCCGATCCCGAGCATTTGCGCCGCCTCAAGCAACTGGTCCGCCGCACCGGCACACCGTGGCTGAGCGATCACCTCTGCTGGGGTAGCGTGGACGGAACCTATACCCACGACCTGCTGCCGCTTCCCTACACTTGGGAGGCCGTGGAGCGCACCGCCGAGCGCATCCGCATGGTCCAGGACTTCCTCGAGATCCCCGTCGCCGTGGAGAACGTCAGCAGCTATGCGGCCTTCACCGCTTCCGAGATGACCGAATGGGAGTTCCTCACCGAAGTGGTGGAGCGGGCCGACTGCGGCATTCTGCTCGACGTCAACAACATCTACGTCTCCAGCGTGAACCATGAATTTGCGCCGATGGACTATGTCAATGCTGTCCCCGCCGAGCGCGTGGCTCAAATCCATATCGCCGGTCACTCCCGTTATGAAAAGTACATTCTCGATACCCACGACCATCCCGTGATCGACCCGGTCTGGGATCTCTATGCGCGCGCCATTGAACGCTGCGGTCCCACGCCCACCTTGCTGGAGTGGGACGACCATATCCCCAGTTTTGATGAAGTCCACGCCGAGGCCCGCAAAGCCGAGCGCTTCCTGCATCCGCAATTGAGCCCGTTCGTGGAGGCCGTGCAATGAGCCCGCAAGCCTCCGCCCTCGCCAGTCTGCAACGCGAAATGGCCGCCGCCGTCATGCTTCCCCTGACAACAGACGAGACCATGCAAACAAAGGCCGCGGATGGCCGCTCGATGCATTCGGTCGCGGCCTCGTTCATCGTGCCCAACAGCCGCCTCAGCGCCTTCGAGCGTCTCGAAATCTATAACCGGCAATACTGGCTTCGGATTCTGGGCGCGCTCGCCGAGGACTTCCCGGCCCTCCGCTCCCTTGTGGGCCACAGCGCCTTCGAGGCGCTCTCGGTCGCCTATCTCACGGCCCATCCCAGCCGCTCCTTTACGCTGCGAAACCTGGGATCGAATCTGGTCCAATGGCTAGCCGAAAACCCGGCCTTTGCCGGCCGCAGACTCCGCCTTGCTCTCGATGTAGCGCGCGTCGAATGGGCTTACGTGGAGGCCTTCGACAGCGCCGAATGGACCCCGCTCACTCTGGATCAAGTAGCCACCCTGGACGCGAATTCGCGCCTGGCCCTGCAGCCGCATCTTCAGCTATTGGCCCTCAGCTTCGCGGCCGACGAAATCGTCCTCTCCCTGCACGATCACGAAAAGCGCGGCGCCAGCGAAGCCGGAGTTCCTCCCGAAGAAGCATCCCAACCGCCTATCAAACTCCCTACGCTTCGTCCCCGCCCACGCTGGATTGCGGCTCACCGCGTCGACCTCAATGTCTACTACCGACGCCTGGAGCGCGCGGAATACCTCACCCTCTCGGCAATTCGCCAGGGAATGCCCCTCGCGGAAGCGCTACAGACCGCTCTTGCATCCAGCCCGGCGTCGCGCACACCGAACCCGCAAAAGGTACAGCAGTGGTTTGCCAACTGGGCGGAACTGGGCTGGATCTGCGCCCCGCCCCTCGATTCCTATCTATCGAAAAAGGAAGAATAGACATGCAAAAAGCTTTCCATCTACTCCAAAACGCTTACGACTCTTTTGCCTCCATTGCCGCGCGTACGCAGAGCCCACTGCTCCTCTTGATTCGACTCTATTGGGGTTGGCAGTTCGCCCAGTCCGGATGGGGCAAGTTGCATCGTCTCGACCAGGTTGCCCAGTTCTTCGCAACGCTCGGCCTTCCCGCCCCGGGACTCACCGCGCTCTTTATTGGACTTGTGGAATGCGTTGGCGGCACTCTCTTTGCCTTGGGGATCGGCTCACGCCTCATCTCCTTGGTGCTCTTCGTCAACATGACGGTCGCTTACTGGACGGCAGATCGCGAGGCCTTCTCCAGCATCCTCTCGGATCCCGGCAAGTTCTATGTCGCCGATCCGTACACCTTCTGGTTTGCCGCCCTGCTGATTCTGGTCTTCGGCCCGGGATTCTTCGCTTTCGACACCTTGCTTCGCAACCGTTTGGGTCCCCAACGCCTTCTCGATGCGGAGGTTCAAAAGAGTTCTTGATGTTTTTGCCCGCGTCCAGAGTGGCTCGCCCGAAGGACCGACCGACCCTCGGACTCCTTTCACTGGCACTCAAGTCGTTCCTTTTCAATCCATCCGCTTCCCTTTCCAGTGAGTACTCGGAATGCGTCCCGCGCAGCCGTTCTGTCCGTCAGTGTGAAACAATGCTTGGGGTCGGAGCGCGAAGTATACTTAGGAATCGTCGGCAGACAGAAAGCATCTGTTTGCACCTGGTCGGGATCAACGAGGCTGCAGGGAATACGCCCCGAGGGCCAAACCCGGGCCGCTTCTTCCCCCCAACCGAGGTGGCCAGGGACTGACAAGCATTGAGAAGCGCGCCAAATTGGCAAGAAACACGCCCGTCTGGTGAGACACAAAGGAAATTGGCGCGGGACGCCAATTTAGCATTGAACGACAGGAGTGCACGAAAATGGCTAAATCTGTAAACAAAGTCATCCTTTTGGGAAACGTGGGCAAGGATCCCGAGATCCGTTCCACACCGAGCGGAACCATCGTCGCAAGTTTTACTTTGGCAACCAGTGACCGCCAGAAGGACGCGCAAGGCAACTGGCAAGACCGCACCGAGTGGCACAATCTGGTTGCGTTCACGCGCACCGCCGAAATCGTCCGCGATTATGTCAAAAAAGGGACCAAGATCTACATCGATGGCAGAATCCAGACCCGCAGTTGGGATGACAAGGAATCTGGCCAAAAGAAATATCGCACCGAGATCATCGTGAATGAACTCGCGTTGCTTTCTGGCCGTGAAGATGGTGCCGGCGGTGGTAGTGGTGGTTACAGCCGTCCGGCTAGTTCCTCGAGTTCCGCTGCCAGCTTTGATCAGCGTCCGGCGCCAGCGGGCAACGACTTCGGGCCATCGACCGAAATCTCGGACGATGATATCCCCTTCTGAGGTATACCTGCGACACAATCTGTAAAGTATTTCTATACCGCCCTGGTTCTAAAGGGCGGTATTTCTTTTGTTCGGAAATTCGCAACCAAACGTATTTTCTTTCTCCCAGGGTGTTGGAGAACTCGCAAGGAGTTTCATCCTAAAAAAAGCAGATGCTTGTGGGGTGAGGAGTTCACCCACCCCAAAACGTTGTCATCCTGAGCGAGCGAAGCGAGTCGAAAGCCTGCCCTGAGCCAAGCCGAAGGGGACCTGCATTTTCGTGGGTTTCAGGCTCACCTTTTCGGTGATTCCCCAAGTGCGATAAAACGCGCGTCCAACTTGCAGTTTTCAACCATCTCATCAATCTTACTGCCGAATCAAGGTTCATATGAAGATGCTGCTTCAACCATCTTTGGAACACCTTTGGCAGCGCGATCTTCGGCGTTCTATGGATCATTCAGATCGTCCACATTTCGATCCGTCAAATCTCTGATTGCTCTATCTCATCCCAAACTAAAGTTGTGAATTGCAGTTGAGGTCGAGTCGATTCCGTTAGCCTTTTGCGCACAGCTTCCTTTTGCGCACAGCTTCTCAGTGAAACCAATGAGGTGACTCGAACCTGTTGATCCGGCCCGTAATCACAGGCGCTCCGTGCCCCATCCTTTCCGCGTTTCTGCGGAAAGGGTGGGAAGCCCATCACACGATTGAAGGGCCGGATCAAGAATACTCGGCCAGTCTCCTGACTGACCGAGTAGGCTAAATGTCTACACGGTCTGATGAATGTGTTCCTTGCCCTCCGTCTTCGCGGAAGCCTCGCCGGTAGAAGCGATATCCTCTCCGCCAGCCTGCTTCAGGATTTGCTCGGCCTTCTTAGTCCAGTCCGAATCGTCGGAGTGAACTGAGAGCAGAATGCCGCCATCTGTGACTCGTCCTTCATATCGCTTGGCTTCGAACTCCGGAATTCCCAACCCAATCAGTGCGCCCGTCAGCCCACCGACTACGCCCCCAGCCCCAGCACCCGCCAAGGCAGCCACGATGGGACCCGCAGCGAGGAGTGGTCCTACTCCGGGAACAGCAAGCAGGCCGATTCCCGTAAGCCATCCCAATGCGCCACCGACGATTGCGCCTGCTCCAGCGCCAGCGGTCGCGCTTTCCGGCGCTTTCGTATTCTTCTCGAAAGCAAAATCCCTGGTGCTGCTGCTCTGGGGAAACAGGACAGAAATGTCTGTGTTCCTGAAGCCCGCAATCTTCAGTTCATCGACGGCATTTTCGACTACCGCACGAGTCTTGAAAATGCCAAATACTGCTGTGTTTTTACCTGCCATTTTGAATCTCCTTTGATGGGATTAGGGCACGTGATTGCCTAGGGTGTGATCACCAGTCGCCTGCGGAGTCAATCGCGGTCTACAGCTTCAATGGGCTTCGCTTCAACGGGTTTCATCTCGCGTGTGAATAGCTAGTTTTCGCCGTCTGGTCGATCCCTATGATGCGTTTCCTCCAGCGCAACCGAGCTATTCTCGGCTCCGACTTTGGCGTGGCGTCCCTCAGTCGAAAGTCTTCTGTCTTTTGTCGTAAAGCGTTTCTTAGGCCTTGCGATCTTGCCGCCCGAAGAATCGCCCTTCTCTTCATTCGCCCCGTAAGATGCTCTATCGCCGTTCTGAACATGGATCGTCATGGCGCTGGAACTCCAATCCTTTTCTTCAGCATCTTGCTTCATGACCAGTGAAGCGGCCGCCACCATTGCGAATGCCATCACGATCAACACAGATACCAGCGCAAGTCGCTCTAGCAGCATTTTGATTCTCCTCGGAGCCAAATCGGATCTCATAGCCAAGACAGTACAGTCCAATGGACGTGATCGTCCATCGGTAGATTCCTGTATACCTGCAGGGCTAAATCCCCGACCCAGAGGTAGGCCTGGCCAAGGCAATCGCATTTGGATCATTCTTTGAAAAAAGCGAAAAGGTAGGAAGGGTACGGGCTTTAGCGCGTACATATGCAGCCAAAATCGGCGGGGCTTTAGCCCCTGAGGGACTGAACTCGCACAAGTCTGCCTTCTTCAACCATATCCCTCGGGGGCTGAAGCCCATTTTTCGGCATTGCTGCAATGCACGGGCTGAAGCCCGTACCCTTCAATGGTTCAAATGCGATTGCCCTGTAGGCCTGGCTTCTTTGGGTTGACATTCTACCCAAAGAACGGCATACTTGGGTCGAATGGCTACCCAAGACAATAACGACGATCGCATCGCCCTGCTGCAAGGCACACTGGACCTGCTGATTCTTAAAACGCTCCTGCTGGGCCCATGTCATGGCCAAGGGGTCGCGCGGATCATTCAGCGGCAATCGCAAGAAGCATTCCTTGTCGACCATGGCTCGCTCTATGTTGCGCTACAAAGGCTGGAAGACAAGAACTGGATCCGGGCGAAGTGGGGTGTGAGCGAGAACAACCGCAAGGCGCGGTTCTATTCGCTCACGGCGAAGGGCCGCGACCAGCTCACCGAAAAGACCGGCGAATGGCGTCGCCTGACGCGAGCGATGGATTTAATCCTGAATCCAGGCGGGCTCGAAGGCGAGGAGGCGTAGCATGTTCAAACGCAAGCGCAGTGCGGAAGATTTTCAGGCAGAGATCGAGGCCCATCTTGAACTTGAAGCCGAGGACCTGAAGGGCGAAGGCTTCTCCGCGGATGAGGCCCAAGGTAAGGCGCGGAGAGCTTTCGGCAATGTGCGCGCGGCGCAGGAGCGCTTCTACCTGAAGGGTCGACTGGTTTGGCTCGACAAGCTCTGGCGCGACGTGCGCTTCGGCTTGCGTTCTCTGCGTGAGAGCCCGGGGTTTACCATCACGGCGATTCTGACGCTGGCGCTCGGCATCGGGGCGAACACCGCGGTGTTCAGTGTGATGAATGCGGTGCTGCTCAGATCGTTGCCGGTGAGCGATCCATCCAGCCTGGTGTATTTGCGCACGTCCAACCCGCCGCGTGGCACGGGGACCATCGACTCCGCGCAGACCTTCTCCTATCCTGTGTATGATGCCCTGCGGCGTCAACACGCAGCATTGTCGCCGTTGATTGCATACGTGCCGTTGTCTGCGAACAAGGTCGCGGTTCGCTATGGATCGGTGCCCGAAGAAGCGGAAGGCGACATGGTAAGCGGCGCCTTTTTCTCCGGTCTCGGCGTGAATCTGCCGCTGGGCCGCGGCTTCGGTGAAGAGGAAGAGACACACCACGCGTCCGTTGCCGTGATCAGCGACAACTACTGGACGCGGAGGTTCGCGCGCGAACGCGATGTGCTGGGAAAGACACTCTATGTGAACGCCGTGCCCATGACCATTATCGGCGTTGCAGCCCCCGGGTTTGAAGGCGTAGAACCGGGAGGGGCCACCGATTTCTGGATCCCTTTGCAGGATCGTCGCGAGTTGAATGCCTGGGGCAATCCACCCGACGACGGCAAGCTGTATGCCTCGGACCCTTCGTGGTGGTGCCTGCGCCTGATTGGCCGGCTTGCCCCCGGCGTGAATCGAACGCAGGCGCTGGCGCAACTGCAACCGGAGTTTCAGGCGGCTGCATACATCGGACTCGGCGGCTCGCCGCTGCAGGGAGAGAAGCCTCCGATTCTCGGCTTCGCCGATGCCAAAAACTTTCCCGGATACGACGAGCAGTATGGAAGTCCGCTGCGCATGTTGATGGCTATGGTAGGACTTGTGCTCCTGATTGCGCTGGCAAATGTGGTCATGCTTTTGTTGGCGCGCAATGCGGCTCGGCAGCGGGAGTTCTCGGTGCGACAGGCCTTGGGTGCGGGGCGGGGAGAACTGTTCCGTCAACTGTTGACAGAGAGCCTGATTCTGGTGTCGGCTGGCGGCGCACTCGCATGGGTCTTCGCCGAGGCGGCGACACGGCTGCTGGCCCGATGGGCGCAGATCGAATCGAGCCTCGCTCCAGACAGGACTGTGCTGCTGTTCACGCTCGGCGTGCTGGCGTTGGCAGGATTGCTGTTTGGGTTGACGCCTTTGCGCGTGGCCTTGGCCGGCAAAGCGGAACTGGCAATCAGAACTTCAGCGGCGACGTCGAACGCCGACGCGGGCAAATCGCGCATGGGCAGGATGACTGTCGCGCTGCAGATGACCTTGTGCGTTGTGTTGCTGGTGGGTGCGGGCCTGTTGATTCGCACCCTGCGCAACTTGGAGAATACTCCTCTTGGAATGCGCGTAGACGGCTTGGTCGTCTTTGGGGTGAACCCCGACATACCGTCGCTGCAGGCCGGCAGAGCCTTCTACGTAAATCTCCTCGCCAAAATGCGTGCATTGCCCGGCGTGGAATCCGTCACCATGAGTGAGGCCCGCCTGGGATCCTGGGAGTCAAACAACAGCGACATGATGGTCGACAGACGACTTCCGGAAGTGGCGAACGGTTCATCCAGAACGGTGCGCAACAATGTGGCCGGGCCGGACTTCTTCCATACCCTCGGCGTTCCCGTGCTTGCCGGTCGTGATTTCGCCGATTCAGACAATGCGAATTCTCCCCTTGTCGGGATCGTGAATGAGGAATTTGTCCGACGCTTCCTGCCCAATGTGAATCCGCTAGGCCACACCTTTGGACCCGACAATGGACAAGTCACCATCTCCATCGTGGGTGTCGTGAAAGATCACAAATACCGCAGCATCGACGAAGAGCCGATTCCCATGGCCTGGTATATGTATGCGCAGATCCCCGTAGTCGGCGCCATGAATGTCGAGATGCGCGTGCACGGTGACCCGCTCGCGATTCTGCCGGCAGCGCGGAATTTGGTGCAGCAACTCGATCCCAACCTGCCGTTGATACAGCCCACGACCCAGCGCGCACAGTTCGACACCACCATCGCCCACCAGATACTCTTTGCGCGTCTCGCCGGAGTCTTCGGCTTTCTGGCAGTCGTGCTGGTTGGCACCGGCCTCTACGGGACGCTGGCGTACCGCGTAAGCAAGAGGACTGCGGAGATCGGCCTCCGCATGGCCCTTGGCGCTCAAAGGATGCAAGTGGTGTGGATGATCCTGAAGGACAGCCTGGCGCTCACCATCGTCGGAGTGGGAATGGGCGTTCCGCTCGCCACGCTGCTGGGACGCGCGTTGACGTCGTCCCTGTATGGCATTCAACCGCTCGATGGAGTTACCTACTTGTTCGCGATAACAGCAGTAGCCGCGGTCGCGCTCGTTGCCAGTGTGATCCCCGCCAGCCGCGCTGCCAGCGTCGATCCCATGCGTACGTTGCGGGCCGAATGACCAGCTGAGAAGGTCCCGTTCAAAGAAAGACCACAATCGGTAACTCATGCTTCGGCTGCCGACGACAGACCGAAGCACGCCTTTCCCTTACACTGGGAACATGGTTCAAGTTCTTTACCCCATCCCCGTTGAAGCTTTGAAGCTGCTGGTGTTCGACCTCGACGGCACGTTGATTGACTCCGCGCAGGATCTCTGTAACAGCGTCAATGCAGCGCTGGACCATGTCGGGCTGGCTGCGCTCCCGGACCCGGTGATCGCGAGTTTCGTCGGCAATGGTGCGCCCATGCTGGTTCGTCGCGCGCTGGCTTGTGAATCGGGCGGCGACCCAGCACAGGTCGAGGAGGATCTGCAGGCCCGCGCCTACCATTTCTTTCTGGACTACTATCGCGAGCACAAACTCGACTTCACCTACGCTTACGAAGGCGTCCTCGAAGCTCTGGCGGCTTTGAAGTCTCTCCATGATGCGCACGGCGGAACACCCCGCGTAATGGCCGTCTTGACCAACAAGCCCGTCCGCCCCGCCAAAGGAATCTGCGCAGGCTTGGGCTTGGCCGATTACTTTCTCCACATCTACGGAGGGGACAGTTTCGCGACCAAAAAGCCCGATCCCGAAGGTCTGCGGTCGCTGATGGACGAGGTTGGAGCCCGCCCCGAAGAGACCGTCATGGTCGGCGACAGCAAGGTAGACGTCCAGGTAGCCAGAAACGCGGGCGTGTGGAGCGTGGGCTGCGCCTTCGGCTTCGGGCCGCAGAACCTGATGGAGACACCTCCAGACATCCTCGTCGACTCTGCCGCTGGCTGGGTTGAAGCGCTGAGCCCCTTGAAAACTTCGCAATGATGGTTCCTTTTTGGCACCCAGCCGGCAGTTCCCAAGGCACCCTCATCTACTTTTAAGGTTGATGGGAGAGAATAGAAGCACACAGTTTGATCGTTTCAACTTGCTGCATTTTTGCTGTAACTCTTTCTGTGCCTTGGAGATATACCTCATGCGCTCTTTTGCTCTGGCGGTCGCCCTGCTTGCGCCGGCGGTTGTTTTCGCATCTTCTCCTGCCGTATCACCGTCTGCATCTTCGCCTTCCCCAACGGTTCGCGGGGTGGTGGCCGATGCCACCGGAGCCATCGTTCCCGGGGCCGAGATCGATCTTTTGGACGCAAATGGCGCCGTGACCACCATCGCCCACTCCCAGGGAGACGGCAGCTTTCGAGTGGTCGCCCCCCATGCCGGAAACTTCACCCTGGTGGTCTCCGAGTCAGGCTTTGAGACGACGCGAAAGGCCCTCACCCTCGGCGTATCCGCGGGAATCCTTTCCACCACGGATGCCCCCATGGCGGAGATGTTGCAAATCGTGCTTCCCATCGCATCGGTCGCCACCAACGTGCACGTCAGTGCCGAAACCAACGAAGACCTGACCGACTCCAGCGAAAATCGCGACTCCTCCGTGATGACCTCAGAGGATCTCAAGGCCCTGCCCATCTTCGACAACGACTACGCCACCGCCATGAGCGCCTTCATGGACGACAGCGCCGCAGGCACCGGTGGCAGCGGCTTGATTGTCGATGGGGTGGAAGCCAATCGCGCCACCGTCTCCGCCTCCGCCGTGCAGGAGATCCGCATCAACCAGGATCCCTATTCCGCGCAATACTACTGGCCCGGCCGGGGACAGATGGAGATCATCACCAAGTCTGCCGCCGACCATTATCATGGGCAATTCAATTTCACCTTTCGCGATTCGGCCCTGAACGCGCAGAACGCGCTGGCGCCCTCCAAGCCCTTCGAGCAACGCAGAGTCTATGAAGGGCACATCACCGGGCCGATTCCCCACGCCCAAAAAAGCAGCTTTCTCGCCACCTTCAATCGCGCCGAGGAAGACGTGGACTCCGTGGTGAGCGCGACAATCGCCAGCGGAAATTACCAGGCCAACATTGCCGCGCCCACTCGCGACACCGAGTTCAGCCTGAGGGCCGCGCATCAATTCGCACAACGCCACTCCGCCTACGTGCAATACAGCTATGAGGACTGGACGGGAACGAATCAGGGTGTGGGCGGGCAATCGCTGCTTGCCGGCGGCAGCAACAACGAGTACCGCGAGGACGATACCGTCGCCCATTTGGACTCGACCCTCTCGGCCGTCCTGCTGAACCAAGTCTCCATCGTCGCCGAGCGCGACTGGTTTCGCAAAAACAATCTCGTCGAAGCCCCGCGCGTCAGTGTCTCAGGAGACTTCAGCGGCGGTTCCGCGCAAGCGGACTCGTACAGTACCGAATACAACTTTCGCCTCTATGACATGGCCACCTGGACCCATGGCCGCCACATGGTCAAAGCCGGCTTCGGCACGCCGCACATCAGTCGCCGCGCCTTCGACGACAACACCAATGCCCTCGGCTCCTACACCTTCGGCCCAACGCTCGATGCCGCCGGAAACACCCTGCAGACCGCGCTGCAGAACTACGCCGCCAACCTGCCCTCCGCGTACTCCATAAACATGGGCGACACCCATTTCATCTATCACTTGCAGGAGATGGGAGCCTTTGTCCAGGACCAGTTCAAAATAAGCAGCCATTTCTCCATCACCCCCGGACTGCGCTACGACTGGCAGAACTTTCTGGCAACCCACCGGATGGGTTTCGCGCCGCGTGTCTCCTTCGCCTGGGTGTTGAGCGATGAGTCCAAGACCGTGGTGCGCGGCGGAGGCGGCATCTATTACGACCGCTTCGGCGGCGGCCCTTTGCTTGATCTGGTGCGTTTTGAGAATGCCCGGCGTCGTTCCGTGCAGCTCTCCCTGAATCCGGCGCTACTGCCCGTCTCCGGGTGCGTTCCCATTGGCAACTGCCTGACGCTGACGGCGCAACCGCCCTCGCTGACCGTTTTGTCCCCCGACGCCAAGATTCCCTACCAGATTCAGACTGGAATCTCGATCGAGCGGCAGTTCGGCGAAAAAGCCACGGGAATCGCCAGCGTCTACATGGCCCGCGGCATTGACGCCTTTCGCTCTGTAGACATCAACGCTCCAACCCCGCAATCCGGCTATACATCCCGCCCGAATCCGGCCTTTGGACGCATCCGGCAGATGCAATCCGCGGGATTCTGGGAGGGAGACGGCATGGACCTCTCCTTTCGCGGCCGGGTCAACAAATACTTCACCGGCTTCGGACGCTACACCTGGTCGCACTATGAATCGAACACCAACGGAATCGGCTGGTTCCCTCAGAACCAGTACGCGCCGCAAGACGAATGGGCCAACGCCAGCTTCGATCGCCGTCACCGCATGGGCATGTACGCCATGTTCCATCCGGAGAGCATCCTGAACCTCTCCGCCGGCGTCTTCGCCAACACCGGCGCTCCCTGGACAGTCGTGACCGGCGCGGATGCCTTTGGGGATAACCTGTTCAACGCCCGCCCCCAGGGAGTCGAGCGCAACACCAGAACCGCTCCGAATTACGTGGACCTGGACATGCGCTGGGGTCACGACTTCGCCCTCACCGCCAATAAGGAAGAGGAGTCGCCGCACGTGGGCCTTTCCGCAGGCGCATTCAATCTGCTGAACCACGTCAACGGCTCCGGGATTGATACGGTGCAGTCCTCATCCTCCTTCGGCCAGATCACCTCCGTGAATCCGCCTCGACGCATCCAGCTCGCCATGCGCCTTGAGTTTTGAGCCGCTGCCGGACTTCCCCCCGGAGCTCCGGCAGCCCCGCAAAGCATTTTTTGCAATCACCGCAACTAAACCTGCAATCCGCTGTCTCTAGATACAGACGCCAACCTGAAATTGCACGGTTGGCAAGTGCTGATCGCGGAGTTCGCTCCGCTTCCCGGGTCCGCAACCAATAGGCCAGGACAGCACAAGGAGGTTTTTATGCGGAATATGCGCCTGGTTCTGATGGCAGCACTTTTGACTCTCCCGTTCATGGCAACCGCGAACGCGCAAGTTGCTGTAGGCGTTGGCATTGGCCCGGAGGTTGTTCCTGCTCCCGTAGCGTATGGCCCACCCGTCTGCGACTGGGGTTATTACAACTATTACCCCTATGCTTGTGCGCCTTATGGCTATTACGGACCGCAGTGGTTCTCCGGCGGCCTCTTCATCGGCGTAGGCCCCTGGTATCACTGGGGCTGGGGACATGGCGGCTACGGCTATAGAGGCGGTTACGGTCGCGCCGGATACGGCTATGCCGGACGCGGCGCCTACGGCGGTCGCGCAGCTTATGGTGGTGGAGTCCGCGGCGGCTACGCCGGTGCACCTCATGCTTATGCCGGAGGCGCAGCACGCGGCGGCTTCAGCGGTGGTGGTCATGCCGGGGGTAGCTTTGGCGGCGGCGGTCACATGGGCGGTGGCGGCGGCCACGGCGGCGGCGGACACCGATAACTCTCGCGTTTCCCGCATCGACAAAGGCCCGGTTGCAAAAGCAGCCGGGCCTTTTCTTGTCTCGAAGACGGTTTTCCGCCGATGATTCTAAAACAGCAGTACCTGTATGGGGAGCAGTTCCTTCATCCCTCAAATTGCCATCCAGAGCGAGCGAAGCGAGTCGAAAGCCCGCCCTGAGCGAAGCCGAAGGGAACCTGCATTTTGTGGGTTCCAGACTCACCCTTCCGGTGATTCCACGGCACGATAAAACGCCCGTCTTACTTGCCGTTTTCAACCATTTCGACGGTTTTACTGCCGGATCAAGGATGATCCGTTCTCACCGTCGAAGAATCAGCCTCTTCCAGCCAATTCAACCAGCCGTTCAGCGATCCGTACGGCGGCTTCAGGATGCGCCTGGGTACGGGCGGCGGTTCCCATCGTCTCTAACTCCTGCGGAGACGTAAGCAGGTCGGTAAGCGCCCTAAGCAACCGGCCCGGAACAGCCAGTTCCGTCTCCTCCAGCAGCACGGCAGCTCCGGCGCGAACCATCTCTTCCGCGTTGCGCTTCTGGTGGTTGTCGGCCGCCGCGGCAAAGGGCACCAGCAAAGAAGGTTTGCCGGAGGCAGCCAATTCAGCCACCGTAGACGCCCCGCTGCGGGCCATCACCAGGCAAGCATTGGAAAAATGCGTCGGCATATCGTCCAGAAATCCACGCACCTGCCATCGTGCCGGATCTGCCCCGCTGGCGGCATACGCTGCCGTCGTTGCGTCCACCTGGCGTCCGCCGCTCTGATGCAGCACTGTTAGCCCAGGAACAGCCTCCAGAAGCTGCTTGATGATGCGGGGCAGATGCTCGTTGAAAAGACGCGCCCCCTGCGATCCTCCAAAGATCAACAACTGTGGCACATCGCAAGTCGGCTGTTCCAAAGTGAAGAAGCGCGGCCGCACCGGAATCCCCGTCACCTCGCCGTTTTGAAACCAGCGCAGCGCCGAGGGAAAATTCACAGCGGCGGCGCTCACCTTCTTTCCGACAAGGCGGTTTGCCAGCCCCGGCATGGCATTCGGTTCAAAGGCCATGGTCGGCAGCTTGAGCAGAACCGCTGCCGCCATCGCGGGGCCGGAAGCATAGCCCCCCACCCCGAAAACCACGCTCGGCTTAAACTCCCGAATCAACTTCCTGCAGGCGAAGATCGAGCGGGGCAGATCCATCAGGGTGCGCAGCCGAGTAACGAGAGAGACGTTCTTGAGCTGCCCCACATCGATCAGGCGCAGATTGAACCCGGCCTCCGGAACAAGCCGGCTCTCCATTCCGCGCGCCGTGCCCACGAAGAGCACTTCGGCCTGATGTTGCTCCACCAGTTCTCGCGCCACAGCAAGCGCTGGAATAATATGCCCGCCGGTGCCTCCGCCCGCTATGAGTACCCGAAATTCCGCCAATCGATTCCCTTTCAACCAACGCCCCTGCCGCTAAGCCCGATCTCTTACGAGAGATCACTCAATCTTCTTGGTGATATTCAGAAGTATGCCAATACTCGCCAGAGTGACAAAAACCGAGGTCCCACCCGAGGAGATCAGGGGCAATGCGATTCCCTTGGTCGGCACGAGCGAGAGAACCACGCTGATGTTAAAAAACGCCTGTAACAGAATGCCTGTCGTAATCCCGAATGCAGCCAGCCTTCCAAAAGGCTCTTGGCAGCGAAAAGCCGCACGCAGCCCCCGTATCCCGAACACCACAAAGAGCAGCACGATAAAGAAACCGCCAATGAATCCCAATTCTTCCGCGATATTGGCAAAGATGTAATCGGTGTGCGCCTCGGGCAAATAAAAGAGCTTCTGCACGCCTTCCATATAACCGCGGCCGGTCAGGCCGCCCGTACCCACGGCGATCAAAGACTGGTTCGTATGGTAGCCCGCGCCCTGTGGGTCCAGATCTGGATTCAGAAAGACCAGCATCCGCTTTCTCCGCCAGCCCACCATCAAAAGCTCCATAGCCAGAACAGGCAATGTCGCAAGGCCCGCAAAAAACAGATACTTCCACTCCATCCCCGCAAGCACCAGCATCATCGCGGTCACCCCGAACATCACGAGTGCCGTGCCGAGATCGGGTTCCTTCAGAATCAGCCCAATGAAAAGGACGGGAACGATCACCGCCCGCAACAGCGTCTTCTTCCAGTCGCGAATCGCGTCCATCCGGTTATGCAAAAACCAGGCCAGAAACAGAATCAGCACTGGCTTGGCGATCTCCGAAGGCTGAAAGGTGAAGAGGCCCCCAAAGCGAAACCAGCGATGCGTATTATGCGAATCGTGAAAAAAGAAAACCAGCACCAGCAGAAACGTCGTGAGGCACGCCATCGGATAGATAAAGCGCGGCGACTTGAAGTGCTGGTAGTCCACATGCATCAGGATCAGCATGGCTCCCACACCCAACAGCGCCCACATGGCCTGCCTTCCCACAAACGTGTAGGGGGAGTGGAAACGCTCCTGAGCCACCACAGCCGAAGCGGAGAAGACCATCACCAGCCCTGCCACCACCAGCAGCAGCGTGATGAAGAACATCCATTTGTCCACCCCGACCAGCTTCGCCATCAAATCCGCTTTCGCTAAAGCATTCTTTTGCTCTAGACTTCCGTGCCCCATCCTTTCCGCGTTTTCCAGCGGAAAGGATGGGATGCCAATAAGTCCCCGGTCTACACCATTTCCAAGAACTCTCTAAAGAGCCTCTGTACAACTCCAAACTGTGCGACGGGACAGGTTTGCCCGCGACCCAGGGAACAAAAAATCAACGCGGATTTAGTCGCAGTGGGATGTCTCTTTCGATCTCTACCCATTCACCAGGAAGGATCACTGGCTGACCAATTCCTTGAAAACACGCCCGCGATGTTCGTAGCTTTCAAATTGATCGAAGCTCGAGCAAGCTGGCGCCAGCAACACCACATCACCGGAATGCGCCGCGGAGGCCGCAGCGCGAACCGCCTTGGCGAGCGTCTCGCAAGAGTGCAGCGACACTACCCCTCGCAGTTGCGTCTCGATCTTGTTCGCTGCCGAGCCAATCGTGTAAACAGCCTTGACCCGCTCCTTCAGCAGCGGCCCCAGCAAGGTGTAATCGGAACCCTTATCCTTGCCTCCAAGAATCAAGTGGATTCCCGACGAGAAAGCCGCCAGTGCCTTCGCCGTCGCATCCACATTGGTAGCCTTGGAGTCATTGTAGAAATCCACGCCATTCCGGGTGGCAACGTATTCCAACCGGTGCTCGACTGCGTGAAAGTTCTGGATGACCCTGCTGATGATTTCCGCCGACACACCCGCCAGCCGCGCGGCGCAAATCGCAGCCAGCACATTCTCAACATTGTGTGCCCCCTTCAGCGGAATCCCGCTCAAGGGCACAATCTTCTCAATCTCCGCATTCGGAGCCGAACGATAGACCGCATAACCCTGATCAAGCCAAGCGCCTTGCTTTACCGTGTGCTCCATCGAGAACCAATAAACATTGGCGGCGGAGCGCACTGCGGAATTGGCCGTGCGGGCGTTGTCAGCATTCAGAACCAGCTTGTCGGCCGCCGTCTGCGCGGCAAAGATGCGTTCCTTGGCAAGCGCATAGTTCTCAAAGCTCCCGTGGCGATCCAAATGATCGGGAGTGATATTCAGGATCACGGAGATGGCCGGACGGAACTCCACAGTGCTCTCCAGTTGAAAACTCGACACTTCCAACACCGACCAGCTCTCGTCCGAGCTTTTGTCGATCAGCGCCACAACAGGAACTCCGATATTCCCACCCACGAGTGTCGGCTGCCCAGAGGCCGCCAGAATCTCACCCACCAGGGCCGTTGTCGTCGTCTTGCCGTTGGAACCGGTGATGGCAATCGACCTTCCCTTGAGAAAGCGCGCCGCCAACTCCAGTTCCCCGATCACGGGCAGGCCAAATCCTTTCACCTGCACAAGTTCGGGCGTATCGAGCGGGACTCCGGGACTCACCACAATCAAATCCTGGCGGCGAAAAGTCAGCAAACCATGGCCGCCCGTCTCGACCATAATGCCCTCGTCGAGCAATGCGGGAATATCTTTTGCCAAGGCTTCAGCACTGCGCGTGTCCGAGACCGTCACTTGAGCGCCGTGATGACGCAGAAACAAGGCCGCCGCCAGACCGGATTTTCCCAGTCCTACGACCAACACCCTTTTACCTTTTAATTCCATCATGCCGTTCTATCCTCAGGTTGCTAGGCATCTTCTATTCTGCACTGCCGCATCCGGCGTGGAAAAAAATCTGACCCCGCGAAAGCCTACCGCAGCTTCAGCGTCGTCAGCGCAAACAAGGCAAACACCAGGGCCCCAATCCAGAACCGCGCGATCACCTTGGACTCATGCCAGCCAAGTTGCTCAAAATGATGATGCAACGGAGCCATTTTGAAAATGCGCTTCCCATTGCGGAGTTTATAGCTGCCGACCTGCAGAATCACCGAAACGGCCTCCAGCAAGAAGATACCGCCGATAAACGGGAGCAGAAGTTCCTGGCGGATGATCACCGCCACCGTGCCGATTGCGCCGCCCAGCGCCAGCGAACCCACGTCCCCCATAAAGACCTCTGCCGGGTGCGCGTTGAACCAGAGAAAACCAATGGATGCACCGACCATGGACCCGCAAAAGACCGTCAACTCCCCGACCATGGGCATGCGCTGCAGTTCCAGGTAGTCGGCAAAGACCACGTGGCCGCTCACATACGTCAGCACGGCCAGCGCCGCCGCCGCGATGATGGTGCAACCGATGGCCAATCCGTCCAACCCGTCCGTAAGATTGACGGCGTTCGAAGTCAAGGTCAAGAGCAGCGTAATCACAACGACGAAAGGCAAAAAGGCCAGCAGGCCAAGATGGGGTATGCCGCCCATCCAGTGCCATTGCAGATCCGGATGCCAACTCTTCACAAACGGCACCGTGAGCTGGGTCGAAAACTTGCCAAATTGCTGCATCACCACCAACGCAATGGCTACCGATGCCCCGGCCAGTCCCTGGTACAGCAACTTGGCGCGCGCGGTGAGGCCCAGGCTTCGCCGCTTGACCATCTTGATGTAGTCGTCGGCAAAACCAATGGCCCCGAAAGCCAGCGTCGAAAAGACCGTAATCCACACAAACGGGTTCGCCGGATCGGACCAGAGCACGGTCGGCAGCAGAATCGCAATGCCGATCAGCACCCCCCCCATGGTGGGAGTACCCGATTTCTTCAGGTGCGTTTGCGGTCCATCTTCGCGGATGAATTGGCCAATCTGGAACTCCCGCAGCTTTTGAATCACGTAGGGCCCGATGAAAAGCGCAATCAGCATCGCCGTTCCCGAAGCGAAAGCCGTGCGAAACGTCAAATAGCGAAAGATGCGAAAGGGGTGAAAGAACGGAAAGAGCTTTTCGTAAAGCAGCCAATAAAGCAAGTAACCTCCCCTGCCGAATTCAGGCGGGTCCAAGCGGGTTTAAGCATGATTCTACTAGGCAGAACGCTGGCCGAATGCGAAAAACTCAGAGGCGGAAACCGGTTTGCAACCGTTCCCGCGCTCAAACGCTCACTCTTTTACCCACCCGCGGCAGTCCGGTACACGTGCCATTTGAAGCCTTGACCCGCCGATCCCGTACCATTTCCCGTATCCTGATCCCAAATCGCCCTTCCCCAACCCCTTCGGAACTCCTCCAAAGGAATCCAAATTGTTGACCTGAGTGGTGCCGATTTCGCCTCCGCCAACTCGCCAACCCGCCAAGGCGCGAAGCGCGCTAACCCGCCAAGACTCTGACCTGTTGAATTCTTGACCTTCTGAGCGTTCCTGTCCGCCGAATCATAAGCCTCTGAATGCAACAGATAAAGGGCGGTGCCAAACTACGATCCAGCCGTCGAGAGAACATCCATGTGATGCCCGCCACTAACACCTTTGGGGCAGAGCCAGATCTGTCCGTATCGAGCATACTGTGAGCGGGAAAAGCATTTGCACTGAAGGCAGATCAAGTTGGCAACTCCAGGAGCATCGGCCCATGGCTTCGCGTTCTGAATTTGGCTTCTTCGACCGAAGCAGGGACCCGGCACTCGACGAATTGACCGAGATGGCGGCCGTGCTGTGTGGCGCCGATTTTGCCTATATCGGCTGGATGGACGGCGGCCGGCTGTGGTTCAAGTCGCGCTATGGATTCCAGGCGAACGAACAATCTCGCGCCTTGTCCCCATGCCACTGGATGCTGGATGCCGGCGAGCCCATGCTGCTGCGCGATGCAACCCAGGATTCCCGCTTTCCACCCGAAGGAATCGCCCTCGCCGGAGTCGGGCACTGCCGGTCCTACGTCGGGATTCCGCTGATCGCCGGCGGAAACCACATCGTTGGCACCCTGGCGGTCATTGCTGCCGCACCTCATCGCTTCGGCTCCGAACACAGCACTTTTCTACAGATTTTGGGCCGTCAGGTCATGACCAGGCTCCAACTTCAGGTCCGCATCCATGATCAGGAACAGTTGATGCGGGCAAAACAGCACGCGGAGAGCGCGTTGGCCATCGAACGCTCCTTTGTCGCCGCCGCGCTGGACTCGATCCCCTCTCTCCTGGCAGTTCTCGACACCGCCGGACGTTTCATCCGCATGAACTCAGCCTGCGCAAAGCTGGCCGGGTTGGGTCAGTCGGATTCCGTCGGAAGATCGTTTGCAGAAACATTCCTCGATAGCAAGGATCGCGCTTGGGTCTCGGAAAAGCTCGGCGCGGCAACCGCGGGGGCGGTTTCCGGCCCCCATGAAACCGCCTGGCGAAGTTCACGCCCTAGTTCGCTCCCGCTTCCTCCCGGTTTGAACGCGTCCGCGACATTTCCTCCAACACAAGCCCCTGCTGATCAAGCGCAAGGCAGTCTCAAAACCGAGTCCGTGCTCCCACCCGAACAATATCGCCGCGTCAGTTGGACGCTTCGGCCGCTGGGCGGACCCGACGGCGATATTCACTACCTGATTGTCAGCGGCCAGGACGTCACCGAACAGCGGGAGATGGAGACCGCGCTGCTGTCGAGCGAAACCCGCTATCGTCAAGTCGTCGAAAACTCCCTTGGCGTTGCATTCTCCTGCTCGATGGAGGGCCGATTCACGTCTTTGAATGCCGTGACGGCGCAAACACTGGGGTACCAGGTAGAAGATTTGAATGGCCGCGCCGTCTTTGACCTTCTGGATGGCACAGGCGCAAGGACCTTTCAAGAATGCCTGCACACGCTCCACAAGCAGGAGGAGTGGCAGGGTTCGCTCCCCTTGCGACGCCGCGATGGAGTCGTTCGCCATATCGCGTTGCGGAGCCGAAAAGTGATTCTTCCGGGCGAGCTCCCCTTCGCCGTCCACCATGGCATCGACGCCACCGAGCAGCATGAGGCAGAACTGGCGTTGCAAACCGCCATGCGCCAACGCGAACTGGTTCTCGATTCCGTCGGAGACGGAATCTTCGGCATCGACCTTGCGGGCCGCATCACGTTCGTCAATCAGGCCGCCGCTCGCGCTCTCGGCCACGGCCCGGAAGGCCTGACGGGCCGCGACCTGCACGAAGCTCTTCATCACAGTCAAGCCGACGGCAACCCCTGCCCCAGGGCAGCAAATCCGATCCTTGAGGCGATGAAGCACCGCGAGTCAGTGCAACTGAGCGGCGAAGTCTTCTGGCGCCGGAACGGCACCCAGATCCCCGTCGAATACAACGCCAGTCCCTTGATGGAGGCCGGGCAGATCGTCGGCATGGTGGTTGCCTTTCAGGATGTCAGCGAGCGCCGCCGGCTAGACAAGATGAAAGAGGAATTCATCTCCACCGTGAGCCATGAACTGCGCACCCCGCTCACCTCCCTGCGCGCCTCTCTGGGACTCATCGCCACCGGATCGTTCGAGAATCGGCCCGAAAAACGCGCCCAGATGGTCGAAATGGCGATTGGCAATTGCGATCGACTGGTCCGCCTGGTGAACAACATTGTCGATTTCGACGGCATAAGCAACGGACGCCTGGCTCTCGACCGGCAGCCGGTGGATGCCGCCCTGCTGCTGCGCCGCGCCTCGGACGTGGCCCACTCCGCCGCCTTGCAGGCTCAAATCAATTTCCGCATCGAAGCCCGCCCCGCATCCGTTCTCGCCGACACGGAGCGCGTCTTGCAGGTGCTGAATGAATTGGTGAGCAACGCCATCAAGTTCTCGCCCCCGCAAACCACCATCCGCTTGTCGGCAAAACCAGCGGAAGACCCATCGCTCGACCTTGCTCCCCTCGCCGGCGCCACCGATACCAGAACCACCCAGATCTGCTTCAGAGTCGAGGACCAGGGGCAAGGCATTGCGCCGGAGAAACTGGAATCGATCTTCGACCGCTTCCAACAAGGCGACTCCTCAGACGCCCGCGAAGGGGGTGGCACTGGCCTCGGCCTTGCTCTCTGCCGCAGCATCATCGAGCACCACGGCGGAAGGTTGTGGGCGGAAAGCACTCTCGGGAAGGGCAGCTCTTTCCTGTTCACTCTCCCCTCGGCAGACAATCCCAAGTAGAAGAAACAGTAGGACTGGTTCCTGCTGCTCGCCCTGCTCTTGCTCGTGCCAAATCTTCAGTTCCAGTGCCCCTTCTCTGCGCCTCCCGTTGTCCTCTGACTGGTTAGTGAACGTGAAAAGCAGGAATTCGGGGCCACTTCCGGATGGCTCTGCGGGAATTGCCCCAGCGCCGGATTGCTGTGACTCACATATTCCTCAATGGACAACAGCAACGGACTCAGAAAGAGACAGATTGCCCCCATCGCAGTCAAAATGAGATATGGCGTTCCGGCAAAAACCTGCGCGTACGAACCAGGAATCGGCAGGCGGTCGGCTCCAATGTCACTTCGGCCTGTGCAATCGCCTAGGCCAAATGCTTCTCATCGGCATGATTCTTCCAGCCTGCGCGTTTTCCCAGCAGCCAGAGACCAGTGGCGATCCCGCGCAAGATCAGCCTTCCTCGATCCCCAACGCTGAATCCCCTCTTGTCACCGTTCACGGGACCGTATCCAGCGCTACAGGCGAACCGCTTCCCCGCGCCCTGGTTCACATAGAAGGCGATGCCGAGGCTGGCGCCCTCACCGACGGGGAAGGTCGTTTCGAGATCCCCGGCGTTCCCGCCGGTCCCCAAACCTTTCAGATTCGCAAACCCGGATTCTTCGACCATCCCTCCTCGCTTCCCGCCGAGCTCTCCGAAGACCCGTCCAACCTGAGTCACAACATTCTGGTTGCGGCAGGAATGCGCGACATCGCCTTCACCATGGCGCCTTATTGCGCGATTCGCGGACAGATCGACCTGTCGAGCGGAGATCCGGCTGACGGGATTGTCGTTCAGCTTCTCCGGCGAATCGTGGAGGATGGACGAGGAAGCTGGCAAGTGACCGCCACCACAAAAACCAATCACGACGGAGCCTACCGTTTTGGCAATCTTCAAGACGGAATCTATATGCTCCATGCCATGCCCGCACTCGACAGCCAGCCCGCCACAAACCTCGCCGCCGCGGGAAGCGCTGCCGTTCAGCGCTTGGGTTATCCCAGTGTCTTTTATCCGGACTCGCGCGACCGGTCCGGAGCCACAAAGATTCACCTCACCGGCGGCGACCAGGCCCAGGCCAACTTCACTCTTGCGCTGGAACCTTTCTATTCTGTCACCGCGAGTGCGGCGATTCCTCACCTGGGCGTCTCTCGATCTTCAGGTCCCGCGCAGTTCACTGCGACTCTGTTCGGCGCCGGGGACCTTCCCCTTCCTTACGATGTTCAGTTCGACCCGCAGACCGGTACCTTGCAAACCGTCTTGCCCAGCGGGAGTTATACGCTTTTTGTGAGCGGAGGCCCGAACCTGCAGCGCCAGTTCGTCCGCGCACAAACTGGAGTTCTTGACCCCGAATCGGTTCCCCCGGTCTTCAATGGCTACCTCGACTTCACCGTCGCCGGTCATCCCATCGCTGGGCTGCGCGTTCCAATTGGACAGGCTCCCTCGAACGTTGTGAACCTCACCGTCTCCCGCACCGCAAGCTCCAATGCGGCGGCCGCCGGGGAGCGCGGATCGATCAACGTGCTTGCAACGCCAGCGGGAGACGCGATTGGCAGATTCTCCTTTTTCGCCGTGGAAATGTCGCCTGGTCCGAATCCTGCGATGCCCCTCCCGCCCGGCTCCTATTGGTTGCGTTCGGATGCGTCTGGCCAGGAGCTCTGCGAGCAATCGTTCACCGTCGCAGGCACAAATCTTACCCGTGAGCCGTTGACGGTTAGCCCCACGGGCGCTGCACCTCCCGTCGAGTTGGTTCTGCGCGACAACTGTGCCCGGCTTTCACTCTCGTTGCCCGACTCTCTGGCCGGATTTCTACCAGGAGAAGAACCTTCCTACACCGTCCTGGTTGTTCCCGACTTCGATTCGACGCAACTGGTCGAGCCCCAAACCTTGCGACCATCGTCCGGATCGGTGACCGTGCAGCATCTCAGACCCGGCAGCTACCGCGTCTACACGCTCGACGGTCCCGTGCGAATCGAATACCGCAACCCCGCCGTTCTCGCAGGGCTCTCCATTCCCGGGCAGCAGATCGTACTCTCCGAAGGAGCCACCGCCAATCTGGTACTGGAGGTACCGCAGAAGTGATCCCATTGATCCGGCCCGCAAACATTGGAGCTCCGTGCCCCATCCTTTCCGCGTTTTCGGCGGAAAGGGTGGGAAGCCCACGGCCCTGTTTAACTGCCGGATCAAAAGAGCTCCCACATCCCAGCGATTTCGCCCGCACCTTCCGCACAGCGCCAAAAAAGCAAGCGCTTTTCTCCAAGAGCATCTGCTTCAAGTCCGCCCTCCGCCGCGCGGTCTGTCTGCTTGTGTGTCTCCTGCCAGTCCGGCAAGCGTGGTCGCAAGATCCTCAACCCACCCCCGCGAGAAAAGCCCCCGCAGCCGCTTCCATCGGCTTCTACCGCATCGCCGGAACCGTGGTGAACTCGATGACCGGCGCGCCGGTTCCGAGGGCCACCGTCGACCTGCTGAACCACCCTCAAGGCCAAATCGTGGCGACGGTGCTCTGCGGCGACGATGGCCGCTTCTCTATCGAAAAATTGCCCGCCGCTAAATTCCAGCTCACCGCCTCCAAACGTGGCTTTCTCACCGGTTACTTCGAGCAGCACGAAGACTACAATAGCGCCGTCGTTACCGGACAGGACCAGGAAACCAGCAACCTGACCTTTCGCTTGACTCCCGATGCCGTGCTTCATGGCGTCATCACTGGGGATGGAGGCGACCCCGTCGATGGCGCGCAGGTTATGCTCTTCCGCAAACCCAGCCAGTCCAACTCCACCGCGAGAATCGCGCAAATCGGCAGCGTGACAACCGACGACACGGGCGCTTACGAGTTCTCCGACCTTGCCCCCGGCACCTATCTGCTGGCCGTCAAAGCTACGCCGTGGTATGCAACACCCCACACCTCCAATCCCTCCCGGAGCGGCTCCAATGAAAGACCGCCGTCGGCTGTTCTCGACGTCGCCTACCCCATTACCTTCTTCGAGTCCACGACGGACGAAGCCGCTTCCACCCCGATCGTTTTAGCCGCCGGCTCCCGCGAAGAAGCCGATCTGAACCTCCACGCTGTTCCGGCCCTCCACTTGAACGTGCCCCTGAAGTCCGAGCCGGCAACCGCCCGCAATTCCGCTCAGCCGCCCTCGGTTCCCCAGATCCCCCCCACTGCTCTCCACCAATTGGTCTTCGGAACAGAGATATCGAGGGAGGAGGCGAGCTTTATCAATTTCCCCGAGCGATCCAGCACCCGGGAGGGTTCCGCAGAGTTCAGCGGCGTTGCCCCTGGACATTACGAACTGGAGGTGGGTTATCCTCCGCGCACCATGGATTTGGAGGCCAATGCGAACCAGCAGATCGATCCATCCCAGGCAACTCCGTCCGTTCAAGTCGCGGTTTGGGTCCGTTCCAGCGCGGGAGCAGCAATCGAGGAGATTCAGGCGCTGACCCTCGAATCCCTCGATGCCGCCAACAGGTTTGTCCCCATGACGGCCCCTTCGCGCCCCGGTGCGGCCTTCACCGCGGCCGTTCCACCCGGCGACTGGAAGATCTGGGTGGTGAGCAGCGGCAATTCCTGGTTGATCCTTTCCGTCGCAGGCGAAGGAAAATCCCAGCCCGGCAACCGCCTCAAAGTGCGCGACCACGCCCTTTCTCTGCTGGTTACCGTCACCCAATCCGCCACCCGCATCGAGGGTTTTGCCCGCAAAAACGACAAAGGAGCGCCCGGAGCCATGATCGTGCTGTTGCCAACCAACCCGGGGGCCGACCCAGGCCTCATTCGCCGCGACCAGTCGGACTCGGACGGCAGCTTTGCCCTGGTCGATGTGGCCCCCGGCGATTACATCCTAGCGGCCATCGAAAACGGCTGGGACCTGGATTGGCAACAGCCGCAGAGGATGTCGCGCTATCTTTCCCTCGGCATTCCCGTCACAATCAAGGGCGACTCGGCAAAATTGATCCGCCTGTCTCAGCCCGTTCCCGTGCAACCCGCCGCAGCCACTCCGTGACCCGCAGCATCGGGATCCCGGAAACAGGACCGGGACTTCATCGAAACCGGGTCGAGGGGATAGTCTATGAAGGTACCGATGGATCGAAACGGCCGGCGCCTCCAGCCAAACTCTGGATCGGTCCAGAGATTTCCAGCATTGTACTGAGGAGAGTCTCCAGTTGAAGAGGAAGTTATTGCTTTCGATTTTGGCCATGGTTCCGGCCGCGCTCCTGCCCTTGGCCCTCGCCGGTCAAGCTGCCCCGGCCGCTGATACGAACGCCGCTGACCGGCCAGAGGCCACCTACAAGTACGCCGTCTATGCCGGATACGCCTACACCAGCCTCAACCAGGTGAACCAGTCGCGCTATGGATTGCAGGGCTTCACCCTCTCAGCGACCCGCGATTGGGCCAAGTACTTCGGCACCACGGCGGAAGGCTCTTACTACAAATACGCCACCAACACCGGCAACCCCGGTACGCCCTCGGTCGACACCGTCCTGTTTGGCCCCGTTGTACACGCCGACCTTTTCGGCAAATACAGCCTCTTCGTCGATCTCTTGGCGGGCGGCGAACACACCGGCGGAGAAGGCATGACGCCGAAGGTCTCCTTTGCCGCGGGATTCGGTGGCGGCTTGGAATACAAACTCCGGCCTCGCTTCTCCCTGCGCGCGGGCGGCGAGAGAATCGCCTCGTCCTTCTCTCTCAGCAACAACACCTCTGGCCTGGCCTACTCCCCGCACATGATGTGGAACGCCCGCGCCACCGTTGGACTCGTTTACCGCTTCTGATCGAACCCAAGCTTTGCCACAATTCATGAAACAGAAAAACGAGGCGGGAAATATCTCCCCGCCTCGTTTTTTCTGTTCGTTCCGAGCTTGGTTCTCCGATGCTCATCCCAGCCGTTTGCGCCAAGCCCGTATCTCTCGCATGAGACCAGAACCCGTAGCGCTGGCCACCCGGCCGGCTGTCTTGGGGCTTCCAAGCCCCCAAGGACTTCCCCAGTAAATATCCTCTGGCAAAGCCGGAGGATTTACGAAGGTTGGCCCCTCAAAGGGGCCTGGTCAACCTTCTTGTCAAGAGAAGCGCATTGCCAGCGCCACCTTTGGCACCCGCGCCATATGCGCAGTGTTTGCTAGCCCCGCGTTTCAACGCGGGGTGAGCGAAACCACCGATTTGTCCGGAGTCCCATAGGGACGGCGCCCATGCTCCGCGTCTCTCGAAGAATTCCGCGAGAAGAAGGTAAAAACTCAAACCGGGAACGACTTCGTAAACGTCAAACCGCTACTGCCACCCCGACAAAGCCAGGGTTCTCCCTCTGGTAATAGACGAATGCAAGCGCACCGTGTCATCGGCCAGAAAAGCGCGCCTGGCCCGGCAGTTGTATTTAGCCGCGGCGGAGGGAACAGGGGGTTTAACCCCCTGAAAACAGGCCCAAACATCAAGACCTTTACAGGCTGCGGAAGACTCTATTTTGCCAATAGTTTTGAAGGGGCCTTTACAGGCTGCAGAGAAACTCGATTTTGCTCTCAGTTTGAAGGCATGGCTTTAGCCATGCCGATAAGGTCAATCAACCTAAAAACAGCGGTTGCATGTGGGTTAAGGAGTTCACCCACCCCAAAACGTTGTCATCCTGAGCGAGCGAAGCGAGTCGAAGGACCTGCATTTTCGTGGTTTTAAGGCTCACCTTTTCGGTGATTTCCCAAGTGCGATAAAACGCGCGTCCAACTTGGAGCTTTCAACCATCTCATTAATGTTACTGCCGGATCAAGGATCAAATCAGCAATGGCTTTACAGGCTGCGGAAGAACTCAATTTCGCCATTCGTCTTGAAGGGGCACGGCTTTAGCCGTGCCGATAAGGTCAATCAAAACAGCGCTGGCTTTAGCCACCGAGGGACGTATTTCAGGATTTTTTGGCGAAATACATCCTTTTTCCGCAGCCTGTTTAGGCCCAGTTTCAACCAATTCGAAGCAAGTACAGTTGTAGTACTAGCCTTCCTCCGCCTCGCGCAGCTTGGCAATGACCGTGAAGTCCTCGAGCGTCGTGGTGTCGCCCTTGATTTCGCCATGCGTCGCAAGCTCGCGCAACAGTCGGCGCATGATCTTCCCGCTCCGTGTCTTGGGAAGCATCTCCGTAAAGCGAATATCGTCAGGACGGGCCAGCGAGCCGATCTCCTTCGAGACCCACTTTCTCAACTCGTCCTTCAGCGCCTCGCTCGGCTCGTTCCCGCTCTCCAGTGTCACAAAGGCTGAGATTGCCTGCCCCTTCAGTTCATCGGGACGGCCTACCACTGCGGCCTCCGCGACCTTGGGATGCGCCACCAGGGCGGACTCCACCTCCATGGTTCCCAGTCGATGCCCGCTCACGTTGATGACGTCATCGACGCGTCCCATTAGCCAGAAATAGCCGTCCGCATCCTGCCGCGCTCCATCGCCGGTAAAATAACTGCCGGGAACATCCGACCAATAGGTCTTCTGGTAGCGCTCCGGGTCGCCATACACGGTACGCGCCATCGACGGCCATGGCTTGCGAACCACCAGCAATCCGCCGCTCCCTGCGGGAACCGGCAACCCCTCCTTGTTCACCACCTCCGGCTGAATGCCGAAGAAGGGTCGCGTCGCCGAACCCGGCTTGGCCGCCACCGCGCCGGGGATCGGCGCAATCAGAATCGCTCCCGTTTCGGTCTGCCACCACGTATCGACGATCGGGCACCGGTTTCCCCCGATCTTCTCCCGATACCACATCCACGCCTCCGGGTTGATCGGCTCGCCTACCGTTCCCAGCAAGCGCAGGGAACTCAGATCGTGTTTCTCCACATGCTGATCTCCCCATTTCATGAACGCCCGGATCGCCGTCGGCGCGGTGTAAAAGATGTTCACCTTGTGATCTTCCACAATCTTCCAGAAACGCGAAAAATCAGGAAAATTGGGAGCGCCTTCATACATCAGCACGGTTGCGCCATTTTGCAGCGGTCCATAGACCACGTACGAATGCCCCGTCACCCAGCCGATGTCGGCCGTGCACCAGTACACATCTTCCTCGCGCAGATCGAAAACATACTTCGTGGTTAGGTAGGTCTGCACGGCATACCCGCCCGTGGTATGCACCAGCCCCTTGGGTTTTCCCGTCGTGCCCGACGTGTAAAGAATATAGAGCGGGTCCTCCGAATCCAGGTGTTCCGCAGGGCAATCCGCCGAGGCGCCAGCCATCAGATCCTGCCACCAGTGGTCCCGCCCCTCCACCATCGTCACCGGCGTACCGCTGCGGCGGTAGACAACCACATGCTTCACCGTGGGGCACCCGTTCATGGCCTCGTCCACGGTGCGCTTCAAGGGAATCTCATTGCCGCGCCGATAGCTGCTGTCCTGGGTCAAAATCGCGACGCACTCCGAATCGTTGACGCGGTCGGCGATGGCATTGGCGGCAAAGCCACCGAAGATCACCGAATGCACCGCACCGATGCGCGCGCAGGCCAGCAAGGCTATGGCCAGTTCCGGCGTCATTCCCATGTAAACCGCGATGCGGTCGCCCTTCTTGATGCCAAGCCCTTTCAGCACGTTGGCAAACTTCTGCACCTCCACGTGAAGTTCCGCATAGCTCAGCCGACGAATCTCGCCCGGCTCGCCTTCCCAGATCAGCGCCGTCTTGTCGCGCCGCCCGCCCAACGCATGGCGGTCTACACAGTTGTAGCTGAGGTTGATCTTCCCCCCCACAAACCACTTGGCCCAAGGCAGATTCCAGTCGAGTACCTTGTCCCAGGTCTTGAACCAGTGCAGATTCTTCGCCGCTTCGGCCCAGAAACTCTCCGGATCGTCGATGGATTTCTTATAGAGCCTCTCGTACTCTTCCAGGCTCTTGATATGTGCCTTGCTGGCAAACTCCGCGGGCGGAGGAAAGACACGGTCTTCGCGCAACGTCGAATCGATATCGCGTTGCGCACCGGCCGCGACCGGCATCATAGGCTTTGCTGGGGGTTGACCTTCCGGTTGAGCTATCGCCTGAGTTCCTTGAGCTTTCGATGAATCGGGGAAAGATGACATAACTTGCCTCACTGGGGGAAGAAACTCCACGCAGAGGGCGGCCGGAATAGGACGCTCCCCCGCATAGACTTCGGGTGCGACAAACTTTACCGTCACAGGCCCATACTCGGCAAGTCACACGGAGATCAATGTTGCATTGGGTTATTCCTGGGCCTGGATGGGCTGCCCAAAAGCCAGAAGGTTCCCATCCGGAGCCAGCACCAGCAACTCCCGTTGCCCATAGTGCTGATCGACGGGACCATAGACATCGCCCTTCGGAAGCGTATCGAGCTTGGGCTTCAACTCCAGATAAAGCGCGTCCACGTCGCGCACGTCAATGTAATAGGCAACGCGCCGATTGCCCGGAGGAGCGCCATCTGGCCCATGCTGCTCCCAAATGCGAAAACCGACCGTCTCGCGGTGCACATACGCGTAGTCACTGTGACGAAGCAGAACGGCAAAGCTCAGAATATCGACAAAGAACTTCAGCGCCCGTTCCAGATCCTCGACGATCAGGAACGGCGTCACCTGCACAAAGTTCCCCACGCAACACCCCCTCGCCGCACCGGTGTCGTGACCATCTGTCTTCGTAGTTCCGCCTAAGAGTTTGGGTGCCCCAGGTCCCCGGTTTTGGGACCTGGAAAAGCATAAATCTACCCGGTCGAGCTACTGGGACGGCTCGGTGCTCATCGCAGCAAACACCGAGCCCCGGTGTCGGACTTCAGCGAAGTTCCGGTTCTTCAGCCAGCGCCCTGATCTCCGCCGGATTATCCACCTCGTTCCAGATCAGCGTGCCGTGCGTCTCCTTCATAAGGAAGATGCCGCAGACAAAGCAAACCGCGGCCACGCCCATCGGATAATAAAGCCCCGCATAGATATTCCCCGTCGAGGCGCACAAACCCAGCCCGATCAGCGGCAGCAGACCTCCAAACACCCCGTTGCCAATGTGATAGGGCAGCGACAGCGACGTGTACCGTACCTTGGCCGGGAAAGCCTCCACCAGGTAAGCCGCAATCGGGCCGTAGATCATGCAGACGAAGATGACCTGCAGCCACACCAGAAAAATCAGCATCGGCTCATTGGGATTCGCCGCCTCTTTGGCAGCGACCAACTTCCCGGTCACCGCATCCGGCGTCTGCGGCGTCAGCTTGATTGCCCCTGTCACCTTGTCCTTGACCGAGCTGACGCTGACCACGTTATTCCCCGCCGCCTGTTGCATCGCCTGATAAATCGGGATGTACGAGACCACCGCCAGCAGCAGCGAAGCCATCATCAGCTTCTTGCGCCCGATGCGGTCACTCAGCGCACCAAAGACCGTGAAGAACGGCATGGAGAGCAACAGGGCAATGGCCACAATGATGGCCGCCGTTTTGGTGTTCACCTTCAACACCGTCTGCAGATAAAACAGCGCGTAGAACTGCCCCGTATACCAGACCACGCCCTGCCCCATCGTCGCGCCCACCAGCGAGATCAATACCCTCTTCAGGTTCGGCCATTGCGTGAAGGCCTCGGTCAGCGGCTTGGTCGAGTGCATCCCCGCGGCCTTGATGTGCGCATAGATTGGCGACTCCTTCATCTTCACCCGGATGTACAGCGAAATGCTCACCAGCACGATGGAGATCAGGAACGGGATGCGCCAGCCCCAATCCTGGAACTCAGCCACGCTCATGCTCTGCTGCGTGCCCAGAATCACCAGCAACGAGAGAAACAGACCCAAGGTTGCGGTAATTTGAATAAAACTGGTGTAGTAGCCGCGCTTGTTGTCGGGCACGTGTTCCGCCACATAAACTGCTGCGCCGCCATATTCCCCTCCCAGTGCCAATCCCTGCAGCACGCGAATCACAATGAGCAGGATCGGAGAAAACCAACCCGCCGTGTTGTACGTAGGCAACAGGCCAATCAACGCCGTTGAGCCGCCCATAATCGTCAGGGTGATGATAAAGGCCACCTTGCGGCCCACCATATCCCCGATGCGCCCAAAAAACAGCGCACCAAACGGCCTCACCAGAAATCCCACCGCAAAGGTTGCCAGATACGCAATCAATGCGAAAGTGTCGTTCCCTTTGGGATAGAACTTGAGCGACAGCACCGCCGTCAGGCTGCCGAAGATGTAAAAGTCATACCACTCGATCATGGTTCCGGCCGCGGAAGCCGCAATCACACGGGGAATGCTGGTAGGAGCCTCTACGCCGGAGCGAGAGATTGCACTGGTTGCCATAAGGTATTCGACCTCGTTCAGGGTCCGCTCGGCGCAATCCAGGGGAAGACTGTACGCCGCTCGCGGGGATTCTAAAACCTGCAACAAACCTGCTTCCACCAGGGTACGAATGTCAAGTGAATTTCTCTTCTTGATCTCACTTTGGATTTGCCGCTCGATTGGTCACCCGGTGAAACCGAGATTCATGCGCGTCATCGCCTCCGAGGCATCCACCCGCATCGCTCCGCAACCCGTCGCTTCAGTGCCGCTGAACGATTCCAAGAATGATCCCGCGCAAAACAACGATTCCGGCATCGAAGCAACACTCACGCGATCGCTAGCCCCTCGCCAACTCGCGAACTCGCCAAAACGCGAAGCGTGCGAACCCGCCAAGTCTCTGACCGATTGAATCCCCTTCCAGTCTGGTCGGGCCGAAACCATCCCACGGGTCTCCCATGCGTCGGGGATGCAGCACGCACGCCGCGAATCGCGTACCCGGCGCCCCCGGCGCGCCGACTCAATTCCCTCACGCACGCTAAAGCCAACCCAATCGATCACTCCGCCGGATTATCCTTCGGCGCTCCGACGCTCGACCTTTTCGCCGAGCGCATCCCGCACTTCGCCGACCACGGATTCCCAGTCTCCTGGCTCGGGCTGCCGAAAGAGCCGCATCGAGGGATACCACGGACTATCTGCGCGCGCTTGCAGCCATCGCCAATCGGCCGAGAAAGGTAACATCACCCACGTCGAAATCCCCAATGCGCCGGCCAGATGCGCGACCGAAGTATCCACCGTGAGGACCAAGTCAAGATGAGCAATCTGCGCCGCAGTGTCAGACATATCGCTGACATGCGGGGAAAGATCCGTAATCGCTCCACCCGACACGCCTAACTCGGCAACCGCCTCGCCAATCTGCAGCGAGAACAGGTGCAGCCCCTCCATCTCAGCCAATGGTTGCAACAGCGAAAAAGGGATGGACCGCCACCGCGCTTGATCATTGAGAAAACCCAGGTTCCCTTTCCATGCCAACCCCACCCGCAAACCTGCGGTCGGCCAAACAAGCGGATCCATCTTCGCGCGGGCCTGCTCGGGAATCAAAAGATACGGCGTCTTCGCCGGAATCGAATCCAGCCTTGTGTTGAAGGCCAGCGGAAGACTGAGAAGCGGGCAATGCCAGTCAAAAGCTGGCAACGGATCCCCACTCGATACCACTTCCAACCTGCCCGGAAGCTCCGCAGCGAGGCTGCGCAATCGATTCTGGACGACCAGCACCACATCTCCACCCGCTGCTTGCACCAGAGGAAGATAGCGCAGGAATTGCAGTGTATCTCCTAGTCCTTGCTCCGCGTATAGCAGTATCCGCGCGCCGTCGAGAGGTTCGCCCTGCCATCGCGGTTGAGAAAAGTTTTGCCTTTTCAAGGGTGTCTTCTTGGCTAGCCAGCGCCACTCATAGTTACCCCACCCAGCCGCGTAATCTCCTGCGGATAACTGCGCCATGCCCAGGTTATAGCGTGTATCTGTCAGATCCGGCTTCAGCGCCAGAGCGCGTTCATAGTGCGCAATCGCCTCATCCAGGCACCCTAGCGAGCCGAGAACGTTGCCCAGGTTGTTATGCCCCTCGGGATAATCCGGTGTCACCGCGAGCGCCTGCAGATGCTTTCCCGCTGCGTCTTTCAGATTTCCCCGCGCTTCGAGCAGCGTTCCGTAATTGCTATGCGCTTCCGCGTAGTCGGGTTTTAACTCTAACGCTCGTTCGTAGTGTGCCTTTGCTTGTTCGGGATGATTCTGTGCTTGCAGAGCCACCCCGAAAGCGTTGTGAGCCTCGGCCAGATTTGGATTGATCGTGAGGGCGTGCTCGATCTGTGCAATCGCCGGCTCCAGTTGCTTCAGGTCCGTGAGTGTACTGCCCAGATTGCAATAGGCTTCGGCATAGTCAGGCCGCAATGCCAAAGCCTTCTGATAGCTCTTGACTGCGTCTTTCAACGCATCCTGCGCGTGCAGCACATTCCCCAGATGAAAGTGCAGCTCCGCGATGCTGGGATTGATCCCGATCGCACGCTGATAGCAAGAAACTGCCTGCTCCAGCTTCCCTTTAGCCAACAGCACGGAGCCAAGGTTGCCCAGAGTCTCGGGCATATCCGGAGCGATACTCAAGGCGGCCGTGTATTCCGCCTCGGCCTCATCGAGTTTCCCTTGGGACTGGAAGATGGTTCCAAGATTGGAGTGATAGGGAGCGAACCCTGAGTTGATCGCAATCGCCCTTTGAATCAGATCGACGGCAATATCCGGACGTTGAGCCTGCACAGAGATCATGCCCAGCAAGTGCAGACTATCGGCATGACGGGCATCCATCTGGAGTATCTTCTCGTACCCCTGCGCAGCTTCCCTAAAGTTCCCGGCCCGATGTTGCAGCAGCGCCTCCTGCATCAGGCGCTCAGTAATCTGATTGTTCCTCATCAAAGCAGTACCGTCTCTCCTGTCCGTTGGGATCTGCGCAGAAAGCCCTAACACCGTGACCGCATGATTCAGTAATCAAGGCCGCGAACTTTGGGTTCCCCAGGTCTAGATTTTGAGACCTGGGAAGGTACAAACCCATGCGGTCGCGGTGCTTGCAGCGCGTTCCATCCTTCTCGCTGCCGGATAAATGCGGCATTCATCTGCCCGAGCGCATATTCCCGTGAGCGGCTACTGAGAATCTTACGTCTTCCAAGGCAAGGGATGTTTTTCGGAGGAAACGATGACGGATGTGGCTCGGTGGTTACGCAACGGATTGGCGGCAGTGGGAGTCCTCACTCTGTTTTACTGCCTCGGAGTTACTCGACCGGCTAGGTCCACCGTCTATGCCGCCAACCAGGTCGACCCTCAGTTTCAATTGGCCACGGTGAGCCAATCCAGTTCCCTGCTTGTCTATCAGCCGGACACCAAAACGATCTATGTCTACCAGGGTGCAACCACAGGAAACTCCGCCGTACAGTGCAGCTTCAAATTCCAACTTGGCAAGCCGGGAGGTGTGATCGAGCGAGTTCCCTGCCCGGTACCCTCACTTATGCCCTAGCACTACAGCTGTAATCAACCTGAAAAAAGCAGTTGCTTGTGGGTTGAGGAGTTCGCCCACCCCAAAACGTTGTCATCCTGAGCGAGCGAAGCGAGTCGAAAGCCTGCCCTGAGCGAAGCCGAAGGGGACCTGCATTTTCGTGGTTTTCAGGCTCACCTTTTCGGTGATTTCCCAAGTGCGATAAAACGCGCGTCCAACTTGGAGTTTTCAACCATCTCATCAATGTTACTGCCGGATCAAGGATCAACCGCGACAGAGGGAACAGGGGGCTTTAACCCCCTGAAACGAGGCCCAAACATCGAGGCCTTTACAGGCTGCGGAAAACTTTATTTTGCCATTACTTTTGAAGGGGCATGGCATTACAGGCTGCGGAAAAACTCGATTCTGCCCTCAGTTTTGAAGGGGCACGGCTTTAGCCGTGCCGATAAGGTCAATAAAATCAACGTTGGCTTTAGCCACCGAGGGGATGCACTTATGGACCTTCCGCGAAATGCAGCCTTTTTCCGCAGCGTCTTCAGGCCCGGATCAATCGGCGAGTTCTGCCCGCCGAGCAGGTCCCGTTACTTCGCGTACCGTCTTTGGTGCCAGCCCCATGCCGTACGAATGATCTCGTCCAGCTCCGTATACTTGGGCTTCCAACCCAGCTCCTCGATAGCCTTTTCGGAACTCGCGACCAGCACCGCCGGATCGCCCGCCCGTCGGGGATGAAGCACGGCAGGGATCGGGTGCCCGGTGACCCGGCGCGCCGATTCGATCACCTCAAGCACGCTGAATCCTGCCCCGTTGCCCAGGTTATAGATCAGCTTGTCCTTCGTCTCCAGGGCCTCGAGCGCCAGCAGATGGGCATCCGCCAGATCGGCAACGTGGACGTAGTCCCGTACACAGGTTCCATCGGCCGTCTCGTAATCGTCGCCAAAGATCTTGATCGAATCGCGACGCCCGAGGGCTACGTCCAGAACCAGCGGGATCAGATGCGATTCCGGTTCGTGGGCCTCACCGCGCGTGATGCCCTCCGGACCTTCCGGCGCACCGGCTACATTGAAATAGCGCAGCGAGGCATAATGCAGCCCGTGAATCTGGTTGAACCAGCGCAGCATGTGCTCGACAAGCAACTTCGACTCGCCATAGGGATTGGTCGGCTGCAGCTTCGCGCTCTCCCGGATGGGAACCACTTCCGGTTCGCCATATACGGCCGCCGTCGAAGAGAAGACCACCCGCTTCGGCCCATGAGCCAGAATCGCCTCCAGCAGTGCCAGCGTAGAGGCGGTGTTGTTGCGGAAAAAGGTCTCCGGCTTCACCATCGACTCGCCGGCCTCGATCAGAGCGGCAAAGTGGAGGACGCCATCGAAGGGTTTGCCTTGTTTTTTGGCCGAAATGAAAAGGTTTTCAATCAGGCCTCGGTCAGACAACGCCCCTTCCACAAATTCTACCCCTGCCGGCAAAAGCTCCCGCTTCCCATGACTCAGATCATCCAGAACCACCGCTTGATGGCCCTTTTGAATCAATAATCCGGCGACTGTCCCGCCTATATATCCCGCCCCGCCCGTAACCAGAATCTTCATCAATTCCACCAGCCTCCTGAGCATTTCTCCATGATCCGAGTCTATTACACTAGACGATTTACCCACCGGCCTGGCAACCCGCCCGTACCGGATTTTCACCATCGCGCTGGAATTGACCCAACCCGTTGTGACATCATGGAGTTGCAGCAATCATCGAGAATTCGCTCCGTCACTCGTAGAAATACGCGTTGATTTGATCAGGATCCACCCCTGTGGTTTGTTTCAATGGAAGTCTTGGCCGCATAGAGATTGAAAGATCTGAGTGATCAAGGTGAATGAAACACGGAATCTCGATAGTGGACGACTGGGTGGTGCAAATCTTCCCCCTTGCGTCGCATCTAATCTGCCAGGCACAGCGATCGAAAAAGAATCGCCAAGATCGCTCGTGCCGCGAAAACCCGGATTTCAGATGAGACTGCAGACTGCGCAAGAACTGGTGCACGGGCGCCTTTACCCCGTTGCGCCCCTCGAAATTTCCCAATTGGGAAATTTCTCCCTGCCCTCAATGCAGGGAAGTTATTCAATCCTTGAGTTCTGCCGATGGAACAATAACAATAAGTTTGCCTTGGATTCGGAGTGCCGCAAAAGTTCGCCGCTTATATCGTCAACTTCCCTTCGTTGCGTCTTTAAGCACTGTCCTAAACCTGCCATCCCTCGCCGACCGGATGGTTGCAAACTAGGAGTAGAACGATGCCGGTGAACTACGAAACACCGAATCTAACCTTTGGCCTGTTACCAGAACCCAGCGGACGGTCTGCGTCTTTCCTCACCAGTGCGATTGTGAACGTCTCCATCCTCTGTGCGCTCATTGCCTTGGGCATGTTGATCAAGCCCAAGCTTGTGGAGCACACCTTCGAACAGACGACGCTGGTATTGCCCAATACCCCCCCGCCGCCACCCAAGATCAAATTAACCCCGCCAAAGCTTCCCCCGCCTCCCAAGATCCGAGAGGTCAAGCTGGACGCGCCCAAGATCCAGTTGCCCAAGCTTGAGCCCAAGCCTGAAAAGCCTATCCAGATGGAGGCAAAGCTCAACACCCCTGTGATCAAGGCCCCGAAATCCGCCGTGGTGCTTGCGCCTCAGCCCAAAGCAGCCCTGGCAGCCGCTGCCCCTGCGCAAGTCCCGCAGGCAAAACCCTCCACCGCGCCGGTTCATGTCGGGCAGTTGTTTGGCGTGACTCCCAACCCCAACGCCACTCGTCCCGCCCAGGTTGCAGCCATCGGAAATCCCTATGGCGGCATGAGCGGCCCCGCCGTCGCCCCGCGCGGGGTTGTCGGTTCCACTGGCTTCGGCAACGGCACCAAATCCGGATCCAGCTCTGGCGTGGTCGGAAAGGTAGCTTCAGCAGGGATTCCGGGAAACAACACCGCTACACCCACACCAAACATGGGGAGGGTGGCGTCTGCGGGAATTCCGGCCATGACAGCCGCAGCTGTTACGCCCACCAAGGTAGTTGCCGGGCCTCCCGACACCGCCGTCGAAGTCCTGTCCAAGCCGCAACCCCAGTACACCAGCGACGCCAAACTGGCGAAGGTGCAGGGAGATGTGGTCCTGCGCGTGACGTTCACTGCAAACGGACAAGTCGTGGTGCAAAGCGTGGTAAAGGGGTTGGGACACGGATTGGACGAAGAAGCACGTCGAGTCACCGAGCGAATCCGCTTCCGCCCGGCAACTCACAATGGAAAACCGGTGGATTCTACGAATAACATTCGCATTTCTTTCCAACTTGCCTGAAAGTAGAGTAACGGGAAACTAACTCCAGCCACGGCTGGTCTCAGCTGCGATCTGCCGAAGCACGGCGGCCAGACTGAGCAAGACAAGACGAGCATATTCCAGGAGCTAACAATGACGTTTCGCAAGATAACCTTTTCCATCCTTATGGTCCTCTTGGGCGTATCGGTCGCCCACGCGAAAAAGCAGCCAAAGTACGAACTCGGACACCAGTTGACCCCGGAGCAGGCTGCCCTGGTGGAAAAGGCGGTTGCCCGCGAGAAAGTGCTGATCAAGGACATCCAGCAGCGCACCCCCCTCGTCGAAACCTACATCCAGAACACCAAACCCGACTTGAAGCTCTATCAGGTTCCCGTCCAGGACGAGTACATGCTTAGCCGCATCGACTTCGGAAAGGGCTTCTTCGACAAGACCTACACACCGCGCGCCGCCCAATCAAAGCACGGCTTCTTCAAAGGCTCCCTCTCTGCCGTCGGCGGATTGTCGAAGGCTCTCGGACTCGACCGCCATGTCACCACCAATCCCCTCGGCTTCACCGAGATGATGTTCCTCGACCCGCGCAGCTTCGATACCCAGCATTATGTCTTCAGCTTCGTGCGCCACGAATTCCTCGGCTCCGTCCGCACCTGGGTCTTTGACGTCCACCCCGCCGACAAGGTCAAGGACTCCGGCCGCTTTCTCGGTCGCGTATGGATCGAAGATCAGGAAGGCAACATTGTTCGCTTCAATGGAACCTTCACCCATCCCAACCAGGAAGACTCCTCCAAGCTCTTCTTCCACTTCGACAGTTGGCGCATGAATGTGCAGCCCGGAATCTGGCTCCCGGTCGCCGTTTACGTGGAAGAGACGGAACGCATCGAAGGCAATAAGTCCGTCGGCCTGAAAGCGCAAACTCACTTCTGGGGCTACTCGCTCAAGCTTCCCACGCGCGAAAGCGAAAACGTCAGCGTCAAGGTCGATGATGCAGTCGACAAGAGCGAGGACTCGCAAGATGTCGCCCCGTTGCAGGCCACCCGCGCCTGGGTCACCCAGGCGGAAAACAACGTCATCGATCGCCTCGTCGAAGCCGGCCTGGTGGCCCCTTTGAATCCCGACGGCTACGAGACCACCGTGCTCGATCAGATCGTGGTCAACCTTGCGGTTCCCAACAATCTGGCGTTCACGGATCCGGTGCATTGCCGCGTCCTGCTCTCCACCACGGTTGAGACCACCACCGTCGGCAACACCATCCTCATCAGCAAGGGCCTCATCGATTCCCTGCCCAACGAAGAAGCCATTGCCTCCGTGGTCGCCATGGAACTGGCGCACATCGTCATGGGCCACCATATCGATACGCGTTACGCCTTCAACGACCGCCTGCTCTTCCCCGATGAGTCGACCTTCCAGCGCATCGACATGTACCACTCGGACCACGACAACACCGAAGCCGTGAAGCAGGCCCAGACCTATCTCCAGGCTTCCATGTACAAGGACCGCCTGCCGACCGCCGCGCTCTACTGGACTCAGTTGGCGGAACGTGGAAAGGTGCTGAAGGCGCTGAATACCCCCAAGCTGGGCGACTCGCTGCTCAAGTCGGACGGCACTCCGTGGATGGCGGAACTGGCCAGAAGCGCTCCCAAGATCAACTGGGACGATCTGGCGCAGACCCCGGCCCTGCCCTTGGGAAGTTGGCTCAAGACCGATCCGTGGGACGACAAGGTTCACATGCTGAACGCCAAGCGCTATGCTCCCATGAACCCACGTGACAAAATGCCGCTTGAGGTCACTCCGATCTACTACAAGCTGCAGCGTTACGAAGCCTCCAAGGCCGCCCAACCTGCCGCTGCGCAACCCGAGGCTACGCCGCCTGCCAATGGCCCTGCGGCTGCGCCTCCGGCCGCGTCGCCTCAGGCTGCTCCTTCTACCCAACAGGCGCCCACAGGAGCGGGAATCCAACAATAGCGCTGCGGCGTGGCCAGCTTTAACTGGCTGCCAGTGAATCTAATCAGTTTCGACAAAAAACCCGGGGCAGCTTTCAAAATCTTTCGCCCCGGATCCTATTGGACGGTGGATCGACCATGCATATGAAATCTACTCTGGGCCCCTTACTCTTTGCCGCCTTTGCTGCCCTTGGCACCCTTGCAGCCCAGGGACAATCCATACCCTCCGCATTCCGTGGACAGTTCTCCCTCTCCGTTGGCGCTCTGGGCGTTGCCGCCCAGCCCGACTTCAATCCCGACACCAGCCTCGTTGAGGCCGGGCCTAAGCGCTTGTATGGCGTTGGCAGCTTCGTCGACATCAGACTCTCCCGCTGGGTTCAGTTTGAAGTGGAAGGAAAATGGTTGCGCTTCAACCAGTACACGGGAGTCTTCCAGCAAGCGCCCGGGCTCTACCAGGACACCTACCTCGCCGGCCCCCGCGTTCCACTCTTCGAGTACCGGCATTTCAATCCATACGCCAAGGTACTGGCAGGCGTCGGAAGTATGCCCAATTACCTGTCGGGTGGCCCCGCGTTCAACCTCGCTTATGGAGGCGGCGTCGATTATTCGCTACGCAAGCGGTTCAAAATCCGTATCGTCGACTTCGAATACCAGCAGTGGAACACAACACCCGCTACCCTTCACCCCTACAGCGCCAGCATCGGCCTCGGCTACAGAATCTTTTAGGCCTTTGACCGCTTGAAGTTGCACCAAGGATGGGTGCCCCAGAGCCTGTCGAAGGGTCCCAGATTTTGGGACCAGGGAGAGTAGGAACCAAAGATACAAAACTGTGCTGTCAGAGACCTAGTCCAACCCATCTCTCTGGATTCAAAAGGACTCCAGCACTTCGTCATCTTTCCCGAAAGATGACGAAGTGCTGGAGTCCTTTTCTTTGAGCACCCTTTGAGGACAAACCAAACCCGATTGGCCAAGGTTCCCGCAAAAGAAAGCAGTCGGGCCAAGAGAAACGGCTGTATCAACCACGGCGGAGTCGTACGGGAGTATTTACAGATGAGCAAATTCAGGTTTGCCGATGATCCAGGCGCGAATCGAAATTTGAAGCAGCACTCAAGGAGTCAAAGCGTGGGAGCACTCGTCTGATCGGATAGAATGATCCCAGGAAAGACGCATGACGGAGCACGACTGTTCCGACTTCTGGAAGACGACAGACTACAGCAGTACCCCGGTCTGGCTGCATTACGCCCTCCGATTTGGAGACTCCGACCTCGCACTGGAGGCAATCCGGGACAATCCAGGACTCCTAGAAGCGCGTTTCAGCGGAAACACGACACCCCTTCAAGATGCTGCGTATGGAGGGCGCAACTCCGTTGCTGACTCCCTCCTCTCCATGGGCGCGAAGCTGGACTTCATTTCGGCCATCGCACTGAAGCGCAAACGGGAAATTGTGGCGATGCTGCTTGCAAATCCCAGCTTGATTCGCAGACGCTCTCCTGATCAATTCCCAGCGATCCACATGGCCGCCCGTTATGGCGATGCGGAGATAGTCGATCTTCTGCTCTCAAAAGGAGCGGATGTCAACGATCAATCAAATCCCAGAAGTCTGACACCTCTTTTCCTCGCTTGGAATGAACCTCGCGAAAATGCTGAATTGCTCTTGGGGCGCGGAGCAAACGTTCATGCGCGCTCAAAGCATGGCTTCACCGTTCTCCATTCCGCCGCAGGGTCGGGCAGGCTGGCCCTTGTCCGGCTTCTTCTGGCGCATGGCGCTTGCTTGACAGCGCAAAGCGATGGCAGGCAGACGCCCTGGGCCTTGGCTGTTCGCAATGGACATCGCGATGTGGCCGCATTGTTGAATGACGGCGCGAGAATCTGAAGTCTGAAACTCATCGCATAATTTGCACGGTAAAGTGTAGACCCCTTCGACTGCGCACAGGGCTGACCTTCGGATCAATGCGTCATTGGATGAAGGCTTCAAGAATTTCGAAGATCTGGCCTTCTTCAATTCTGTTCACAAACTCAAAACGCGGACGGGCGCAAGCGCGCTCCCAGGCAGGCGGCACCCTTTCGGTCATCTTGAGGATGCGTTGAAGGAGCGGTTGGAGCTGCTAAGAAAACTCCCGGGCGCCAATATCTAGCGGCTTCCCTTGCCGTTCTTCAGTTGTTCCTTGCTGCCATATCGGTGTCGTCGCCTATTCGCACCCAAGTACAAAAGCCGGATTGGACCCAATTGATCCGCCTATAGCACTTCGGAGACTTGGCGGGGTAGAGGTTACGACTTGCGCAGGTCTGTGATGTGCCAGAGAACGCCTGTTGGATCACTCAAATAGAGCACCCGTATTCCCCAAGGCTGCATCTGTGGGGGCTTAACATGATCCCCGGGTACTTCTTCATAAAATCAAGCCTTTGAATGTGTTCCCACCATGCGTCGGCGTCTTCGACGCTTAGACTCATCATGAAATTTCCTGCATGCTCGGCAACGTAGAACGTTTGTAATAGGAATCGGAACGAGCCGATTTGAAGCTCGGCAATCTGCTCGTTGCTCCAGTTTATTGTGAAACCGAGATCGACATAGAACCGCTTGGAAAGTTCAGGATCTTTGGCGGGCACAAAAGTCTTGAGATCTGTTACCGGACTAGGCAGCATACACCCTCGCTCTCCAAAAAAGTCGGCTGAATCACCGCCAGAATAGCACTGCATCCCCCTACACACTGCGCCGATCTACGCCATCCCGGTCCAACGTTCGGTTACCCCGCAATACCTCCTCAGCAAACGGAATTGCCGTCGACGGATCCAAACTTAGCGACAGATCGGCGCCTGCTCAAGCGGCCTCAGATGGCAGCATGTCCCTGTACCCGACGCCATTGGCACATCCCGAACGCGTGCAGAGAATTACCCCCATGTCCTGCACAATTGCATAAGGGACTGGACAGACAAAACAGTCCAAAGGGGGCAAAAATCCATACCCCCACCCCCTGGGTCCAAAGAAGTTCATTTTCTGGACCGACGATTCGCACTCAACATATTGATTTTGTTCTACTTGCTCCGCAGTGCCTGGTGACAAAACAGTAAACACATTGAGGCATTTTTGCGGCGAAAACCCTCGAAATCGAGCCGTTTTTCTGCCTTTTCCTGTCTCATTCTTCGCTCAACAAGTCGAATCGATGTGACTACCAGACATTCCTCTCGCCCCCAAAACAAAAAACGACCAAACGATCAAAGGCCGCTCCAGAAGGAGCGGCCTTTTGATCGTTACAGGAGCGAAAATTACGCTTACGCCGGTGAAGGGGAACCTTCCGGATAGCCCGGTCCGCTGAGGCCTTCCGGCTTCAGAACCTGTTGCGGGGTATCGCCGCCCTTGTCCGTCGGCGAAGCCAGTACCGAGCGCATCGGTGGCAAGGCAACACCCTCGATGAGCATCTTCACTTCATCGGCGTCGATCGTCTCGCGCTCCAGCAAGGCAGCAGCAATCCGATGCATCGCGTCCTGATGCGCTTCCAAAATGGAATGCGCGGCCTGATAAGCCTCGTCGATCAACCTGCGCACTTCCAGATCGATCTGGCGCGCCGTCTCTTCCGAGAAATCGCGATGCTGAGCAATCTCGCGACCCAGGAAGATCTGCTCTTCCTTCTTGCCGAAAGTCAGCGGTCCGAGGCGGCTCATGCCGTATTCGCAAACCATGCGGCGAGCGAGATCGGTTGCGGTTTCAATGTCGCTGCCTGCGCCGGTCGACATCTGGTTGAGGAAGATCTCCTCCGCCACGCGTCCACCGTAGGCCGTAGCCAGGCGGGTCTCCAGATACTCGCGGGTGTAGTTGTGGCGGTCTCCCGGCAGGAAGATCGTCACGCCCAAAGCCATGCCGCGCGGAATGATGGTGACCTTGTGGATCGGGTCCGAGTGGATGTGCTTGAACGAAACCAGTGCGTGCCCCGCTTCGTGATAAGCGGTAACCCGCTTCTCCTCGTCGGTCAGCAGCATGGACTTGCGTTCGGCGCCCATCAGCACCTTGTCCTTGGCCACTTCGCAGTCGTACATGGTGACCTGCTTGCGATTCATGCGAGCAGCGCTGAGTGCGGCCTCGTTGACCATGTTGGCCAGATCGGCGCCGCTGAAGCCAGGCGTTCCACGGGCCAGAATATTCAGGTTGACATCGTCGGAGATCGGAACCTTCTTCACGTGTACACGAAGAATCTCTTCGCGGCCGCGGATATCGGGCAGTCCAACCACCACGCGACGGTCGAAGCGACCGGGCCTCAACAGGGCGGGGTCGAGTACGTCCGGACGGTTGGTGGCAGCCACCAGAATGACGCCGTCGTTGGACTCGAATCCATCCATCTCCACCAGCAGCTGATTCAGAGTCTGTTCGCGCTCGTCGTGTCCGCCGCCGAGACCTGCGCCACGGTGGCGACCTACGGCATCGATTTCATCAATAAAGATGATGCAAGGGGCATTCTTCTTGCCCTGCTCAAACAGGTCACGCACGCGGCTTGCGCCAACGCCCACGAACATCTCCACAAAGTCCGAACCTGAGATAGAGAAGAAAGGAACGTTCGCCTCACCGGCCACAGCACGGGCCAGCAGCGTCTTGCCGGTTCCTGGAGGCCCGACCAGCAACACGCCCTTGGGAATACGTCCGCCGAGCTTCTGGAACTTCTGCGGCTCGCGCAGATATTCGATGATCTCCTTCAGCTCTTCCTTAGCCTCGTCGACGCCAGCCACGTCCTTGAAGGTGACCTTCTTTTGCTGCATCGAGAGCAGTCGCGCCCGGCTCTTGCCGAACGAAAGGGCTTTGTTGCCGCCCGACTGCATCTGCCGCAGCATGAAGAACCAGATCGCGCCCAACAGGATGAACGGTCCCACATTGAAGAGGATCTGCAGGAGCATACCGTTGTTCTGCGGCTCCTTTTTGCCGAACTGGGCATCGGAATTCAACAATGCCGCTTCGAGACTCTCATAGTGATCGCCCACATGGGTGTGGAACTGAACTGCAGGATTGGCCTTCATATGCCCATGCAAGTCAGCGCCCTGAATCTCCGCATCCAGCACATGTCCCTGTTTAACCTCATTGAACAGGGCGGAGTAAGGGATTTCCTTATCCTTGCTCATGCCTGAGCTCCGCTGCACCACACTCCACAAGAGCATGAGGCAAACCAATATGAACACCCAGAACATGACGGTCTTTACGGTCGAATTCACCAGAGTCCCTCTTTTCCTTCGCGGCAAAAGGCGCACCCTGCGCCTGTAAACCGCCCGCTTGATCCTTAGACGTCCGTGCTACGGAGGAGTTTCAGAAAGTACACAAACCCTCGGCGGCAGAAGTACCCCCTCTGCCGTCGCTTTGAGCGGTAGACCCTATTGTACTCTCCCCCGGCTTCGGCGCCATACCACCCGGTTCAAGCTCTCCGAGTTGGGGAAGGAACAAGGGATTCAACTGAACTGGGACGCCGATCTCGGCATGGAAAGAGAGCACATTTCAATCCATTTTGCAGGGAAATACTCGCCAGGCAGCGGTTCAAAGCTCCGTCGCCACGAACTTGAGGCCAGGCTCAGGTTCCAGTTCCGCCCCCTGCATCCAGACGATCCGCCCCTCAACCTCCAGCACAGGCCACAGGCTCCGCCTCGTGCCAGTCACGCGAAGCCGTTCCAATACTTCTTTCACCTTGCGCGGTCCGCTGGAGTAGCGCAAGGTCACCCGGTCGCCCGCCTTCCAATTGCGCAATGTCCCGGATTTCTCTCTCTTATCGTCCGCAGATTCGCCGGTCGCCGGCCGATCCAATTCCACTCGCAACCGCACTCCGAACAACGGAGCCTCGACTTCCCCGGGAATTGCAAAACCGTATTCGGAGACGGATTCGACCTTGTCCTCGGCCCCTGCACCGGCCGGTCCCACCGTCAACCGCAGTTCCCGGTGGGTTCGTTCCGCGCGCAGCCCTTGAGAAAGCTCTCGTTTCTGCCCCGCATTCCCGTTCAAAGCCAAGTCGCGAAGGTTTTCAGTCGCGGTGAAACCGATTGCTCCGCCCAGTTGCTCCGTCGCATGGCGCAAAAGCCGCCGTTGCATTGCGGTGGGATGGGCAGCAAGCCGGGTCACATCGATAGCGAATCCAGCATCGCCCGACCGGCCGCCATCTCTCACCGGAGTACCCCGCAAAATGAGCTGCGGCCCCAGCCTTTCCATTTGAGAATGCCAATAGGCCTCTTCCTCCCGCGCCAACTCGGCCATCTGGGTCAGATGTTCGCGGAGCTGAGGGTTCCACTCTTCCAGAAGCGGCAAAAGTTCGTGCCGCACCCGATTGCGGGTATAGACCAGGTCGGAGTTCGACGAATCCTGACGCCAGGGTTGTTTCAGGGCCTCCAGATACGCTTCCACTTCCGCGCGTGATGCCTGCAGAAGGGGCCTCAGAATTCGCCCTTCCGGGAACAAAACAACCGGATGGATCCCGCTCAGCCCTTCCGTCCAGGCGCCGCGCAAGAACTTCGCCAGCACCGTCTCAGCCTGGTCGTCGCGGGTATGGGCCGTAGCGACCGCATCCAAATCGCCCATGGACAGCAGTTGCCGAAACCATTCATAGCGGAGCCTGCGGGCCGCTTCTTCGATTGTTTCTCTGGCCTTGCCGGAGTCGCCAACCGCCTTCGCAGACCCAGCCACGTCGACGCGGGTGGTATGAAAGGGCAGGCCGAGCTCTTCCGCCAGTTCTCGGACAAACGCCTGGTCAGCATCCGCCTCAGCGCCCCGCAGTCCGTGATGCAGGTGGGCAACATGAAGGACGAGTCCCAGATCCTTACTGCGGCTTTCCAGGGCGCGTAGCAGCGCTACAGAATCCGCACCGCCGGAAACTCCAACTGCAAGCCTCAAGCCGGGTATCAGAAGCCCCGTGTCGAGATTCAGAGAGAGTTGATTGGGAGAAAGGTCCCGTTGCATCCCATCATCATACTTGGGGCATCCCGTTCGGGCAGGGTCAATCAGTGGGATTTCGGACTCCTGGTTTGCGCGATCTCAGTCCGAATCCGTTCCTGGCGCGGCCCGCGCGACCAGTGAAAAATACGACGAGGGATCGAAATCCACAATGGATGCCCAACCGTTGTATACTCCACGAATCATGCAGGTATTCGCAATACTTCCCGCAGCAGGACTTGGAACTCGGATGGCTGGACCACAGCCCAAACAGTTCATTGCCTTGGATGGCTTGCCCATTCTGATTCACTCTCTCCGCGCCTTTGCCTCGGTAGCGCGGATTACAGCCATTTATGTCGCTGTGCGCAAGACAGAGATCGAGCGCGTTGAAGCCCAGGTAGCCGAGTATGGCTTCGCCGGCCGGGTTCGGGTCGTGGAAGGCGGCGACAGCCGGCAGGAATCCGTCGCGCATGCCTTGGCCAACTTGCCCGCCGAACCGGACGACATCGTGTTGGTGCACGACGCGGTGCGCCCGCTGATCGATGCGGCCACCATCGACCGCACCATCGACGCGGTGGCCGAGTACGGCGCCGCGATAGTGGGCATGCCCGCAATCGACACCATCAAGCAAGTGGAACGCACCGCGCATGGCGCTCTCATCACCAGCACCATTCCTAGGGAATTCGTGGTTCTGGCGCAAACTCCGCAAGGTTTCCGCTTTGGTTTGCTTCAAAACGCCTTCGCCGAGGCCACCGCAGATGGCTTCATCGGCACTGACGAAGCTTCGGTTGTGGAACGCGCCGGCCATCCGGTCGCCGTGGTACCCGGATCTCAGGTTAATCTGAAGATTACGCAACCGGGCGACCTGGCATTGGCCGAGTTCTACCTCCGCCAGCGCGCCCACTAATTTCAGATCATTCCAAACGCCTCCCGGCAAACGAACCGGAGCAGGCGAATTCGAAAGAGCAGGCACGGGAATCATGGATACACGCATCGGATTTGGATATGACTCGCACGTCTTCAAGGCAGGCGTGCCTCTGCGCATCGGCGGACTCGCCTTCGACCATCCGGAAGGCCTGGCCGGCCACTCCGATGGCGATGTGCTCCTGCACGCGATTACCGACGCTCTACTGGGATCGATCGCAGCAGGCGACATCGGAACCTTCTTCCCGCCGGGCGACCCGCGCTGGAAAGATGCCGACTCGGCGATCTTCCTCAACTTGGCCCTTGAAGAGCTGCAGCACGCCGGCTATCGGATCATCAATGTCGACACTTCGCTGATCCTGGCCGCGCCGAAGATCTCGCCTGTCACCCCCGATATGCGCGCTCGCGTAGCCGACCTGCTCAACGTGGATATCGATCAGGTCAGCATCAAGGCCAAGACTCCCGAAGGCCTTAACCTGGATCATGTCGCGCAATGTCAGGCGGTTGTGCTGGTGGAGCGCGTGAAGGAGCCGGAAGAGTTGAAGAGCATGACGGCGGTCATCGAAAGCCAGCGCCAGTTGGAAGACGTGGTCGAAGACTTGCTCGCCAGTGTCCATGGAGTGCCGAAGAAGCGCGGTGTGGTGCCCCTCTACGACACGGAAGACATCACTTAAAGAAACCCAGGCCGAACTCCAAGGACCAGCCTCTCTCTACTACAGGCTGGTCCTATCGCATCCCTATATTCTTTGCCGTTTATTTCGTCGCTTGGAATATGATCCTTTGCTATGGCTACTGTCTTCGAAAAACTCAACCTCAAAGACCAGCAGGAGATCGTCGTCCTCAATGCTCCGCAGAGCTTTGAACCGGAGCTTGCCGGTCTGCCCGTGCTCACCATCCACCAGCATCTTGAATCGGTCGCACAGGTCGGTTTCTTTGTCGGCTTCGTCACCCATCAAAACGAAGTGGACGCGCTCTCGGCGCAGGTATCGCAGCGAGCCAAGGGCGATGCCGTCGTCTGGTTTGCCTATCCCAAAGGAACTTCGAAGAAGTTCAAATGTGACTTCAATCGAGATACCGGATGGGCCGTGCTCAAAGATGCGGGATTCGACACGGTGAGGGCCATTGCCATTGATGAAGACTGGACGGCGCTACGGTTCCGGCGAGCGGAGTTTATCAAGGCGCGGACAAAGGCCTAACTGCGTTCAACGTAGGATCTATCCGTGAATCGCGCCCCAATGAGCCCCGTGCGGGTCAGGACGCCCGCCCGACAGCCAGCCGGCTAGCGCTACCCGCTTACGGACAGGTTCTCGATCCTGCTTAACTTCCCTCTACTTCGAAGAGTTCCGGCAGTACTTCCCCAGCTTTGCCTTCTACAACATGTGTGAAGGCAACGGCGTTCAATGGAGCTTCCGGTCCCACATAAACTGTGCGCGCGCCCGCCAGTTTAGCCCAGTAGACAAAATTGGCCGCCGGATACACCGACCCGGAAGTGCCCACCACCAGCATCACGCTTGAATCTTCGAGTACTTCTTCAATACGGTCCATCTCCATCGGGATTTCGCCGAAGAAGGTGATGTGCGGCCGCAACCTTCCACCGCAGGCGCAGAGTCCGACGTCGTCCATGCTGCGATAGATGTTGTGGTCTTCCACCGGAGGAGCGCCGCAATCCAGTTCGCAATGCGCTTTGGAAAGCTCTCCGTGCATGTGCACAACCCGCGTTGAACCGGCCCGTTCGTGCAAATCGTCCACATTCTGGGTACAGAGGAAGAAACGATCTCCAAGTTTTCGCTCCAGCTCCGCCAAGGCGTAGTGCGCTGGATTTGGTTCGGCCTTGGCCCCCGCTTCCCGGCGTCCGCTGTAGAACTGCCAAACCAACGCGGGATTCTTCAACCAGGCCCCGGGAGTGCATACGTCCTCAACACGATGCCCGGCCCAGAGCCCATCTTCGGCGCGAAAAGTAGGCAAGCCACTCTCTGCGCTGATTCCTGCCCCTGTCAGAACAAACACACGGTCTGTAGCGCTAATCGAAATCTTGTTCATTCCTGTCCCGTCTTCCGGTTCCGATTCTCTGGTTTCCACTCCCTTTAGCCTAAGGCTCCAGCAGGACCTTACCGGTGGTTAGACGGCCCTCCAGGTCAATCTGCGCTTTAGCGGCATCATCGAGGGCATACACGTGCTCGGTGCGTAGCTTGAGTTCCCCGGCCGCCGCCCATCGCAGCACATCCCCGGCGCGCCAGTCCAACTCAGCTCGCGTGGCTACGTAATGCCACAAAGTCGGCCGGGTGACGAAAAGCGATCCCTTGCCGCTCAACTGAATCAGATCGAAGGGCGGCACCGGCCCGCTGGAGGCGCCAAACAAGGCCAGCAACCCACGCGGACGCAGGCAGTTGAGGCTCCGCTCGAAAGTGGTCTTGCCCACCGAATCATAGACAACATCGACTCCCTTACCCTCGGTCAGACGTTTTACTTCCTCTTCAAAGTCCTGCTCGACATAAAGAATCACCTCGTCGGCGCCAGCCTCCCGCGAGAGCTCCGCCTTAGCCTGGGTGGATACCGTCGTGATCACTCGTGCACCCAACCGTTTAGCCATCTGGGTCAACAGGAGGCCTACTCCGCCCGCTCCGGCATGGACCAACGCAGTGTTCCCCTCCTTGAGCGGAAAGGTCGAATGGGACAAGTAGTGGGCAGTCATTCCTTGCAACAGGGCCGCTGCGGACTGCTCCGGACATAACCCGGCAGGGGTTTTGACCAGTTGCGAGGCCGGAACCAGCGCATACTCGGCATAGCTTCCCAATACGCTTACCGAGGCGACCGCATCGCCCGGAGCAAAGCCCGTGACTCCGGGACCGAGTTCCTCCACCGTGCCGGAAGCCTCACTTCCGGGAATCAAAGGCAACGACGCCTTGTAAACTCCTTTGCGGAAGTAAACCTCGATGAAATTCACACCGACCGCTTCCACACGGATCAAGACCTGCCCTGGCCCAGGCTCGGGAATGGGCAACTCGGCCAGCTTCAGGACTTCTGGCCCACCTGTTTCTGAGATTTGGATGGCTTTCATGTCAGGGCAAGAATGCACTAGCAGGCCCGATTCCTGCAAGCGCGGCCGAAAAACGCCAGAAACATGAAACCTCGCCGGAGGGATGCCCGGCGAGGTTTTACCACCCTTAAGATCTCGTCAACAGATGTTACTTCGCGGCGAGGGCCCCGATTTGCACCAGCATGTCTTCTTTGCGCATGACCAGGGTGGTTGCATTCAGCGTGGCCAGTTCAAAACCATGGCCGTGGGTGATCGCGTCGGTGGGACAGGCTTCCACGCAGTATCCGCAGAAAATGCAGCGGTTGTAGTCGATGTTGTAGACCTTGGCATAGCGCTCGGAGGACGAAAAGCGCTGCTCTTCGGTGTTCTCGGCGGCCTCGATCAGGATGCAGTTTGCAGGGCAGGCCGCTGCACACAAAAAGCAGGCGACACACTTTTCCAGGCCGTTCTCATCGCGCTGCAGAACATGCGCGCCGCGGTACCGCGACTCGAAAACCGCACCACGGTTCAGCCCCGCGCCATCGGGATAGTTCTCTACCTGGGTCGGCTGCAGCATTTCACCAAAGGTGATGCTCATGCCCTTCACAATGCCGGCGATGTTCCCCACTATCGACATGTGGTCAGTATACGATGAATCGCAGGAGGGTTTCACGATGCAATGGAAGTCGATGCGACTGGTTGGGACAATCGTGCTGGGCATGGGAACGTTGGGCGCTCAGGGGCAAACGGGGCCGGACTCGAAGATGTCGATGCCTCCGCACGACACCACGATGCCCATGCAAGCATCCAATCCAACCGCAATCGCTCCAAAATCCCTCAAGATCAGCTTTGGTACGAAGACAGCCGAGTGGACTGCTTCCTCCCTTGCCGCCCTTCCCCATACAGCCTTCACGGTTTATAACGAGCACATCAAGGCCAATCAGGCTTACTCCGGGGTGCAATTGATCGCGCTTTTGGCCCCCCTCGGCATTGCGGAAAAACCCCACGGAAAAGACTTCAAATTCTTCGTGGTAGCAGAAGGCGCCGACGGCTATAAGGTGGTCTATTCCATCGCCGAGGTCACCCCAGATGTTCACGAAGCCACTGTGATCGTCGCCGACACTTTGGACGGCAAGCCTCTCGGCGCCAGCGGGCCCCTTCAACTCGTTTTAACGGGTGATAAACGCCCAGCGCGCTGGGTAAGGAATTTGGCCAACATCCACGTCGAAGCCGTGGAATAAAGTCCGCGATTCTCAGTGCCGCGCGCCAGGAGGTACTGACTGTCCGTGATTGTTGGCCGGCGGAGTCGTCACCGGCTTGCGTTCCCATCGGCGACCGATTGGCTCACCCTCCGGAAGGCACAACGGGCCGTCCTGTCCCCGCATCAGCCCCGGGACCGTTCCCTGTCCGCTGCAGATCTTCTGCTTCAAGGCCTCGGCATCTTTACCTGTGAGTTGGCGAATCCGATCGGTACCGCTCAGCGGGTCCAGATCGTACACATAGATCAGGTCCTCGGGCCGCTTGTTGTTGTGGGAGTCGTAGCGACTCCATACGCCAATCATTTCGCGGCCATTCGGTTCGGCAAGTCCCGCATAGGCCTGCGTTAGTGCCACACCATCGGGCGGATTTGCGCTCCACAGCGTTGCAGCCAGTCCGCCGCGCATCCAGCGAGCCGCCCAGCCATGCTGCGCGAGATCGTAGTGAAAGGTGGTGAAGGAGAGATCCGCAGCACAAACGCTACAGCTATCGAAGAGAATGGCCGGCTCCATGGGAGCGCCTTCCGCAAAGCGCATCCAATCCAGCCAACGCAGATTCGCGCCGGTCACCAGCGGCCTGATCTCGTGGGTCGTCAACGACACGTTCCACACGGTAAACGTGTCGGCCGTGGGCGCAGCTTGGGGATTGGCGCGGCTCGATGTGACCACCAGCGCGGCGTCATACTCCACGCCGATCTCACGGATCGCGGTCCACTTCTCCACCACCAGGGAACGCGTCACCCAGATCACGATGTCCTGATCTTTGGAACCCTGGTTGGAATGAAAGTCGATCCAACGAAAGTTCTCAGGTGCTTGCTGGGCGCAAAGAGACGAGCAAGCCGCCAACGACACTGCCATCAAAGCAAAGAAGACGCGAAAAGTCGATCCCCGCATGGGTCTAGGTATATCAGAAGCACACCCTGGAAATCTCGTCACAGCCCCAGCTTCTCCCAGATCGCGTCCACCTTGGCCTTGGTGGTGCTGTCCATTTCGATCATCGCCGGCCATTGCCGTTCAAAGCCCTCGGCCTTCCATTTGCGAGTGGCATCGATCCCCATTTTCGATCCGTAGTTGGGCAGACGCGAGGCGTGATCCAGCGAATCAATCGGCCCCAACGTGAACTGAATATCGCGCTCCGGATCGATATTGTTGGCCACGCGCAGAGTTACTTCACCCACATCTTGCACATCGCAATCCTCATCCACTATCACGATGATCTTGGTGAACATGGCCTGGCCGAGCGACCAGATCGCATTCATCACCTTGCGAGCCTGCCCTGCATAACTCTTGCGAATGGAAACCAGCATCAGATTGTGAAAGACGCCTTCGATGGGCAGATGAATATCCACGATCTCCGGGATCTGCATGCGCATCGCAGGCAGGAAAATGCGCTCCACGGCCTTGCCCATCCAAGCGTCTTCCATGGGAGGCTTGCCGACGATGGTTGCGGCATAAATCGGGTCCTTGCGATGAGTAATACAGGTCAGGTGAAAGACGGGATAATCATCCGTCATGGTATAGAAACCGGTATGGTCACCGAACGGTCCTTCGCTGCGCAATTCGCCCAATTCAACGTAGCCTTCAAGCACGATCTCGGCGTGGGCCGGAACCTGCAGATCGACGGTCTCGCACTGGACAATCTCTACCGGCTTGCCGCGCAGAAATCCGGCGATTAGGAACTCTTCCACTTCCGGCGGAGCAGGAACGATAGCCGAAAATGTCGTCGCCGGATCGGTTCCAATGGCCACAGCCACTTCCATCCGCGAGCCCTTCAGCTTGCCCAGCGCCACTTGCGGCAGCCCCCCGATGGGTCCGCCGGGAATGGCTACCGAACCGCCCGCCGACTCAGCCATCGCCGCCACGCGAGCGTTCAGCGCGCTGAAGGTCCCATCTGCCAGCGAGCTTTCTACCGCGGCGGCGCGCAAGGCCTCGCGATAGTGCTCGGCAGCAACTTTCTGACGCTGCCAGTGCATGCCGGTGGTCTGCCCGTCATACACCTGCATGCGGTACATCCCGATATTGCGCTTCCCGGTGCGCGGGTCCTTGGTGTGCACCAAGGGCAACGTGATGAACCGACCGCCGTCGTGAGGCCAGCATTTGAGAATCGGAAACTTGGTGAGGTCAAAATTCTCACGCAAGATCACTTCCTTGCACTTGGCCTCTTTCGCACTCACCGTTTTGGGGAAAGCGCTGGTGATGGCTCCCAGTTGTGGCAACATTTTGAGTTTGTCGAAGAGGCCTTCAGGGGCCTTCATGTTCATCAGCCCTTGAATGCGCTCTGCGATCTCTTCCAGGTTCTCCATGCCGAGGGCCATCGCCATACGGCGTTCGCTGCCAAACTGCTGGATCAGAACCTTCTGGCCGGGGAATCCCTTGATGTTCTCGAACAGCAAGGCCGGGCCTCCGGGAGCGTACTTCCCTTTTGTCTTGACGCCCTTCGCGCGCGCGCCAATTTTGGAGACACGGTCGGTAATCTCAGTGATCTCGAGTTCCGACGAAACTTCTTCGGGTATGCGCCTGAGTTCGCCAGCTTTTTCGAGGGTCTTGATCCAGTCGCGAAGGTCGTCGTAAGCCAAGCTCGTGCTCTCCTGCGGCAGAGGCCGCGTTCAATACTCTAGCTTAACGGGTCGGCCCTCCGGGATCTTACGCCAGTTGATTGGAGAGCGCCGGCGCAACCGCATCCATCGGGTACCCCAATCGTTTCCATTCGTCATATCCGCCGCGCAGCGGACGCACGCGCTCGATTCCCATGCGGTGCAAGGTCATCGCCACCTTGGCGGCAGTGGCTTCGCTCGGGCAGGTGCAATAAAGTACGATGTCGCGGTCGCGCGGAATCTCGTGGCTGCGCGCAGCCAGCGCCTCCGGCGAGATGTGCAGCGCCCCGGGCAGCAGAAAAGGATCCGGCAGAAGCTCAAGGGGATGGCGCAGATCCACGATGAAGACCGCCTCTCCAGCGTCGAGCTTGCGCTTCAACTCGAGCGGTTCCAGGCGCGCTTGGGCTAAATTCTGGAGGACCATTCTGCGACGAATCACGCGAGCAACTAAGAAGCCGGCGATTCCCAGCACCAGCAGCGCGGCAGAGAATTGCCCGGCCCAATCCAGCATCCTTGGGTCCCGCTGCAGAGCCTTACCAAAGACGCGGCCCACAAAGAGCAGTGTTCCGACCCAGAGCGTGGCGCCAATCCCGTCAAAGAACAGGAAGTTGAGATACGACATTCCGTTTTGTCCGGCTATAGGGGGCGCCATTGTGGCCAGACCGGGCACGAATTTTGCCGTCATGAGGGTCAATGCCTGGCGACGACTATAGGATTCCTGAGTACGACGCACGCACACGGTCGGCTCCAAAGACATCTTGCACAAGAGGCGCAGGACGAGGTGCCCGTAGCGGCGACCAACGTGAAACCACACTGTATCCGCAATCAGGGACGCGAGAAACCCGGAAAGCAAAGCAAGCGGGAAGCTGAGCTCGTTCTCGGCCGAGAGTGCCCCCGCGGCCAGCAGGACTGGTGTAGCCGGCAGAGGAATCCCCAACTGCTCCACCAGAACCCAGGCGAAGAGCAGAACGTACCCGTAAACCAACAAAAAATGTTCTGGCAGCGCCATGGAAAGTTGCCTCGCCTTTGATGTGCTTGAAGTCCATCCCACCACCCGACCGCGTTGCCGGAGAGATGAAGAGATCTGTTCAGTTTGATGATCTGAATCCTCAAATCGCTTCATGGAATCCCCACCGGCGCTGACCGCGCAACTACCGCGCCAAGGAGGCTACAGCCAGCCAGGAGGCTGGCGCTACAATTCTGCTCATACAGAATCATGCGGTCACGGTAGTAGTCGAAATCGGGTCTTCGTCAACGAAGAAGCTCTCGCGAAATAGAGAATGCCGACGATGGGCGGCATTCTCTATTCTCGAATTTTATTCCGCCGAAATAACTTTTTAAGGCGTTACGGATCCTGGCACAGCGGAAATGGTGGCGGCATCCATCTGACCTTTGGGTGCAAACCAGTTGCGGTCCCAGAGATTCTTGTAGAAGACTCCGGTCAACTCAGCCGCCCGCGGCCCGAATGTAGGCCGCCCGCCCTCCAGGAAGAAGACCGTGACCAGGCTTCCCTGAGGTGAATCGGAAAAGGAGACGAACCAGCCGAAACGTGTTCCCTTATCCGAACAGGTTCCGGTCTTGCCGAAGACTGGCAACGCGATGAAGTTCGCGCGCAGACGGCGGGCAGTACCGTACTCTACCGCACCGGCCATCCCGTCTTCGAGGTCGGGTACATACTTGGCGATATCCAGGGTCCGCTTGACCTTGGGCTCCATCGCAATGGCCTCTGCTTGCGTGGTCGGATGCTGCAGGTAGTAGAGGGTTCCTCCATTGGCGAGAGCCGCCACATAAGCGCCCAACTGCAGCGGTGTCAGCGACACGCCCTGCCCAAAGCTACACATGCGCCCGACTCCACCTTCAGAGGCAGGCAATTCCTTGTCGGGATAAACGCCCAACTGTTCACCTTCGATGTGATAACCGGCCAGTTCTCCCAAGCCAAACTGGTTAGCATAGTGGCGTACCCGCTCGAAACCAAGTTCTCTGCCCAGTTCCTCAAAATAGAGGTTATTGCTTTTGGCCAGCGCATCGGTCATATTCATGCGGAAACCAGCGAGTCGCACCGGCGTATCGCGAGTCACCAGCCCTTCGGAGAGAGCAGCCATCGCAACCGTGATCTTGATGGTCGAGCAAGGCTCGGCACCGGGCGAAAGCGCCAGTTTCTGGTTGACCATCGCCAGAATACGCCCGTTGGCGGGATTGATAACCACAGCCGTGCCGTTCATTCCGCCCAGTGCATCGATGGCGGCCTGTCGGACAACAGGGTCTTCACCGGCGGTCACGTCGCCGTCAAAAATATCGCTGGAGGCAAAAGAACTGGCAGTGAAGCGTTCGCCGAAAGATCGATGGTGAGCGACGAGCCTAGCACCCCGCAGCCGCGCCCTGCCCGGCGCGGCAGAGAGGACCCCCTTTGCGGAAATCGGATTCGAATGCGCTCCAGCCTCGGGAACAGGCCTCTTTGCCGAAGCGGTTCCGACTGGAGCTTTGGCGACCGGCCGGGCCCCATGCGCCGATGCGACGCGATGGCTGTTCCCACGGTGAGACTCGGAAAGATGCGGTTCTGCGGCCTTGCTGCGATGCAGGGTGTGGGGGACGTTCAATGCCGCCAGGGAGCAGGCAGTTGCTCCGATCCCAACCAGAACCAAACTCGACGCCCATACATTTGACAGCTTCATCCGGGAAATTCCTCTCAACAATGGATTTCGTGCTGTACGTCTGCCTGGAGGGACGGCGCACTTTCTAGCTTGCCTATCGTTTGCATCCAACCGAAATGCCAGCGATTGTCTCTATACCTACAATATCCGAGACCGAGACTCGCTCCCTGCTGCTCAACAAGAATGCACACTTTCCTGTGCGTGATGGGATCATACTGTTCCGATTCAGGAACGTTCCAATGATTTTTGAAATTCTTCCAATCAAAACTGCAATCGTCGCATAAATGCCGGGGTTTCCAGATCTTGTTGCGACTCGTCTACCGCTTCCGGGAATTGAGTCATTGAGGTCTGGGGACGGTGATCCAGAGGATGCTCCAATGCAGCCAGTCCACGGCCAGAGCCACCCTGGTCGAGCGCAAACCCCCTTGGCAACGGAGTGAACGCGGGCTCTTCGGCCAATTCAGCAAATTGCGGCCGGGCAGGAGAAACAATGGGCTCCTCGGCAACAAAACGAGGCTGTACTTCCGCTGCTCGCACCGTCGGCTGGTGCTCGACAGGCACCGGCTCGACGAAGGACGCGGTCTCTTCTTCCTGAGCTTCCACTTCGCTCTGGAATCGTGCCGGCCCTTGCTCAGCAGAAGCGACCGGCTCGCTCAACCAGGTCTCCGGCGCCATGACCGGCACTGAAACCATGGGTGTCTCTTCTACGCTCAACATGCGCGCGCGCCGTTCCGGCATCTGGTCTCGGAATCCAGTGGCAATCACGGTAATCTTGACCTCGTCGCCCATCTTTTCGTCTTGCACCGCGCCAAAGATGATGTTCGCGTCTTCATGGGCAGCGGCTTGAATGAGAGAAGAAGCTTCATTCACTTCCGAGAGTTTCAGCGAGCTGGATCCGGTGATATTGATCAAGATGCCACGCGCGCCGTCGATGGCGCCGGCCTCAAGCAACGGAGAAGCCATCGCCGCCTGAGCCGCTTCAATGGCGCGATTGGCCCCAGACCGCACTGCAGTGCCCATCACCGCATGGCCCATTCCGGCCATTGTGGTCTTCACGTCGGCGAAGTCGCGATTGATGATGCCGGGGATGGTGATGATGTCGGAGATGCCCTGCACGCCCTGCCGCAATACGTCGTCGGCAATGCGAAAACTCTCGAAGAATCCCGCGTCCTTGGCCACCGCCAGCAGTTTCTCGTTGGGGATCACAATCATCGTGTCCACACTTTCGAGCAACTCCTTCATGCCGCGATCGGCCTGTTGCAGGCGCCGCTTGCCTTCAAAACCGAATGGGCGAGTGATGACCGCAACGGTGAGGATTCCCATCTCGCTGGCCAGCGAAGCAATCACGGGCGCAGCGCCTGTGCCGGTGCCTCCGCCCAGACCTGCGGTAACAAACACCATGTCGGCTCCTTCGAGAGCCTCGATGATTTTTTCCGAGTCTTCCAAGGCTGCGCGGCGCCCCACGTCGGGGTTTGCGCCAGCGCCCAGTCCGGAGGTCAGACGGACCCCGAGTTGCAGCTTCACTGGAGCATTGGACAGCTTGAGCGCCTGCACGTCGGTGTTGGCGGCGATGAACTCCACGCCCTCCATCTTGGCTGCAATCATGCGATTCACGGCGTTTCCGCCGCCGCCACCCACCCCGATCACCTTGATGCGGGCCCCGTGGACTCCCTCGTCGTGAAACTGAATGCGCATTCCGTCGGCTTCGTTCATTGGCTGATCCATCAGACTCATAGTGGCTCCATTCTGTTCATCTTCGCATCCACAGGCTAAAAGCTGGCGGCAAACAAGGCTCGCAGCCTGGCGCCCATACCGTTGTTTTCGGCCGCGCGCGTAACGCGTGTGCGGTGTGCGTACAAAAGCATTCCAATCGCGGTTGAATAACTGGGATTGACTAACTCTACCGGCATATTCGAGAGACGGACGGGGACTCCGACTCGCGCCGGAACTCGCAATTGGCTCTCTGTTACATCCAGCATACCGGGCAATTGCGCTCCCCCGCCGGTGAGTACACATCCAGCGCCCAAGGCTTCCAGAACGCCGCCCTGGCGAAGACTTTCTTTGACGTAATAGAGCAGTTCACGAGCGCGGGGTTCCAGAATCTCCGCCACTGAACGCAACCGTACAGTGCGCCCCGGCTGGTTGGAAAGCTCAATCTCCGCCTGTTGGGGCACGGCCGTCACTACCACGTGCCCGAACTGGCGCTTCAACTCTTCGGCCTGGGGCACGGTCAGTTGCAGACCAACCGCCAAGTCGTTGGTGAAGTGCGCCCCACCGACCGGAACCGATGCGGTAAAGGCCACTGCCCCCTCAAAGAAAACCGCCAGATCGCTGGAATGTGCGCCGATGTTCAACAGGCAGACGCCGAGTTCGCGCTCGTCGGCAGAAAGCGTAGCCTCCGCCGAAGCAATCGACTCCAGCACAACCTCTGTAACTTCAAGACCCGCTCGATTGGCGCAAGTCACAGTACTTTGCAAGGCGCTGCCCGAGCAGGTGGCGATGTGCAAATCCACTTCGAGGCGCGCTCCAATCATGCCTACCGGGTCAAAGATTCCGGGTTGATCGTCGAGGATGAACTGGCGTGGCAGCAGATGAAGAATTTCGCGATCGGGAGGCCGCTCCACCGCCCGCGCGCGCTCGATCGCATTGCGCACGTCTTCGCGCGTAATCTCGCGCATTCTACTTCCGAGGTCGAATCCGCCGCGGGTATTCAGTCCCCGGACGTGCGGTCCGCCGACACCCACGACGCATTCGTCGATATTGGCTCGCGCGGAGCGCTCCGCTTGTTCGTTCGCTGCCTTCACGGCCTTTGCCGCCGGTCCCAGATCGCTGATGAGCCCCTTGCGCATTCCGGTCGACTCGACCAGACCATACCCGCGAAACCGCAAGGCGCCCTCGTTGAGGTCGGCCGCCAGCACGCGTGTCCACGCGCTTCCCGCGTCCAGCACCACGATCAAGTTGTCCGGCTTCTGGCTCATCGCACTCACTGTCCCTGCACTGCCACGGGGAGGTTATGGGGTTTTCGTTAATTCACAGACAGCGCGATTGGTTTGGCTTCCGCACGCTTCGCCTCTTTGGCCTTTTCCGCAGCCCTTTCCTTAAGAGCCTTGTTCAATGCGGCCTTGTTCAACGCCGCTTTCGACTGCCTTGGCTTATCCTTCACCGATTTTGTGGCCGACTTGCCGGTCTTGGCCGTCGCACCTGCGCTGGGCTTGACGGATGTCGTTTTGAGCGGCGCCGTCTTCAACGCCGCTCCTTTTCCTGCCGCTGCTTTTAGCGATCCAGCCTCTTGAGAGGCAGCGGGTTTCGAATCAGCTTTCTTCTCTGTTGGCGATACTGCCGACGCGGCAGCCGATGGCTCATCCCCCTCGGTCGCCTTCGAGCCCTTCGCCATCTCCAGAACTGCGTCATGTTCATAGCGCAAATCCACAGCTTCCAGCTTTGGATATTGCTGCCGCCACTCGTTAATATTCGCCTTGTACCGCTGGTAGCGCTCCAGGAAATGATCTTCCCCAAAGTGGGCCAGAATGTCTGTCCCCTGCTCTGGCATCAAAACCCGCGCGTCCTCGGCATTGCTCAGATCAATCTCCGAAATCTGCTCGGAGATTTTCTGCCCATTCGCATCCAACTCGGCCAGAAGACGGGAATAGACGCCCATCCTCATTCTGCGAGCCGCGTCTGAATCCTTGGCTTCGATTCCCGTCACCACGGGGAACGAATAGTGGCGCTGGGCCATCATTGCCGCAGGCATGTCCAGCAAGACTCCACTCGCGTCTACCAAGCCGATTTGCTGCCCATGACGCACAAAAGCTATCGGCTTCCGCTCCACTACCTGCACACGAATCTGGTCGGGGAGCAACCGCATCACGGTGGCCTTCTCTATCCAGGGAATCTCTTCCAACTGTTTGCGCCGCTCTCGCAGCGGAACAAAAAAGATATTGCGCCCGATATCTTCACCAAATACAGGAAGCATCTCCGCACGGCTCACTTCAGTCAGCCCAGCGGCCTGAATGTTACTTGTTCCAGCGATCCTGAACCGCGCATCGCTGTTCAGGAAGGACTTCAGCAGGTAAGCCGAGGCACCCACCGCACTCAAGACCAACAGAGCACTTGCCCCCAAGAGAAACCGACCCAACGTCCCCTCGGGACGCCACCAGCGGCCTCGGGAACCGCCGTAACGACGTCCCCCGAAGCGCCCGCCGGAGCGAGCACCGCCCTTTGCCGGAGGATCGTCCTCGTCCGCGTCCTCCATTTCCAACGGCATGCCCGGCAAAACACGCCCACCGAGGGGCACACTCTGCTGCACGCGCCGAAAGCGAGGCTCTCCTGACGCTTCATCCTCCCATTGCTGGGGACGGTTTTTGGTTTCTCTGTCTATGATCACGCCCGAGCAAGGTCGTGAGAATCGCCAATATCCACTATAGCCCGGACAGCCCCTTTGCCGCAGAAATCCCGCGAGGAGGAACCCCAGGGGTAAAGGGGAAGAGAACCGGGATTGAGGGATCAGGGAACAGGGGACAGCATGCAAACGGTTAAAAAGAAGGGCGAAGGCGCTGGGGCTGATTTCCCGGCGACCAGTGGGAGGAAGAGGTGAGTGCCGCCGAGAATGACGGAGGATTGATACACTGCCCCTGTGAATACCATCTTCAAGATCTTCGCCCTGATTTGGTTGCTGACGCTTGGCACTCCCGGCGTTCTGGCTCAAAAAAGCAGCCCCGGTCAAGCCCTGCTGGTCTGTTTTGGAGACAGCATCACGGCAGGTTACGGGCTCGAGACTGGCCAGTCCTATCCGGATGCGCTGCAACGAGATCTGGACAGCCGTGGCTTTCACTACAAGGTATCCAACCGGGGAACCAGCGGCGCCACGACGAAAGATGCCGTCTCCGATCTGCGGTCGATACTGGCGCTGCATCCCGATGTGGTGGTGCTGGAGTTCGGCGGCAACGACGGTCTGCGCGGCCTTCCGCCCGCGCAAACCAGGCAGAATCTTGACCAGGTACTCACCGCGCTGGAATCCGCGCACATCAAAGCCCTGCTTGCGGGAATCACACTCCCGCCAAACTACGGCAGCGATTACATCCACGAATTCGAACAGGTGTTTCGCACGCTGGCTGCCAAACATCACTCGGCGTATGTGCCCATGATTTATAAAGATCTGGTCGGCGTTCCAGGGACAATTCAACCGGACGGGATTCACCCCACGGCCAAGGGTTCCGAGATTATCGCCAGGACGCTCCTGCCGGTCCTGACGCCCCTCTTGAAGAAGGGGAAGGAGTAAAGCAGATCGGCCCTGTCCGCGGGCGGAAAGAAGGTCGAACGGATGGAAGAGATAGGACGATTACAGATTGCTTATCTTCATCATTATTGGCAACGGGCAACGGAGACCAACCAAGAGCAGCGAACAGAGAGAGGCGAATGGGATCTGCAGAATACCCTTCTCTCGGGACTCGGGCTCAACTTGCTGGAAACATCGCGCTTTCTGCATAGTCCGAAACGACCCGCAGGGGAAGTGCCAAGCTTCTCAGAGTTCGAAGACTGGATTCTTGCCACCAACAGTGGAAATCTAGAGGAAGCTCGGCTCAGCCGCTTGCGCGATGCTCTCGCCGGGAAGCCAGTGGGGTCCGATGCGGGTTGTCTGGACGACGTGCCGGGGCTGACGTCGGAAGAACTGGCCTTCTGGGATGAAAATGGATATGTCGTCCTGCATGACGCCGTGAATGCTGCCGATCGAGATGCCTCAGCCGCGGCGATCTATGCGCTTCTCGATGCGGATCCGGCCGTGCCCGCGAGTTGGTATGGCAACAAATTCGGCAAAAGCATCTGGGTTCCGGTCCTGAGGACTCCTGCACTTGCCAGGAATCGTCGATCTCCTCGAATCGTGAAGGCTTTCGCGCAGTTGTGGGGGCGCGAGGATCTTTGGCCGACGATCGATCAATGCGGATTGAACCCGCCCGAACGCGACGGCTGGCGTTTTCCCGGACCCAATATTCACTGGGATATGACGCTTGCGCCGCCGCACTGCTTCGGGATTCAAGGGGTCCTTTACCTGACCGATACGCCGGCAGAGCAGGGAGCTTTCAGTTGCATTCCCGGGTTTCATCGCATTCTGGAAAAATGGCTGAAAGATCTGCCGCCCGAGACGGATCCAAGGGAAGCGATCAGGCATCGCGAGGGGTTCATTCCCATTGCGGGGAGGGCTGGCGATATGGTGATCTGGCATCAAGCGCTACCACACGGCAGCAGTCCCAATCGTGGAAGATTGCCGCGCGTAGTCCAGTACCTGACGCTGCGGCCCACTCGGTGGCCGTATACGCACGAGTGGAAGTGAGCGGCACAGGGGGACGAACCAATGCACCTTATGAAAGCTGCTGATCCGGCCCTCAAACGGTGTGATCGGCTTCCCACCCATTCCGCAAAAAACTCGGAATGGATGGGGCACGGAGCTCGCTCTCTAAGTCAGCCCATCACCGCGATCGGTTGAAAGAGAGTTCCGGCAATCCGTTTGGCAATCCCCACCAGTTCTCTTTGACCGGCAAATACCTTGACCAGCGGTGCTTTCGAGAACTCCGGAAGATTCGCTTGTGCGCCGTTGCGAAGCCTGCCGAGGACGATTGCGTCGACCGTAACCGAAGGCATCTCGAGCAATAGGTTGCGCGGGTGCAAACTCAACAACTCCAATGCTTCCACGTTTCCCGTGAGGGGCTGCAACTCGTCCAGTGTGATCGCTCCGTTGAGGGTGAAGACGCCAGCCTGTGTCCGGCGCAAGCTGCTCAAATGAGCGCCGCATCCCAGGTCTTGCCCTAGTTCATGGGCCACGGAGCGCACGTATCCGCCGGCGCTGATTCTCATGCGGAAGCCGGCTTCGGCGTCATTCAGCGAGAGAATTTCAAAATCCAGAATCTCGACTGTGCATGTCTTCAGCTCAACCGCTTCGCCTTTGCGGGCCAGTTCATAGGCAGGTTTGCCGCCGATCTTCTTTGCGGAAAAGGCAGGGGGCATTTGCTGCATGACCCCGTGAAAGCGCGAAGCAGCCGCACGCACACGATCCAGAGTCAGCGAGGGACCCAAATCACCAAAAGTATCTGGCCCAGCAGGCACACCCTCTCGGTCGTAGGTGTCGGTGGAGAATCCGAATCGAATCGTGCCTTCGTAGCTTTTTTCAGCGGAAGAGAAATACTGTGCAAGGCGGGTATATTTTCCGAGCAAAAGTGGCAAAACGCCGGTAACCATGGGATCCAACGTGCCAAGGTGACCGATGGAGCGCTCACCGGTGATCTTGCGAAGGCGGTTGACCACATCATGGCTGGTCATCCCGGCTGGTTTGTCGATTACATAAAGTCCGTTCACTTATCTACTTTAGTTCAACCGGGCAGCGCTGCCTACAAACCGCCGGTTCCCGGTTGCCGCAGCAGCGACAGGAACTCCGACCGGGTTTCCTTTTGCTGAAAGCAACCCACCATGGCCGACGTAACGGTGGAGGAACTTTGCTTCTCGATGCCACGCATCATCATGCACAAATGGCGCGCCTCAATTACCACACCAACACCTCGGGGCTCGATGGCCTCCTGAATCGTGTCCGCGATTTGCCGAGTCAGACGTTCCTGCACCTGCAGACGGCGAGCGAAAACCTCCGTCAGGCGGGCGATCTTGCTCAGCCCAATCACCTTGCCGTTGGGAATATAGGCCACGTGCACCCGGCCAAAAAAGGGCAGCATGTGGTGTTCGCAGAGCGAAAAGATCTCGATGTCCTTGACGATCACCATCTCGTCGTAATCGACTTCGAAGAGCGCGCCACGGAGAATCTTCATGGGGTCTTCGTTGTAGCCCTTGGTGAGAAACGCCATCGATTTCTCTATGCGCCCCGGAGTCGCCAGCAAGCCATCGCGCGTGGGCTCTTCCCCTAGCCGGCCAAGAAGCTCGCGATAAATCTCCTGGGTACTGAAGGCGCCCAAGCCTTCTTCGGGCTCAACAGCCCTGCGGGGTGCTTTGTTCACTGCGATCGGGTGCGCCATGATTCTTATTTTCCTCCCGCCCTGGGAAAACGGACGTCTATTTTGCTTTACCGTTCCGTGCTGAAACACTCAAAGAAGTTGTTTTCCGTCTCTTCCACACGCACCAGACGCAGTCTCGCTGAACCAAAAGAAGCGTCGAGCAAATCAAAGATAGCCTTACAAAGATTCTCTGTCGTAGGCACCTGATTCACAAAGATCGGGTCGCGATTCAGATGCGCATGGTCAAAACGTTCCAAAATTTTTGTTTGCACCGCTTCATCGACCGCAACCATGTTCACGACCATGCCTGTTTCCGCATCCACTTCTCCGGATATCAGCACCTCCAACCCATAATTGTGCCCGTGGCCATGCGGATTGTTGCATTTGCCATAGGTGGCCCGATTCTCGTCCGCGGACAGCCCGTCGGAATGAAGCCTGTGGCTGGCACTGAACATATAGCGGCGACCGAAACGGGCTTTCATGCCTCCCCCTCGAATTCAGCGAAGATTTCTGGCGTCTCCCAGACCCGAACCTTGCTCAACCGCGCACCACTCCCATTGGCGATTCCCTTCTCCAGACGTTTCCATGCTGCGATCGCGATGTTTTCGGAGGTGGGAATCGTCTTGGCAAACTCCGCGACTTCAAGATTCAGATGACGATGATCCCAGTCGGCAAGGACTTCACGCTCGATCAGGTTTTTCAGACCCTTCAGATCGATCACGAAGCCCGTCTCCGGATTCGGTTCGCCGACGACGGTCACTTCGAGAGTGTAATTGTGCCCATGCCCATTGCGATTCGAGCAGCGCCCAAAGACCTGCTCGTTCTTCTCCGCGGTCCAGCTGTCGTTCCAGTAATAGTGCGAAGCCGAGAAGGTGGCCCGTCGCGTTAGAAAGATCATCAGTACCCTCTCTGAGAAAGATGCCGGAAACCGTCTAAAGTTTCATCCGATGCAGATGCGCTTTCGTCTCACGAAAGTTTTCGCCGCAAGATATACCCAGGTCCCTATCCACTGCTCCCTACGCTTTGTAAACCCGCCCCTTCCAGCTTACCTGTCTCAAGATCCGGTGCTTGAACCAACTGCGATAAAGCAGCACCACGAATAAGGGCAATCCAAGCGGAGCAAGCGCGCAATCCAGCGGGGGGAAATTCGACTTGGCAACGCGACCATAGAAGCGCACCAGCGTGCGCAGCCACAACAGGGCCAACACCCACCCCGCACCGAGCCATTCCAGCGAGTGGGCCATCAGGTGGTCATACCATAGTTCAAAAGCCAGGATCGGCAATCCGAAAAGAAGAAGGATATCCAGAGCCCTCCAGAGGGCCAGGACAAGGGTGTTGTCGAACAGCAGAGCGAGGTTCTTGCTCCAACCCTCGATCATGGCTCCTGTGGTGCGATACATGCGCGTCGACAACTGGTCTTCTGCGTAGCGGAAGTGCAGGCCGACCTTCCGTCTTTTGGCCAGGAAGGCCAATTCAACGTCTTCCAACACCTTGTCTGCCACCGCGGCATGACCGCCCAGACGCCGATAAGCCTCCCGTTCCACCAGCAGGAACTGGCCGTTGGCGGCAGCAATGCGTTGATTGGGGTCGGAAACCTTGGCCGGCGGATAGGCTAGCGACAGTTCGCAAAAGATCAGAGGCATCAGAGAACGCTGCACCAACCCGCTGGTCAGTTGGCGAGGCGAGTAGCTCAGGACTCCGGCCTTGTGCTTTTCCGCCTCATGAATCGCGCGGCGCAGATTTCCCGGCTCGTGAATCGTGTCGGCGTCGGTGAACAGCAGCCAGCGTCCGCGGGCGCGCTTCGCGGCGGTCCACACGGCTTGGTTTTTGCCTGTCCAACCAGGCTCCAGCTTGGCAGCCTCCATCACGCTCACTTTGTCAAAACTCAGCGCAATCTGTCTGGTGCGGTCGGCGGAGTGGTCGTCGACGACAATCAGCTCCCAGTCCTTGCCGAGCTCAAAGATTTCTTCCGATTGGTTGATCAAGGACTCCAGACAGGCAGACAGGCATTCCTCTTCGTTGCGGGCTGGGACGATTACTGTCAATTCGATCAGCGGGTCGGCTTCGGGCTGGTCAAAAACCGTCCCGGCCGTCCATGTCCACGGTTCCGGGACCTGTGCCTCGTCTTCCCCCAAGAGCCCCAAAACCGGTCGATAGCCGCCTACCGATTCATTCTTCTCCGGATTTGCCCCCGCATTCTCTGCTGCTTTCTGGTTTCCCATGACCTCGCGCCCCTTCGCTCCGTATTATAAGTATGTGCGCTACCATCGCTCTCTTCCCATCGCCCTTCTCTTTACGCTCCTGTCTGTGCCCGCCTGCAACCGTGGCGCGCACCCTGCTCAGGTTGGCAAGACCGCTCCGGATTTCAACGTGAGCGATGGCGCCAGCAGAATCCATCTGGCCGACTACCGTGGTCACGTGGTGCTGCTCAACTTTTGGGCGAGTTGGTGCGGTCCCTGCATCTCCGAGCTGCCCTCGCTGCTGGATCTTCATCATGACCGGCCCGATCTCACTATTCTGGCTGTCAGCATCGATGAAGATGCCGACGACTATCGGCGCTTTCTGGCGCGCCGCCACGTGGACCTGATCACCGTTCGCGATCCTGCCCAAAAAGCGGCTGGCCTCTTCCATACGGACATGTGGCCGGAGACCTACGCGATCGACCGCAACGGTGTAATCCGCCGCAAATTCGTCGGCGCTACGGATTGGTCCAACCCCGAGATTCGCGCCTATCTCACAGCGTTATAGGGCGCTGCCCATCTCCGAGGTTTATCAAGCCAGGGTATGTTGAGCGCACTTCCGGCCTCGGATGCGCCTCGCGAGCATTCTCTTGGCGATGGATGTCGGCCGAACGCGACCCGCTGGGCGGCTGCTATGATTTCGCTATGACGACGGTGGAGATCCTTTTTCGTTATGCGGTGCAGCCCACGGAATCCGTGGCGAGCGCTCTCGCCAACACCCGTGAAGTGTATGGCATCCGCAGCCTGAAGTTTGATCGGGTGGCTCGGACTTTGCGCCTCGAATATGATGCAACGCGCCTCAGCGCCGCGGTTGTTGCCAAGCTGGTTCGCCAGTCTGGCCTGGATATCGAGGAAGAGTTGCCCTTGATTGCCGCGCCGGCGCCGGAACCGGTTGTAGCATCCTGAATCCTTGTCCCAATGGCTGAATCTTCGGGGCTCTGGAAGGCCCTCGGGATTGCACTGCCTCGCCGTCCCTGTTATTCTTTTCTTGGCGGTAACAACAGCCAAACCCTGCGCCCGTAGCTCAGCTGGATAGAGCAATTGACTACGAATCATTCGGGCTAGGGCTGCGCCTGTTCCTGTTTTGATTTTAAGTCATTTAAAATCAACAGTTGCAATTATTTTATTTAACTTGTAAAATGGAGATGCTTTACAAATTGCTTCACGCACTCGTAGCTCAGCTGGATAGAGCATCAGACTACGAATCTGAGGGTCGGGCGTTCGAATCGCTCCGAGTGCACCATTTCTGATCACCAAAAAATGCCCGAGGGTTCTCCTCGGGCATTTTTTGATGAACAAAAAACTTAAGCGGTTTTCAAAAAAACTCTGGCAGATTCACTGCCGGGGTTTTCGTTTTTTTGGGGCCGGCTCGGGCTCAAAAGAAAATCCCCGGCAGAGACGAGAAAAACGCGACTCTGCCGAGGTTGTTCGTTGCGCACCTTGGTCTGGTTTACGGCTTGTACTCTCCGCTCGTCACCACATCCAAGGTCGCCTGCACTGGAAGCTTGTCGCTTGAACCGCCTGCAAGGACGCGAATCTTCTCCTTTTCGACCTTCCAAGCGTGGCTGGCAACATCCCAATAGGCCAGATCGCGGGGCTTCAGGTCCAGCGTCACTTTCTGTTCGGCGCCGGCGGCAATTCGAACCCGCTTGAAGCCTTTCAACTCCAATTGCGGACGATCAACCGACGAGCCCAAGTGCTGCACATAGAGTTGCACCACTTCGTCGCCTGCGCGCTTGCCGGTGTTCTTCACCTTCACTGTCACTTTGACCGAGGCCTCGGCGGCAACCTTGGAGCTGTCGAGTGTCAGCCCCTCATAGGCAAAGCTGGTATAGCTGAGACCGTAACCAAACGGATAGAGCGGCTTGTCTTTGCTGTAGAGATAGGTGCGCCCATGGGTCAGGTCATAGTCCATGATCGGAAGCAACTGGTCGTCGCCAGTGGGCCAGGTTTGCGTAAGGCGTCCGGCCGGGGAGTATTCGCCAAAGATCACGTCGGCCAGGCCGTTGCCCTCCTCCTGGCTGTTGTGCGTGATATGCACAATGGCCGGAAGATTCTGCTGACTCCATCTGATGGCGTAGGGGAAACTGGCCCGCAGGACTTCAATGGTCTTCGGGTTTGCCGCGTAGACTTGTTTGACCAGCGATTCCAGTTCGAGAGAGATGGTCTTGCGGTCCACGGCTTCCTTGCCGTTGGAGGGCGTCGGGCACTGCTCCCATCCCGCATTGCACTCGGGATGGTTGCCGACGACGACAAGCGCCACATCGGCCTGTTTTGCCAGTGCGGCAGCCTGCGCCGGGTCAGATCCATCGGAATAGAGGACCTTGACTCCCTTTTCCACCGCATCGCGAATGCCTTCGAGCGAACTAACGCCATAGGGCGGCGTGCCACTGTACCAGTCGAGTAGAACCTGATCGGCAAAGGGGCCGATGACGGCGATGGACGTGAGTTTGCTCTTATCCAGCGGCAGTATGCCATCGTTCTTCAGCAGCACGGTGGACTCGTCCGAGGCCTGACGCGCGAGCGCCTTGCTGGAGTCGCGCTCCCAGGGCGGAAGCTGCCCATCGGCAACCTTGCCGATATGCTCGTAGGGGTCCACACCGGCAGGATCCATTTCACCAAGGCGCAAGTAAAGCCGCAGCAGGTTCTTGAGCGCCGCGTCCATGTCGGCTTCGGTGAGCAGTTTATCTTTGAGGGCCTTGGTCAGGTCGTCCTTGTAGTTGTCAAGAAAGTGGTTGATGCCGGCCTTCACTGCGGCGGCAGAACCGTGTTCCTTGTCGGGAAAGCTTTTGTGCGCGGTGATCAAGAGGCCCAGAGCGCCACCGTCGGTACAGATGAGGCCGTCGTTGCCCCATTCCTTGATCATCACGTCCTTCAAGACGGGGTGAATCATCATCGGCGTGCCGTTCCAGGAGTTGTAGGCGGCCATGACGGCCTTGGAACCGCCCTGCTGGAAGCCCATGCGGAAGGGCACGGAATAGTATTCGCGGAAGAGGCGCTCGCTAAAGTCTGAAGAAGTGGAGGCGCGATCTTTCTCGTTTTCATTGGCCAGAAAGTGCTTCATCAACGAAGCCGCCTGCCAGTGCAGCGGGTCAGGCCCTTGCAGTCCTTGGGCGAAGGCGACGGTCATGGTGCCAACGAAGAAGGGATCTTCGCCCATGGACTCTTCGGTGCGGCCCCAACGCGGATCGCGGCTGAGGTCGGCGTTGGGAGCGCGGACGACCACTCCGCCGCGGTCATACTCGGCGCTCTGGTAGTCATAACGGGCTTCATAGCCCTCGAGAGAGCCGATTTTCTTCAGCAGTTCGGGATCCCAAGTCTGGCCCAAGCCCTTTTCCTGCGGAAAGGTTGTCGTGGGCAGTGCCATCTTGCCACGGCCGCCCCATCCGCCGGGACCACCCAAGGCGAGGCCGTGCAGTCCTTCGACCTGGCCGCTAAAGGTGAGCCCGAGACGGGCGATCTTCGGGTGGTCCGACATCATGAGAACTTTTTCGTCGAGCGTGAGACGGCCGAGCAGATCGGCGATGCGCTGGTCATCACTCAATTTGGGATCGCGAAAAGGATAGTCGGCCTGGGCGATTGCCACGCCCGGGAAATTTGAGAGAAGAACGAATCCGAGAAAGAACCCGGCAAACCACCCAAAGCAGCATTTCAGTTGCATCGTGAAAATCCCCCCCTGAATAGAACCAGCGAAGAGTATCACAATGAAGCTTCATTTTTCCTGAAGTAAAGCGTTTGACGATGGCGATCGCATGAACCTTTCCTTGGTGTCTGAATCACCGTTTTGCGAGGCCTCGAGAGCGGGCGAGGGTACGCGGGCGGGAAGCAGAATGCCTTGGTGCACGCCTTGAAACTGCGTGGAAAGCCTTGAAAAAGGCCAAAAAAACAAGGGATGTGTTTACCTTTTGGTTAAGAGAAGAAACTCTCCATGTGATTCACTTCGTTTGACTTAACCTGATATTTCTGGGTAGAAAAACGTGGGAATTCTTGGACCCCGGGTGGGGGGGTGCTTTTGGTGGGGGTACAGACCGACTCCATCTCTGACGCCTCTTTCCAATTTTGCGCCAAAGAGGGGAAAAATTCGGCAGAACTGGGGGAAGAGGCGTTCGGGGATTCAGATTTGGCGGAAGTCCCTGGCGGTTGGCGCACAAGCAAACGGGCGGAGCGCAAACGCGCCCCGCCCCGTTCCTTCAAAGCGATTCTCAATACAGGTGGAAGTTGATCTCGATGGTCATGCGGACCGGGACAGGGGTCTTGCCGTCTTTCATGGCGGGCTTGAACTTGAACTGCTTGACCGCCTCGACGGCTTTTTCGTCCAGCCCCATACCCAGCACGCGGGCTACACGGATATCCTGCGGGTTACCCTGCGCATCGACAATCAGCGAGATCAGACAAACACCCTGGTACTTGGCGCGGCGCGCTTCGTCGGAGAACTCGGGGTCGACACTATGCAGCACGACCGGCACCGATACCCGGCCACCGATTCGTTCCAAGCCGCCGCCGGTATTGCCGCCACTTCCATTTCCGTAGCCACTGCCGTTTCCGTTGCCGAGTCCCCCTCCCGAGCCATTGCCGAGAGAACCCAACTTGACGTTGGAGGACTTGGACTGGCCGAAGTTCACCAGGGTGGGGTTGTCGGGGATAATGATGTCTTTCTGCACGTCGATGGTGGGGGTGGGGGGCTGTTCGAGCTTGGGCACATCCAAGGCCTTGGCCCGTGGGGGAATCCTGCCCTTGATCGCTTCCATATTGTCGTGGCTTCCGCCGCCGCCAGCGGCAGCAACATTCGCCTTCGGTAGCTTCACTTCCGTCAAATCGATCGGGGTGACAACGACCGGGGCCTTCTTCGCGTCGATGATCGTCTTCACGCCGAGGAAGAGCAAAGCCAGCACAATCAATATATTGAGGGTCGTCGAGATGCCGATGGCGAGGGGATTGGCCTTCACCGCCATGGGATCGGGTGCGGGAATCGGTGTCGAAGTCAGTTCCAGAGGGGGCAACCTGACCGGAAAGAAAACGTCGCGGACGCTTTCATAGAGGCCGGTCCAGATGGGTTTTTCCTCGAACGCTCGTCCCATGAGAGCGTCAAGTTCGTGGCCGCTGTTTAGGACCGCAGCGCCTTCAGATTCGGAGTCTGGCTCTACATGAAAGTTGTTTGGCATAGTTGCTGCTGAATCGGTTTTCTGACCGGAACTGGTTTTGACCTGCTCACTTAAAGAAAGCCGTTGGGCCTCCTCGCCTGTCGATTCATTATGCTCGACTCTGCCGGTATCTGTCTCGCCTCTCAGCGGAAAGGACTCCAAACGGCCGAATTCGGAAGGGTATGAGGCTCCCATGATCTATAGACGAGGTGTACGGGAAGTAGTTACCCAAAAATAAATGGCTCTATAGCATTATTTGTGGGTGAAGAGGGCGGTGGAAGATGCCGCTCCGAGGAAAAGTCCAAGAGCAGGACTTTCCCACCTCGCTTGGAAATCCCGCAAGTGCAGCGG
>Ga0302320_10000366_pt1 | contig 105907 bp, 81 predicted proteins | sample Bog_T0_3_FD_202130 | JGI IMG/M metagenome (GOLD analysis project Ga0302320, IMG submission 202130) | Peat permafrost microbial communities from Stordalen Mire near Abisko, Sweden - Bog_T0_3 | ecosystem: Environmental > Terrestrial > Soil > Wetlands > Peat | place: Sweden: Abisko, Stordalen... | reverse complement strand
AATTTCTCCACAAACTTTGCGTGGGCGTAGACGTTGAAGTCGTAATAATGCGCCTGCCAGAAAGGTCTCTCCCGGCTCCGCATCGAAACCGACAGCTTGAGGGCCTGAACAGCCCTGGACAAAAGCGTTCGCTGGGGTTCGTTGACCAGCAGATGCACGTGCTCGGGCATGACGACGTAACCGGCAACCGCAAAGAGATAGCGCTGGCGGACGCGCTCCAGCGCGTCTTCAAAGAGATCCATGGCCGCGACCGGCATGAGATAGGATCGGCGGCGGAAACAACTGAAGGTGAGGAAGTGGTACTCCCCCGTCTGCTGATAACGAATGCGCTTGCCTTTCATGCACGGCGAGGATACACCAATTCTTAATCTGTCGGCGGTGAAAAGTGAGGCTCCCCTCCCCCGTCCCCGAAGGCGAGGGACCGGGGTCACCCGCACTGACTCGCTGCCCCGCTCGCCTCACCCGCACCAAGCATCGAACACCCCCTCCCGTATCGCCCCAGCCATCGCATCGATGTCCGTCGCCAGCACCCGGTCCTGTTCCAGCCGCGCCACCACCCCCCGCACCGCCTCATACGCCTGCTCCACTTCCCTGCCCGACTTCAGTGGCCTGCGAAACTCCAACCCCTGCGCCGCGCACATCAACTCGACGCCCACAATCCGCTCCGCGTGCTCCACAATCTGCCGCAGCTTCAACGCCCCGGTCATCCCCATCGATACGTGGTCTTCCTTCCCTCCGCTGGTAGGAATGCTCCCCGTCGACGACGGGTGCGACAGCACCTGGCACTCGTTGATCAGCGCCGCCGCCACAATCTGCGCCATCATGAACCCCGACGACAGCCCCGGATCGGGCGACAGAAACGCCGGCAGCCCCTCGTTGATGTCCGGATTGAGCAGCCGGTCGATCCGCCGCTCCGTAATCCCCGCCAGGTCCGTCAGCCCGATCGCCGCGTAGTCGAACGCATACGCCAGCGGCGCTCCATGGAAGTTCCCTCCCGAGATCACCGCCCCGCCGCCCGCATCCGGAAACACCAGCGGATTATCCGTCGCCGATCCCGCCTCAATCTTCAACACCCCGCGCACATGCCCCAGCACATCCCGAACCGCACCATGCACCTGCGGCATGCACCGCAAACAATACGCGTCCTGCACCCGTGAGTCGTGTTCCCTGTGCGCCTCGCGAATTTCCGACCCCTCCAGCAGCCGCAGCAGATGCTCCGCCGCCGCGATCTGTCCCGCGTGCGGCCGCGCCTCGTGAATCCGCACATCGAACGCCGCCGGCGTGCCCATCAGCGCCTCCAGAGACATGGCCCCCGCCACATCCGCCAGCTTTGCCACTCGCAGCCCGCGCGCCACCGCCAGCGCGCCCACCGCCGTCATCGCCTGCGTCCCGTTCAGCAGCGCCAGGCCCTCTTTCGCCGCCAACGCCAGTGGTTGCAGCCCGGCCCGCCGCAGAGCCTCGCCCCCGCCCATGCGCACGCCCGTCAAGAACGCCTCGCCCTCGCCGATAGCCACCAGCGCCAGGTGCGCCAACGGCGCAAGGTCCCCGCTCGCCCCCACCGAGCCCTTTTCCGGAATCACCGGGTTCACGCCCGCGTTCAGCAGCGCCACCAGCAGCTCCACCAGCTCCGTCCGGCAGCCGCTGAATCCCTTGGCCAGAACATTGGCCCGCAGCAGCACCATCGCCCGCGATTCGCCCTCCGAGAGCGGCTGCCCCACCCCGCCCGCATGGCTGCGCACCAGGTTGGTCTGCAACTGCGCCAGGCTTCCATCCGCAATCCGCACGTCCGACAGTTTGCCAAACCCCGTGTTAACCCCGTAAACCGTCTGCCCCTCGGCCAGAATCCCCTCGATCAGCGCCCGGCTCGCCGCCACGCGCGTCAGCGCCGTCGCTGCAATCGCCACCCGCCGCCCGCGAAGCGCCACTGCCTCAATCTCGCCCAGCGTCAGCGCCTGCCCGTCCAAAACCAGAGTTTCCATGCCCCCGATATTAGGCGCGCATACCTCCCCAGGTCGAGCAACCTTATCGCCCCGACTTGGCGCAGGCACTCCACTCGGCTATGCTTGCATCCGACTGAAAAGAGGTTCCCCAAATGCCCATGACCCGCAGAGACTTCGCCAAAATCGGCGCCCTCACCCTCGCCGCCCGTTTCGCTCCCAGCCTGAACGCCCAGTCCCCCGGAAAGAAGATCGGCTACGCCGTCATCGGCCTCGGCCAGATCGCCGGCCACTTCCTTCCCGCCGCCGGCGCCACCCCCAACTCGACCATCACCGGCCTCGTCAGCGGCCATCGCGACAAGGCCGACCGCATCGCCGCCCAGTACGGCGTCCCCGCCGGCTCCATCTACAACTACGAAAACTTCGACGAGATCGCCCACAACCCCGCCGTCGACGCCGTTTACGTGGCCCTGCCCAACTCCATGCACGCCGAGTACACCATCCGTGCCGCCAAAGCCGGCAAGCACGTGCTCTGCGAAAAGCCCATGTCCACCAGCGTTGCCGACGCCGAGCGGATGATCGCCGCCTGCAAGGCCGCCAACGTCAAGCTCATGATCGCCTACCGCTGCCTCTACGAGCCCACCAACCTCAGGGCCATCCAGTTGATCCGCTCCGGCGCACTCGGGCAGGTGCAGGCCATCGAGAGCCCCTTTGGCTTCAACATCGGCCCCAACCAGTGGCGGCTCAGCAAGAAGCTCGCCGGCGACGGCCCTGTCTTCGACGTGGGCATCTACTGCCTCAACGCCTGCCGCCATCTCACCGGTGAGGAACCCGAGCACATCTCTGCCTACGCCTCCACCATCGACCACGACGGCCGCTTCGCCGAAGTCGAGGAGAACGTGGCATGGTCCATGCGCTTCCCTTCCGGCATCGTCGCCAGTTGCACCACCAGCTACGGCACAAACATGCCCGGCTACTTCCGCGTCTACGGCTCCAAGGGCTGGCTCCAGGTCGACAACGCCTTCGTCTACGAGGGCCTTCATCTGCGCGCCGAGTTCGGCGACACAAAGATCGACGAGCCCAACCCCGCCCGCGATCCCTCACATTTTGTTGCCGAAACCGAGCACTTCTCCCACTGCATCCAGAACAACCTCGAGCCCAAATCTCCCGGCGAAGAAGGACTGCGCGACATGCGCTACATCACCGAGATCTACCGCTCCGCCGGCATCCCGCTCTGACGACCAGGCTGGACTCGTACCAAAGTCGCTGCGCAGTTAACCATTGAGAAACCGCTCATTCAGTGCTCGGTGCCACTTCACATCCTTCCAGTTTGCAAACTGGGGTTGCGCGTAGTTATGCGGGGTCCAGCCCCAGAATCCGCATGCAATTGCGTCGTCGCACGACCATTTCGACCAATCCAGCAACCACCCCCAGTCCAGCTTCGGGTCATCGAAGTAGTACCACGTCGACCACGCTTCTGAAGTCGTCAGCGGCATGCCCCGCCGTTCCGCCCAACCAGCGAAATCGTTCATCTTGAACCGTTGTCGCGCCCGCAGCATCGGCGCCACAGCCGCCGCTGTCTTCACTGACCGGTCTGAAAATTCCTTGAACCACCGGTCCGTCTCGAAAAGATGGTCTTTCTCAAAGTCGTCGAACCGTGTCCGCTCACTCCACCGGGGATCTGCGTCCGCGTAGAAATGCACATCCAGACAATCCATCTCCAACGGAACGTCCAGCCAACGCAGGTCACCGTGGATCGAAGTCGTGAAGCGCAACTCCGGAAACTCTCGCCGCAGTATCCCCAGAGCACCGTTGATCTCCTTCGCGAAAAATGCTCTTTGGCTAGCGGAAAACTCCGGCAAATCATCAAAACCTGCTCCCGTTTCTTCCTTGAGCCGCTCTTCGAATTGCGGAAAGAAATAAGGCGTCTCGTTGGCGATGTCGACATAAACAACCCGGTCAAACCCGAACCGCCTCTTCCACTCCCGCAGTTGCACCGCCACCATCTCCGCTCCCTCCGTCATGTTGGCGGGCTTGCGCAGCGGCTCCGGCACCGCCTTCTCATTGCCCGGCGACGGCTTGAACCACCACGCGCTCAGCGTATAGTCGAGCGAACTGCGACGATGCAGTTTCTCCACGAAGTCGATCACCCACTCGCCCGCCGGTCCTTTTACAGCCGTATTCCAGCCCCACGGCATGAATGGCTGGTGCGGGTCTGCCCACGCCAATTCGCGCTCGGGCTTGCTCAGGTCGATCCACTGTGGCATGGGATCAATGCGCAACGTGTTGTATCCCCGCTCCACCGCCTCATCCAGCACTCGGTCATAGTCAGCAAAACTGCCCCCCGGCAGATGTCGCAGGGCGTAGGCCTGATCCCACATCGCCATCGTCAATCGCCTCGGCCTCAGATCGTCCCGCATGTCGTAACCGCTGCCCTCAGCTCTCCGGCCTTGACCCTTCGGACCACGATCGCTGGCCACCTGCGCCGGAGGCGCGCTCTGCCCCGGCTCGCCCCGCTCCGGCTCTCCCGCAATTGCGCCTCTTCCCGACGCCATAGCCGTCAGGGCTCCTGCCGCTCCGTAAATCGCCATCTTGCGCCGCGAAACCTTCATCTTCCAACCCCCTCAATCCCGCACTGTAGCTAGATCCCCAAACCAAGCGACTCCCCGTTCAGCCGATTCCCAGCTTCCGCCCCACTCGATCCAGCATCATTCCGCGTTCCATCACCCGGAAGACCGGCTCCAAAGTAGAGCCGTCAATCACCTCCACATCCTCCAACCGCGCGTAGGTGTGCGTGCCCGTCATCCCCGCCGGCGCCGCCACCGTCACCAGTGGCCGCTCGCGATACTCCTCTTCATTCATCACCATGATCTCGTTCAACGTAAACGAGCGGCCATAGTTGCCGCTGCAATCCTGGCTCGGACGGATCAGCCTACCGCCATCCCTGTAAACCGCGCCCCCACCCCGGCTGCTGCGCACGTCGGTCGAGATCGGGTTGGCCGGGTGCGCCCGCCAGTCGTCCAAAATCCCCTGTGACGAAAACAGCCATAGCTCCAGCGCCCCTGCCCGCGGCTCGCGCAGCGTAACAAAGAACCAGTGTGTGCCGCCCTCGCTATAGACCGTCGTATCAACGGCCGAAACCTGCAGGAATTCCCTCACCATCTCCCATTCGTCAGGAAACCGCCTCGCCCGGTACATCTCCACCGTCCCGTGCGCCCGCGTCTCCGGAATCATGTACATCTCCTCGCCGGCGCGGAAGACGCAGGGATACGACAAGTGATAAGGCCGCTCCAGAACGCGCCGGACCGCGGAAAGCTCCCCGTCGTCCAGAACCTCTGCCACAGCAATCGTCCCGCGCCGCGTCCCGTACTCGAAGTCCTCGAAGAACAACCACCGCCTGCCCTCGTGGCCAAACAGAAACGGGTCCGCATAAAAGTGCCCGCGCGGCGGCTGCATCCAGAGAAACCCGCCCAAATCCGCCGTTGACCCTTCCGCCAACCTCGCCAACCCTCCGACGCCGGGTGCCCCCGGTCTCGATTTTGAGACCGGGGAGACCGCCAGCCTCAACCCGCGTTTTAGAAAGCTGGGTGCCCCATCCATTCCGCGCTCTTTGCGGAATGGGTGGGAAACCACAAACCCCAACCCGCCCAAATCCGCCCCTAAATCCTCCACCAATCTCGGCTGCGCTCCCACCCGCACCGCCAGCCGCCAATGATCGGTACTTAGCCCCCGTGGCAGCCGGCTTACCGCCGCCCAGGCCCGTCTCGCCAGCCTCCGCCCCATCCATCCGAGCATCTCCAGGTTGGTCGGCGTCCGGTAGAGCTTCCGTCGTCCGCGGTAGGCCGCCGCAGGGACCATCTCCCTCTCCACCTGCTCCCAGCCCTGCTCATGCAACCGGCGCAGCCTCTGCGCCACAAACCCAGTCGCACCCCAATACGGTTGCAGCCGGTTCCGCGACCACGACCCGCTGCCATCGGTTGCAAACAGGCCCTTGTACAGGACCCTCCCCGCATCCAGCTCCTCGGTCAGAACCTGCAGCAGCGCGCCGGTCAGCGGGTTTCCCTCGACCACCTCCCAGAAGCACGGTGGCCCGCCCCGGTAAAACTCGTTGTCCCCATGGTGATACGACCAGACCCCGCAGCGCGCCGCCGTCAGAATCTCCCCGCGCAGAATGTTGAAGCCGAAGCGCAGCAGCACGTCCAGATTCAACCCTCGAATGCGCGTGATCGCCTCGTCCGGAAAGCGGTCGACCGGTCCCTTGCGCAGGGGATCGACCTGCATCCATTCCGCGTCCTTGACCAAACCACTGCAATCCGTCGCGCGGAGCGGGTCGTCAGGCACCGCAATCCGTCTCCGGTCCCAGCGCGCATAGAGCCGGAACAGCAGCGTTCGCCGGGCCTTCCCATCGCGCAGGATCTTGAGCACTCTGCGCGGCAGCGGCTCCCTGGCCTCCTTGACCACGTTGCAAACAACCAGCTCAACGCGGGCAAAGCCGCTGTGCGCAATCTGCTCCAGCACCGCGGCAACCCATGCGGGTTGCAAGCCGCCATTCAGCAGCACCCCGATGCGCAGCCGCGGCCGATCCGGTGATGCCGTGAAACCGGCAAACGCTTGCATCTTGCCTTCTTGCTGACTTGCTCCGTACCCCATCCATTCACGTTTTTTGCGAATGGGTGGGAAACCACAAACCTCAACCCCAACACTGGGTGCCCCCGGTCTCGATTTTGAGACCGGGGAAACAACAAACCCCAACCGGCCTTCCTCGAACTCGGTTCTTGGACATGTTCCGAGACCTGGGAACCAACGAACCCTACTACCCTACGCCAGCCCCAGCATCCGCTTGTTCTTCTCCGCATCCGCCCCGCCGCCGGCAAAATCGTCGAACGCCCTGTCGGTCACGCGAATGATCTTCTCCTTGATGAAGTGCGCGCCCTCCGTGGCCCCCGCTTCCGGATGCTTGATGCAGCACTCCCACTCCAGCACCGCCCAGCCCGGAAAGTCGTACTGGGCCATCTTCGAGAAGATGCCGTTGAAGTCGATCTGCCCGTCGCCCAGCGACCGGAACCGCCCCGGCCTGTCGATCCACGCCTGGTAGCCGCCATAAACGCCGCTGCGCGCACTCGCGTGGTACTCCGCATCCTTCACATGAAACGCCCGCACCCGCTCATGATAAACATCCAGAAATCCCAGGTAATCCATCTGCTGCAGGATCATGTGGCTCGGGTCGTAGAGAATGTTGGCCCGCTTGTGCCCGCCCACCGCGCTCAGGAACCGCTCGAAGGTCGCGCCATCGTGCAGGTCCTCGCCCGGATGCAGCTCGTAGCAGACGTCCACTCCCGCCTCCTCGAAAGCGTCGAGAATCGGCAGCCAGCGTCGCCCCAGCTCCGCGAAGGCCTCATCGATCAGCCCCGCCGGCCGTTGCGGCCACGGATAGAAAAACGGCCAGGCAAGCGCCCCGGAGAACGTCGCATGCGCCGTCAGTCCCAGCCGCTGGCTGGCTTGCGCCGCCCAAAGCAACTGCTGCACAGCCCAGGTCTGCCGTCCCTTCGCGTCGTCCTTCAGCTCCGCGGGCGCGAAGTCCGCAAATGCCGCATCGTATGCCGGGTGCGTAGCCACCAGCTGGCCCTGCAGGTGGGTCGAAAGCTCCGTCACTGACAGCCCCGCCCTGTCCACAATGGCCCCCACCTCCTCGCAGTAGTCCTGGCTCTCGGCCGCGCGCTGCAAGTCGAACAGTCTCCGGTCCCAGCTGGGAATCTGCACCCCCTTGAATCCCTGCCGCGCCGCCCAATGCGCCATCCCATCGAGCGAGTTGAACGGCGCAGCATCCGAAGCAAACTGCGCCAGAAAAATCCCCGGTCCCTTGATCGTCTTCATCGTCTCTCTCCCTCAACTCAACAAGACTGCTGGGTGCCCCATCCATTCCGCGCTTCTTGTGAAAAGGGTGGGAAACCACGAACCTCAACCCCAACACTGGGTGCCCCCGGTCTCGATTTTGAGACCGGGGAAGCCACAACCCTCAACCCGCCCGACCCAGCGGCTAAAACTCCACCCACCCCTGCACCCGGTCACTCTCGATGGTGCGCTCAATAAACCGCATCCCCCGCACCCCCGCTTCGATCCCCGGCAGCGTCGCCGGCAGCACATCGGCCTTCCCCGCCTTCCACGCCGTCACCGCCTCGGCAAACTCCCGGTACAGCACCGCAAACGCCTCGATATACCCCTCCGGATGCCCGGCGATCATGCGCGTCACCGCCCGTGCATCTGCGCTCAAGTAGCTGCTGCCCGCGTGGCGAATCTCCTCCGGCCCATCCAGCCACTTCACGCTCAGCGTATTCGGGTCCTCCTGGTGCCACTCCAGCGACCCATTCTCCCCGTAGACCCGGATGCGCAAGTTGTTCCGCTCGCCCGCCGCTACCTGCGAGGCCATCAGCGTCCCACCGGCGTCGCCCTCCAACCGCAATACCGCACTACAGTCGTCGTCAAGCCTGCGCCCCGGCACAACTCTGCGCAAGGTTGCGTTGATGCCCGTTACCTTGAGCCCGGTCACGTACTCCGTCAAATGAAACGCATGCGTCCCAATGTCGCCGATGCACCCGCCCGGCCCATTCTGCGCCGGATCCGACCGCCACGCCGCCTGCTTGTGGCCGCCGGTCTCGAGCGGCTTGCTCAGCCACCCCTGCAAATACTCCACGGCCACCTTGCGAATCGGCCCCAGTTTCCCGCTCGCGCACAGCGCCCGCGCCTCACGCACCAGCGCGTACCCCGCGTACGTATGTGTCAGCCCATACGGCAGCCCGTATCTCGCCACCACCGCCTCCAGCTTCAGCACCTCGTCATAAGTGGCCGTCGCCGGCTTGTCGCTCATCACCGCGATCCCCGCAGCCAGCGCCGCCTCGGCCACCGGCAGGTGCAGATGGTTCGGCGTCGCAATCACCACAAAATCGATCCCGTCTTCCCGCCCTCTCTCGGCCTCCATCATCTCCGCGTAGCTGCCATACGCCCGCGCCGGATCGATGCCAAAACTCGCTCCTGCCGCCCGCGACCGCTCCGCCGATTGCGAAAATGCCCCCGCCGCCAACTCGATCTTCCCATCCAGCTCCGCCGCCATTTTGTGTACCGGTCCGATAAATGCCCCCGGCCCGCCGCCCACCAGCCCCATCCGCAACTTCCCGCTCATCGCTTTCCCTCCAAAAACTCCGCAACGAAACATTATCATCTCACCCGATTTACCCGTCCCGAAGAGCCCGTCATACACCGCTGCGCGCCAATGCGATAAAGTGTCAGTTGGAAGCCGCCCACAACCCATGAACCCGCTCACCTTTCCCGACTCCAACCGCCGCTGGGACTGCCTCTCGCTTGGCGAGGTCATGCTCCGCCTCGATCCCGGCGAAAACCGCATTCACACCGCGCGCCACTTCCAGGTCTGGGAGGGCGGCGGCGAATACAACGTGGCCCGTGGGCTGCGCCGCTGCTTCGGTCTGCGCACCGCCATCGCCACGGCCCTCGCCGACAACCCCGTCGGCCGCCTCGTTGAAGACCTCATGCTCCAGGGCGGCGTCGACATCTCGCTCGTCAAATGGGTCCCCTACGACGGCGTCGGCCGCCAGGTCCGCAACGGCCTCAACTTCACCGAGCGCGGCTTCGGCGTCCGCGCCGCAGTCGGCTGCTCCGATCGCGGCCTCACCGCCGTCAGCCAGCTCAACCCCGGCGACTTCAATTGGCTTTCGATCTTCGGCCCCGAGAACGGTGCGAAGCACTTTCATACCGGCGGAATCTTTGCGGCGCTCTCCGCATCCACCGCCCAGGTCGCCGCAGAGGCCATGGACGCCGCGCACGCAGCCGGAACCCCCGTCTCCTACGACCTCAACTACCGCGACAGTCTCTGGAAGGGCATCGGCGGCAAAGCCAAGGCCCAGGAAGTGAACCGCGCCCTCGTCTCCAAGGTCGATCTGCTCCTCGGCAACGAAGAGGACTTCTCCGCCATGCTCGGCGTCGAGTTGAAAGGCGTCGCGGAAGACTTCGCCGAGCTCCCCATCGCCGCCTACGAGGAGATGCTCCGCGAAGTAGCCGCCCTTTACCCCAACCTGAAGCTCATTGCCACCACTCTCCGCACCGCAACCAGCGCCAGCCGCAACGCCTGGGGCGCCATCGCGCTTTACCAGGACAAAATCGTCCACGTCCCCCAGCGCGACATCGACATCTACGACCGCGTCGGCGGCGGAGACAGCTTCGCCTCCGGCCTCATCTACGGCCTGCTCGCCAACAAGCCCATCGAATGGGCCCTCCGCTGCGGTGTAGCCCACGGCGCGCTGGCCATGACCACCCCCGGCGACACCAGCACCGCAACCCTCGCCGAAGTCGAGCGCCTCATCAAAGGCGGCTCAGCCCGCATCGCAAGATAAAGGATCGACCATGCAAGAAACCACCGCCCAAATCCTTGAACGCGTCGCCCTCATCCCCGTCCTCCGCGCCCGCAACGCCGGCCAGGCCCACGCCGTCGTCCAGGCCATGCTCGCCGGCGGCGTCACCGTCGTTGAGGTCACCATGACCGTCCCCGGCGCAGTCGATCTGCTCGCCGAGCTCAGTCGCGAATACAAAGGCCAGCTCCTGCTCGGCTCGGGCACCATCACCACCGCTGCCCAGGCCGAGGCCACCATCGACGCCGGCGCTGAATTCGTCGTCAGTCCCAGCTTTCACCCTGACGTCATCGCCGTCACCAAAGCGCGAAAGAAAATATCCATCCCCGGCGCGCTCACGCCCACCGAGATCGTCACCGCCGTCGACGCAGGCGCGGACTACGTCAAGGTCTTTCCCTGCTCGGCCATGGGCGGCGCAAGCTATCTCAAATCCCTGCTCGCCCCCTTCCCCCACCTCAAGCTCATCCCCACCGGCGGCGTCACCCTGGAGAACGCCGAAACTTACCTCAAGGCCGGCGCGCGCGCCCTCGGCGTGGGCAGCGACCTGGTCAACCTCGCCGCCATCGACCAGGGCGCCCCGGAACTCATCTCCGCCGCCGCCCGCGCGTATCTCAAAGTCATCGCCAACTTCCGCAAGGCACAGCAGCCGGTCCACTGAGGCGTTCACCCGGCGCAGCGCAATCATCGAAGGAGAAAAATCTTGTCCAATCAATTCTGGTACGGCTTCGCCATCGGCTTTGGCCTGGTCACCTTCGTCGCGGTCGTCCCCATGCTGATAGCCCGCGCCCGCGCAAAAAAAGACTCCAGTTCCTAGACCACCGGCTCATTGTGCTCTGAGTCACCTACAAGCCATCGCGCTCTGTGCTCCCATGGTTCCGGGCAACGCCCGCAAGCTGGGAGAGACCGCCGATGAGCAACCACGACTCCGCAACAACCGGAACAGGCAAGCTAGCCCGCATCGGGGCCGCATTCCTCGGATTCTCAGCCCTTGTCTGGTTTCTTCTCCGTGTCATTCCCAAGCCCAGCCGCGCCACGTACCCCTGCCAGCGCGCCGCCTTTCCCGTGGCCAGCGCCTTCGTCCTCTGGCTCTGCGGCTCCATTGCCGGCGTCTTCTCCCTCGCCGGCCTGCGCCGCCTGCTGCGCCGTTACCGCTGGGCAGCCGCCGCCGTCTGCGCCCTCACCATGGTAGCCGGCGGATTCTGGCTGGCGCGTTCCCGCGCCATCGCCGCCGCCGAAATCACCACCCGCTACAACTTCCAGCCCGCGCAGCGCAACGTCCCTCTCGGCCTAGCCCGCGGCGTCTATCCGGGCCGCGTAGTCTGGGCCCACGATCCGCTGGCCGCTCACTGGACCGGCCACATCGAATCCACCACCGACCAGTGGTGGATGGATCAGAGCACCGACCAGCCCCGCGTCGACGCCATGCTCTCCTCGACGCTCCGTCAGCTCACCGGCGCTGCCACCGACGACCAGGCCTGGAAAACGATCTTCGCTTACTACAACAGCCGCGCGCGCGGCAAGGAATTCGCCGGCTACCGAACCGGCGAGATCGTGGCCGTCAAGGTCAACCTCAACAACTCCAGCGCCAAGGGCCCGGGCAACGTCACCAATGTCTCGCCCCAGGTCGCCCTGGCCATGGTCCGCCAGCTCGTCAATCACGCCCATGTGCCGCCGGGCAGCATCATCGTCTACGACGCTCGCCGCGACATTTATCCCGGCCTGCTCACCAAGATCTGGACCGAGTTCAAAGACGTTCGCTTCGTGCAGCAGGACGCGCCCGACCCGGCCCTGCAGCAGAATCCCGGCTACGGCGACACGCATGGCCTGGAGCAGGCGCAATGGGTCGAAGGCGTCAGCTACTCCGCCAACACCTACCACGACGCAAAACTCATCCCCCAGCAGATCAAGGACGCCGCCTACATCGTCAATCTCGCGCTGCTCAAGGCCCACTCCTATCCTTACTCTGCCAACGAAGGCGGCGATGAGGGCCAGACCGGCATTACCATGACCGGCAAAAACCACTTCGGCTCCATCAAGGGAACGCCCGAGCTGCACTACGCCATCAACACCGACCAGGGCGCAACCCCGCACGCCTACTCGCCCATCGTCGACCTGGCCGCCTCGCCCAACCTTGGCGCCAAGACCATCCTCTACGTGCTCGACGGCCTCTACTGCGCACGCCGCCACCAGTCTTACCCGCTCCACTTTCCCAACCCGCCGTTCAACAACGCGGTCGAACCCTACGCCAACACCAGTTGGCCCTCCAGCATTCTGGCTTCGCTCGACGGCGTGGCCCTCGACTCGGTCGGCCTCGACATTCTTCTCTCCCAGACCAAGAACAACCTCGATGCCAACAACCACCCGCGCATCATGATCCGCGAAAACGCCGACGACTACCTCCAGGAAGAAGCCCTCGCCGACCACCCGCCCTCAGGAACCGCGTATCGCCAGGACGGTAAGCCCGTCGCCAGCCTCGGCGTCACCGAGCACTGGGACAACGACCTCAGCCGCCAGTACACCCGCAACAAGGACCCCAGGAACGGCCAGGGCATTGAGCTCGTCTACCTTCCAATGAACTGACCCACTCACTCACCGGACGGTATACTTCGAGTGCTGGATTGAATCCAGCGAGCCTTCATCCATGAGCGTCTCCACCCATCCCGTTCCAGAGTCTTCGGCAGCTCAGCCCTTCCGCCTCGACAACCGCCACGCCCTGGTCACCGGCGGCGCCAGCGGCATCGGCGCGGCCACTGTGAAGGAGCTGGTCCGCGCCGGAGCCTTCGTCTGGATCGCCGACATCAACCACCCCGCCGCCGAGGCCCTCGCCGCCTCGCTCCCTTCGGCCCACGCGCTCGCCCTCGACGTCGCCAGCCCCACCTCCATCGCCGCCGCCGCCGCGCACCTCGATCGCCTCGACATTCTCGTCAACAACGCAGGCATTGGCCACGTCGGCTCCATCGAAACCACCGAGCCCGACGACTTCGACCGCCTCCTCAACGTCAACGTCCGCGCCGTCTACCTGCTAACCCGCGCCTTCCTGCCGCTCCTCCTCGCAAGCCAAGGCCAAGAGGGAAAAAGTGCCCCCGGCGCCGCCCGCTCTGGGGCAATTGTCAACATCGCCTCCGTCGCCGGCCTGGTCGGTATCAAACAGCGCTTTGCCTACTGCACCAGCAAAGGCGCCGTCATCGCTATGACCCGCCAGCTCGCCGTCGAGTACCCCAAAACCCTGCGCGTCAACGCTATCTGCCCCGGCACCGTGGAAACTCCGTTCGTCGAGGCCTACCTGGAGAAATTCCACAAGCACAACAAAGAAGAGACCCGCGCCGAACTCCGCGCTCGCCAGCCCATCGGCCGCCTCGGCCAGCCCGAAGAAGTCGCCTCCATGGTCCGTTATCTAGCCTCCGACGAAGCCGCCTTCATTAACGGTTCCCTCTTCACCATCGACGGCGGCTGGACCGCCGCCTGAAGCCGCAGAGCTCTCTCCCGCATCTATCAAAGCAACGGAGCCCGCATGAAACTCGTATCCTTTTCCCTCGCCGACGGCCACATCCGCCCCGGCGCCCTCATTGAAGAAGGCAGCCTGGTGGTCGACCTCAGCGCCGCCGGCTACGCCGACACGCTCGCCGTCATCGCCGCTGGCATCACCGAGCCCGACCGCGGCAACACCTTTCCTGCCTATCCCATCGCCGAGGTCCGTCTCCACGCCCCGCTGCTCAACCCGCCGCGCGTCTTCGCCATCGGCCTCAACTACCGCGATCACGCCAAAGAGTCGGGCATGGCCCTCCCCACCACCCCGGTCGTCTTCTTCAAGCTGCCCACCGCCATCGTTGGCCCCGGCGACCCCATCGTGCTCCCCGTCAACTCCACCGAGCCAGACTACGAAGCCGAGTTCGCCTTCGTCATCGGCCGCGGCGGCTATCGCCTCGCCGCCACCGAGTGGCGCAACCACGTCTACGGCTACACCACCGTCAACGACGTCAGCGCCCGCGACGTCCAGTTCTCCTCAACCCAGTGGTCCATGTCCAAGAGCTTTCCCACCTTCTGCCCCCTCGGCCCCGCCATCGTCACCGCCGATGAAATCCCCGACCCGCACGAGCTCCAGATCGGCCTCACCATCGACGGCGAAAAGCTGCAAAACTCGAACACCCGCGAGTTAGTCTTCAAGATTCCGGAACTTATCGAGTATCTATCTTCCATCACGCCCTTGCTCCCCGGCGACATCGTCTCCACCGGCACTCCTCCCGGCGTAGGCCTCGGCCGCACGCCCAAGCGCTGGCTCAAACCCGGCGAAACCGTCACTGTCACCGTCGAAGGCCTCGGCTCCCTGACCAACCCAGTCGTAGCCGAGTAACATCCCTAACTCATCCGCATCCACTTATCAAATCGAGCCGCGGACCAAGCTAACCCGCTAACAGAAAAGGCCCCAACCGGGGCCTTTTCGCTAACTTGCTGACTCGCTCACTTTCTAACTCGCTAACTCCGCTGCCTTGTGTTCCCCGCCGAACCAAGCATACAGCGCCACACAGCCAAAGCCCACCAACGGAACCACGTAAGCCGCCTGCAGCCCATGCGAGTCCGCCAGCATCCCCATCACCTTGGTCAGCGCCGCGCCGCCCAAAATCGCCATCACCAGCAGCGACCCCGCCGTCTTCGTCTTGTCGCCCATGCCCTTCAGCCCCAGCGCAAAAATCGTCGGGAACATGATCGACATGAACAGGCTGGTCGTCAGCAGGCACATCGCGCCCACCCAGCCCGGCCACACGACCGCTACCAGGCAAAGCACAACGTTCACCACCGCATAAACTCCCAGCATCGTTCGCCCGTGGAAGTGCTTCATCAGCCACGCCGAACTGAACCGCCCCACCGCGAAGGCGCCAAACGTCGCCGTCAGCATGTAACCCGCGGCCTTGTCCCCAACCCCGGTAGCCGATTCCACATAAGGGATGAAGTAACTCCACGTCCCCACCTGCGCGCCCACATACAAAAACTGCGCCAGCACCGCAAGAACAAAATGCCGCTGAAATAAAGACACATGCTTCGCCGGTCCCGCATCTTCGCGCGACGTGTCCTCCACGCCCGAGGGAGGAAACTTGGTGAGCGCCACCAGCACGGCCCACAGCAGAGCCAACGCGCCCAGCACCAGGTAGGGCGTCACCACCCGCAGCGTCTCTGAATGCAGGTACGCCTGGTAGGTGCCCGCCGCCCGCATGGCCGCCGTCTCCGCGTCCGTATGCTGAATGCCGGAGAAGATAAACACTGTCCCAATCAGGACTCCCGTAATCGACCCCAGCGGATTGAACGCCTGTGAAAAATTCAGCCGCCGTTCGCTCGACGCAGTCGGCCCCAGTTGCGCAATGAATGGGTTCGCCGCCGTCTCCAGAAACGACAGCCCGCTGGCGATCACAAACAGCGCCGCAAGAAAAAAGGCGTACAGATTGGCCTGCGCCGCCGGCCAGAACATCAGGCACCCCGTGCCCAGCAGCACCAGTCCCGTGATGATCCCCATCTTGTAGCCGAACTTGTGCATCAGTTGGCCCGCCGGAATCGCCAGCAGAAAATACCCCAGGTAAAACCAGATCTGGATTCCCGCCGCACCGGAGCGGTTAATCTCAAACGACTTCATGAACTGGCGAATCAGAATGTCGTTGAGATTGTTGGGAATCGCCCATAGGAAGAACAGCACCGTCACCACCAGGAACGGCATCAACCGCCCGTGCGGAATCAGCGGCGCTTCTAAATCGTCATTAAACTCAGTCCCGTTCGTTCGAACTGGCCCCATAGAGATGCTCAAGCGCTCGTCCTCCAGAAACGATCTAAACGCGCCGCCGGAAACGCTTTCATTCCTCGGCGCAAGCCAAATCGCGCGTAAAGCGCTCCACCAGTTCTACTCAATGACCATCCCCGCTGGCAAATTGAAAGCCGGAAGCACCTCATGCACAGCCCCACAGCCTTACAACACCCTCCCCAGCCACTTCCCCGTATGCGACAGCAGGTTCCCCGCAATCTCCTCCGGCGTCCCCTCCGCCACAATCCGTCCCCCGCCCTCGCCGCCCTCGGGACCCAGGTCGATCACCCAATCCGCGCACTTGATCACGTCCAGGTTGTGCTCGATCACGATCAGCGACCCGCCGCCGTCGATCAGCTTGCGAAACGCCGTCAGCAGCTTTGACACATCGTCAAAGTGCAGCCCCGTCGTCGGCTCGTCCAGAATGTAGAGCACGCGGCTGGCCTGCGAAGGCTTGGCCGTCGCGTTGGCCGCACGCACCTGCGACAGGTGCGCCGCCAGCTTCACCCTCTGCGCCTCGCCGCCTGAGAGCGTGGTCGCGCTCTGCCCCAGCCGCAGGTACCCGAGCCCAATCTCATCCAGCACCGCCAGCTTTTCCAGCAGCTTGGTCTGCCCGGCAAAGAAGCGCAGCGCCTCCTTCACCGTCATCTGCAGCACCTCGTGGATGCTCTTGCCCTTGTAGTGCACCCCGAGAATCTTCGCCTGGTAGCGTGTGCCGTTGCAGTCCTCGCAAGGCAGCTCCACGTCCGCCAGGAATTGCATCTCCACCGTCACCGTCCCATCGCCCTCGCAGGTGTTGCAGCGCCCACCCGGAACATTGAACGAAAAATGCCCCGGCGTCAGCGACAGCCTCTTCGCTTCCGGCTGCGCCGCAAACAGTTCCCTCACCAGGTCGAACCCCTTGATATACGTAATCGGATTCGACCGCGGCGTGCGGCCAATCGGCGTCTGGTCGACCAGCACCACGTCGTTGAGCCGTTCCACGCCCGTAAGGCTCTTGAACACGCCGGAGGGGTCCGAGCCATCGCTCTGCCCCAACGCCCGCGCCACCGCCCGGTACAGCACCTGGTGCACCAGCGTGGACTTTCCCGACCCCGATACGCCGGTAATCGCCACCAGCAGACCCAGCGGAATCTCCACATCCAGTCCGTGCAGATTGTTGGCCACGGCCCCGCGCAGCACCAGCCTCTCGCGCCCGGGCGCACGCCGCCGCGTCGGCACTGGAATCGAAATCTGCCCCGAAAGATAACGCCCGGTCAGCGAGTTGGGATTGGCCTCAATCTCCGCCAGCACTCCTTCGGCCAGCAGCTTGCCGCCAAACTCCCCCGCGCCCGGCCCCAGATCCAGCAAGTGGTCCGCCGCGCGCAGCACATCGGCGTCGTGCTCCACTACGATGATTGTGTTCCCCAGGTCGCGTAGCTCCTGCAATATATGAATCAACCGCGCCGTGTCGCGCGTGTGCAGCCCGATCGAAGGCTCGTCCAGCACATACAGCGCGCCCACCAGCCGCGACCCCAGCGAAGTGGCCAGTTGAATCCGCTGCGCCTCCCCGCCCGACAGTGTTGAAGCCAGCCGGTCCAGCGTCAGATACTCGAGTCCCACCGCATCCAGAAAACCCAGCCGCGCCCGCACCTCTTCCAGAATCGGCCCGGCAATCTCCTCCTGCATCGCCGTCAGCTTCAGCGCGCCGAAAAACTCCTTCGCATGAGCAATCGTCAGTGCAGTCGCCTGGCAGATGTTCTTGCCGCTAATCCGCACGCTCCGCGCCTCGGCCCGCAACCGCTGCCCGCGGCAATCAGGACACTCCGCATAGCCGCGATACTTGCTCAGCATCACCCGCACATGCAGCTTGTACTTCTTCCGCTCCATCTGCGCAAAAAATCCAAACACGCCCTCGAAGCCGCCTTTGCCCCTCAGCACAATCTCTCGCGCCGCCTCGGGCAGTTCCCGCCACGGCACATCCAGCGGAATCCCCAGCGCCGGCGCCTGTTTGCGCAGTTCGCTGTACCACGGCCGATACTTCGGCCGGTTCCACGGGTCGATCGCGCCATCGGCCAGTGTCAACCCCTTGTCCGGAATCACCAGGTTCAAATCGAAGTCCACCGTATTGCCAAATCCCTGGCAGCGCGGGCACGCCCCAAACGGATTGTTGAAGCTGAACAACCGCGGCTCCGGCTCCTTGCCTGGCCGGTGGCAGCTCTTGCACTCATACGCCCCGCTGAACCTGTGCCGCTTCCGCTCTCTGCTTCTCGCGCCATTCAAGTCATCGGAGGCTGCTGCATGTAATGCTTCTTCGCGGGGAACCTCCTCGAAGATCACTTCCCCACCCTCGCGATAAGCAATCTCCGCCGCATCCACAATGCGCGCGCGGTTCTCGGCGCTCACCACGATCCGATCCAGAAGAACAAACACGGGAAGCGTAAAATCCAGCTCCAGCAGCGATTCGGGCGTAGAAAATTCCACAATTCTTCCCTGCTGATAGAGCCGGTTGAATCCGCCCGTCCGCAGCTCCGTTAGCCGTGCTTTCAGCGTCTCGGTATGCGGCGAGTCGCCACCGGTCACAACCGGCTTGCCCTTCGCAATGGCCTTCGCGGTCCGCCCGGGTGCCTTCGCCGTCAGCTTCGCGCCCGTCTCAGCCGCGGGCGTCGCCGTTCCCACCGGAAACAGCGCCTGCAGCCGCGTCCCCTCGCCCAGCGCCAGCACCGCCTCGGCAATCTCGTCCATCGAGTCGCGCTTCACCAGCCCATCGCAGAACACGCAATGCACCGTCCCGCAGCGCGCGTAGAGCAGCCGCAGGTAGTCGTAGATCTCCGTCGCCGTAGCCACCGTCGACCGCGGATTCCTCGTTGAGTTTTTTTGCTTGATGGCAATCGCCGGAGCCAGCCCGTCGATCAGGTCCACGTCCGGCTTCTCGATCCGCTCCAGAAACTGCCGCGCGTACGACGATAGCGACTCCACATACCGCCGCTGCCCCTCTGCATAGATCGTGTCGAACGCGAGCGAAGACTTCCCCGACCCGGAAACCCCGCTGACCACCGTCAGCTTCCCATGGGGAATCTCGCAGGAGATGTTCTTCAGATTATGGGTCCGCGCGCCACGGATGACGATTGCGTCGTTTGCGTTATTCAAAGGGAAGACACCGGCATGAAGTTGTCCGGCCGCCCCACAAGCCCCTCAGCAAGGCTCAGAGCGCAACCGGCCATTCTTCATTATAGAGCGCGCACGCCAGCGCCGGATCGGAACAATCAACCATCCGAAACGCAGCCCTTGAGCCGCCCGCTACTTCGTAAATAGAATGCTGTTTTCCTTATCGAACTTCTGCTCCACCTTTGCCGGCTTCGAAGCCAGCTTCTCAGCCACGCGATCGATCCTCTTCTTTGCGGTTTCATCGGACGCCGTTTTGTCATCCACCTTCACTGCTTCGGGGTTTTCAAATTGCTCGGGCATGGTTGTCCTCCTGCCCTAAATATCGCTCAAGCGCGCCCCGCATCAATGTTCAAAATTGCTCCCCTCCGCACGGGCTGCCGCAAAGGTGGCCCGCATCACGCCCCCAGCCGGTTCGCCCCCGCAACCCTCCCGTACCAATGCCCCGAACCCTTCACCTCTAGTGCGCCAACGCGGAGCCACACAATTCCCATCGCGTTATGCCGCCAGAGGCGAGAGTTGCTGCCAATTCGCCTTTGGCTCGCATTCCTCGCGGTCAAGCACAACAGCCAGGCTCATCAGAACTCTCGAAGCGCAAGCCGGGCAGTGCATGGCGCAGTTGCCCACTGCGTCGCAGTCCTGACAAAGGTAGGCGGCGGCAAGGGGAATGTGTTGCAGCGGGCCACGAGTCATGGTCTCAACCAAATCTCTCCGGTAGACGAGTTTGTCTACCCGCTTCAATGGTGACAGCCGATCTGGAATCGTTTCACGCAGGCGCTGGTTTTTCATGCCGTGGACTCCGGGCACCACGGACAACCATGGCTTGCCCCTGTTCGATTGCATGGGGCGCACGAAGCGGAAGTCTATCCGCCGCTGCCATCGAGCCGCCCAGAAACTCCCTTCGATCCATCGCCACGCATCCCTCCACAAACAGAACGGCCAGCCCGCGGGCCGGCCGTTCCTCCGTGATCTCCATCCACGCCTACCGGTGCTCGTCAAGCAGGATTCTACTGATGATGGCCTCCCCCGCTTCGATGTTCTCCAGCGCGTGCGCCCGCAACCCTTGATTCTCCGGCCTGTCGACACCCTGCTCCACGTTGTGATGCGCCGCGTGCAGCGCTTCTTGCGCCTGGTGCAGCGGGAACCAGGGATCGGTGACGCCCGCCGGCGGTGCGAACCGCGTCTGCTTCCCGTCATCCCACGACGCACGCTTGATCTCTTCGATGGCTTTGTCGATGGCACGCACCACGTCGTCGCGCTTCCCCTGGTAGCCGGGCCGGTGGTCAAACTGTACGTAATCCCGCGCCGTGCGCAGATCGGAAAGCGCGCGCAGATAGTGCGGCTCCTGCGCCTGCGCCTGCGCCGGCGACGCCGTCAAAAACAATACTGCCGCCATCGCGGCGCAAGATACCACCGCCAGACTTTTAAGAATTCGCATGCTTCTCCTGCCTTTCCAGAATGTGACCCAATTGGGGAGTCGGTCTCGGGCGTTTCTTGCGCCCCGCCGAGAGAATACTATGCTTGCACTCTCCCGCGCCATCGCGAAATCTTGCGCCCCTCCGCCTTCCCTCGGCCCAGTTCGCTCGTCCAACCTGCAGCGCCATCGTCACACTCCCGGCCTCACCCAGCCCTTTACACTGTCTCTTGAGGTCTTTCGTGCTTCGTTTTCCTGTTTTCGTCCTTCTCTTCGCATCGCTCGCCGCCGCTGCCCAGCAACCGGCCCAGAAGCCTGACTCCCCGGCCCCCGCCGCACCGGCTGCCGAGCCCGCCGCGGACGTCTCTCCGCAAGTCGCAGAGGCCGAAGCCGCCATCGCCAAGTCCGATTGGAAAACCGCCGAAAGCACCCTCGACCTCTGGCTCGCGGCCCATGCCGTCGATCCCCGCGCCCTGTTTGACGCCGGTTATGTGGCCGACGCCCAGAACCGCCCCGCCGATGCCGAAGCCCTCTATCGCCGCGCCATCGACGCCGATCCCCAATCCTTCGAAGCCCATCTCTCCCTCGGCCTGCTCCTCGCCCGCCAGGGCAATGCAGACGACGCCCGTCCCGAGCTGGCCATGGCCACCACGCTCGAGCCCGGCGAATCCAGTCCCGCCGTCAAAGCCCGCGCCTGGCGCGCCCTGGCCCGCATCGACAGCGTCTCCCACCCCGACGAAGCCTCGACCGACCTCCTCCAAGCCCTCAAAATCTCTCCCGAGACTCCCGCCGACACGCTCCTCGCCGCCTCCCTCGCCGACCAGGCCGGCGAATACCCCGCCGCCGAAGCCGCCTATCGCCGCGTCCTCGCCGCCGACCCCAAATCCGCCCCCGCCAACGCCGGCCTGGCCCATGTCCTCATCGAGCAGAAGCACTATCCCGAAGCCGAAACCCTCCTCCGCGCCGCCCTCGACCAGTCCCCCGACGACCCCGTCGTCACCGCCCAGCTGGCCACCGTGCTCGCCGCCCAGGACAAGGCCGAAGCCCTCCCCTTGCTCCAAAAGCTCCACGACGCCCATCCCCAGGACGCCGCCATCAACCGCATGCTCGCCGCCGTCCTCGCCGACGCCGGAGACTATGCCGGCTCCGACCACCTCTACATCGCCCTGCTCGCCGCCGCGCCCAGCGACCCCGCCCTCCTCGTCGCCCACGGCCAGAACCTCATCCGCCAGATCCGCTACGCCGAGGCCTTCGCCGCCTTCAACAAGGCCGCCCAGGCCGACGCCGCCAACGCCGACGCATGGAGCGGCCTGGCCTTCGCCGCCTCCCGCACCGGCCAGCCCGCCGTCACCCTCCACGCTCTGACCATGCGGTCAAATTTTCTGCCCGAGGTGCCTTCCACCTACTTCCTCTGGGCCACCGCATACGATTCCCTCCATCAAAACTCCGAAGCCGTCGCTTACTACCAGCACTTTTTGGCGTCCTCCGCCGGAAAGTTTCCCGATCAGGAATGGCAGGCACGCCAGCGTCTCCTTTTGCTCAGCAAAAAACCGTGAGACCCGGCACAATTCGGCCAAGTGCGGTAAATTTCTCTGGCCGGCCGCCAATTCGAGCCCGTGAAAATGCAAAACTTTCCCCTTGCAACTTCACACAAAAGCTCCTATAGTCACGGCCAAAGGGGTTAACCAGCAGCTGCGGAGGTCTCTCATGCAGTCCAAGGTTTCGTTGGCCGTTCTCGTCCTTCTCACCGTCAGCGTACTCCCCGCGCGTGCCTCGGGCTTCGACGACAAGACATTCGATCAGCAGAGCATCGATGCCCTCCAGGCCAAGATCCTCCAGGCCCAACCCCGCGAGCAGTGTTTCCTTTACGCCGAGCTGGTCCATCAGATGACCGAGGTCAGCCTCCAGCAGTACGCCGCCGGCGACGGAGACAAGGCTGCAGGCCTGCTCAAGCAGGTCCAGACCCTGGCCCACAAAATCCACCTCTCCATGTCCGACGACAACAAGCGCCTCAAGAACGCCCAGATCCTGCTCCGCCACACCGCCTTCCGCCTCAATGAGATGCTCCACGCCAGCAGCCTGGAAGACCAGCCCCTCGTCGCCCAGACCCTGGCCCAGGTCAACCAGGCCCAGGACGAAGCCATGCTCCAAGTCTTCCGCAAATAGCCACCGGCCACTGAAAGAGCCTCGCCCAAGTGCTCCCGCCTGCACAGGTCGCAGATGAACCCCCGCCGAGCTCGGCTTCGAGAGGCCTTGGAACAGTCCCCCACCGGTGCATCCGACCCACGATGGAAGAAACGGGCACGCAGGAAGTAGCGTCTCCAGACCGGCTGTAGCGGGGGCCTCCGGCCCGCGCCGTTTCTTCTTAGCGCATGACTTCGCTCGTGCCGCACGGCTCCCGCATGCTCTTGGAAACCAATCCGCGCGATGAAGTCGCGCCACGAAGCCTGCGGAAGAACCCCTCCGGGTGGTAGGCCGGGGATCGATCCCCGGCACAATGCCAATCAAAATGAACGCCCGGGCTTCAGCCCCTGAGGCATGCCGTTCGAGCCTGTCACCGAATCCACGCCTCTTTCCGCAGACGCCTCGCTCCGGAGCGCCAACCTGCTGCCCCACTGACTCGCTGACTTGCTGTCTCGTACGCCAACCAAACACCGATCGACCCCGGCAATCCCTCCCGTAGGGAGGGAACGAAAATAGCCCCGGGTGAAGCGCAGCGAAACCCGGGGAACGCATGCACCACAAACCCCTCGCCCCGGGGGGGCGACGTGAACCGACGAATCCGCCCCGCCTCGTGCCCACCCAGGTTCCGCGCTGTCCCGCCCCCGCTCCCATCCGCAGACCCCCGCGTTACAGTGGATGTGACCATATGAGCAACTTCAAGCTGAAGCCCACCCACGCGCCGGTCAAGGAATACTACGCCACGCTCCAGAAATGCGCCGCCGCCAACTTCTCCAACGAAGGCAACGTCCGCCGCGCATTCGAGAGCCTGCTCGAAAAGTGCGCCCGCGGCTTCGAATGGTTTCTCGTCGCCGAGTACCCCATCCCCCGCACAGGCCGCAACCCGCTCAAAGTCGACGCCGCCATCCTCGACGCCTTCAACCTCCCGCGCGGCTACTGGGAAGCCAAGGACGAGAAAGACGATCTCCGCGCCGAAATGAACAAGAAATTCGCCGAGGGCTACCCGCGCACAAACATCCTCTTCCAGAAGCCAACCCATGCCATCCTCTTAGCTCAAACAGTTGAAGACTCCGCGCCGAATTAGCGACTGCTATCATTGCCTGTATCTCGCAGCGTTTCATGTTGTGAGTGCGTGGGTGCAAGATTGAGATGGCGTCTTCCAAGCGAGACTTTGAGCGGTTCGTAACCTGGCTTCACCAGCCGGAAAACCAAACCCCGCCGGACGTGCGGCGACTTGCTAATCTCGTGCTCGCGCACTTTGACGAATTGGCTCAGACCTCCCGCCAACACAACCAGCGATCAATCTATTTGGTACGCCACGCCCGCAACTCTCTTGCCCAGACGCCCGACGGGCCGCCAGACATCCAACCAATGGCCGACAATGGCGCTTGGCCATGGCGACGACTGCGGCACCTGACCCTCGGCCCATTTCGGGGTTTCCGTACATCCGAGCCCTTTGATCTGCAAAAGCGTGTCATCTTGTTCTACGGACCAAATGGCAGCGGCAAAACCAGTTTTTGCGAAGGACTGGAATACGCACTGCTGGGTGCGGTTGAAGAGGCGGACACCAAGCGCATCGACGCGCGAACCTACCTCGTCAACGTCCATGCGAACCGGTTCGACGCACCGACTCTGCGAGCAACCGACCATCGAAACCGTGAAGTGCCCGTTGTACCAAGTGCTGACACCTACCGGTTCTGCTTCATAGAGAAGAACCGCATTGACGCATTTTCCCGAATCGCCGCCCGACCGTCCTCCCAGCGTACGGAACTGATCGCCACGCTATTCGGTCTGGAAAAGTTTAACGAGTTCGTGAGTCACTTCAACGAGTCGATTGATCCACAACTCGTTTTGACCGGCACCAAGCAACTCGCTTTGACAGGCCTCCGCAACGCTCTGGCCGCAGACCAAGCCACGGTCAACGGCGAAGCCCAAGCCCTACTGGATCTGACCGTCGAAGAAGCCGCGCTCGCCCGAACGCACTCCGAAGGCATGACATATGCAGGACTCAAGGCGCTTATTGGCACCACCGAAGCCCCGGGCCGTCTGCAGGAACTCGAACGCATTCTCAACGCCGTTCCCCCGGCGTCCATCGGCTTGACACGCCAAGGTTTGCTCGATGGCTTCGAGGCAGCCCGCAAAGGCTACGAAGAACGTGGCGGCATAATCGCCAAACTCCAAGCCCGCAGTAGCCAGGTTTCATTCAAAGACCTCTACACCGCAGTCCTTGCCCTGCACGCCACCGAAGGCGATCACTGCCCCGCGTGCGATACGCCCCTCACGGGCCAGTTCCACGTCGCGGTCAACCCCTACACAAAGGCCACAGAGGGCCTCGCCGAATTGGAGGAGCTCGGCGAGCTACAGGAAGAGCGCAATACCGCCGAAGACGAGGTCGCTGCAGCTTCGCGCGGGCTTCGCCGGCAGCTTGCGACCCTCACCGAGTTCGTCGCGGCCCAAGCTGAACAAGAGACACCAGTAGGTCGACGATTGACCGAGTTGGCGGCTGAACCCGCCGAGGACTGGTGGGCGACAATTTATCCGGCGCAGCCAGCACAAGACACCAACGCTGCGGCTGGCGCCGTAACGCTCGATCAGATGCTTGCGGCTGCCGACCGCGTGGCCGCGCAAGACGAGGCTTCACTTCTCGCGCTTCGAGAGCGCCAGCGAAACATCGCCGAACGCGATAGGCTTAATGACTTCCGTCTATCGGTCCAAGCCCAAGACTTGAAGCGGCAATTGCTAGTCGGTGGCGTGTTTGCGGCAAGAGGCCGGATCGAGGCATTTGATACAGCCAACGCAGAAGTCATCGACGAGGTGGCCCAGGAGACGCTGGACATCGCCCGCGACACCCCTATCAAAGCTGCATACGACCGTTTCCTCGCGATGCTCAGGAACTACCGCAACCAGCTTCCCGGAACGCTAATGGCCGGACTCAACGACACGGCCATGAACTTCTACAACGAGTTCAACCGGAACGACCTGGACCAGGACAAGCTCGCAGCGCTCTACTTGCCACTGACGGGCGAGCAAAAGATCGAGATCTCCTTCCGGGGCAATCCACAGGTCCGCGTGGACGCTTTGCAGATCCTAAGCGAAGGCCATATCCGATGTTTGGGTCTCGCAATCCTGCTCGCGAAGAGTCAGACCATCCAATGCCCGCTAATCGTTTTTGACGACGCGATCAACGCCATCGACCACGAACATCGCAGTGGCATCCGGGAGACCATCTTCGAGAGCGACCATTTCGCCCAAACGCAACTCATCGTCACCTGCCACAGCAGCGAGTTCATCAAGGACATCCAGCAGCAATTGCCCTCACAGCGGCGCAACGATTGCCAAGTCTATCTATTCCGCAACCACAACGGCAACCATCAACCCAGAGTGACCGGCAACGTTCCAATCAGGAACTACGCGGCGAAGGCCCGAGCGTCAAAAAACGCTTTGGATGACCGCGAGGCCTTGGCGTCCTCGCGGCAAGCGCTCGAGATGCTTTCGGAAAAGACTTGGCGCTGGCTCGCCAGCCATGAACTGGGTTTGTTGAACCTGCCGCTCGCTGGCGTGGGCGCGGAGCCAGGCTTGCGCGATCTCTGCAATGCCCTAAGGAAACGGCTCAATGATTCGATAACCTTCGCCCACGCCAACAAAGATTTGTTGATAGCCGCATACGACCGAATTCTCGGCATTCCGGACTCCAATCTTGTGTGGACCTACTTGAACAAAGGCACCCACGAGGAAGCAAACCGAGATGACTTCGATGCGGACCTGGTGGAGACCGTCATTCAAACACTTGAATCGCTCGACGCTCTAGACCTTAGAGCTGGGCGATAGGGCAAGTCCCAGGTCCGTTGATAAGCGAATCTCTTCGGGCAGCGGCACCCCTTCACATCATTTCCGAACGACCCCAGTGTTTGAGAATGGTAAGTCGGCAACGACTTCCGCCCTCCTACCGGCATTCCCTCAGATGTCTATGGGTACCGCCTCGGCAACCGGAGCGCCCTCGAATGGGTCATCGACCAGTACCGCGTCTCCACCGACGCCCGCTCCGGCATCGTCAACGATCCCAACCGACCCGACGACCCCGAATACATCGTCCGCCTAATCGGCCAGGTCGTCACAGTCTCCCTCGAAACCGCCAAGCTGGTCAGCGAACTCCCAGCCCCAAGCATCGACCAAGCCTGACACGGCCGCAACCCGCCGGCCGAAGGCGGGTGCGCGAGAGTCTGTGACCCGCTGCCGCCCTCGGAAAGCTAGGAGCTAGAAGCTAGGAGCTAGAAGCTAGAAGCTAAAAGCTAAAAGCGAAACCAAAAAAATCCCGCCGCCATTTGCAGTCAATTACGCGTCTCCGGCGCACAATGAAATCGGAACAACCAACAAGCGGCAGCCTAGAGCCCGCCCCGAGCGCAGTCGAAAGCCTGCCCTGAGCAAAGTCGAAAGCCTGCCCTGAGCGCAGTCGAAGGGGGGGCTAGTCTCGCCTCTGAGCCCTGGGACCCCTGATCTCTGATCTCTGATCCCTAACCCCTAACCCCTAACCCCTGACCACTGAACCCTGACCCCTGACCCCTGACCCCTGGTCTCTGATCTCTAACCACTAACCACTAGCCACTAACCACTAACCACTAGCCACTGAACCTGCTACATAGGGTACCCCCCTCCCCCCTTTTTCCCGTAAACAATTGAAAATAATAATGTTACGCAAAACAGTGCCTCCGAATACCTATGAAAATAAAGGACTTACGCGTTCCACTATCTCTCCGGGATTTTCCGGAAACAAAGGACTTACATGCAGAAATGGCTCCAAACTCGCGTGTCCCTTTCTGCCGAAACCCGCTCGAGTTTTCCCCGAATCCGCAAGCGCCTCGTTTTTCGATGGAAGTCTAAGCAAGCCGAAAGCGGGGAGCTGAAAGTTGAGAGCCGAAAGCTGAGAGCTGAAAGCTAGAAGCTAGAAGCTGGAAGCTGGAAGCTGGAAGCTGAAACTAAACAACCTTTTCCCGCTCCATCTGTCTGTGCTTCAATGAAAGCGCCGAGGTTCACGTTCCCATGCGCTCGCCGCGCTGCGTCTTCCCGCTGCTCTGCTGCCTGTTGGCCATCGCGCCGCTGCTCGCCCAGAAAGACAAGCCCGAGCCGCTCACCGAAGCCCAGATGGAGCAGATCCGTGAAGCCGGCATCGATCCCAGCGGGCGCGTCGCCCTCTACACCAAGTTCCTCAACGAGCGCGCCGACACCATCAAAGCCCTCACCAACCGCGCCAAGTCTCCGGCCCGCGCCAAGCGCCTCGACGACGAACTCCAAAACCTGACCGCCCTCATGGACGAGCTCGGCTCCAACCTCGACACCTTCTCCGACCGTCACGCCGACATCCGCAAGGCTCTCAAGCCCCTCGCCGAATCCAGCCAGCGATGGCTCGGCATCCTGCGCGCCCTCGCCGGCGAGCCCGGCTTCGACCTCGCCCGCAAAGAGGCCATCGAGAGCGACGAAGACCTCGCCGACCAGGCCAAGCGCCTCCTCGCCGAGCAGACCGACTATTTCAACCTCCACAAGGACGAGGTCGGCCAGGACCGCGCCGAGCCGAAGTAACGCCAGATGACAGGTTAAAGATGACAGATGACAGATGACAGCTTGGAATCGTCAAGGCCTTCACCACTCTCATCGAAGGCCTTTACTCCTCCAACCCGCCGACTCCCTGCTTTTAACTGTCATCTGTAACCTGTAACCTGTAACCTGTAACCTGTAACCTGACACCGTGCCTCCCGACTTCATCCTCATCTTTCAGCAGGAATACCGCGCCCTGCGCCCTCGCGCGCCCATGCCGCCCATCGCGGTCCGCTTCCGCCGCTTCACCTCGCTCAACACCACCATCCGCCTGCGCGAAGGCCAGATCTTCGTCAGCCTGTCGGACCTTTTGGAAGGCGCACCCGAGTCCGTAGTCCGCGCCATCGCCCACATCCTGCTCGCCAAGCTCTATAAGAAGCCCATCGAGGCCGCGCAGAGCCTGCGCTACAAGCGCTTCGCCTCTTCGGCCGCCGTCACTCGCCAGACCGAGCTCATCCGCCACGCTCGCGGCTCCAAGCGCTACTCCGGCCCCGAAGGCCGCTTCTACAACCTCGAGGAAGTCTTCGACTCGCTCAACACCCGCTTCTTCGGCTCACTCCTCGGCCGCCCCGAGCTCACCTGGAGCGAGCACCACGCCCGCCGCTCCCTGGGCCACTACGACGCCGCCCACAACACCATCGTCGTCTCGCGCGTCTTCGATCGCCCCTCCAGTCCCCGCTACGCCATCGAGTACCTGCTCTACCACGAGATGCTGCACCTCAAGCACCCGGTCAAGATGCGCGGCGTGCGCCGCTGCGTCCACTCCCCCGCCTTCAAGGCCGAAGAGTCCCTCTTCCCCCAGCTCCCCGAAGCCCTCGCCTTCATCAAGCGGCTGTAGTCCATGCGCGCCATTGCCCCACCCCCGCGCCATCGCATTGCGCAACCCCGATGCTCGTACTAAACTTCAGGCAGGAAGAGTGGCCGAGTGGTTGATGGCTCCAGTCTTGAAAACTGGCGTACCTGAAAGGGTATCGGGGGTTCGAATCCCTCCTCTTCCGCCATTTCATTGGTTTATACGGTCCGATAGAGTCCCATAGAGAATCTCAATCAACTGAAATCTGTGCGCTACGGTAATTCGACCGCATGCTTCTGCTTCCCGGCCAAAGCGAGCAGCGTTGGCGCCGTTCGTGCCTGACCATCAGCATTTCAATTTGTCACCGTCAGCGTCACCGGGTTGCTGACTGCCGGGATGCCGTTCGCATTCGTCACCACCACCCTGAACTGAAGGCCGTTGAAGGCCGGCGTGGTCGCAAAAGTGGTCATCGTCGCCGAGTTATACCCGGTGCCCGCCGCGAATGCCTTCCACGTCAACCCCGACAGGTACTGCCAGACATACGTCAGAGGCGGCGTACCCGTCGCCACCACACTGAACGTCGCCGTCGCGCCTACGGCCACCGTCTGGCTCACGGGCTGCATGGTAATCGCCATCGCTGCCGAGGTCGCATACGTGCAGTCGACGTGCACCACCGTCCCGTTGAAATTGATATTCAGTCGCGCATAGATCGTCTCTCCATTGGTAGGCAATCCCTTGACCGTCGCCGACGTGCCTGTCGCCTCCCCCGAGTCGTACAGGTTATTCGATCCCACCCCCGTGCTCCCCAGCCACAGCGAGTACCCGCTGGCCCCTGCACTCGCCGTCCACGTGAACGTCACCAGCGACCCCGTCAGCGTGCTTCCCGGCGCTGGGCTCGTAATCGCCGACTGCGCCAGCGTGGCCGCCTTGTAGGTGGTGTCAATCGACAGCGCCTTGCCGTTGAAGTTCGTATACAGCCGCGCATAAATCGTCTCGCCGTTGGTCGGCAGCCCGTTGGCCGTTACCGATGTCCCTGTCCTTTCTCCCGAGTCGTACAGGTTGTTCGCGCCCACGCCAGTCGATCCCAGCCACAGCGAATACCCCGAAGCCCCGGTCGCGGCAGACCACGTAAACGTCACATTCGCGCCTGCCAGCACGCTCCCCGCCGCCGGCGTCGTCAGCGCCGCCTGCGTCACCGCCGTGTACGTATAGTCGCTGTGGACCGTCACCTTGCCAAAGTTGGTATAGAGCCGCACGTAGAGCGTCTCCCCGTTGGTCGGCAGTCCGCCCACCGTCACTGAAGTCGCCGTCGTCTCGTGTGAGTCGTACAGGTTGTCCGATCCCACGCCCGTCGTCCCAATCCACAGCGAATACCCCGTCGCCCCCGTGCCCGCAGCCCACACAAACGTCGCCTCCGGCGCGGTCAGCACGCTGCCCGGCTTGGGATTGATCAGCACGTCCGTCGGCGGCGCGGTCGCTTGGAACGGGCTCGATAGCCCTATCACGTTCACCCCCGAGGTCAGCGCCAGAGTAGCCTTCAGCAGGTCGCTGCTCGTCGTCGAGGAGAGGATGAGATTGCGGAACGTCGCCGCGCCGGACGCAAGATTTGCCGTCAGCGTCCCCGTCAAGAGCCCCGCGCTGTCCGTCATCGTCACCGCGCTGGTCGGAACCGCCGCCACAGCCCCGCTCTCCGTCAACCCCACCACGGGAGCCGGGTTGATTCCCTGCCCCGCGACCACGCTAGAAGGCGGCTCCGTGGTAAACGCCAGCGCGTAGTTGCTCTGCACCGCGCCCGCGTCGAGGGCGCCGAGCGGGCAATGCGGGTCGAACGGGAACCCGCGCTGGTCAGTGGTCAGCCCAGCCGCCGCCGCGTTCGCCGCCGTCCCCGCGCAAATGGCCGGGCTTCCCGGCAGCGGAACCATCGTCTGCGTCGGTCCGCCGTAGTTGCCCAGCGGCGCAAGCGCAATGCCGCTAACGCCCACCACGTTGCCGCCGTTGTCCGTATAGGTCCCGAAGATATCGGAACCGCTCCCCTGCGTATTACCTCACACAATGCTGTTGGCCAGCTTCATTGTGCTCTGGTTGAAGATGCCGCCAGCTTCGCCGGATGCAACAGAATTGGCGGAGAAACTGCTGTTGGCAACAGTCAGCGTGCCATCGTTGTAGATGGCGCCACCAGCCCCGCCACCCGTGATGAAGTTGCCTTGGAAGGTGCTGTTGGTCACAGTCATCACACCGTTGTTATAGACCGCGCCAGCGGCCCCGCCAATTGCGGAATTGCCAGAGAAAGTGCTGTTGGCAACGGTCAGCAAGCCGTTGTTCAGGATGGCGCCGCCGGAGAAATCATTCGTGGAGTTGTCGGAGAAAGCGCTGTCGGTCACCGTCAGGCTACCCAGGTTCTTAATGCCGCCCGGATAATAGGCAACTGCATGGCCGCCCGAGATGGAACATCCCCTCACTGTAAGCGTGGCACTGTTAACCACGACGGAATACTGATCGCCACCGCTGGAGCTCGCACAGCCAGTCAGGTTTAGCCCGTTCAAAGTGACAGAGTATCCGTTGTTGGAGGTGTTGCTGACACTGAAGATCTCGCAGGCGGTCGCTCCACTCACCGTCACCAGGTTGGTCAGCGTTGCGCCCGCGCCCGTTGTTGGCCCACAGATGCTGGCATACGATGGAATCACAATCGTCCCCGCCGAACCTAGCGTGATGGTCTGCGCCGTCACAAACTTCGTCGCGTCGAAGCTGATATTCCCCGCTCCAAGCTTGTTTGCCGCCAGCACCGCATCCCGCAGCGAGCAAGCCGCATCCGTCCCCGGCGCAGCTTGCAGCGTGCAGTTGCTCGCCAACCCTGCATCGTCGGCCGCCGTGGTCACCACAAAGTTCGCATTCGTCACTGAAATAGGGTTTGAGGTCACCGCAATGCTGCTGTTCGCGGTATCCGTAGCCGTAATCGTCTGGCTCCCCGGCGTCACCAGCGCCGCCGAGACGGTTCTCCCTCTGCCCGACAGCAAGGTTGCCGTGGGCAGCGTGGCGCTCGGATCGCTGCTGCTGAAGCTGACCGTCGCCGTCGCCGGGTTGCCGTAAAGATCCCAGGGGAAAACGGTAAACCCAAACTGTGCGCCGGCATAGGTCGAAGCAGGAACACCGGTCAGCGTCAGGCTTGCCACCGGCCCCGACGTCACGCCCACGCTCGCAGAGCCGGTCAGCGTGGATGTGGTCGTATCCGTCACCGTAATCGTCTGCGTCCCCGCCGTGTAGAGGGTCACCGTCTTCTGCCCCACCCCGCCCGACAGCGTCAGCGTCCCCGCATTGAAAAACAACGGATCGGAGCTGGAGAACCTGACCGTTCCGTTGTAAACGGTCGAGGGGCTTCCCGTTGCCGATAGAGCGTTCACCGTAACAATGAACGGCGAACCGGCAACCGCCGAAGACGCCGCCCTCACCGCGAACCGCGTCGCCGCGTCGCTGACCGCCGTGCCGGTCACCGCAATCGACTGCTGCGCCCCGCTCACATTCAGCGTATTGTCGGTGAGCGTCACATTCTCGCTCAGCGGTGCGCCAACATTCACCGGCGTGAACTGGACGGGCACATCGCACTCCTGCCCGGCGCTCAGGCTCGTCGAATTCGTGCACGTATTCGCGTCGCCGCTGGCCAACAAAAAGTCTGCCGGATAACTCAGCCCCGTGATCGCCAGCGCTTCATTGCCGTCGTTGTATACCTGCGCCGTCAGGGGCCCTCCGCTGCTCGTGTAACCCACCGTGGTGGTGCCGGGAAAGCTGAGCGTCGGAGGCTGCGAGCGCTGGACCTCAAGCATTTGGAAATTGTTATCGCCCGCGCCCGTGACGAACAAGTCTCCCACGCTGTCAAGCGCGATCCCAGATTCGTCGCCTGCGGAGCAGACGACGAACGGGGCACCGCCTCCGGCCGGAACCTCCACCACGCTGCTGCGCGTGCCTGAGATGAACAGGTCACCCGCAGCGTCTACGGCAACGCCCCAGGCTCATCCCAGGCTTTCGCCGTTTACCGAGGGGGCGATGACGATTGCCGCGCCGCCTCCGGCCGGTACTTTCAGTATGCGTTGGTTGGACTCATCCGCGATGAACAGGTCGCCCGCGCCGTCGACTGCCACGCCAACAGGCTCGGAGAGACTCCTGCCATCCACCGTCGGGTCAATAACAATGGCCGCCCCGCCGCTAAACGGCACCTCCACCACGTTGCTGCTGCCGAAATTCGAAATGAAAATGCTGCCCGCGCCGTCCACCGCTACGCTATAGGGATAGGATAGGCTGGCGCCGTTTACCGTGGGGCCGATGGCGATCGCCGCTCCGCCGCCGGCCGGCACCTCTACGATTCGGCTTTGGAGCGAATCCGCGATGAATAGGTCACCCGCAGCGTCCGTCGCTACCCCGCGCGGCTCGTCCACTCCGAAACCATTCGCCGTCGGGTCGAATATAGTCTGCGTGCCCGGCCCATAAGCGATCTGCGGCCCCGTCCCAACTCCATACACCGGCACGCTGGCCAGTTGCGTGCCCGTATTCCCCGCCCCTGAGAAGAACACCACCGCGCCCATCCGCACTCCCGCAGCCTTCGGCGTGAAGGTCACGCTCACCGTGCAGTTGGTAGCCGACGAGTAAGTCGTAGCCGTGCAGGTTGTCGCCGTCGCATTGGTAAAGTCCAGGTTCGCGGCGCCCTGTGTCAGCACGCCGATACTCCCCACAGTCGTCCCCGCCGCAACGCTGAACGGGAGAGACACCGCCTTCGGCGAACCAATCGCCACCGAGCCGAAGTTCTGGCTGGCCGCGCTCCCCATATAGCTCACCTGCGCCGCCGCAGGCAGCATCATTCCGGCCAGAACAACCGGCAGCAAGCATACGCGGGGAATCAACCTCGAAAAAGTGGCGGAAAAGTTATGCAAATTCATCATGATGGAGCCTCCCTTGCCAAAACTTCACGCGCCTCTTGGCAAAACATCTGCGCATCAAACCCTCGCCTGGCTTGCCGGGCATAAAGGGGGTTTGCAGCCGACCATGGTTCGCCCCCTCGGGAATCGGAGAAATCGCCGGTGCGACTATCGTATCCCCCGGCGGATGCGGAGGCATAAGGGTTTTCACTCGATCGTCAGCGACCCCGCCGATTGCGTCCCCTCGGCTTCCATCCGCGCTTTCTGGGGTATACTGGCGCAAATCGGCGAGACCTCGACGGCAAAACCACTAGGATAGTTTCGTCTGATTCCGGCGGTGCATCATGGCAAACACGTTCGGCAAGGACATCCTCATCCAGGCGCCCGATCCCGGCGTCGCCGCGGCCTTTTACGTCGAGCACCTCGGGTTTACCGTCACCGACCCCAACCCGCGCATGATCGGCCTGCACGGCAACAACATCAACCTGTTCATCGAGCCCGGCCCGCCGCTCGGCCCGGTCCTGGAAGTTACTGTTGCCAACGTCGCCGAGGCAACCCGCCGCCTAGTCGCGCAGGGCTGCAAAGTGGTCAAGGATGAGCCTGAGTTTCCCCGCACCTACGTCAAAGACCCCCACGGCCTCATCTACAACCTGACTGCGTAGCGCGAGGCCGTTGAATCCGGAAGCGGCTGAATCAGGCCGCCTTCTCCACCGCGGCGGCCGCCTCATCCGGGTCCGTCACCGGCCGCGTCGCCGCCCACCAGACCAGCCCAATCCCCGCCAGAACGGCTCCGGCACTGGCCAATTGTGCATTCGATAAACCCCAAAGAACCTTGGGGTTGCGCCGCACAAATTCAACCAGAAAGCGAGCTGTCCCGGTCAGCACCAGGTACTCGCCCAAAATGGCCCCCGTGCCGCGCGGCTTGCCCCCGCGCCACCAAAGGAATCCGCCGATCGCGAGCCCGGCGGCCAGCTCGTAAAGCGGCGTCGGGTGAACCCGCTGCAGTGTCGGTTCAATCCCGTTCGGAAAGCTCATGCCCCACGGCAGCGTAGTCGGAATCCCATAGCAGCCGTCGCCGGAGAGGAAGCACCCGATGCGCCCGATCCCGTAGCCGATGGCCGCCGCCGGCGCCGCCAGGTCCAGCGTCCGCAGCATCCCGATCTTGGCCCACCAGCCCTGAAACATCAGCGCCGCAATCCCGAACAGCAGCCCCCCGTACCAGGCAAATCCCGCTGAATCCCACAGCACCCGCCAGCCGTACTCATGGAATTCCAGCGGTGTATCCACCACATGCCAAAGTTTGGCGCCCACAATCCCCAGCAGCGCGGCCGCCGCCACCATGCCTACGGCATCGGCATCCACTCCCGCCCTCTTGAAGCTGCGGTCCATCACAACCGCCGCCACCACCGCCGCCAGCCACAGCATCAGTCCGAAGGTCGGAACTTCCGGGTGCCAAAAGTGCAAATTGAGGTGAATGTAAGGCAGCATGTCTCGTCGTTTCCAGTCTTTTAGAGTATAGACGCCCAGCCGAGCCACCCGTTACGTCAGCCCCCACCGTTCACTGAAGGTGTTCCCTATTCCCTGCCTTTCACGCATTCCAGTTCGAGCCTGTGTGCGCCTCTCCGCCGTATTCGTCGCTGTCGAAGCCCGCGTTCCCGCGCCGCCCCGCTGCGCTCATCTGCGATGGAACCGGATTGACCTCCGGGTCCCGCGCCACCTCACGCCAGGCATCGCGCACGTTCTTCACGCAATCGATGGCGTGCTCGAACTTCTGCCGCGAGGCCGCCTGCGAGGCCTGCAGAATCTGCGCGAAAATGGTGGCGTAGAACTCGCTCAGTGCCTGCGCCGGCCGCCCGCCTACATCCATGCGCAGCCGCGCCTGCAGGTGAATGATGATGTCCAGCGCCCGCTTGACCGCAATCCGCCGCGCCACCGCGTCGCCGCGCTCCACCGCCGCGCCGGCCGCGTAAAGGAAGCGGAGAATTCCGTCGTAGAGCGCCACCACCAGTTCCACGGCCGAGGCGCTCTCCAGTGCATGTTCCTGATAACTTCCCATGGTGTGCCGCTCCCTAGCCGTTGGTGCTCTGGTTATAGCCGGTGATGGCCGAGTAAAGCTCATTGACGCCCTGCAGCTCTGAAGGAAGCTGCTGCATGATCTGGTTGGCCTGGTTCAGCTCGTTGGTCAGGCTCACCTGCTGCGCGGAGATCAAAAGCTGCTCCTTGGATATATCGGCATTCAGGGTGGATTCGATGTTGCTGTTGGAACTGGAGGCCAGGCCCAGAATCCCGGTCCGGGTGGCGGAGCCGGAGTTGGTCAGGGTTGTGGAGAAGGTCTCTCCCCAGCCGCCAGCGTTCTGGAAGAAGCCCACCACGCCGCCATAGTCCGCGTTCAGCACCGAGTCCAGGCTGGTTGCGTCCAGCGTCAAAGATCCGTCGTTGTTCACACTGATACCCAGGCTGGTCAGGTTGTTGATGTCCGACGAGTTGGTGTAATTCAAGGTCGAGGTGGCGGGGCTGGTGGCATCCACAACGCTGGAGGTCACGATCATCGCTCCCGCGCTCCCCACCATCCCGGAGGTCAGCGTCAGAAGCGTGCCGGCTGCATTGCTGCCCACTGCTGCCGTGTTGATGGACGCCGTAACCCCAAGGTTGGCGGCATTGATGGCGCCGGCCAGGCCAGCCAGCGTGTTGTCGGAGGAATTGAGCGTGATTTTCTGTGCCGCGCCGCTGCCCACCTGAATGGTCACTGTGCCGGAAAGCGTATCACCGGCGTTAGCAACCGCGGTCATCGCGCCACTGTCTGCGGTCGTGGCGGTGTAGCCCGCATCGGAGTAATACAGCGGTGCGGGGCTGGCGGAAACAATGCTGGAACTGACCGTCAAGGCCCCCGCTGCGCCCGCGGTTTGCGAGGTCAGCGCCAGGGTCGATACTCCATTGCTGGTCACCACCGAGGCATTGACCCCGATACCGGCCGTGTTGATGGCGCCGGCCAGGCCGGCCAGCGTGTTGTCGGAAGAGGTCAGCGCGACCGTCTGCGCGGTCCCGCTGCCCACCTGGATTTTAATCGAGCCAGAGAGTGTCGCATTGGCGGGGACCGAGGTCAAAGAACCGTTCGGGCTGGCCAGGTTGAGCCCGCTCAACAACTGCTGCTGCAGCAGCGAGAGCGTCGGCGAACCGAAAAGCGGCTCGGGCGCGCCCAAACTCGTGTTCCCCTCCTGGGTATTCATGGCGCTGACCAGGGAGTTGAAATCGGCGACAAACTGGTTCACCGTGCTCTCCACGGCGGCGTTGTCGTTGCCGATGACAACCTGCACCTGCTCGCCGCTGCTGCTGGGAGCCAGCAGTTGAATGGTCACGCCGGGAATCAGGTTGGCTACCGTGTTCGAGGCGCTTGTCAGGTTCACCCCGTCCACCGTCAGGTTGGCGTTCTTGCCCGCTACCGGCGACGTGTAGGCCAGCGTGTTGGTGCTGTCCACCAGGCTCGGGGTCACCGTCAGCGTTCCGTTGGACCCGGAGCTGAGCGATAGACTCGACGACCCATCGCTGTTGGTAACGATGGAAGCCGTGACGCCGATATTGGCCGCGTTGATCGCCCCCTCCAGCCCGGAGAGAGTGTTGTCGGACGAGTTCAGCGCAATCACCTGCGCCGCTCCTCCCGCCACAGTGATGGAGACAGAGCCGGACAGCGTGTCGCTGGCTGCATTGGCGATGGGAGTCAGAATTCCGCTGGAGGACGAACTGGCGGTGTAGGCCGGGCTGCCGGTGGTGGTGCTCTTCGCGTCGGCGATCGAATTCGCGCTCACCGCGATGTTGCCGGCCGCCCCGGAGGTTCCCGAGACCAGGCTCAGCCGCGAGCCCGAGGCATCGGTCAGCACGCTGGCCGTGATCCCCACCGCCGAGGAATTGATGGCCGCGGCCAGCCCGCTCAGCGTGTTGTCGGAGGAGTTCAGGGTGAAGGTCTGCGCCGTGCCGCTGCCCACCTGCAGCGTGATGGCGCCGGTGAGCTTGTCGGATGCATTCGCGATCGGCGCCAGGTAGCCGCTCGAGGTCTGGGCCAGGTTGGCCACCTCCACCGTGTAGGTCCCCGCCACCGCGGATGAGTTGGCCGCGGTAAGCGACAGAACATTCTGGTCGGAGACCGAACCCGTCTTCTCCGAAAGAATCCCCTGAAAATCCGTCAGCGCGCTCATGTCGTTCGAGAGACTGGAAAACAGCGTTCCCAGGCTGGAGATGGCCGTGTCCTGGCCCTCCAATGTGGTCAGCTCGGTCTTCCATGGAGTCTCGACATTCTGCAGATTGCCAATGATCGCCGCAACCGTCGCGCTCACATCGAACCCGGCCCCGCTGGTCGGCGACCCGAAACTCAGTCCCACAGTGCCCATGTACACTCCTCGTCCATTTCAAGCAGCCGGCGCTCCGTTCAAAACCGGGCCGGATTAGCGGAAGCTCATGATGGCCGGCTCGCCAACGCCGCCACGCAAAGAAGGGCGCCCTCTGGACGCCCTTCCCGGTTACCGGTCCGCCGCGGTGGACGCCAGTTTGCTCCACCACGGAGGGTAATCCGCCCCGGCGGCAAGGATCCCCGCCGGGCCGCGGAGTTTACTGCAGCAGCTTGGTCACTTCCTGCTGCACGCTGTTGGCCTGCGCCAGGGCCGAGATGCCGGTCTGGCTCAGGATCTCGTACTTCGACATGTTCGAGGTTGCCGAAGCATAATCGGTCGCCTGCACCGCGTTCTGCGCCGACTGGACGTTCTCCTTCTGCGTGCTGAGCACCTGGCTTACGGAATTCAGCGTGTTGATCATGGCGCCGATGTAGCCGTCCTGTGCGGAGACGTCGGCAATGGCGGTGTTGAGCGAAGTCAGCGCGCCTTGCGCGTCGGCTTCGGTGGTAAGGTCGGTGCCGCTGAGCGACTGGCCGGCTTTGTCGGTGTAGCTGATGGTGGCCACGCCGCCCCCGCTGCTTGCGCCTTGCCCGATCGCGGCATCCGCCGTCTGCACGGTCGTACTATCTGTGATTCCGTGGTTGGCGAAGGTGGGTGCGGAGATCCCGGCGCTATAGGCGGCCGTTGCCGTATAGGCCAGCGGCGCGGGGCCAGCGGCGATGGAGGTGTCGACGAGGTTCGAGGTCACATTCAAAGCAGGATCGCTCGAAGCGGTGCTTGCCAGTGTCAGTGTGCCGCCGGTGGCATCGCCCGCCGTGACGCCGAGAGCTGCGTCGTTGTTGATGTATGCCTTCAGGTCGTCCAGGGTAACTGCGCCCTGTGCAATCTGATCGGCCGTCGCCACCTGGGCCATGGTGATGGTTGTGGCCGCGCCATTGCCGACCTGCAGGGTGACCGAGCCGCTCAGGATATCGGCGTTGGCTGCGCCTTTTGTCGTCGCGGAGCCGCTGAAGCTGGCCGAGGACGGTGAAGCACCGGCGCCCACCGAGCCGGAGATCATGATGCCGGTGTTGGTCAGCTCGGACGCCAGGTCGTCGGCGGGAACGGTGCCTGCAACCGTAGCGCCGGCCACGGCGGCCGTGGTAAAGCTGGCAGTCACGCCCAGACCCGAGTTGTTGATGGCGTTGATCATGCCCTGGGCCGTGTTGGCGTAGCCGGTGTTGGTGCCGACGGTAATGGCGTTGGTGACAACCGTGCCCGTGCTGGACAACGTATTGATGTTCAGTGTCGTGACGCCCCCTGCGGCCAGAGTATCGCCGATCTGCGCGGCAGTGGTTTGAGTACCGTTCGCGGCATCGAGCGACAGGTTGACAAACACGTTGCTGTTTGCGCCGCCGCTGCCGTATGCCATGGTGCCGGAGGTGTCGCCCACGTTGGACGAAGACAGCGACCGGATGTTCAGATCGTCGACCGATGCGCCCGCCGTCGAGGAGTCGCCGGTGTAGATGTTGGTGTTGGAGTTGAAGACCTGCTCCTGGTTATAGGTGGTGGTGGAGCCGATGTTCGACACTTCCGACAGAATCGACTGGTATTCCTGGTTTGCGGCCAGATCCTGGGTCGAGTTGAGGGTGCCGTTCGAGGCTTCGGTAGCCAGCGTCACGGCACGGTTAAGCAGGCTCGTCACTTGCGAGAGGGCGCCATCGGCAACCTGCAACAGGCCGACACCTTCTGTTGCGTTGGTTTGCGATTGCATGAGAGCTTGCTGGTTGGCCTGCAAGCCGTTGACCAGGGAAAGGCCCGCCGCGTCATCTGCGCCGGAGTTGATTTTGGAACCGGAAGATAACTGCTGAAGGACAGTCGACAAGCTGTTGTTGGTGTTGTTCAGGTTGTTCTCTGCGTATACCGCTGAGAGATTATTCAAGACACCCAGGGACATGGGGTTCTCCTTTTGGATGCGTGGAATTGCGGCCCATCCCCGGAGGCGCCCCCGTATTTTGTCGAACCCTGGGTAGCTGTCTCCGGCGTGGTTGCCGTCGCATCTGGCCCCTTCTTCGGCCCTGGCCCCGGGGACTTTATTCACCCTCAGAACTGTCCCGGCGAGGACATTCCCCGCCTCGCCGTCCTAATGACCTTTATCCTTTTCCCGGTTGCGCCGATAACTCCCGCAGAGGAGTTTTCCCGGCCATGATCCAACTTACGCGGCTCAACGGCATTCCCATCGTGCTCAACAGCGACCTGATCAAAACGGCCGAGGCTTCCCCGGACACCATGCTTACGCTCATCAATGGAGAAAAGATCATTGTGCGCGAGCCCTGCGAAGAGGTCACCGAGCGGGTGCTGGCCTATCGTGCACAACTGTTGAGCGCGGTGGCCCGGCGTCTGCCTGCCCAGGATGACCTGGAGCGCGTAGTCTCCATCACCAGCCTGAACGTTCAAGGCCAGGCCGGCGCCACTCCCCCGGCCAGATTCGGCCAAGAATCCGGCCGCTGAGCAAACCATCTCGCGTCTCCGCATCGGGCCGCTGGAGGAGTTGTCGATGGACAAGTCGAGTATTGGCGGAGTCTTCCTGGCGGTGGCCGGCATCGTGGCCGGACTGCTCATCGAAGGGGGAAACCTGGGCCAGATCCTCCAGCCTACCGCCGCCCTGATCGTTTTCGGCGGCACCATGGGCGCCGTACTGCTGCAGTTCCCTCTCTCGACCGTCGTGGCCGCCTTCCGCAGCCTCGGGCACCTGTTCGTGGCGCCCCGCAAGCACAACGATCAGCTGATCGGTCAGCTGGTCTCGTTCGCCAACAAGGCACGCCGCAACGGAGTCGTCTCCCTCGACAGCGATCTGCAGACCATTGAAAACCCCTTCCTGCGCCAGTCCCTGATGCTGGCCGTGGACGGCACCGAACCCAGCGACCTGCGCCGCATCATGCAGGTCAGCATGGACTCCGCCGCCGAAAGCGAGGAACGCCTGCCCGCGGTCTTCGAGTCGGCTGGCGGCTTCTCGCCCACCATTGGCATCCTCGGCGCCGTTCTTGGCCTCATCCAGGTCATGCAGCATCTGGACAACATCCAGGAGGTGGGTCGGGGCATCGCCGTGGCTTTTGTGGCCACCATCTACGGCGTGGGCATCGCCAACCTCTTCTTCCTGCCCTTTGCCGGCAAGATGCGCATCCGCCTGCGCGAGGAACACCAGCAACGCGAGATGATGCTGGAGGGGGTAGCCGGCATTCTCGAAGGCATGAACCCGCGCATGCTCGAGATCAAGCTGGCAGGCTTTCTCGACAATCCCATCCCGAACAGGAAGGAGCGAGCCGCATGAGGTCCCGTGTGCCCCGCAGCCGCGTTACCCATGATCGCTGGCTGGTCTCCTATGCCGACTTCATCACCCTGCTGTTCGGCTTCTTTGTCGTCCTCTATGCCTTCGCCAAGGCCGACCAGAAAAAGCAACTGCAGGTTTCCGAGTCCATCGACGCGGCATTCCGCTCCCTGGGCCTGTTTCCCGACGTTACCCGCCACCCCTCCGCCGGGCTCAGCACTGCCTCCGGCACGGAGAAGGCGGCCATGCCCATGAATATCGTGATGGGCGAGGATGTGCTGTCGCCGGCTCAGGTCAAAAGCGATCTCGACCGCATCAACCGCGAACTCACCCAGACCCTCTCCAACCAGGTGGCTACCCACACCGTCTCCATTCACATGGGCCGCGACGGCCTGGTGATCAGCCTGCGCGAGGCCGGTTTCTTTGCCTCCGGCTCGGCCACGCCCAAGCCCGAGACCCTGCCCACCCTAAGCCAGGTGGCTGCTTCTCTGGGGCGAACCCCTTACGACCTGCGCGTTGAAGGCCACACCGACAACGTGCCCATTCACACCGCGGAATTCGATTCCAACTGGGAGCTGTCCACGGCCCGCGCCACCCGCATCGCCCGCATCTTTCTCGATCAGAAGGCCATGCCGGCGGACCGCATCTCCGCCGCCGGATACGCGGAATTCCATCCCGTGGCCAGCAACGAAACTCCCGAAGGCCGCGGGCAAAACCGCCGCGTGGACCTGGTCGTCCTGCCGCGCAGCAGGATCGACCTCTCCGTCCCCGGGCCAACCCTTCCCTCCGGCGTCTGGCGCAAGATCACCGACGACAAATGACCGGGATGCGGGCCCTCCCGCCAAGCCGCTTCCGGCTTCTTCCCGCGCCTTTGAGCACCAACCGGGAGTGCGTAGATTTTGTTCATTTCCATTTTATTTCCAGAATTCTTGACTATTTAAGCAGTTTTTAGATAAACTTTTGCTCACAGTGAGTGCAAGCCCTCCCACAACACCAAGGTTCGACAGGTTCTTGAGAATCCATCCAGAGCCCGAAGCGACTGAGTTCCCATCGTCCTCTTGCGAAAGGTCAGGGGAAGGAAGAAGACAAGGCGACTCCAACCCCACAGGCGCCCTCAAGCTCAGAACGGCGGATTCATCCGAAGCGGCGCTTTTTCAGCAGCAGTTCCTGGCAGCGTGGAGTTGATCCCATTCCCCGCGGTCCACAAAACAGACGGATCAGACACTGCAACACAAATGAGGCCCCAATGAAAATCAAATCCCTTCGGCTTATATTCGGGTGCACCCTCGCCATGATGGCGTGCATCTCCATTGCCCTTGGCCAGACGGTAACCGGCTCCATCACCGGTCAAGTCACCGATCCCACCGGAGCGGTCGTCGCCGGCGCTCAGGTGGCGGCGCACAACCTCGACACCGGCGTCGATACGCCCACCACCACCAATTCGACCGGCCTGTTTCGCATTGAATTTCTGCCCATCGGCAACTATCAGGTGGACGTAAAGGCGAATGGCTTCAACGCCGAAACTCTTCCGCCCTTTGTTCTGGAGGTCCTGCAGACCGCGAACTTCAACGTGAAACTGGCCGTGGGCAGTTCCTCGACGACGGTCAGCGTCTCGGCCGCCGCGCCCATTCTCAACACCACCGACCCCACCATCTCAAGCACCTTCACCGCCAACACCATCGAGAACCTGCCGCTGAACGGCCTGGATTTCTCGGCCGTTTCTCTGTATGTGCCGGGCTCGGTCAACACCGGCGGACCCGCTGCGATGTCGAACATCGGCCGCAACACTCCAAACGGTGGCTTTGGCGCTACCGGCGATACGCCCAACATCAATGGCAACCGCGCCCAGGCCAACAACTACACGCTGAACGGCATCGACATGAACGAAACCCAGGACAATTGGATGGCCTTCTCCCCCGCGCCCGAGGCCCTCGAAGAGATCCAGGTGATCACCGCCAATTCTCCTACCGACTTTGGCAACGCGAACGGCGCCGGCGTGGTGCTCATGCTCAAGAGCGGCACCGACCTGTTCCACGGTTCGGCCTATGGCTACGTGCAGGACTATCGCTTCAACGCCAACTCGTGGTGGAACAACCATCAGAACCCCATCATCCCGATCTCTCCATACTCGCAGGCGCAGTTCGGCGGTACCTTCGGCGGTCCCCTCCTGCACAGCAAGGTGTTCTTCTTTGTCGATTACCTGGGAACGCGCCATCATACGGGTGGCCTGTCGACGGCCAGCGTGATGACCCAGGCTATGCGCAACGGCGATTTCTCGGCCGCTGGACGCAACCTCTACGACACACAAAACGGCTTCGCCCCTTATCCGGGCAATAAGGGCCTGACGATCGTGAATCCGGTGGCCACCTACCTCTTTGCGCATCCGGAGTATTACCCCTTGCCCAATGCCACGCCCACGGATAATGTCGCCGCCAATAACTATCAGGCAGATTCCCGCAGCTTCAACAACAACAATCAGGGCGACATCAAGATCGATTACCAGCTCCGCCCGGCGGACAAGATCTCGGCCTTCACCTCCACCGGCGCCGTGGTCCAAGGTTCCAAGACTGTGCTGATCACCGACTTCCCCGGCGAGAACAACTATCCGACCACGCTCGGTGGCGTCGACTGGGCGCATACCTTCTCTCCCTCCTTGGTCAATCTGGCGCGCATTGGCTTTACGCGGAGCAATCTTTCCTACAGCGTCCCTGTCGATCCGACGGGCGCATTCGGAACCAAAGGCGATGCCGTGCTGGGCATAACCTACCTGAACCAGACGGTCGCGGGCTTTACGCGGCAGAACTTCGGGTTGAGCGGCGTCGGCACCGAGGGCGGCCCTTCGATTAACATCGAGAACGCTTTCAGCTACATCGACAATCTGACCTGGCAGCATGGCCGGCACTTCATCAGCATGGGCATCCAGGCAATTCGCTACCAGCAGAACTACACCACCGACAACAACAATGGCGGCGAATTGGGCAACATAAACTACAACGGTTCGTTCACCGCCTCCGGCGATCCGAACACCGAGTCGACCACCGGCTATGCTCCCGCGGACTTTGTGCTGGACCGTGTCTCGGGCGTTGGGGCCACGCTCAGCGAAATCAATGTCGGGCAGCGCCAGTGGCGCACCGCGGGTTATGCCAACGACGATTACAAAATTCGTCCCAATCTGACCCTCAATCTGGGCCTGCGTTACGAGTTTGACGAACCCTGGATCGAGGCCCACAACGAGACCGGCAACATCGACACCAATCCGTCGGATACAAATTTTGGCCAACCCATTTACGCAGGGAGCGTGCCGGCGGGCGCAGAGCCCGGCGCCGGCATCTGCAAAAACCGCGCCTGCTACCAGCCCAACTACCGGCAGATCTTGCCGCACTTCGGCTTTGCCTATCAAGTCACGAACAGGTGGGTCGTTCGCGGCGGCTACGCCGCAACCAGCTTCTTTGAAGGCTACTCTTACAATCAGCGGCTCACCTCGCTGACGCCCTTCCTGGTGTCGACGAGTGTGAATTTGACTGCTCCCTTGATTGGCGCCCCACAAACGGTCCAAAATACACCCCGCACCGCGGAACAGGGCTTTGCGGGCACCACGTCTCAATACGGCGGCACCTACAACACCTATCCCCAGAATGTTCAGCCCGCTTATGTGCAGAACTGGAATCTGACGCTGGAATACGCGCTCACCCGCACCACCTCGCTACAGGCCGGCTATGTCGGCTCCAAGGGAGATCACCTGGCGGACTACAACAACTTTAACCAGGACACAGTCAACGGCGATCCGACCTCGGCGCCGCTCTACAACAACCAGTTCATTGGCGCCAATGTCCCCGCCAACCTGCAGCCGTACAGCATTTACAGCACCAACGGTGGCAGCTTGCTGATCACCGAGTCGCGCGCCTTGATGAACAACAACGCGCTGCAGGCGGTGCTGCGCCAGCGCGCCAGCCATGGTCTGGAGTTCACCGTGAACTACACCTATGGCAAGGCCATGACCAACAGCCTGGGCGACTACAGCCTCAACGTCAACGGCTTCAGTGGCGCCTTCCAGAATTACTATGACTCCAAGGCGGACTACGGACCATCGGGATCGGACATCCGCCATAACCTCACCGGCCTGGGTGTCTACACCTTGCCTGTTGGACGTGGCCAGGAGTACCTGCGCGGGATCAACCGCTGGATGGACGAGGCGATCGGCGGCTGGAAGGTCGGCACATCCCTAGTGGCGTACTCGGGCTTCCCGGGGAGTGTTTATGCTGGCCAGGGGGACAACTCGCAGGGTTACGGCAACTCGCGGCCCAATCAGTACCGCAGGTTGAAGATTGTCAATCGTTCGCTGACAAACGAATTTGGCACCGATCCCTCCGCCCAGCCTTGCACCACGCCCGGCGTGGACAATGGCGTGTGCGCTTTTGGTGAATCGGCTCCCGTCTACGCGGCAGACGGAACAACCGTTCTGGGATACAACTTCGGAACTGCGCGCAATGGTTCCCTGCGTGGCCCCGGCCTTCTCAATGAGGACTTCTCTGCCTTCAAGGACTTCCGCGTGATCGGGGAGCACTCCATAGGTTTCCGTTTCGACGTCTTCAACGCCTTCAACATTGCCAGCTACGGCAACCCGAATAGCCAATTCGACGCGACCAGGCAAGATTCGAACAATAATACTGTCAGCGCATTCGGCTATGACGTCCAACCCACGCGTTCAACCGCCCGCAACTTGCAGTTCTCCATGCACTATCGCTTTTAGCCATCCGGCTGCCGCAAGTCATCGCGGCAGCCACGCTTACCAGGCCTTTCACGCTTGGCTGTGCTCGCAGGATGCTACCATGTTCAGCGAACACCCTTACATTTTTTCCAAACGGGGACGCAGTCGTCATGGACCTTGAAGTATGTATCGATTCCGTGGAGTCTGCGGTCGCGGCTGAACGCGGAGGCGCAAAGCGCGTCGAACTCTGCTCCGACTTGCTGGAGGGCGGCATCACTCCCGGCGCAGGTTTGATTGCCTCGGTACGCCGCCATATCGCCATCGGCCTTTATGTCATGATTCGGCCGCGCGGCGGAGACTTCTGCTACACCGATCTGGAGTTCGAGGTGATGCAGGGAGAGATCGCTCACGCCCGCGACCTGGGTGCCGACGGCGTCGTTCTGGGCCTTCTGGATGAGCAGGGCCAGGTGGATGTGGAGCGCACCAGCGCGCTGGTGGAGTTGGCCCGCCCACTCGACGTCACCTTTCACCGCGCCATCGACATGACTCCCGACCTGCCCGCCGCCGTCCTTGACGTCATCGCCGCAGGGGCAACGCGCATTCTCACCTCCGGCGGCGCGCCCAGCGCCCTGCGCGGCAAGGGAGAGATCGCCCGCATGGTCCAGGCCGCACGCGGCCGCATCGCCATCATGGCCGGCGGCGGCATCACCGCGGAAAACATTGCCGCCATTGCCCAGGCCACCGGCGCCGCAGAATTCCATTCCAGCGCCCGCTCCGCCTTTCCCAGCCCGGTTCGCTTTCGCAAGCAGGGTCTGGCCATGGGCGACCTGCGCGATCGCGAGTACCGCCGCTTCACCGTGCGCGAACAGAGCGTCCGCTCCCTGCTGCGCGCACTCCACAAGGTGACCAGGGAATCGCAGCCGGTCTGACGCGAATGTAGAATGCTTGAGAGCCGGACTGCGGGGTTCCAGTTTCCATGTCCACAAAGACCGATCAACGCGCGAAGAGAATCCTGCAGGTGCTGCTGAGACACGGCAACACCTCCGTCGATGAGCTGGCGGCTCAGCTGGGAGCCTCCACAGCCAGCGTGCGGCGCGACCTGACCCGCCTGGAAGAGCGCGGCTTGGTCCACCGCACCCACGGCGGGGCCAAGCTCGCAGGCCAAACCCAGTACGAGCCCTTCCGCTTCGACTCTTCCTTTCAGGAACGCGAAAGCCGCTTCGCGGAAGAAAAACGCCGCATCGGCCTGGCCGCGGCAGAGCTGATCCGCGAGCACGAGACCGTGGGCTTCACCGCCGGTACCACCACCACCCAGGCGGCGCGCTGCATCCGTCATCGCAGCGGCATCCACGTCATTACCAACGCCGTCAACATCGGCATGGAGCTCAACACCCAGGCCGCCCTCAACGTGACGCTTACCGGCGGCACCATGCGCTGGGCCGGCGCCTTCTCGCTCACCGGACCCACTGCCATGGAGATGCTCAGCGGCGTCTTTCTCGACAGGGCCTTCATCGGCGCATGCGGCGTGGACGTGCAGCGCGGCGCCACCACCATCGAGCCCGACGAAGCCGCCGTCTTTCGCGCCATGGTCCGCCAGGCCAAGCAGGTCATCGTGCTCGCCGACTCCAGCAAAGTGGCCATGATCAGCCCGGCGCTCATTTGTCCCGTCGCCGACATCGACATCCTCATTACCGACTCCGGCATCAGCGCAGAAGCCCTGGCCGGCTTCCGCGCCAACGGCGTCCAGGTACTCGCCGTATGAGGCCAACGCGAAATTTTCCCGGAATCGCAATCGCAACCGAACCAGCGCCCGCAATAGAAAAGGCAGACCAACCCCGATGACCGTCACGAATTCCGCAAACCCCTCCGCCGACTCCGCCGCCAAAAGCCGCTACGCCCGCTTTCTTCTCCTGGTTGCGGGCCTGGGCGGCCTGCTTTACGGAATCGACGTGGGCATCATCGGCGGCGCGCTTCCCTATCTCGAAGCCACCTCGCACCTGACCGCCGCGCAACTCTCCGTCATTGTCGCCGCCGTGTTGCTGGGCACCGTCTTCTCCACCCTCTTCGCCGGGCTGCTCGCCGACTGGATGGGCCGCAAGCCGCTCATGGTCCTGAGCGGCGTCACCTTTGTTCTCAGCATTCCCGTCATCGCCCTCTCGCAAGGTTACGGCCCGCTCTTCTTCGGCCGCCTGCTGCAAGGCATGAGCGGCGGACTCATCGGCGTCGTCGTCCCGCTCTACCTCGCCGAATGCCTCTCCGCATCCAACCGCGGCAAAGGCACCGGCGTCTTCCAGTGGCTGCTCACCCTCGGCATCGTCGCCGCGGCGCTGGTCGGCATCTACTTCAGCTATCGCGTCCGGGCCGTCGCGCTCACCTCCGATGCCGCCACGCTCTTCGCTTTCAAAAACCAGGCATGGCGCAGCATCTTCTGGGTCTCACTGCCTCCAGGCCTGCTCTTTGTCATTGGCAGCCTCATGGTCGGCGAATCGCCGCGCTGGCTCTTCCGCCGCGGCCAGAAGGAACAGGCCTACGCGGCCCTGCTCCGCTCCCGCTCTGCCGAGCAAGCCGGCCTCGAATTGCGCGAGATGGAAGAGACCGCGCGCCTGGCCGAGCAAAAACTCCCCACAGGCAAGCGCGTGCGCGGGTCGCTGTTGCAACGCAAGTACGTCGTCCCCTTCCTGCTCGCCCTCGTCATCCTCTCCTGCAACACCGCTACCGGTGTCAACTCCGTCATCGGATACAACGTCGGCATCCTGCTGCAGAGCGGCATCTCCGACCTCTATGCCCACTGGGGCTATGTCCTGCTCACCTTCGTCAACTTCACCATGACCATCGTCGGCATGACGCTCGTTGACCGCAAGGGACGACGCTTCCTCTTCATCGTCGGCACCAGCGGCATCATCGTCGCGTCCATCTTCGTCGGCGTCCTCTTCCTGCGCACGGAGAAGCTCAGCTTCAACGCCGGCCCGCAAATCCAGTCCATGGTCGGCGCCGATCAGCAGCTCACCTTCCACTTCGATCGGGCCGAGGCCGGCAAACTGATCGCCGCCGGCGGCGATGCGGGAAGCCAGATCGAAAGCAATCGCGCCTCCCTCGCCATCATCTACTCCTACGGCGACTACACCGCCGCCACCAGCTATGTCCGCTCCGACGATCCGGCCGCCGCGCCCATTGAAATCACGCGCAACAATTGCATCCCCGCCAACAAGGTCGAGTCCTTCTTCAAGAATCCCTTCGCCGACCTCGATGCCGCGCAAACCGCCCCGCTCAGAATCCAGAAAGCCGTCGTCGGCCAGATTCCCGATGCCCACCACGGCTGGCTCGTCGCCCTCGGCCTCTATCTCTTCATGGGCTTCTACGCCATGGGCCCCGGCGTCTGCGTCTGGCTCGCCTTGTCCGAGCTCATGCCCACCCGCATCCGCTCCAACGGCATGAGCATCGCCCTGGTCGTCAACCAGCTCGTCTCCACCATCCTCGCCGGCATCTTTCTACCCTTCGTCTCCAAGTACGGATACTCCTCCATGTTTTTCCTCTTCTGCTCTTTCACCGTCGTCTACCTCGTCACCATCGTCTTCTTCCTGCCCGAAACCAAGGGCAAGACCCTGGAGGAGATAGAGGCGCACTTTGAAGGCAAGACAAGATTCTGAGCACGCAGATTCCAATCGGAGCATCATGAAACGAATTCTTCTTCCTCTCGCATTCCTTTTCGCCTGCGCCGGCAGCCTCGCCGCGCAGCCGGTCGCCCTTTTCTACCTCACGAGCGGCCCTGACTCGGTCCGCTCCTTCCTGGCCCACTCCACGCAGATCGACCTGCTGGTGCCCACCTGGTACCAGGTGGACGAGAACGGCCTGGTCACCGGCGCGGCCGATCCCACCGTGCTCAAGCGTGCCGCCGACGACAAAGTCCGCATCATGCCCATCCTCGCCCTCTTCAACAAGAAGAGCTTTCACGCCCTCGCAATCAACGCCGCCGCCCAGGCCACGATGAACGATGCCATGATTCGCGAGTGCAGGCTGCACGGCTACACCGGCTTTCAATTCGATTTTGAAAACATCGACTGGACCGACCGCGACCTGCTCACCGCGCTCGTCAAGAACTCCGCCGAAGCCCTGCACAAGACCGGCCTGCAACTCACCATCGCCACCGTGCCCAACGCTCCCGGCTACCCCGGCGCGGGCGCATTCGCCCGGTGGATTTACACCGACTGGCGCGGCGCATACGACATTGAAGCTCTGGCCAAATACGTCGACCTCCTCTGCCTGATGACCTACGATCAGCAAACCCGCTGGACCATGCCCGGTCCCGTCGCCGGCTGGCAGTGGACCAACGACAATCTCGATTACGCTCTGAAAACGGTGCCTAAAGAAAAGCTCTCCCTCGGCATTCCTCTTTACGGCTACCACTGGTATACCGGCGCACCAACAAAAGACCCAACAAGCGGCGAAGAGAAGCCCAACCCCACCGCCGATTACATCGGCACGCCCAACGCCCTGCAACTCGCCGCGGCCTGGGACGGCAAGATTCAGTGGGACGACTTCGATCACAGCGCGTATTTCTGGTTTTATCGCGACCAGATGCGCGAGTGGATCTTCTTCACTGACTTACACACCTTCAAAGACCGCTACGAGTTAGTCCAGAAGAGCGGCATCCAAGGCTTCTGCAGCTGGGTACTGGGCGAAGAAGACCCCGAGATCTGGAAATTCCTCCCCCGCCACCAATGAACCGTTTCAGCATCGCAACATGGGAGCCTCATCGATGATGCCTTTCCGGAGTCGATCTACGGCAGCCTGCCTCGCGCTCACGCTTTTCGCCGCTTTCGCTCCCGCGCAAAACTTCCCTGACATCAAGCCCACTGCGCAGCAAACCGCCTGGCAGGACCTCGAATTCGGCGTCATCATTCACTTCTCGACCAACACCTTCCTCGACCGCGAATGGGGCGACGGCACCGCTGACCCCTCCGTCTTCAACCCCACCAGCTTCGATCCCGAGCAATGGATGCAGGCCATCCGCGACTCCGGCGCAAAGTACGTCGTCCTCGTCGCCAAACACCACGACGGCTTCTGCCTCTGGCCCACCGAACAAACCATCTACAGCGTCAAGTCCAGCTCCTGGCAAGGCGGCAAAGGTGATGTTGTCAGCGACGTCGCCCGCGCCGCGCGCAAATATGGCCTCAAATTCGGCGTCTATCTCTCGCCCTGGGACCGTCACGAGCCGAAGTACAAAGACTCCGCCGCTTACGATGACTATTACCAGGCCGAGTTATCCGAGTTAGCTTCGAATTATGGCGACTTAGTTGAATTCTGGCTCGATGGCGCAGGCAGCGCCGGCCATGTTTATAACTTCCCCAAGATCATTGAGACCCTGCGAACTTATCAGCCCAACACCATCGTCTTCGCCGATACCGGTCTGTTTGAATACGGCGACGCCCGCTGGGTAGGCAATGAGAGCGGCTTCGTCCAATACGAAAACTGGAACGTCATCGACCGTCACGGCTATCTGCGCTGGCGTCCCGTCGAGGCTGACACGCCCCTGCGCAACCAGCACTGGTTCTGGCATCCCAACGACGAAGCCTCGCTCAAAAGTCTGAAGGAATTGCTAACCACGTACGACCAGACCGTCGGCCATGGCGCACAGCTGATGCTCGGCCTGGCTCCCGATCGCCGCGGCCTGCTGCCCGACAGCGACGTCGCCCGCCTCCGGGGCTTCGGCGAGGCCCTGCGCGCCCGTTCCGCCCACAATCTCGCGCTCGCGCACGCACCAGCCACAACTGAAGTCGCCGCCGCCCTCGACGGCAACCTGGACACCTTCTGGACCGCGCCCGCCGGTTCGCATCACGCCACGCTCGAAGTCAGCTTCCCCGCGCCCAAGCCCTTCAACCGCGCGCTCACCATGGAGTGGCTCAACGACGGCCAACACATTCAGAAGTACTCCATCGACGTCTGGACGGGAACTGCCTGGAAGTCGGTCGTTCAAGCGCAGGCCATCGGCCACAAGAAGATCGACACCTTTCCCGCCGTTACCGCAACCCGCGTGCGCCTCAACATTCTCTCCAGCACCGATGCGGCCGCGATCCGCGAATTCCAGCTTTACAACGTCGAGGAATCCGCGGACAAGAAGTAAGTTGCGGCAAAAATCCCGGCGCCGGGAATTGTTACCGGGGCGGCGCTTCCGCCGCATCGGCCAGCGCAAAGGCCAGCACGGCTATGACCGCGGCGTTCTCGTTCAGGTGCTTCGGGTCCACCTTGTCAAACGTGTCGGCCGCCGTATGGTGATAGTTGAAGTAAAACCGGCTGTCCTGCACGGGGGCAAAGCTGGGCACGCCTTTTTCGGTGAGTCCTTCAACGTCTTCACCGACTCCCCCAGCGCTCACCAGTGTCTCCGCGCCGATGGCGCCCAGCACCTGCGCTACCGGCTGCAGCCATTGGCCCAGCGCCGGCTTGCCTGCGTAGAAGATTCCGGTAGGATGGTCGGCGCCCAGGTCGCTCTCGATGGCGCCGACATGATTGGCGGCCTCATCCTTGTGGTCAATCATGTATTGCGCCGCGCCCTGGGAGCCTTCCTCCTCGCTCATCCAGGCGATGAAACGCACCGTCCGGCGGGGACGAATGCCCAGGTCGTGCAGCAGGTGAATCGCCTGCATCGAAACCACCACGCCCGCCCCGTCGTCGATGGCTCCCGTGCCCAGGTCCCATGAATCCAGGTGGCCCGAGACAACGACTACCTGCTCCGGGTGCTCGCTTCCCTTCCAGTCGGCAATCACGTTGTAGCTTTCCGCATCGGGCAACGTCCGCGGTGTCAGCGTCAGGTGCAGCTTCACAGTCCCCTGGCTGGCCAAGTCCTTCAGCAGGTCGGCATCCTCGGCAGCAACCGCCGCTGCCGGAATCTTCTCGACGCCGTCGCCGTACTCGGTCAACCCCGTATGCGGAAGCCGATAGTCCGCTCCGCCCACAGAGCGTACCAGTACGGCCAACGCGCCGAGCGCGGCTCCGGCGGCCGGTCCGGTTCCGCGATAGTCCACGCCGCCGACGTACGCTTCGAGCCCTTTGCCCGTTGAGGCCAGTTCCTTATCGAACTTGTGGTTGAAGAGCAGAATTTTGCCCTTCACCGCGCCCGCGGGGAGAGCATGCAGTTGCTCCCAGTCGTCCACGACGACCACCTCGGCGGTAATCCCCTCCGCCGGCGTGGCCACACTGCCGCCCAGCGCGGTCAGCACCACCTTCTGTGTGGTTCCCGGCGCCTGTCCGGGCCAGGTCACCACCTCGGCCGTCTCCACGCCGCGCACCCAGTGGGGCACCTTGGCCTTTTCCAGCGACACCTCGGCGCCCAGCGCCCTCATCCGCGCGGCGACATATTCCACCGCCTTGGCGGCCTGCGGCGACCCGCTCAGCCGCGGACCGATGTTGTCGCTCAGGTAACGCAACTGGTTCAAAGCATAAGGGTCTTTCATGGCCGCGTCGCGCACCCGCTCCATGGCCGCCGTCTGCTCCGGCGTCCACGCGCTCTTGCCGCCCGCGATCATCTCGTTCAGTCGGTCGGGAATGATCGGGGAGAGAGTGGGCAACGGGTTCTGAGCCGCGCAAAAAAGGGCGCTCATGCCGGCCGCCAAGGCCGCGAAAACAGCAATTCGGATCTTCTTCCGGGCAAATTCCATGCCGGATGTTACCACGGCCCCCTTTTGCGACTCTTTCCCCGCGTTCACGTCTATACCGAGGGGAGATTCCGCTGCCGGCGAGCCCCACGGCCAGGCCCATTGCACTCCGGTTCCCCATGACTCGCTATACTGGTAGTTGGTGAAGTCAACCATCCAGCCCAGGGCTGGTCACACGACGAGGTCACACGAATCCATGAAATCGCTCTTTGAACGGCTACGCACGCGCCGTCTCGCTTCCATGTTTGTCCTGCTTGCCACCCTCTCTGCCGCAATTGTGGCTGGTTCCTTTGCTGCGCACGGAGTCCGCGGACAAGAAAAGCAGAGCTTGAGCGCTGACGCCACCCCCCTCAAGGTCGTCAACTCCACGGTTGCTCCCAACGAGTTCGTCCGCATCGCCAAGGAGGTCGGGCCGGCAGTGGTGAACATCAACACGCAGACCCTCCCCAAGCAGTCGGAGAACAAGGGAGGCCGCATCCCTCACGGCCGCGCCGTCCCCAACCCGCATCAGCAGTCTCCTGACGGCGACGATCAGGAAGACGACCAGCAGCAGGGTCAAGGTCAGGGTCAGGGTCAGGGCAACTTCCAGGACTTCTTCAACAAGTTCTTCGGCGGCCAGGTTCCCGACCAGGACGGCGGGGACGACGGCCAGGTCCGCGACTCGCTCGGCTCCGGCTTCATCGTCGATCCGAAGGGCTACATCATCACCAACAACCATGTCATCGAAAAGGCCGACAAGATCTACGTCAAGCTCTCCACCGACCCCGACTCCCAGGATCTGGGCCGTCCGGCGCGCGTGATCGGCTTCGACAAGGCCACCGATCTGGCGGTAATCAAGATCGACGCCAGCTCGCCCTTGCCCATCGTCAAGCTGGGCAACTCCGACACGGCAGCGGTGGGCGATTGGGTGGAGGCCATCGGCAGCCCCTTTGCCCTCTCGCAGACCGTGACTGCGGGGATCATCTCCGCCAAGCACCGCACCATCGAGCCCGGAGCCAGCGGCCAGTTCCAGCACTTCATCCAGACCGACGCGGCCATCAATCCCGGCAACTCCGGGGGGCCTCTGCTGAACATGAATGGCGAGGTGATCGGCGTCAACACGGCGATCTACACCCAGTCGGCAGGCTACCAGGGGATCGGCTTCGCCATGCCGTCGAACACCGTCGTCGAGGTCTACAACGACCTGATCGGCGCGACGCACAAGGTGACGCGCGGGTCGATTGGAATTCGATTTAACCAAGGCCTTTCCGGCGCTGTCAACCGCGTCTACGGCTTCAAGAACGGCGTGCTTGTGCAGCAGATTGTCCGCGGCGGCCCAGCAGACAAGGCCGGCCTCAAGGCGGGCGATATCATCACCACCATCGACGGCCACTCCATCAAGGACGGCGACGACCTGGTGAACGAGATCACCAGCCGGCGGCCGGGCTCGTCGATTCGATTGGGTTACCAGCGCGACGGCAAGCAGATGGACACCACGGCCACCATCGGCGATCTGGACAAGGTCTTTGCCGATGCAGGCGCGCAGCAGGCCGAGGCGAGCCCCGACGACACCGGCGACGCCGGCGAAACCAAGCTGGGCCTGGTGGTCCGGCAGGAGTCCGATTCCACTCTCTCCAAGCTGCACATGCCGGGCGTGGTCATTCAGTCGGTCCGCTCCGGCTCTTTCGCCGACCTGCAAGGCCTTGAGCCTGGGCTGGTGATCACCCGCATCAATAAGCAGCCCACGGGCACCAAGGAGCAGTTCAACGCCGTGGTCAGCAAGCTGAAGCAGGGCGACGACGTGGTCTTTGAGGTCATCGACCCGCGCCACCCGGACAACGGCATCAACTACCTGGGGGGCACGATGGAGTAAGCCCCGAACATGCGCCGGTTGCCGGACTTCCGCAACCGGCGCATTTCATCTTGCGGTTCGCAATTCCTTCTCCCCCGTCGATTTTCTGCTTGTCGCAATGCGAGACAAGTGATTAGACTGAAACGTAATTCTTGACGATATAACTTCTTCACAAGGTGAATCAGCGTGTCTTCACTTCGAGCAAACCTGGTCGTTGTGCTCTCAGCGGTGCTGATGGCATCCCCGGCTTTTGCCACACGCACCCACAGGTCAGTCACCAGCACCCACTCCAGCGCTACCCACCCCACCAGCACCCACTCCCGGTCCTCCCGCATGCCGGCTCCCAAGTCGCATAAGCTGCACGGCCAGACGGCCATTGAGCCGGGTCGCGTCACGGAGATCCAGCAGGCCCTAATTCGCGAGCACTACCTGACCACGGAAGCCAACGGAAAATGGGATGCAACCACGGATGCGGCGATGCAGAAGTACCAGGCCGACCAGGGCTGGCAGACCAAGTTGATGCCCGACTCGCGGGCGCTCAAAAAGCTGGGCCTGGGTCCCGACTACTCCAACGCCATCAACGCAAAAAACTCAAGCTTCGCCGCTCCGCCGCCCGCCAGCACCATCCCCGCCGACCAAGCCTCCGGCTTCGTCCAGGCTTCCGGCATCAATCACTAGCGTGCGTCTCAGAAACTCCCGTGAAAGTTGCACTGTCCTCCTCTCATCTCGTCCAGTCAGCCGTCATCCTGGCGGCTCTTCTGCTGCCCGCGAACGCCTCCGCGCAACTGGCCATCGATGCAGCCAATCCGTCCCTCGATTCCGCTGCATCCGCCTCTCCGGAACTCGCCGCCCGGCTGCTCCAGCTCAACACAGACATTGCCACCAAAGGCGTGCACGACTTTCCCGGCGCAAAGGAGAAGCTGCTCACGGGTTACTCCTACGGCGAGTTCTACGACTGGGATCTCTACTTTGAAAATGTCTATCTCTCCTATTACGGCGTGAGCCGCTTCGACTTCTCCAACCTGGAAGTCTTTCTCAGCCGCCAGCGCCCCGATGGATTCGTCTCCCGCACTCTTGTCGAACCCCGCGCTCACCAGATGTTCAAGCCCTTCCTGGCCCAGCTCGCCGTGCTGGGTTCGCAGCAGACCGGCTCCTACGAGTGGCTGCGCCAGGAAGACTACCGCCGGCTGCAGAAGTACCTCGACCGCTGGTTTGCCTACGACGAAGACCACAACGGCCTGCCCACCTGGAACAGCTCTGACGCCAGCGGCATGGACAACCAGCTCAGCCGCGCCGGCGACTTCAACTCCTACTCGGACGAAGGCGTCGACTTGGCATGCTACCTGCTGCGCGAGCTCCAGGCCATGGCCGTCATTTCGGGCAAGCTGGGCAAGACCGCCGAGCAGGCCGAGTATCGGGAGCGCGCCAAACAGCTCACCAAGCTGATCAACGACACGTTCTGGGACGAGAAGGACGGCTTCTACTACGACCGCGACGAAAAGACCGGCAAGCAGATCCACGTAAAGACCGTCACCGGCTTCTTCCCGCTGTGGGCCGGTGTTGCCTCGCCTGAGCAGGCCCGCCGGCTGGTGCAGGAACACTTGATGAACCCGCAGGAGTTCTGGCTCGCCTACCCGGTGGCCACCTACGCCAAAACCGAGCCCGACTTTTACGAGGGTACGGCCAAGGGCGAGTGCAACTGGCGCGGCAATACCTGGATTCCGGCCAATTACATGATCTTCCACGGCCTGCTGAAGTATGGCTACGACAAGGAAGCCCGCGAGCTGGCCGACAAGACTTACCACTTGGCTCTCGATAAAAATACTGTCACGCGCGAGTACTACGACTCGGAGAGCGGCGGCGGCTACGGCATGAATCCCTTCTGGGGATGGTCTTCCCTGGCCTATGTCATGCCCCTCGATGTCCAGTATCAATACGACCCCATGGATCTCGAAGGCAAGATCAGGCCCATCGTGACCGAGAAGCTGGGAATCCAGTTTCCAAGCATCCCCGCAAAGCCTTAGAGGAGCTAACGAGGACGGGCCGAAGCCCGTCCTCGTGTATTGCCTGGGGGTTGGTTGAACCCGCTTAGAACCGGAACGAGGGCATCCCTTGCAGCAGGAACTCGTAGCGTGGCCGCAGCGTATCCGGCCCGGCACTGATCGGGCTGTCCAGATGAATCAGCGAGTCGTCCTTGTCGTACTTCGGCCACACCGGCAGCCCCGCTCCATTCGGATCGCCCGTCTTGGCGAAGTTTGTCCAGTAGCTCATCATCTGATCGCTCAGTGTGCGGTCCTCGGGGCGAACGATCTCGCCGGGCCGCGTATCCAGCGTGCCGAAGACGTACTCGATGTCGTCGGAGTGGAATGCAAAGGTGCCCTCGTGGTATTTGCTGGGCAGCGCCCGCAGCTCAAAGTGATAGCGATAGACCGGTGAATCCCCTGTCTTACGGTGCGCTTCCAGCCACTTCCACGTGCTGAAAGCGATGAACGCATCGCCACGGTAGGAGCCGGCCGAATCGAGAGCCTGCTCATCCGTTTCGCCCGGATAGAGCTGAAGGAACTCCGCCGCGCGATCCTTGAACATCTCTTCCGCATCGGCCTTCCACTTCTCGGCGGTCATCCCGGCCGCCTGTCCCTCGTCGCGGTTCCACCCCGCCAGCAGCGGCACGTGCGCCTGCTTGCCGGCCGCGTAGGTCGCAGGCACCGGCTCGGTCAGCAGCCTGCCATCGATGGTCGTCGAAAAACCGCCCTTCTTCGCCTTCACCGCCTCCAGAACCTTGTCGGTTGGCAGCGCCCTTAGCTCGGCCAGCGAATTGACCCCCAGCGAGGCGACCCACTCGTCGTCCTTCTTCATCCGCGCATCCAGAGCGTCCAACGCCAGCACATCGCTGAAGGCCCCGCCGCTCTCGCCGATGGCCTTCGCGAACAGCCCCTGCGCCATATGCGAGGCCATCAGCGTGCTCACGGCGAAGGACCCCGCGCTCTCGCCGAAGATGGTCACGTTCCCCGCATCGCCGCCAAACTTCTTGATGTTTCCCTTCACCCACTGGAGCGCGGCCACCATATCCAGCAGCCCGTAGTTCCCCGCCGTCCCGCCCGCCTCTTTGGCCAGGTCGGAGGTTGCCAGGAATCCGAACACACCTAGCCGGTAGTTGATGGTCACCAGCACCACGCCCTTGAGGGGAAGAAAGTCTCCGTTATGCCGCGGCTCGCTGCTGGCCCCGCCGGAGTAGCCCCCGCCATGAATCCAGAACATTACCGGCAGCTTGCACTTGTCGTTCGCCGTTGCCGGCACGTAGACATTCAGAAACAGGCAGTCCTCGTTCTCTCCCGCGTCCTGGAAGACCATGTCGTCGAAGACGCGGCCTTGCGCACAGCGCGCGCCGAACTTGGTGGCGTCGCGCGCGCCCTTCCACTTCGCCGCGGGCTCCGGCGTCTTCCAACGCTTGTCGCCCACCGGCGGCGCCGCGTAGGACAGCCCCAGAAACGCTTTCACCTTGCCCTCGTTGATCGTCTTCCCCTGCACCTTGCCTTGTTCGGTCTTCACCGTCAGCGCGTCGCCATACGCAGACATCGACATTCCCCACGTGAGCCCGGCAATCGCCAAGGCACACGCCAATTTCATTCCCACTTGCATTGCAAAAATCCTCCGCGGACTACGTTATCAGGACGGGCGGGCAGGGTGGTGGAGTTTCAGGATTTGCCGAGCGGGAGTGGATGGTCAACTGCGTACTGAATTACGGCGCGGAAATCGGCGGCCTCAAGCTCAGGATAGTCGGCCAGAATCAGCTTCTGGCTGATTCCTGCTCTAAGCCATCCAAGGACATCCGCAACTGTAATGCGCAGGCCAAGGATGCAGGGTTGACCCGACCGCTTTCCAGGTTCGATTGTTATGCGACCCTCTTCCATGGCAGACTCCGCTCAGATCATAACCCTCACGGCGGAGGAATTCATGCGTGAAGTTCATGCGAGTTCCGGCGCGAGCAGGTCGGCCATGCTCTCCCGACGCCGGATCAGCCGCGCCTTCGCGCCCTCGATCAGCACCTCAGCCGCGCGCGGCCGCGTGTTGTAGTTCGAGCTCTGCGCCATGCCGTAAGCCCCGGCGTCGAGCAGCGCCACCAGGTCGCCCGGCTGCACCGGCGCAAGCTTGCGGTCGCGCGCGAAGAAGTCGCCTGTCTCGCACACTGGTCCCACTACGTCCACCGTTCGCGGTCTTCCCGGGCGCATCCGCACCGGTACAATTTCGTGGTGCGCCTGGTAAAGCGCCGGCCTGATCAGGTCGTTCATTGCAGCGTCGGTAATCACGAAGGTCTTCTTGCCGTTGCGCTTGACTTGCAGGACTCGCGCGATGAGCGCCCCGGCCTGCGCGACCAGGAACCGCCCCGGCTCCAGCAGCAGCTTTCCCTCGAACCCGGAGAGCGCCTTTTCGATCGCCGCTGTATACTCGACCACCTTGGCCGCCGCGTCAAAAGCCCCGCCGTGGTAGTCAATCCCCAACCCGCCTCCGGCATCGATCGCCTTCAGTTGAATTCCATCGCGCCGCAGCTCGCCGACCAGCTTGTGCACCCGCTCCATGGCCGCGCCAAACGGCGCTGCCGACCGGATCTGCGACCCGATGTGCACGCTCACTCCGTGCGCCTCCAGCCAGCGGTTGCCGGCCACGCTCGTGTAGATGCGCCGGGCATGGCGGATATCGATGCCGAACTTGTGCTCGCGCAGGCCAGTCGAGATGTACGGATGCGTATCGGCGAACACGTCGGGATTTACGCGCAGCGCAAACCGCGCCTTGCGCTTCAGTTTTGCCGCGCGCACGGCCAGAAGCGCCAGCTCTGCATCGCTCTCCACGTTGAACTCAAGAATCCCCGCCTCCAGCGCCAGGTCAATCTCCGCCGCCGTCTTGCCTACGCCGGAGAACACTACCCGCTCCACGGCCTCCGGCGCCGCCGCCTTGACTCGCTCCAGTTCCCCGCCGGAGACAATGTCGAACCCCGCGCCATGCCCCGCCAGCAGCTTCAAAATCGCCAGCGCCGAGTTGGCCTTGACCGCGTAGCAAACCAGGTGTTCGCGTCCCTTCAGCGCCTGCTGAAACAGACCCAGCCGCTCCACAATCTGGCCGGCAGAGTAGACGTAGAGCGGCGTGCCGTAGCGCTTCGCCAGCGACTCCAGCGAGACCTTGCCGCAATGCAAGGCGCTTCTCGGCTGCGGATACAGAAATGGACGCGATAATGGAATCGAATCTGCTCTCAAAATAGGTTTCCAGGGAAAAGTTCTCCTTTGAGCCTACAGCATCCTCCACACTCATTCGACCCCATTCCCCCCGTCCCAATCCACATGCGCTTCCAAAAAACTTCACCGTCAGGCTTATCAACTGCCGCACCGCTCCCCTATGATGGTCTTCGCTGATTCGTAATCCCGCACCAGGAATCGACCATCCGGCGATGAAGACATCCTCGAAGGCCCGCGCCATTCTCACCGACAGCCACTTCCTCATTCCCCTCGTCGTTTTTTGCATCGGCCTGGCCCTGCTCATCACCCTGCACTGAAAATCTCCCCGCACGCAACGGAGGCATCACCCGCTTGAACACAACGGCGAAGGTCAATGCGAGCTTTCGATCTGTCCACGGCGTAGGCGTGGCTTGCGGCCTGGCCGCCGGCGTCTGGCTGGGTGCGGCAGAAGCTCCCACCAAGCTGGTCAACTCCGGCCTCTCGCCCTTCGCCATCTCCCTGTGCATGGTCGCCGGCGTCTTCACCGCCCGCTGGACCCTCCCCACCCTGCTCAAAGGCACCCGCTATGTCTTCGCCGACCTGGCCCTGAACCGTCATCTCATTCTCAACGCCATCCTCGCCGGCATGCTTTGGGCCGTGGCCAACACCCTCACCGTCTTCGCCATCCGCGACGTCGGCCTCACCATCGCCTTCCCCCTCTGGAACGCCAACTCCCTGGTCGGCATCTTCTGGGGCTGGCTCCTCTTCGGCGAGCTCAAAGGCGCCAGCGCCCGCAACATCGCCAAGGTCCTGCTCGGCGCACTCGCCATCGTCGTCGCTGCCGTCCTGCTCGGCTTCAGCACCATTCACTCCAGCGGCCCCCACGCCGGCCGCGCCGTTGCCGGCATCCTCGCCGCGGCCGGCGCCAGCCTCCTCTGGGGAACCATGTACATCCCCTACCGCAAGGCTTACATCAGCGGCATGAACCCGCTCTCCTTCGTTACCGTCTTCACTATCGGCGAGCTGGTCACCTGCTTTGCCCTCGTCCTCGCCCTCGACGGTGGAACCCACGCCGCCGTCTTCCACTCGCCGGAGATTAAGCACCTCATCTTCTGGCTCTTCCTCGGCGGGTTCGTCTGGGTCATCGGCGATCTCTTCCAGCAATTCGCCACCAAGTATCTGGGCATCGGCCGCGCCATCCCGCTCTCCAACACCAACCAGCTCTGGGGCCTTGCCTGGGGCGCTCTGGTCTTCGGCGAACTCGCCAACGCCGACGCCGCCCACCGCCTCCTCGTCGTCTCCGGCTCCGTCGTCATGATCCTTGGCGCGCTCGCCGTCTCAACCGCCGTCGCCACCGCCCGCGAAGACGCCTCCACCAACCAGGCGCTGCTGCGCGAGTGCAGCCGTTACGGCCTCGACTACAACCGCGTCCTCGCCACCTACGGCCGCTCCGAACTCGATAAGGAATCCCACGACGACCGCTCCTGGTGGGATTACGCCATCGTCTTCGTTGCTGCCGCCGTCTTCTTCTACCTCGGCGTCAATGCCCGGGTCCCCGCGCTCGCCATGCAGTTCACCTGGCTGTGGGCCCTCGGCGCGGTCCTTGTCGCCACCGCGCTGCTTGCTGGCTGGGCGCTGTGGAAGGCGACACGCTTCTCGTAGCTGCTGCAACCAGCCCTACCCCGCCCTTTACAATATCGGAATGACCGAGCCGCGGAAGGTCGACCTGGTGGGCGTTGGCCTCAACGCCACCGACACCCTCATCCCGCTCGCCGGCTATCCCGCCCGCGGCTCTAAGGTCGAGTACAACACCCGCACCGTTCTCCCTGGCGGCCAGGCCGCAACCACCGTCGTCGCCTGCCAGACCTGGGGCCTCGCCACCCGCTACGTCGGCAAGCTCGGCGAAGACGAAGCCGCCCAGCTCCATCGCGACGCCTTCAACCGCGCCGGCGTCGACGCCCGCATCGTCACCGTCTCCGGCGCGCACAGCCTGCAAAACCTCATCATGGTCGACGAGGGCGAACGCACCGTCCTCTGCCAGCGCGACGAGCAGATGGTCCTTCAACCCGAAGAACTCCGCCGCGAGTGGATCGTCACCGCCCGCGCCCTGCATCTCGACGGCCGCGACACCGCCGCCGCCACCCTTGCCGCCCGCTGGGCCCGCGAAGCCGGCATCCCCGTCGTCGCCGATCTTGACGAAATTTATCCCGGCGTCGAAGAGCTGATCGAAAACATCGACTACCTCATCGTCAGCCGCGACTTTCCCTGCCGCCTCATGGCCGACCGAAACCTCGACTCCGCCCTCCAATGCATGCAGCTTCGCTACGGCTGCCGCCTCACCGCGGCCACCCTCGGCGAAGACGGCGTCCTCGCCTGGGACGGCCGCCAAATGCTCCATCGCCCCGCCTACCGCGTCCCCGTCGTCGACTCAACCGGCGCAGGCGACATCTTCCACGCCGGCTTCATTTATGGATTGCTGCAAGAGTGGCCCCTGGAGCGCCAGCTCGACTTCTCGTGCGCCGCCGCCGCCGTCAACTGCATGTTTTCCGGCGCACGCGGCGGCATCCGCACTATCGAGACGATTGAAAACCTGATGGCCACCGGCGCCCGCTACGAGACCGTCTTCGATCTTCGCGCCGCGGATTGAGGCATTCCGGCCGGGCAAGACTGCCGGGTAGTCCGCTGCGCATAAGAACCGCAAAACCGTGTTTTTTTCTGCTCCAAAGGGGTCAAAAAGAGGGAAATTCGGAGAAAACATTTCGCTCTTTCATCTCTCCGACTGAAGGACTAAGCTTATTATAATCATTCACTTGGATCATGTTTCGAGGCGAAGAAAGGAAGAATATTGCTAAACTTTTCTCTTGGCAGGGCTCTGGCGGCCCAGATCCGCTGTTTGGCGGGCTGCAACGGCCAAAAACATCGTGCGCCAAAGAGCGGTAATCCTACGCAATTCGGGGATTGGGAGGTGGCCGAAGACGTTCCCTGCATCGCACGCCGGCCGGAAGCGCGGCCTGGTAGGCGTGGGCTTCAGGCAGCGGCCAAAGCCGGCCCGCTCTCTTACTCCCGATCAAACACAAGAATGTTCGGCTTGCTTTGACCTGACGGGTGCTCGGTTATGGTCAGGGTCTTGAGATCGGAAGAGAGCTCGAATTGTTGGGTGTCGGCGATCCTGCCTTTGATCTTGTCGGTCAGCTCCAGAGTGCGGTTGTTCACCCGACGTCCGGATGAGACCGACCCCGGGGCCACGTACTTGCCCTGGCCCGGATACTCTTTCCCGTCGAATTTCATGTTCTTCGTCGACCCTTGACCGGGATTGATGAATGAATAGCCGTCGCCTTCATAGGGCTCGATCTCAAGCACGAAAGCGGAGTCCACCGTGTCGCTCTGGCTTTCCCAGGAGCCCGGGAACCCTGAGTCGCCCGCGGTCCGAATGTAGACATAGTTCACGGTGGACTTCGAGCCGTCGGGTTGATTTGATGTAAAGGCGTCGGTGAGCGTCTTGCCGTCCTCCGAGAGCTTCCAATTCCCCGTCAGGAGCGTGCGGCCGTCCTGCTTGCGGACAACCTTCCAGTTGGCGGGCCCCGCTACAATAATGGAAACAGTGGTCCCGAAAAGGGCGGGCTGGTCCGTCCCGTCGGCTACAACAGTTTCGAAATCGCCACTGTTGAAGATGAGACTGTATTTGTTTGGGCCTGCCTCCGCGACTCTCATTAGGTCAGTGATTTTGCTCCTGGACGGGTCGAGCTTCCACTTGCCTACGAGAGGATCGCTCGCTGCCCACAGCGTGCCGGTAGCCAAAGATGCGATCAGCAACAACTGAAAACCACGCTTCAACACAAAGTCCTCCTCAACGATCATCGGGTTTTTTGTGGGAATCTTTCCCCATGCCTTTGGCGCGGAACCTGGCATGAGCCTGGACCTGCCAGCCAGCGTGCACGTAAATAACCATTTCCGCCTGGATTCGATGCAGTTGAAAATGAACCTTAGCGGTCATCGGGCCATTGTATCTATGGTACTTAGCTCGGTTGTGCATCCCCGGTGCCTGTGCGATACTCGCCCCTCTGAGCGGCCACAAGACAGGTGGTGTCCGAATGCGGACAACGCCCTGTCACAAACGGACAGTCGCTCCAATCGCTGGAGGATTCCCGGCTTCCCTGCGTCGCACTGCGCATTGAATGGGGCGGCCATCTTCGCGAAGGCCCGCACGATGAAGAATCACAGGTTGCGGCCGGGTGGCCGGCTGCCTTTCCCTGGCCGGTGGCTAGTTCTCGCAGAACGCCCCGTTCCCGCAGCCGGCACTCTGGCCGCAGCAGGGCCTGCCTGGGCCGCACATCCCGCGCGGCTCCGCGCTACCGGCCGCGTGGCTGCTTCCCTTGGTAATCGCGCCCGCGCCACCGCTGATCAGGCGCTTGACGCTGCCTCCGCAGTGGGGGCAAGAGTCGATGGCAGCGTCGGACATCTTCTGTCGCCGCTCAAATTGGCTTCCACATGCGCCACAGAGGTATTCATATGCAGGCATCGGCAACTCCGTTCGATCATCCGGTGTTTGTCCTGATTATACGAGGCGGGGGGCGACGCCCGACTCGCACCCTCAACGAACCATCCGCTGGTGCCCCAGGTCTCGCCTTTGAGGTCCGGGCAAGCAGGAATCTACAGAATCTCTGAGCGAGTTCGTTGTTCCGGCATCGGATTCCCTCGGGGGCTAAAGCCCGCGCCCATATTCTCGCGTTTGCGGCTCGACTGAAGTCGTGCCCTTTCAAAACTGCGGCTTCATCCGCGTTTCCCAGGAAGCTAGCAGGTAGCGTCGGGCTGGCGGAGCCACTCGGCGAGCAGCGCCGCTGCCTTGCGGGGCTGCTCATAGGCGGCGAAATGGCCTGCGTCGGGCAGCAGGTGGAACTCGCAGCCGCCGGGCGCAGCCTGGAAGGCTTCCATCTCCGTCGGGGTTACGGCGGGGTCTTCTCCGCCGGCAATGGCCAGCAGCGGGGCGGTGATTGTCGCGACGGTGGGCAGCGAATCCGGCCTGACGGCCAGGCCTGCCTGCACAGCGATGGCGGACTCGGCGGTGAGCGTCATGCGCGCGCGCAGCTCGGCCACGATTGCGGGACGGCGGCCGCGCGCCGTTACGCCGACGAGGCTCTGCGCCATGCCGTCAAACAACGCCGCAGTGCCCTGGGCCCGAATCTGTGCGATGTTGGCAGCGCGCTTGACCAAGTTGGCCTCGGCATCCGGCTGCGGCTTGGAGCAGACAAAGGCCAACCCCTGCATCCGCTGCGGAACGCGCCGCCACAGCTCCAGCAGCACATAGCCGCCAATGGAGCAGCCGACAAAGAGCGCGGCGGGGATGGCAAGGTGGTCGAGGAGGGCAACGACATCGGCGGCAAGTTGGCCGATGGTCAGTACAGGCGCATCCGGAATGCGGGCGAATCCGCCCACAGGAAGATCCGTGCCCAGATCGGAGCGTCCGTGCCCGCGGAAGTCGAGGCGGATGGCGCGAATGCCGGCCAGGTCGTCGAGGAGGGGACGCCAATAGTCGTGATCGAGGGGAGTGGGATGGAGAAAAACGATTGGCAGGCCGGAGCCCGAATCCCGGTAGCTCAGCCGTGCGCCGTCCGATTCATACCAGCCGGTCATATACCTGGAGGATACGCTCCCGGAATGCCGATGGGTTCGTCTGGAATACCGATCCAGCCGGCAAGATAGGCGATGGCCACGAGGCCGCCGGAGAAGCAGAAGCCGACCACGGTGGCGACGCGCACCAGGGCCACGTCCCATCCATAAGCCTGCGCCAGGCCTATGCAGACGCCGGCGATGGCCCTGCCGTGGTGGGGCCGGACAAGCGGCCGGGAAGGCATTTGCGGCGCGACGGGAATGTTTGCGCCGCAGCTAGAGCAGAAGCGGGCGGTGTGCGGCAACCCCGTTCCGCACCGGTTGCAATAGACAGCCATGGCAAGGTCCCTCCCCAGTATTGTGTATGTACGAAGGGGAAGTTGCAACGGTTCCATGGGCCGCTCACGCCGGTCAGTTCCCTTTGTAGGGGTTGCGCAGCAGCTTGCGGGCGGAATCGGCGCGGGAGGTGTTGGGACCGCTGTCGATGGCGGCCTGGTAGTCCTGCAAGGCCGGCTGCCGTTCGCCGTTCAGATCGCGGCACTGGCCGGCGTCGAGCAGGGAGCGAATCTTCAGCTCCGGCCCAACGCCCGCCGCGCCCGCGGCCTGCTCGTAGGACTGGGCCGCCTCGGCGTAGTGACGCTGGCCGCGCAGCGCATCGCCCAGCCCAAAGTACGTCAGTTCCAGCCGCGGCGCATAGAACCACCCCAGCTTCGCGTTGGCCGCCAGAATCTCCCGATAGGAGTCGACGGCGGCCATGCCCTGGCCATCGTCCTTGCGCAGGTTGGCCTCTTCCAGACTGAAGAGATAGTCTCGCGGATACTCGCTTCTCAGCTTGCGCACCACCTGGATGGCCTCCTTGTAGCGGCCTTCGCGACGCAGAAAAAGGGCAATCGTTGTGCGCGCCTCCACGCTGGTCACCGGCCCGCGGTTGCCGGCGTCGACGAGCATCTCCATGCCCCGCGTCTTCGACCCCGTGATCCCCGCAAACCCGATGAGCAGCTTGAACGGCCAGGGCAGCGCGCCCACCACGTATTCATAAACCCCAACTACCAGCTTGGCGTCCACGTAATCCGGGTCAATCTGCAGCGCGCGCATGCCGTCGTCTCTGGCTTTGGTGGCGAGCCGGAAGCCGGCGCCATAGGCGCGCTCCACCATGGCGACATAGGTACACTGGAGCGCCCGCGCCCAGCCCCGCGCGTAGAGGGCATCCACGTCGTTCTGGTTGCTGGCGAGCCGCCAGTCAGCTTGGCGAACGGTCTCATTGGCCAGGCTCAGAATGCGGTCGCGCGTGTTGGGGTCCTCCACCGTGGCGTGCTTTCCGGTCAAAAAACCGTCGTTGGCGTAGAAGGTGGTGTCGAGCAGATCCTGGCGGTAGAGCTCTTGGAAGACCACTGCCTCGAGCAGCAGCGCGGTGGGCTGCGGATCGCCCGGATGCTGGTCATGAAAGCGGCTGAAGCGCTCCACCGCGCCCACGTAGTCGAGGTTGTAGAAGTGCTCGAAGGCCTCCTTGACCAAGGGATCGTTGTTGAGCGGATTGGTATGCACCGGGGCAGCGCCGCACACACAGGCCGCCGCCAGCAGCACCGCCGCCCATTCCGTTGACCGCTTCCAGCTCGATGCCAAAATCAACCTCGCGTCCTTCGCCCCGCTCTAGAGGCCGCGGCGTGTTCCACTTCTGCATGGTTTGCCAATTCAGTATCCAGTCCGGTTCCTGCCCTTCGGCTTGTTTCGCGTTTGTGACACGTTTTCACCGGGATTCGCGCCTCCATCAGTGAGAGCCGATTTTTCTTCCCGTGCACGCGCCGCCCGACAACGGATCGCCGCTCCTGCCGTACATTCCCAAAAAGGAAACTCCCCGGCTTTTGACGTTAACCATGCACAGAAAGCTGTTTGTGTTGCTTTACCTTGTGGGCTCGTTGGCGCGGCGCCGCCCAAGCGCTGCTTCATCCCGGATTCCTCCTCACGTTCAAGGAATGGTGAAATGGATCGTAAAGAGTTGCTGCGTTTGTTGCTCAACCAGGCTCAGTTTAACGGATTCGAGTTCCGCCGCTGGTTTCAATCCCATGTGCGTCCCGTGTGGCCCGGCGCGGAAGAGGCGCTGGCGCTGCTCTCGACCGAGGGACGCCACTTCACGCTTATCTTCTCCCACGACTTCGTGCGCTGCTTCTGGCGCAGCGGGGCGCACATGAGCTTCATGGTTCCCGGCATCACCTACCCCAGAATCAATGCCTTGGGAGAAGTTGTCCAGGTGACGCGCAAGCCGTTTACGCGGCGCACCATCAAGGCCGATGTGTGGAAGTACCACCTGCGCCAGATGGCTGCCGCAGACGACCCGGTCGAGTATCTGTGCCGCTTTCTGCCGGCGGACGACCAGGTGAGGCTGCGGTCCGCCGAGCCGGCGCCGGTGGCCGCGCAGGCGTGAGCCTGTTTTTGCGCGGAAGCTGCGCAGATCGTTGCGGAAGCACAAGGTGCATGACACTGCTCGCGCCCTTTGAACCTGCCCTTCGCTCTGATCCGGGAGTTCCCCGCCTGAAGCCGTGCTAGAATCTCGCTGTATTTCGAATGCGATCTTATCCTGGGCTTTATTCATGTCAAAGGCGGATTTCATGGCTGCATCATGGGTCCGGTTCTTTCTTTGCTTTGTAGTCGTAGCGGGCCTCGCGGGATGCGGCGGGAGCTCCAACGGCGGCTCCGGAGGCGGCGGCGGAAACCCCACCATCGTGACCTACACGTTCAAAGGCGCCATGCCCGCGGCCGTTGCCACGCAGATTGGCACGGGCGCTTTCACACAGGCGACGCTGGATTCCGGGACGCTCACGATCAGCGTTCCGAGCGGCACGACGGACTACGCGGTGGCCTATTCTTGCCCAAGCACGACCTTACCCGGGCTGACAGGCAACGGCGAACTGGTGATCGAGGCAAGCACTCTCGATGGCACTTCCATCGCGCGGTCGTGCGGAGCAGCCACGAGTTCGGGAACGGCGACCGTTCAGATCAACGTGGCGGCAATTCCAGGCGCCTCAATTGTGTTCATCGGGGACAGTCTCCTTCCAAGCGTTCAGCCATGGCTCGGCAACACCCTGACACTCAGTCTCCAACTGCAAACCGGTACGCATGATGTTCCCATTTACGTGATGGACGCTTTAGCAAGTGTGGTCGCAACCAGAATTCTTCGCAGCCAGACCGTGCCAGGCGCCCTCAACGGAGGCGACACTGTTACTTTCTCGACCAGCGATGAGACCGTGCTTGAACCGATTACCGACAGCAACATCCCCGCCGGATTCTTGCCTGGAATTTCCCTTGTTGCTTACGAGACGAGCGACGGGAATGGGGCCTCCCTCTCGATTGGCAACTTTACCCAATATCGGGCAATGCCAGTCGCAGCATACGAGAGCGGCGACTACTACATGTTCGACGTGGTCGCACACAGCGCCACAACACCCACCGAGGAGGTTGGTGTCGAAACACTGACATCGAGCGCAGGAGCACAGTCATTCACTTTCCCCGCTCCCTGGTCGTATGCGGGCCCTGCCGCGGCTGCATTGCCAACCTTCAACTTTGCGTATACCGCATTCTCCGGCATGTCAAATGTCTCCAAGTACGCCACTTTGGAATGGAGTCCGATGGCAAACTCAACGAATGTCATCACGGTAGACGCGTCGGCCAACTATCGGAATGGGGCGACTTCCATCACCGTCCCTGACCTCTCTGGCCTGACCGGGTTTCTGGCTCCCGCACCCTCTGGAACAACGATCATATGGAGAGCTTCGGTCAGGCAAGGCAATCCTTTCCTCACTACTCCGCCCGCCGGAGCCGTCCAATTTGTGCAAAACGCTGGCGCCTACACCGAGCCATAAATCCGGATCAGGAAGCCATGCCCGCTCATATCGAATCGATGTAGACTTGAATCATGCCCATGCCGGAGCGCCTGAATCCCGCCTTCGCCCCGGCCGCCGCGACCGCGGCCCAGCCCCTGGACGATGCGCGCAAGCGCCTGATCGTGGCGCTCGACGTGCCCGACGGGGCTGCGGCCGCAGCCCTGGTTGCCCGCCTCGAGGATACATGCGCCTGGTTCAAGGTGGGGCTGGAGCTGTTCACGGCATCGGGGCCGGCGGTGCTGGAACCGATTCTCAAGCGCGGCCACTCGGTCTTCCTCGACCTGAAGTTCCACGACATTCCCAACACCGTGGCCCGGGCGGTGCGCTCCGCTGCCGCACTGGGCGCGAAGATGATCACCGTCCACGCCGCCGGGGGTCCGGCCATGCTGGCCGCGGCGCGCGAAGCCCTCGAAGGGCTCGTCCGTCCACCCCAACTGCTGGCCGTCACCGTGCTGACAAGCATGGACGTGGCACAGATGGAGGCAATTGGCCTGGTGCGCGAGCCTGCCGAACAGGTGGAACTGCTGGCCCGCATGGGTCTGGATGCAGGGATTTCCGGCTTTGTCTGTTCTCCGCGAGAGGTCTGCGCGCTGCGCGAGATGACTGGACCCGCAGGGGTTCTGGTGATTCCCGGGATCCGGCCGGCTGGGACCGGCGTCGGCGACCAGAAGCGGATCGCTACTCCGGCGGAGGCTTTGCGGCAGGGAGCAAGCTGCCTGGTGGTGGGGCGGCCGATCACGCAGGCTGCCGATCCGGCGGAAGCTGCGGAGGCGATTCTCAGAGAGATGGCCGAGGCGCTCTGAGCCAGCGATCAAGAGAAAAAGCCCGGTGCAAAACCGGGCTCTAATCTCCTGAGCAATCTAAAGAGAAACTTAAAGTTTCTCGTAGAAGTCGCATACAGAGCACGAGATGTAGACGCCGCCCGGGATGCCGCGCTCGCGGTCCTTCACGCGCTTGACGATGCGCGTCGGCTTGCTGCACTTGGGACAGTCGGTCGACTTCGTCGTGTCCATTTCCTTCTTGCGGTCACCTGTTTTTGCAATCTTGGCCATCGGTGGGGTGTTTCTCCTTTTGGGATTGTCTCTGCACACACGCGCAAAATCCTGCGCGCGGCTTCAACGGCGCGGTCTTGAACTCGCCTTGGGGCTTGCCTCTTGTTGCAAAAGATCTCTGCCGGAGGCGAGCGAAACTCGCTGCCTCCAGTCTACATCAAGGCTGGCTGCTGGAGCCCGGCGCAGGGGTCTGCTGCGGCGGGGCCGGTTGCGCGCCGGTTGCAGGCTGAGCCTCCGCCGGCGGGCCGTCCGGATTCTGCCCCGGTTGCGGATCGGCCTTGGGCTTGGGGAACTGCACGGGCCTCATCACCCCTACGCGCGAATCCTTATCCACATTGGCGTCCGGCGCGGCCTCACCCGGCTTGATCAGGCTGGGCGGCGTATTGGGCGCTTCCTTGTCCGAGTCGCGCTGCACATCGCCCACTTTGGCCATGCGCGGCGCTGCTTCGGGCTCGAGAGCCGTGCCGTCGGTGCGCATCAACCCTTCCACCTCGTCCTTGGTAAATATCTGCGGCGTCTCGCCCATCTTGGCCACTTCGACGCGGATCACGCGGTTGCCGTTGATGCGGACGAAGTCCACTTCCTTGGGGGGCTTGCCGTAGATCCACTCCTCGAAGGGCATCTGCCCGTCCATCTCGCGCGATTTCGACTCCGGCTGCCCTTTGGCGAACATCACCATGTCGGTGCTCATGCCCACCATCACCTGGTGATTCAGAATCGCATTCTTGAGCTTGACCGGCAGCGTGTCGGTGAAGGCCTGGATGGGGGTCTTGACGTCAAACGAGATCAGCGGCGCCAGCAGCGCCTTGACCTCGGGGCCGGTCAGCACCGGCACATGGCCCTGAAAAGCAAGAGTGAGCCGTGAGCCCACAGGCTCCTGCCCGTCGTCCTGAATTACCGGATTGGTCATGGGCCCGGCGCCGATCTCAATGTGGCGCAGGAAGCGGTGCCTGGGGTCCGGGCCGCCGTTCAGGTCAAAGACAATTTTTGTAGGTGTGAACCTAACGTCGGTGATCACCAACCGGTCGCCGGGCTTGGCGGAGAGCCCCTCGCTCGTGACCAGGTTTACATAGGCTTCCCCGGCCGGCTCTAACTTGCCGTTGGCCACCAGCAGGAGCCCCTTGTGGCCGCGCGGAAAGGGCCGCATGGCAAATCCCTGCTCGGCCTGCATGGTGCGCATCAGGTCCAGGCGAGTCCTGGCGTCCAGTTCGGTTTTGGTGAGCGGGACCTTGGTAGGTGTGATTTGCTGGTAGCGGCGGTCCACGGTAAAGGTGGCGGTCCCGGTGGAGTCGTTGGTCACGGTACCGGTCCGCGAATTCACGGTGATCTGGGCGGGAAGAGCGCCGGCGAGCGCGATCATGGCGAACGCGCCGAGCATGGCCGCGCGCCGGAAATCATTCATCGGGCTTGTCTTGCCAGCGGCTGTTGGTCCTGGACATATCGCCTGGGGCAGCGTCAACCGGGTCATCCAGCGCTTCATGGGAACCTCCCATGCATGCGAACTGCACTGGCCAAACGATAGTCCGTTTCGGACACAAAGGTCAAATGCCACCTGCGGTGGGGCAGACGGCGCTTGCGCGCCGTGAGCATCTCGGGTCGCCCACTATGGGGCATTCCATGCGCAGGCGGGAAGGCGCAGGGATGGGCCCACGTGTTGGCGTTGTTATTGGGAGTCGTTGACCTGGTCCTCGGGGGGCAGGATCTGGGGCGGCGGCGCGGTCGCAGGGAGGATCTGCACCAGGGAGGGCGCGGCGGGCTCGGCAGGACGGGTAGCCGCCTCGTGCTGTTGGCGGGCGGCGGCGTCCAGGTCTACCGGAATGCCGCCGGGGACGATCACCGGGGCGTTGTACTGGTAGTCCAGCTCGCGGGTCAGTCGGTAGACGACCAGGAGGGCGGCAAAGAGGACGAAGAAGGGGACCCAGGAGCCGTCGAGCCCGTAGCCGCCGCCGGTGAGCCAGAACGGGCCCATAGGGTCGCCCTGCACCACCGGGGAGTGGCTGTTGATGCCGCTGACGGCGAGGCCGAAGATGAGGGCGCGGCTGGCCTTCCAGCCGAAGTTGAGCCCCCAACTGAGCCACAGAGCGCGGGTGCGCAGGTAGGCCGTGGAGAGCACCAGGCTGAGCATGATGGAGACGGCGATGCTGGCGTGGCTGCCGCCCGGCAGAAGGGCCTGGACAATGGCGTAGAAGGCAGCAAAGCCGATGGCCGCGCCGATGGGTCCGACGGCATAGGCGAAGCGCTGGAAGCCGTAGCCGCGAAAGGCGATCTCTTCGGCCAGGGCGAGCAGCGCGAAGAAGGCGGCGTCCGCAAGCAGCCATCCCCAGGCCGAAGGCTGGAGGGTAAGAACAATGGCAATGCCCCCGTTGAGGACCATGGGAAGCACGCAGAGCACAGCGATGGACCATCCAACGGCCAGGCCCAGAGCGGCCTCGCGCGGCCATCCGGCGCGCCGGGGCAGGCCCTGCTCGCTCACCGGGCGGCTCTGACGGTCCATCCAGGAGCCGAAGGCGGCGTAGCCGAGAAGCAGCAGGAAGACCAGCATGGCCTGCTCTGCCAGCGGCGCCCACTCCTGGCTGGCGAGGCCCTGCGCTCCGTGGCGCGCCAGCGACCGGGCCAGGAAGAAGTAGAGAACCGCGGCGATGAATTGCAGGTAGGCGCGCATGCGGCCGAGCCCGGTTTCAGGAGCGCTCATGCGCCATTACCCTTCCGTGTAGAACTGCGCGATGTTGCGGAATTTTTCCTGGCGCGCGGCGACCAGTTGGTCGATGGGCGTGGCCTTGAGCGCGGCAAGGTGCTTCTTGAGGGCTGTGCCCAGCAGGCCGGCGCCCGCTTCGCGGTCGGCATGCGCGCCCTCCGGCGGCTCGCTGATGATCTCGTCCACGCAGCCCATGGCGGCGACCTCCGGAGCGGAGATGCGCATGGCCTCGGCGGCCAGCTGCTTGTTCGCGGCGTCGCGCCACATGATGGCCGCACAGGACTCGGGGGTGATGACAAAGTAGAGCGCATTCTCGAGGATCAGCACGCGGTCGCTGACGGCCAGGGCCAGCGCCCCGCCGGAGCCGCCCTCGCCGGTAATCACGGAGATGGTGGGCACGCGCAGACGCGACATCTCCCGGATGTTGCGGGCGATGGCCTCCGCTTGGCCGCGCTCCTCGGCGCCCAAGCCAGGATAGGCGCCGGGCAGATCGATGAAGCTGATCACCGGGCGCGAGAATTTCTCGGCGACCTTCATGCAACGGAGGGCCTTGCGATAGCCCTCGGGATGGGGCATGCCGAAGTTGCGCTTTACCCGCTCCTTGGTGCTGCCGCCCTTGCGGTTGCCGATGACCATGACTTCGTCGTCGCCCAGGCGGGCCATGCCGCAAGCCACTGCCGGGTCGTCGCCATAGGCGCGATCCCCGTGAATCTCGCTGAAATCAGTGAAGATCCGTTCGATGAAGTCCATAGGGTAAGGCCGCTGGGGATGCCGCGCCCGCTCGATTCTGGCCCATGCCGGCGAAACCGCCTGCGCCTGACTGGAAGTCCCTGTCTCTTGTTCGCTCATCGCACCCTGGTGCCGCAAGGGGAAGCATGGTTCTCTGCCCTGCTGTGATTCTACGGGTCGGGGGCCGCGACGACAAATACAGGCAAGCGGAGGGATTGAAGGATATGGGGCGTGAAGGGCCCTCATCGCCTGAAGTGGAGTTGCACAACAGCCGAATCCTCATGGAATCGCGATCAACAGGCCGCCGCTTATGCCAGCCGACTGCTCGTGCCCCCGGCCAAAGCTGTAGTCGTAGCCAGGTTCAAGATACCAGCCAAATTTGTGCTTCCGGGAGGGCCAGAACATGAAATCGAGTACGGCTTCGCCGGCGACCGAGTTGGTCTTCACCCCGTTCTGGCTTGTATGGACACACTCCGGTCCAATGCCGGCCATGAACTCCGCTTTTTTCGAAAGGGTCCAGGGCTTCTTGAACAAAAGGTCGATGTCCCATTCCCTCGAGCCGGACCGGAAAAGCGGCGTAACGCCCGTTTCCAGTTCCAGCCAGTGCTCCACCGGAGTGACTTCGACCGCGACGTTCGGGCCGAAGCTCGACCCGCCATCTTTGAGGCTCCAGCCGGCGGCGCCGCCGAGTTCGACGACTGCGGCCGGGTCCTTGTCAACCGATTGCGCGGCGGAAATGCCGGAGAACAGAAGAAAGGCCAACATCGGCACAGCTTGGGTTGAGCCCACGGCGACCTCCGGTTCCCTGATCCACTCAGAGAATACAGGACTCTCAAATTGAAAATTGAAGGACGAGCCACGGGAATCGGCGAACTGAACGGGCCAACTGCCCCAAGACTCGCCCTGCCGCCCGCTCTCACGCTTTCAAGGACTCCCTGGCGGACGGCTCATTCTGGACTCCATCCTTCTCCGGTTCTCCCACTTCTTCCCCGGCGGCGAGGCTGACCTCTTCCGCAGTTCCCAGCAGCGCATCGATGCGATAGCCGGCGGCCTCGGCGCTGGCCAGGGCTTCGTCGACGAAGCGGCCCACCTCCGCGAGCGCGGTGCGGTCCAGGACCGGCTCACCGGCAAGGCGCAGCAGCGAAGGCATGAGCAGCCACCAAAGCAGCTCCTCGTACGGTTCGCGAACCAGGTAGGAGTGGCCCTCCGCCTCATGCGCGCCGGTCAGCCAGCGGACATCGGGATCGAGCCAGAGAGACGGCGCGAGGGCAACGCGCTCTTCGGCGCTGGTCGAGGCAGTGGTTGATTCCGGGACATGTGCAGTCGTGGATGGGGCTGCTTCCGGGGCTAACGCCCCTTCCGACTCTGCCGGCTCAACGCGGGGGTTGAAACCCCCGCCTCCCTCCGACGTCATTTCCTCCGCGGCCGTTTCGGAATCGTCTGCAGGGGCGGGCGCATTCGGCTTGCCGATACCGGCCCCGCTCAGCAGCACCACCTTGATGCGCGCGGCCACGCGCCAGCCTTCTTCGCCGTCGAAGCCGAGAGCGGCGAAGGACTGGGCAAAGGGCTCGCGCAGACGCAACCGGTCAAACAGGTCGAGCGCCGTCTGCTCGGGATTCCCGGCGTCGATGGATTCCGCCAGCAGTTCCAGCACGCACCAGCCCAGCAGCGGTCCCCACATGGCCGTGGCGGTAAACTGCGGGCTGGGGCTGGGCAGCACGCGGCGCGCCGCGGCGGTCCAGGGATGCGTGAACGCAGCCTCGATCGTGGGAATGCGCATAGCCGCCGCGATGCGCTGACGGAAGACCGGCGCCAGCAGCGCGGGGCTGGTGGGCTGAACGGCTTCGCTCCGGCCCTCCTTGGCGGCGCGGGGCCGCCAGGCGGTCTGCGCGGCGCGCAGAAAGTCGTCGCAGCGGCGCCAGGCCAGGTCGGAGAACTCCCTGCGTTCGGCGGCGATCTTCTTGTCTTGGCCGTCGTGGGTGGTGCGCGGGTGCTCGGCCAGGTCGGCCAGCAGGCGCACGACACCGGCATCGAGGACGAGGCGCAGCGCATCGTGCACGGGCTGCAGTTCCAGATTGATGAGCGCATCGTCGAGGCTGGGAACGCCGCGGCCATTGAGCTGGTCGCAGAGGCGGTCCCAGGGCTGGTCGGCCGTTGCGCGCAGCTCGCGCCAGTCGAGGAAGACGTGGCACTGGTAGGCGTGCAGATCGAGCGTCAGCCCCTGGTCGCCCAGTTGCCCGGCGCGGCGAAGGAATTCGAGGCCGGTGAGCGAGTCGCGGAAGGAGAGCACGGCACCTGAATCGTCACTGAGGCCAAGCCCCTCGCGGAGCCGCTGCTGGCGCAGGTGGCCGGCGGCCTTGTCGGCGTAGGCGGCAGAGAAATCGATGGTCCCGCGCGTTGTCGAGAAGCGGTTGTTGTAAACGATCAGGGCGCGCTCGCCGCCTTTGCGATTGGAGAAGGCGAAGACGTTTTCGTCCACGCGTCCACCATCCTGAAAGAAGTCGTACATGAGGAAGTTTTCGCTCTCGGCAAAGAGCCACCGGCGCTTGAGCAGGGGCGCAATTTCACGATCGTGGCGCTCGACGAGCCAGTGGTTTGGCGTCTCGTCGTAACGCGGGCGCTGGTACTCCATGCCGTACTTCTCGGTGAATCCCTCCACCTGGCCGTGGCCGAACATGGGCAAGCCGGGCAGCGTGGACATGAGCACAGCGACGCCAAAGCACTTGTCGCCGGTACCGAACTGGTCGACCGCCGTGCGTTCGTCGGGATTGCTCATGAAGTTCACATAGCGCTTCATAATGTCGGGATCGAATTCGAGGGTGTTCTTGATGACCGAGCGGTACTCCGCATTCTTCTCGTCGCGCATCATGTTCATGAAGGCGCTGTTGTAGACGCGATGCATGCCCAGGGTGCGGACGAAGTAGCCCTCCATGAGCCAGAAGGCTTCGGCCAGCAGCAGCGTGCCGGGGACTTCGACGGCGACGCGATCGACCACCTCGCGCCAGAACTCGTGGGGCATGGCGCGATCGAATTCGGCCTGGGTCATGCTGTATTCGGCGCGAGAAGGAATGGCGCCACTGGAGCCCGGCCCCGGAAACCACAGCCGATGGAAATGGCGCTTGGCCAGCGTCATGGCCGCGTCGAAGCGGATCACAGGGAACAGCCGCGCCACATGCAGGATCGTCTGGATCACCTGCTCGCGCACCGCGGCATTCAGATAATCGAGCTGCGCCGTGTCGTTCCAGGGAAAGCTGGTGCCGTCGTTGCCGTGGTAGATGAAGCGCGTGTCGCCGGTATAGCGGTCGCGCCGCCGGAAGACGACTGCTGCGTCGGTCTGCTCGAAGTAGTGATCGTCAATTTTGATCTCGACGCGGCCGTCGTGGGAGAGATCGGGTCCGTTGAAGCTGTAGGCAGGGTAGGGCGAGTCCGGGCGGGAGATGAACCACTCCGGGTGCTCGATCACCCAGGGCGAGTCGATGCCCATGTGGTTGGGCACCATGTCGCTGGCCAGGCGGATGCCCTGATGATAAGCGCGGTCGCGCAGCTTGGTGTAGGCCGATTCGCCGCCCAGGTCCTCGGCAATCTTGTAGTCGAAGAGCGAGTAGGCCGAGGCCACGGCGTCGTTGTTGCCGCAGAGCTGCTTGATGGTCTTGGACGCGCGGCTGCGCTCCCACACGCCGATCAGCCACAGCGAGTTGAGCCCACGGCGGGCCAGCGTGGCCAGCTCTTCGTCGGGAATCTCGTCGAGGCGGCCGATATGCCGCCCGTACTGCTTGCTCAGCTGCGCCAGCCACACATAGGTGCTCTTGGCGATCAGCACCGTGTTGGGCATCCACGCCGTGTCGGGACTGAACTTCTCGTACTCATGAGCAGGATCGCCGAATACCGGCACTTCGGAATGGCTGACGATGGAGGGCCACTGCTGGCCACCGCGCTCGCGACGCCGCGCCGCAGCCGCTCTGGCCGCTTCAGCCGCTCTGGCCTCCGCCTCCGGGTCCGGAGGGTTGTACATGGCCCAGATCGCCAACTCTTCCTCGTGCAAAATCTCCCCTGCGAGCAGCAGAAAGCGCTCAATGCTGTCGCCCAGCAGCGGCTTCCACAGCCGGCGAATCAGTTCCAATTGCTCGCTGAGCGAGGTGGGCGAATCCAAGGCCGGTTTGCGCAGCAGATCGAGAAGTGTGACCGGCTTGCCGTCGTCCAGAGGCACCAGCGGCCGAGTGGCAAAGTAGGCCGGCAACTGCCGCGTCACCTGGCGGTAAACGGTCTTCTCCGCCAGCGTCTTCTCTTCAAAAAGCTCCTCGAACGGCCGGAAAGCTTCATTCCGATTGGCTGTCCACAGCAGCAGCAGTTCTTCCAGCGCGGCTGCCCGGTGAGGCACGCCGTCCGTCGCCCCGGCCAGCCATTGCAGCGCCGTCTCGTCGCCCCGCATCACGCTCGATCCGGGAAAATGCTCGACAAAGGTCAACAGCAAGGAGTCCAGCGCCGCCGGCGTCACCTGTGCGCCAAACCAATCCAGGGCGCTGGTCATCACCTGGGGGTCGAGTTGCTCGCGGTATTGCGCCATGACCACGTGGCTGGCCTCGTCGATGAGGCCCATCGCAAAAAGCTGGCCGGCGTGCACCGCCTGCTCAGGGTGCCTGGCGGCGTCGCGCACCTTATTGATGCGCAACGCAAACTGCCGGCATGCCGCCATGTTTGCGAAGACAACATTGCCCGAATAGGAGAAGAGAGACTCCGCAAACTGGTAGCGTTCCCGTGCATTTCGAGAAATATGGAATTCCATCATAAAAAGCCAGCTCCAAAACTCGATCGGCAGATAAAAAACTGTACCGCAACTGGGTGTATCCGCGTCCACGCTTGGCTCTGCGCTTCACCCACCGGGACGGAACGCAGCCAAAAAGTAAAGTATCACCAAAGGGGACACAGGCGCAGTATTCTCTGCGCCGCTCAAGTGGATGGATCAGCTCAGCGCCGTCGTCGGCCCTGACCCCCTATACTTTGGAGAGCCTCTGCCCAAGCATCTTTGGGCCAGCCGCACCGGGTAAGACAGCAGAGCCGCGACCGCATGCCTGACCCGCTCCAAGCCGAAGCCGCAACTCCGCCGCAGGCCACGCGCCCCGTGCGTTCCATTGCTTACCTGGTGAGCCGCTACCCCACGCTTTCGATGACCTTTGTGGTGCGCGAGGTGCTGGCCCTGCGCGCTCTGGGCTTCCGCATTGAGACTGCCTCCATCAATCCTCCCAACCCGGCCAGCGGAGAGACTCACGCCGCAAGAGCGCGACGAAGCGGCGCGTAGCTACTGCGTGAAATGTCACGGCGTTGGCGGCGCGGCAGCAGCCCACGCGAAGACGCTGGCGGCCATCTTCTCGGAACGCATCGCTTCCTGAGAGGCCTGTTCTCCTGATCCACCTGAGCAATGCTGGAGACCATTGCGAGCTCTATGCAGTTGAAGCGCCGCGCCGCATCTGCCGGACGAACTCTGTCCACACGCCGCGCAGCCCGAACACGAAATAGGATTCGACCATCAACATCGCTATGCCCACCGCGGCTGCCGCGCCCACCATCGCCAGTGACCGTTGCATGGAATAGTGCAGCAGCACCATGCAAATGGGCAGCGACACCACCATCACCAGCACCAGTTTCAACACCGGGAAGAATGTGATGGAAGGGTCGTATTCAAACAGCTTTCTGTTCTCGATAAAGATCAGTCCCATCTGTAGCACTTCGGAGACGAGCCATACCGACATGAATCCCATCAACCCGAACTTCAGCGTAAATGGAATGCTGACACAAATCATCAGCACATTGCCGAAGAAGACGATGATCGACAGGCGCTTGTGCATGTTTGTCGAGAATTGAAAGAACTGCTTGTGGTCGCGCATGCTCATGGCCGCGGAAACCAGGGCCATGAGCGCATAGATAGACGAATTGAAGAGCAAGGGGCGGTGCAGCCAGACGCGCACCAGGATGGGAGACAGCAGATAGGCGCCGAGATTCGCAATGGGGATGCCGGCAAACACAATCTTTTCGGAATGATGGAAGATCGCCAGCATCTTCTTCATGTTCCTGGTGGCGAAGCTGAAGGTAACCTCCGGCGCGACCGCGCTTGTTATCGGGCTGAGTAGCTGCCGGGCGCTGGAAAGAACCGTTCTGCTGGTGCTGAACAGAACAACCACAGCGGGGCCGAGAATCCATTGCAGCATGTTCAACGGGAACTGGAAGATCAGAAACTGCTGCGCGTAGATCATGGCGAACATGCCGCTCGGCCTGAGAGTCGCCTTGGCAGTCTTCCAGTTCGCGCCTTGCAGTCCCAAAGGCAGATCGCCTAGCTGATGTCTCAGGTCCTGAATGGAGAGCAGCGTGGCCAGGAGAGTGGCGATAAGTTGCCCCAGTGCAAGGATGGGAAACGGGAGGCGGAAGAGAGCCAGAACGAAGCAAGTGCCGCTGGATGCGAAGGCGCGCGCAATGCCCCAGGACAACCCGCGATGCGGCTTCTCCACCACCATGAACAGGCTGTTGTAGTAGCCCGCCAAAATATTCACCATCATCTGCAGGCCCAGGAAGAACGCGGTCAGCAGCACATCCCCCGGGGCGATGGAAGAAAGGTGAAGAAGCCTGGCGAGCGGCAGCAGAAAGACGGCTGAAGTCAAAGCCACGCCAATCAGCACCATGCACAGCAGCAGAGCGAGAGTACTGCCCTGAAGCTCGCGGTACTTATCCATCTCGTCCCGCTTGCGCAGCATCGTCAGTTCATTGCTTGCATAGGTGGTGATTCCGAAGTTCAAAGTACCCAGATAACTCAGCGTGCCCGAGAGGACAATCCACTCCCCGTACAGGCTGACCCCATAGGAATGCAGAAACGCGGGCGGCAGTAGCAACTGCGTCGCCACGGTCAGGCCCATGCTCGTTCCCAACGCGCCGAGCATCTTGAGGATTCGCTGTATCATCGTCACCTGAGAAAGCTTCTGAACGCACTCTTCTTATCGGGCCGGCGTTCTTCGCATAAGCTACATAAAGCCCGGCGCCTAACTGCGCCTCGCCTGGTGGGCTATAAGGTCGACGACCTCCAATGCCCTTCTGGCAGTTACATCGTAGTTGAAGTGTCGATCGAAACACAGCTTGCTGCGCATGCGCAGCGCATCTATTTCTTCAGAACTCAATGACTGCCAGCGCGCGAGACAGCCACTGGTTCCCTCGACGGTGTCGTCACAGACCAGGCCGGCCGTGTAATTCGCGATTTCGCGCCATATGTTCACCTTATCGGAAACGATCACAGGCAGGCAGCATGCCAGCGCCTCCGCGACCACGATGCCGAAGTTCTCTTGGTGGGAGGGAAGGACAAAAACCTCAGAGGCTGCCAATGCACCCCACTTCTGCGTGCCTTGCAGCATGCCGGTCCAGGTGATTCGATCGGCGATTCCCAGGCGCGCGGCCAGCGCTTCCAGTTGCTGCCGCAATCCAACCTGATCCGGGCCGGCAATCACAAGTTGCCATGCAGGATCTTTTGCCATGGTTGCCGCAAATGCCTCGATCAGGATGTCAGTTCCCTTCTTGGCATGGATTCTTCCCATGGAGATCGCAATGCGCTTGCCGCGCAGCGCCGGCCATTGTGTGAGAAACTCTTTCGCTGCCTCAGCGCTGTCGCATTCGGGGCCAAAGATTCCATACGACACCACTGTCTCTCGCACCCGGTAACCAGGGAACGACTGCCGGGCAAGAATCTTCTCTTCCTCGCAGGTGAACATCACCGCATTGGCGTTACGCAAGATTTTCTTCAGAAAGAGGAACCAATAGATCAGTTTCTTGATGTGTTTGAGCGGGTATTTCTTCTTGAAATACGGATCGAGCATGCCGTGCGCGAAGACCGAATACCGCGTCTTTGTGCTTGCCAGCGCCCGATAAGCCGCCAGGGTGTTGTATTGCCAGATGCAGTTGACAAACACCACGTCGTAGCTGGCGACGTTCTCTCTGAACCAGCCGGCGGCGCGGCGGGAATACCCGTAGATGCCCCAACCCGGCCCAAGAGCAAACACCGTGGTTGGAAAGTCAAATTGCGCAATCGACTGCGGAGAATCCAGCGAAGCTACATGCACTTCGTGGCCGCCCATGAGGTGGATCTTACACAGTTGCCTGAGCCCTTCCGCAGGTCCGCCGCTGGCCGGGTTGACCGATGGGATGACATGGAGGATTCTCATCGCGGCTCCTTGCCCTGTGCAACACACGGCCGCACAAGCTTCAAGGCCGAGTTAGCCGCGGGTTGACTCGGAGTTATGGCCAAGGTTCGCACGAAAGCACTCAGGCACATCCGTCCGTCCCATCCCGATTCACTCACTGGCTGCCGGCCTTGTCCGCAGCACCCTTAGTGGATTGCCCGCGCATATAACCATGGGCGGGACATCCTTGAACACCACGCTGCAGGCCCCCACCACCGCTCCCCGCCCTATCGTGACTCCCGGCCCGATGAATACATGAGCCGCCACCCAGACCTCAGATTCCACGCGTATGGGCTTAGCGTAAATGTCGAAAGAGGGCCGTGTGTAGTCATGAGAGCCCGTGCAAAGATAGGAGTGCTGCGAAACTACGGCGTTCTCTCCTATGGCGATTTCTCCCAGCGTGTAAAGAGTTACGCGGTCGCCGACCCAGCTCCAATCGCCGATGTTGAGCTTCCACGGATAAGTCACTGTAACCGATGGCCGGATCAATACCCCCTTGCCGACATGAGCGCCGAAGAGGCGCAGAAGAAAGCGCCGCCAGCCGTAAAGGACCTGCGGAGAAGGATGGAACAACAACGCCTGCACCATCCACCAGAGCTGCACAAACCACGCCGGCCTGCCGCGAAAGCCCGGCGGCACGGTAGCTTTGGATAGATCCTGAACGCGCTCTGTCATGCTAGCTTGCCTCGCGTAACTTGACGTGGTGACGAGTTACGAGTTCGCGGTACATAGCATCCACCAACTCGCCGTAGCGGTCCCAACCGCCCAGGCTCTTGACGCGCTCGAGAGCGGCTGCCGCCATCCGGTCGCGCCCCTCGCGGTTCTCCATCATCCATTCCAGTTTTTCCCTGATTGCCCCGGGGTTTCGAATCGGAATCATGAAGCCCTCGATGCCGTCGGTAAACAAATCCTCAGCCCCGGTATTGGTGGTTGCGATCACAGGCACGCCGCAAGCCATGGCCTGCGCCTGGACCAACCCAAAACCTTCCTCCACCGAAGCCAGCACCAGCACCGAAGCCTGCGAGTAAAGTTGCCACAGTTCCTTTCGCGGACAGACGCCCTTGTATTCGAATACACCCTTGTAGCGATGGAGGAGGTGGTGCATGCGGGGGTCGATTTCGCCCACCAACCAAAGTTCGCATTTGCGCTTCTTCACCAGCGGTTCGACAGCCTGGAGCAGATAGCCGATCCCCTTTCGGACTGTAATCTGACCCACAAAAATGACGCGAAAGATATCGTCTTTCCTGACACCCGGGCGGAACTCCGACAGGTCGACTCCATAGGGGCAAAGAAAGACCCGCTCCGGCGCGATTCCATGCTCAAGAAACGATCTCTTTGCAAAAAGCGATGGAACCGTGATGGCATCCGCCTCTTCGTATTCCGCCACGCACCGTTCCAGACGATCGGTAGCAAACTTCGGAGGAGGCACATTCCAGAGCTTGTACTCTTCCAACAGAATGTCTCTCTGCGTGAGCAGATGCGAACAACCGCGATCGCATATCCACAACTTTCCACATTCTTTCACGAGCCGTCCAGCTCCCGGACCCACTCCATCCAGAGCGTGGAAGATTTCGGTCCACTCAAGATCGACCGAGCGCTCGAGCCAGCGGCCCAGGTCCTTCAGCAGCATTTCATCGAGCCAATAGAGGTGAGAGCCAAGCCCAAGCTTGCCGCCGACCGCAAAGGGAATGCGGAAGACCGGATGGGTTTTGGCATAGGGCAGTAACTCCCTGTCGACGCGGCTGCGTGGATTACTGGTGAAGAGCGAAAGCCGGTGTCCAAGGCGAAGAAGCTGGCGTCCAAGGTCGAACTGCCAGAATCTTCCGATGGTAAACACTGAGACGTTCATCGTCCGGCTTCCTTTCTGGCCAGGATAGTGTGCCGCAATCGAGGCAACTGGCCTAACTCAACGCTCATAACTCCCAAGCACCTGCAACCAAGTCCGCTCGATGGCCTGGGCAAGAATCAGATTGCCTTTGGCATTGAAATGGACACCGTTGTCCAGAGTAATTTCCGCCGCGGTGTATGGAGTTTCGGCCGCCGTAAGATCGAACATGGCCACACAATGCGCCGCCGCCCATCTCTGAATCGCCGACTCGGAATCTTGGCTCCTTGCCGGGATATCCTTGCGAAATGGAATGAAAATCACGATCAGCCGAACACCTTGACTGGTTACTAATTCGTCGATGCTGTCCAGATCGGCGAGGTTATCCCGGGCTACCTGGCCGGCATTGGCATCGACGCTGTCGCCTGCATCGTTTCGCTCCATCCAATGCGTCATGCGGGGACGAAGATAGCGGGTGAAGACCTCGCCAAGGGCTGTGACCGGGCGCTTCTGCGGCAGATCGCCGCCGACCGCTTCCAGGGTTGCGCGCGGCTGGGTAAGATCGCCATTGTTGAGCACCAGCAACACCACATTGGCATCGAAGGTACCGCGCGAGCGAAGGTAGGAGAGTTCGTTGTCCGGGGCCCATGCGCCGGCGGACGCGTTCAGCACTTCTACTGGACGATTCACGACGGCCGGAAGATCGCGATGGAGGAGTTCGGTAAAGATTTCGCGCTGATCGACGCGCGAGGTGCCGTACGCGATCGAGTCCCCAACAAAGAGAAGCCGCAGAGCGTCCGGCCGATGCGCTCCGACTTCATCCGAACGCATGCCGTAGCGATTGATGTGGGTGTGCGCAAAAAACCGGAAAACATCCTGATCCGGTTTGAGGATGTAAGCGCATGCCGGGTCAGCCTGAATGAGGACAGGATTGCCGAGGCCCAGCGCAAAGCGCAAAACGACCTCGCCGGCCGCTGCAAGAAGCACAAGCGCGCCGAGCGCATACGCCACGATGCGCACAATGCCGCTCATTCCGTAGCGGCCAGGTCCGGTTGCTTTGCGCCACAGCCTCATTGCCGTTTATCCCTGCTTGCTTTCTCGATTGCGGATGGGAATCTCAGTCCGCTCCTGCGTGGTCAACAAGGAGCATCTCGTCTCCCTGAACGGGGATCATCCTCACGATCATGCCAATGACATAAGACATCAGAAGGATGGCAAGCGGCGCCCGCACCGCCAGCCCTAGCAACGCACCCAGGTTTACTTGCGAGAACTGAAAACAGAATGCCCCCGCGGCAACAATGCCCCAGGGCTGTCTCATATCGAACATGCTCTCGTACAAGATAAACGCCGAGGGAAACGCGACGAGCGCGACCACGATGACACCAAGCCAGCCGAAGGCTCCGTAACTGTCGCTGATGGCGGTGATGAGAAATTCGCCATTCTCTACCTCGTCGGCGTTGACTCCCGTCACTCGTCCTGTAAATTCCGCGCCGTCGGTGTCCGGCTTGTTCTTGCTGATGAAGCGCGGCAGAGAGCGCTGCACGTCCATTTTGAGCGCGGTAAAGCCGTAGTGATAGCCCCCGGCGCAGGCGTTAATCATGTTGCTGTCGGCGCGGATGGCGGAAAGCCGGCTGAGGACAAACGTTCCTGGCAGCTCAAAATATTCTTCTCTCGATCCTGAATCGACTCCGGCGCTGCTTGGCTCTTTCACGACCGACCAATCCGGCAGTTCCGCGACCAGGCGGACGCTCTCGGGAAGCCGCTCGCGAAACTCGAGCTGCTTCATGGGCCCGCGGGCATAAATTTCAAATGGCGAGACAACAAAGGCAAGGAACGCGACGCCGGCGGCAGCGGCAAGATAATGCTTTCTTCTGAACTTATAGCCGCTTGCATAACAAGTGAAGATGTACACCACGCTGGAGAGCATGATGTGGCTGCGCGATGTCTCAATGAATCCAAAGAAGACCGTTGCGAACCAGGGAACAAAGGCCTTGAAGCCAAAGCTGTGCCTGCCTTGCTTGCCCCTTATCGTGCCCTGCACCGCGAGGACGAGAGAGAAGAGCAGGAGGACCGAGAATGCAAGCCCCAGGCTATGCGCCGTGGAAGCCCTTTGCTCCGGATTTGGAGACGACTCATAGACCTCATAAACAAGGTTCGCCACAAGGCCAATGGAGACCGAGAGGCCGTATTGCAGCTGGGCCTGGGCAGGGGTCTTCGGTTCCAGCGGCTTGAGAACCCTGACGCGCAGGCGGCTGTACACAAAACAGCCGATCAGGGCGCAGAGATAGAAGACAAAGTAAACCCTGATGGTGAGTTCGGGCGACTCCAGGGTCTTGTCCGCCGGCTCCATGAGGATGACCTTGGCAAACTGCGAAATGACGATGGTGCAGGAGGCGAACCCGGCAAAGGCGATGCCGCCGATGGTACTGACTCCGCCCAGCACGTTGTAGGTGATGCCAATGCAGATCAGAGTCCCGGCCATGAAGAGGGCAAAGAACGGCCTGGTGCCGGTGGCAATCTCCCCAACCGCTAGGAGCGCTACCGTCACGAACAGCAGCACCGCGGGAATCTTATACGGCTTGAGCATCTGCGCTCCTCGATCTGCTGCGCCATCCGGCCATCACACTTGAAACTCACTTGAAGATGGTGGCCGTATCGCTGGCGGCATAGAGCAGGGATGCGACGACACCCGCGCCGCCGGCCGCCATTCCCGCCTTGAAGGCGTTGGCGGGGACGAGAAGAATGTCGTTGGATACGAGCGTTACATCCTGCTGCTTGCCGAACATGATCTTCTTCAGATCGAGCCTGATCTCGACCTGCTGGTTGTCGCCGGTGGTGCGGATGATCCTGGCCTTGGAAAGCCCCGCGCCGTAGTTCACGCCTCCGGCCATGGCCAAAGCCCGCAGAACGGTGATGGGCGCGTTGTTGGAGAGCGGAATGGCCGCGGGGGACTTGACATAGCCCAGCACAAAGACGCTGCCTACCTTGGAGACGATGATGGTGTCTCCCTGCACCAGGGGAATGTCGCTGGCGTTGGCGGTGCTGGCGTCCGTGCCCAGGTCGACAACGATGGGGTCGGGATTGCCAACGCGGCGGATGGTAATCCTGTGGCTGGCCAGAGGGGTCAGGCCTCCGCAGGCAGAGATCGCATCCAGCAGGCGCATCTGCCCGAAGGCGGGAATGGGCGAAGGCTTGAGGACTTCGCCGATCACCGTGATGGCGCTGGTGGGCGAGTCCACCAATTGAACGCTTACCTGCGGATCGACCAGGAAGCCGCCGTCGCTGAGTTGCTTGCGAAGATAGGCGGCGGCTTCGGATGGAGTCAGTCCGGATACTTTGACCGAACCAAGATAGGGCAGAGAGATTTCGCCCTTCGAACCAACCTTGATGCCTTGCAGCACGGGAGGCGTGGCGCCGAGAATGCTGGAGCCCGGAGTGGTTTGCGAGCTCGTTGTAAGTTCGGGCGCGCCGTAGGTTGCGATGGAGATCACGTCTCCGGGAGCGATCTTGATCTCGCGGGCGTCGGCGTTCATAGCCGTATCCGGCGCACCGGCCGGCCTGGGCGGAGACGAGACGGCCGGGCCCATGTACTGGGCGGCGGCGGTAAGCGCGCCGCATGCCAGCGCGCCCGAGGCCAGGAGCAAGCAGCGAATTTTTCCGGTCGACCGCATTTTCATCTCACCTCCACAAACATCGCGCGCACTGCACGAGCTATTTCTTGTAGTCATAGGAGTAATAGCCGAGATAGCCATAGTATTCCGGAAGGCTGGCGTCCACTCCGTTGAGGACGAAGCCGTACACCTTGACGCCCACATCGCGGAAGATCTCCGCGGCGCGGGCGAGCATGGCGCGGGTGCAGTATCCCTGGCGAATGGCCAGTACCAGCCCGTCGGCCAGCGAGGCGACGATGAGCGGATCCGTCACCGACAAAGCCGGCGGGGAATCGAAGATCACGTAGTCATAGCGCTCGCGCAGCAGCTCGACGAACTTCTTCATCTGGTCCGAGGCCAGCAGGTCGGCCGGCAACGGAGGGCAGATGCCCGAGGCGATCACATCCAGCGTGGTCAGAGTCCTGTGCGTCTGAATCACCGCATCCATTGGCTCGAGTCCGGTAAGAAACTCCGACAATCCCTTCCTGTCGCTGAGGCCGAGGCGCCCGTAGACGCTGGGGCGGCGCATATCGGTATCGACGAGGGCAACCCTCTTGCCGCCCTGCGCGAGAGCCGCGGCCAGATTCATGGAAAGTGTCGACTTCCCTTCCCCCGGCTGGCAGCTGGTGATGGCGATGACCCTGGACGAGCGCGATGTGCTCGAAAGCTGGATGGAGGTGCGGAAGACGCGCATGGATTCGGCAAAGGGAGAACGCGCGTCCCAGAGAATCTCCGGGCCGGAGTCGGGGTCCGGCTCCGTTCCCTTGGTCTTCCAGTTGGTCTGCGGCACGATGGCGATGGCAGGCACGCCGAGCAGCTCCTGGATCTGACGGGAGTCGCGCATGCGGGTATCCATGCGCTCCAGCAGCAGAGCCAGGGCCACGCCGCCAAAGAGTCCGAAAATGAGGCCGAGCTCACCCAGCGTCACGGGCGACATGCTCGAGGGCTCAATGGGCAGCGCGGCTAGGTCGACCACGCTGATGTCGGCAGAGTCGAGGCCGGCGTCCACCGCCGCTTCGCGCAGGCGGGCCAGGATGCTCTCATACATGTGACGGTTGGACTCGTACTCCTCCGTCAGTAGTTCATAGCGCACGATGTCGTCGCGCTGGCCGTAGAGGTCGTGGACCCGGTCGTTCAGGACGTGCCTGGCCTGGTCCTCGGCCGCATGCGCGATGCCGGAGGCGTCCCTGGCTTTGTTGATGACGGCCTGTTCCTCGTCCGCAATCTCCCGGTCTAACGCTTTGAGCTGGGCGGCCAGCTTCCTCACCTCGGGATAATTGGGCCCGTAGTAGCTCTGGTCGTGCGCCAGTTGCGCGCTCACTGTGGCGCGCTGCGCGCGGAGACTCTCGAGCAGCCCCTGCGTGCCTTCCATGCTCACGGGCGACGGGCCGTCCTGAATGCGATCGGGCGGCAGGGACTGGAGAATGTGGTAGCGAGCTTCTTCCAGGACCCGCTGCTCGGTCGCGTCGGCGGCGCCCTTCTCCAGGTCGGTAATCTCCTGCACAATCATCGAGTGGCTGGGATCGAGCGCCGAGATGCCCAGCTTCTTCTGCAGGTCGACCATGCGATCCTGCGAGTCCTGCACCACCGTCCGCAGATCGTCGATCTGGGTGGTCAGCCAGGTGGTCACCTGCTGGGTGCTGTTGTAGTGGGCGATGAAGTTGTTCTTGATGAACTCGCTCTCGAGATCATTGACAATCTCCGCCGACAGGTCGGGTGACCTGCTGACATAGGAGATGGTGATCATCTGGGTGCGGGGCACGCGAGCGATGGTCAAATGCCGGTGCAGATTGCCGAGAATGGCGCTGCGCACAAACGGGTCGTCGAGATTTCCGTGCAGCGGCGGCACGGCCTTGGCGCCGAAAATGCCGGCCTTTGCAGGCGTCTGGATGCCCAGAAAGCGGGTGTCGTCCTGGAGCTTCAACGTCCGGGCCACGGTGATCAGCAGCTTGTCGCTCTGCAAGATGCGGCTGTCGCTTTCAATGACCACGTCCAGCGAGCTTGAGCCGCCCCAGACCGCGCCGATGGACTGCTTCAGCTCAGATGCCGAACCCGGCTGAATCTGGATCTCGCCTGTGGCAGTGTACATCTTGCCGCGGTAGAGGCCCAGTGCGACACAGAGCAACGCCAGGCCGAGCGCCACTCCGGCAATGACGAAGCGTCTTTTGCGCACGATGAGCCAGAGGTCCGTCAGGACGAGATCGTCCTTGGCGGGGGCCGCTGGAGCATTCGTGCCGCGTGTTGACTGTTGCAATCGAACCTCTCAAGAAACCAGTCTGCCGATGAGCCGCGCATTGGGGAAGGCCTGACGCATGGCACCGGCGCGCAGACAGCCGCGGATCAGCGGTTGCCGCAAACCGGAACTTTGCACAAGGTCAACCGCCGAAGCACAAGAGCTCGACTCAGACATCCCGCAAATCCCTTCAAGACGATGGCTTCGCCGCGTCCCTCAAACCAACGACGCGGGCTCGCCGCCGAACAACGATTCAAGGCCTGCACGCCACCCGATCCCCGCAGAATGCTGCAACTGATGATAAGGGATAAGGCCGAGCCGCTGGAAACCCTATGGAATCAGGGGGATTATTTGGCTTTCGGGCTCACAAATAGGAACGCGCGAGCAGGTATGCCTAAAGTTGGCGAAGCGCTGAGCACACGGGCCTCCCGGGGTCCCTGCGCAAGGCCGGTACCCCCGCTTCAAGCGATGACTCCGCGTCCTTTTGAGGTCCCGCCGCACAACCAGAACCGAACCTGCGAAGCGCGCCTCCCTGTTCCAGGCGAATGGCTGGAATCTACCCCGTAGAATCGGCCGTCAGGAGCATAGCCCGCAACACCCCTTTCGTTTCAGGGGGCTATGACCGTGGTGGCAAGCTGGGAATCAGCCTGGTAAACACCGTGGCGCGGGGTGCGACGAAAGCCCGAAGCTCCCGCGCCGGGAGCCGGTCGGCTGCGAAACTGCTGGGCAATTGAACGCTGATGCGGTTGCGCCGCCAGGGGTTGCGGGCTGTGGGAAACCGGCGCAAAAATTTCGGGGAGTCGGGCTAATTTCGGCCGCGCGGCGGCTATTTTTCAAGAACGGGAGTTCCGGCCTTGCTTATCCACAAAAACGCGGGCGAGCGCCGTTGACCACGCCCCCTGCGCTCCTTAGAGTCTGTATTCAGGAGGGTGAATTCTTCCCTCCCCGGCAACGCCAGGCGGACGGTCCTGGCAGGCCTGGCGCAAGATCAACAAAAGCCCCAAGTACCTGGAGTGAAGATGCTGAAACTAAAGAAGATCCACATCCTCGGTTTCAAGAGCTTCTGTGATCGCACGGAATTGGCGGTGCCGGGCACGGGCATTGCCGTGGTGGTGGGGCCAAACGGATGCGGCAAGTCCAACATCCTGGACGGGGTGAGCTGGGTGCTGGGCGAACAGAGCGCCAAATCGCTGCGCGGCACGCACATGCAGGACGTGATCTTCTCCGGGACCCGCGAGCGCAAGGCGCTGGGCATGGCCGAGGTGACGCTGACTCTGGTCGATCCCGAGGCCTACGAGGGACCGGTGCCCGTGGAGCCGGAGGTGACGGTCGATCACGAAGGTCCGGGGGACTGGGACGAGGAGGCGATGCGCCGCGAGCGGGCGACCGAGGCCGAGGAGATCATCGCCAGCGAGCAGCCGGGACAGGTTCTCGAAGACGATGCATCCGAAGGGTCTGCCGCAGTGCAAACGGCCGCAGAAGGGGCCGGGCCGCAGGCGGTGGTGCTGAAGATTCGGCGCCGCAAGTTCCAGCGCACGCCGCAGAAGGGCGAAATCGTGATTACCCGGCGGCTGTTCCGCACCGGGGAGAGCGAGTACCTGCTGAACGGCAAGCTGTGCCGGCTGCGCGACATTCAGGACATATTCATGGGCACGGGTCTGGGGCCGGAAAGCTACGCCATCATCGGTCAGGAGCGGATCGGGCAGATTCTCAGCTCCAAGCCGCACGACCGGCGGGCCATTATCGAGGAGGCGGCGGGGATTACGCGCTTCAAGACCAAGAAGCGGCTGGCGGAGTTGCGCCTGGAGAGTGCAAAGCAGAACCTGGCCCGCGTGGACGACATCTTCGAAGAAGTGACGCGGCAGATGAACAGCCTCAAGCGCCAGGCATCGAAGGCCGAACGCTTCGCGGCAGTGCGCGACGAGTTGCGCGGGCGGCTGCGGGTGGTGCTGGCCAGCCGCATGGCGCTGATGGACGCAGAGCAGGCGGCGCTGGAGCAGGAGATCGCTTCGCTTTCCGAGCGGATCAACAGCTCGGCAGCGCAGATTGGCGAGCTGGAGGGCAATCAGCACAGCCTGACCGAGCGCGGCTACGAGCTGGACCGCCAGGGACAGGAGGCGCAGGGCCGGGCCAACGAGGCGGCCGTGGAACTGGAGCGCGCCACGGCGCGGGAGCGGGCCAACACCGAGCGGGTTGCCGACCTGGAAGCGCGCATCGCGGCAGCTACGGCAGAGCTGGGAGTGACACGGACCGAGCTGGCCGGGATTGCCGAAGAGCGGGCGCAGCAGCACGCATTTCTGGAGACGGCGGCCGGCGAGGCGCGAGCCTTCCGGCAGCAGGTGGAAGTGCGCCAGCAGGAGGCGCGCACAGCGGCCGAAGAGGTGTTTGCCGCCGAACGCAACATGGAGATGACGCGCCGCCACGCCATGCACCTGCTGACGCTTGCCGGCAACGCACGCAATCACACCGCGCAGGCCGAAGAGAGCCTGGCGGCGCTGGAGCGCGAGGCCGAACGGCTGGATGCGGAGATGGGCCAGGCGCGCAACGAAAGGGAGAACCTGGGCGCGGAGAGCGGGCAGGCGCAGCTGCGCTTCGAGTCGGCCGCCGACGCCCTGAAGCGGCTGGAGATCGAGATTGCTGCGCTGCGGGAGTCGCTCCAGGCCCGCCGGACTGAAGAGAATGCCTTGCGCGGGCGGGTGAACCAGTTGCGCGGCGACCAGGCAGCGGTGGCCGGGCGGCGCGACTCGCTGCAGGCGCTGATCCGCAACCACAGCTACTCCACCGACACCGTGCGGCGGCTGTTGAAGCCGGGAGCGCTGGGGCAGGGAGCGTCGCCGGTGGGCACGCTGGCGGACTTCCTGGAGGTCAGCGGCGAGTATGAGGCGGTGGTCGACGAGTTCCTGCGCGAGGAGCTCAACTATGTGGTGGTCGAGAGCTGGGTTGCCGCCGAGCAGGGTGTGCGCCTGCTCAAGTCCGGCGTGGACGGCCGCGCTACCTTCCTGATTCATCCCGCCGAGCAGATCGCGCTCTTCCAGGAGGAGCCGGAGACGATCAGCGGTCCCGGAATCATGCCGCTGAAGGACCAGATCCGCGTCCTGAACGGCTTTGGACGGTCGCTGGAACCGATTCTTCCCAAGCTCAAGCACGGTTACCTGGTCGAAGAGCCGGAAGAAGCGATGCGCCTGGCTTCGCGCCATGCGCACGCGTACTTTCTGACGCCGGGGGGCGAGTGCTTCCACAACGCCACGGTGACCGGCGGCAAGCCCGCCAGCGAGGGCCCGCTTACGCTGAAGCGCGAGTTGCGCGAAGCGGAAAAGCGGCTGGACAAGTTGGAGACTGCGCTCGGCCAAACGGAGACCGAGGCCGCCGCGCTGACGCGCGCCATCGAAGAGATGACGGCGCAGTTGGAAGCGAGCAGCGGAGAGCGGCGGCAGGCAGAGACCGAGACCGCCAACCAGGGCGCGGCGCTCAAGCAGATGGAGGCCGAGGTGCAGCGGGTGGAGCGCCGCCTGCAGGAGTGGACGCTGCAGGCCGCGCGCAACAAGGATGCGCGCGAGGTCAAGCGCACTTCAATCGACCAGAAGCGCGAAGAGACGGTGCGGCTCGAAGCTGAGAACGCACAGGCCGAGACCTCGCTGGACGAGTTACAAGCGCAACTGGCGCTGTTGCGGCAGACGCGTGAGGGCCTGCAGCAGGAGGCCGCGCAGGTGACCGCCGAGTTGGCCGGGCTGGAAGAGCGGCGGCGCGGAGCGGAGGCGGCCTTCCAGCGCATCGACCGGCTGCACGCGGACCTGGAGCGGCGCGTGCTGGGCATCGAGCAGCAGCGGACGGCCGCGGAGCAGGAGCGGGAGCAGCGCATCGGCGACAGCGCCGCACTGGCCGGCCGCATGCAAGAACTGGCCAGTGCGCGGGGGGAGGCGCTTGCCCTGGCACAATCCTTCGCAGAGCAGTCGCAGCAACTGCGCCACCAGCTCGGCGAGATCGAGACGCAATTGAAGACCGGCCGCGCGGCGCTGGACCAGGTGCGGGACGACCGCACCAACCGGTTGAGCCAGGTGGCCAAGCTCCAATCCGATCTGGAGCACCTGGAAGCGAGCTGCCTGGCCGAAGTCAACGTTGAAGCGCAGGTGTTGCGCGCGGATGCGCTCATCGAGCGCATGGCGGACGAGGCGCTCGTGGCCGAGGAAGAGACCTGCCGCGGCCTGCGCCAGAGGCTGGAGCAGATGGGGCCGGTGAACATGATGGCGCTCGACGAATACAAGGAGACGGCGGAGCGGCACGCATTCCTGGACACGCAGCGCAAGGACCTGATCGAGTCCATCGAAAACACGCAGGAGACCATCAAGGAGATCGACCAGATTTCGCGCACCCGGTTCGACGAGGCCTTTGCGCGCATCAACGAGAACTTTGCGCAGGTCTTCTCGCGATTGTTCCAGGGCGGGCAGGCCTTCCTGCGGCTTACGGACGCGGAAAACCAGGCCGAGAGCGGCCTCGAAATTGTGGCCTCTCCACCGGGCAAGAAGCTGCAGAACGTGTTGCTGCTCTCCGGCGGAGAAAAGGCGCTCACCGCTTTGGCGCTGCTGGTGGGCATCTTCCAGTTCCAGCCTAGTCCCTTCTGCGTGCTCGACGAAGTCGACGCGCCGCTCGACGAGACCAACGTAGGCCGTCTGGCCGACCTGCTGCACACGCTGAGCACGGACACGCAGTTCCTGCTGGTCACGCACTCGAAACGCATGATGCAGGCGGCAGACCTGATCTACGGCGTCACCATGCAGGAGCCGGGCGTCTCCAAGGTGGTGAGCGTGCGGCTGGGACGCCAGGAGCTGCAGCGGGCTACCGCGTAGCGCCCCAAGGGAGGAGCGTCAGCTGGTTTCCGCGTCTGCTCTGGAATTGTGCTTCGGGCTGTTAGCGTCGGTTGGTGTTGTTGCCCATGAGTGAAGGTTGGATTTGCGCCATCTCCAATGCAGCACAAACACGCACCCATTTTCGGTCAGCTTCGTATTGGCTCCCGTCACACGACGGCTCCAAATATCCATCCGATGCCGGCGGTCATCGCCATGGCCAATCCGCCCCAGAGAGTTACGCGAAATGCGCCGATCATCACTCCAGCCCCGCCCGCGCGTGCAGCCAATCCGCCCAGAAGTGCAAGCAACGCCAGAGAAGATACCGATACAAGGGGGATCAATCCCTGTACCGGGACGATGGCAGTGGCTAACAGAGGCATCAACGCGCCGACTGCAAAGCTGGCCGCCGATGACAACGCCGCCTGAACAGGGCGCGGACGAAGCGTCTCGGAGATACCAAGTTCATCGCTGGCATGCGCACCCAACGCATCGTGTGCCATCAGTTGCTGGGCCACCTGTTTCGCAAGAGCAGGATAGAGCCCGCGGGCTACATAGATTGCCGCCAGCTCCTCATGTTCGCCCTTATTGTCTTTCTTGAGTTCCTTGCGCTCAATATCCAGATCGGCATTTTCGGTGTCTTCCTGCGAATGGACAGAAACGTACTCGCCGGCAGCCATCGACATGGACCCTGCCACCAGCCCGGCCATTCCGGCAATCATCAGGTTACGATGTGTCGCATGAGCAACTGCAACCCCCAGCACCAGACTCGATGTGGAAAGGATGCCGTCGTTTGCACCCAGGACCGCCGCGCGGAGCCAGCCAATTCGTCCGGTGTGATGATGTTCCTTGTTATGTGCACGCATTTTCGAGTTCCTTTCAATCGAAGAAGCGCTGAAGCCAGAAACACCGCCATCGGCCAGCTTTTGCCCCCGAATTACAGCCAGCCGGTGATAACGAGGAACAACCGTTGTCCCTTCAAATCCATTTCTTCCACAGCAGCCAGACTTTTACGAATTGCGTAAGGCAGGAGTAGGCAAGCAACGTGACAAGCAAGATGGGCCAGTAAAGCCCCGGCAGGTGTACGAGGCCCAGCGCAGAGGCCAATGGGGAGTACGGAAGCCACGCTCCGAAGGCCATGATGGCCAGTGTTGTCAGGGTCAGAGACCAGCTTGCACGGCTTTGAAAGAAGGGAATCTTATTGGTGCGAATGATGTGGATGATCAGCGTCTGCGTCATGATGGACTCGACAAACCAGCCGGTCTGAAATAACGGTGCGCGGGATGGATCCCAGCACTTGAACAGATAGAGCATGACGAAGAAAGTGGTGTAGTCGAAGATCGAGCTGATGGGTCCAATGCAGAGGATGAACCGCTTGATTTCTCCGACGTCCCAGGGCCGCGGTCGCGCCACCAGCTCTTCGTCCACCGTATCCGTCGGAATTGGCACCTGGGAGAAGTCATACAGCATGTTGTTCGTTAGTATCTGGATCGGCGCCATCGGGATGAACGGCAGAAAGGCGCTCGCTCCCAGCACGCTGAACATGTTTCCAAAGTTGGAGCTGGCTCCCATCCGAATGTATTTGATGATGTTCGCGAACACCTTTCGCCCTTCAATCACGCCCCCTTCGAGCACCATCAGATCCTTCTCCAGAAGGATCAGATCCGCAGACTCCTTCGCAATGTCCACGGCAGTATCCACCGAGATGCCGATGTCCGCGGCATGCAGCGCGGGAGCATCGTTGATTCCGTCTCCCATGAAGCCGACCACATGTCCCTTGCTGCGCAGCAGTCGAACGATGCGCTGCTTGTGAGCGGGAGTGAGGCGCGCGAAGAGCGTTGTTTTCTCAGCCGCATCCGCCAACTCCGCGTCGGACATCTTCTCCACCGCCTCGCCCAGCAGCATCGGATCGGGCTCTAGTCCCACATCCCTGCACACCTTGCGGCTGATCAGGTCGTTGTCGCCGGTGAGGATTTTCACCCCTACACCGTGCTTGTGCAGCGCCTGGATAGCGATTGCCGCCGTGCCCTTGGGCGGGTCGAGAAATGCAACATACCCTTTCAGCACCAGGTCGCGCTCGTCCTCCTTTGAGCAGGACTGCTTCCCGGGCAGCTCCTTGACGGCTACAGCCAGCACCCGGAACCCGTCGCTGCTCAGGTTCGCATATTCATCCCTCAACCCCTTCATCAGCCCGGGATCCATAGGCGATAGCTTCCCGTCCAACTCGAATTGAGAACATTGGTGAAATATCTCTTCCGGTGCGCCTTTGGTGAGCAGGATTGCTTTCCCTTCAGGAGTTTCCACCATCACGGACATCATGCGCCGCGTGAAGTCGAAGGGGATCTCATCGAGCTTCTTGTACTTTTCGATGAGCGTTTGTTGATGGAAATCGGAACTATTCAGAATTGCGGTGTCGAGCAGATTTTTGAGGCCCGTCTGGAAGTGACTGATGAGGTAGCCGTCCAGCAGCACCTCGTCGGTCTCTCGTCCCGCTACGTTGCAGTGCCGTTGCAGCACAACGCGATCCTCGGTCAGCGTGCCGGTCTTATCCGTGCACAGTATGTCCATCCCGCCAAAGTTCTGAATGGCATTGAGCCGCTTCACGATCACTTTCTTGCGGCTCATCGCGATGGCGCCTTTGGAGAGGCACACGGAGACGATCATGGGCAGCATCTCGGGGGTCAGGCCTACAGCCACGGCCATCGCGAAGAAGAATGCGCTCTTCCAATCGTGCTTGGTAAAGCCGTTGATCAGGAAAACCAGGGGCACCATGACTGCCATGAGCTGGATCATCAACCATGTAAAGCGGCTCAGGCCCCGGTCGAAACTGGTCGGCGGCGCTTGTTCCGTGATCGACCCGGCCATGGTGCCGAGATAAGTGTTGACTCCCGTGACCACCACGACTGCCGTTGCCGTGCCGCTTTCAACGCTTGTCCCCATGAAGCAAATATTCTTCAGGTCGATCGGCGAATCCGAGGCCTTGGGATCCGCATCGTGGAACTTCTCGACAGGATAGGACTCTCCCGTAAGCGTTCCCTGGCTCACGAACAGGTCTTTCGCAGTGAGAACCCGCACATCCCCCGGGATCATGTCGCCGGCATGCAGATTGATGATGTCCCCAGGGACCAGATCGCGCAGCGGCATCTCCAGCGCCTTGCCATCCCGAAGGACAGCGGCGGTCACGTGGATCATGGCTTTGAGCTTGGCCGCGGCCGAGTCCGCGCGGGCCTCCTGAACGAAGCGCAGCGTGGCGCTCAGCACCACCATGCATGCCATCACGGTCCCTGCGCGCGCGTCACCCGTGGCAAAGGAGACCGACGAGAGAGCTGCGAGCAGAATTACCAGGGGGTTGCGAAGGATTACCAGGAGCCGCACAAACCAGCCGCGCCGGCGTTCCTGCGCAACCTCGTTGGGGCCGGCGGTGCGCGCTCTCGCTTCGGCCTCCGCTTGCGTCAGGCCCTCGGCAGTCGTGTGCAGCGACTTGAGCAGCGCATCGCCGTCCCGCGCCGCCGCATCCAGGACGGCAGAGGCAACACGGATGTTGTGGTTCTTGGCCTTTGCAACAGTCGAAGACTTGCCCGGGGGCGCCGGAATTCCCGTAGGACCAACGCCCGCCGGGCTGCCTTTCTCGGCTGATTCTTCTGGTGCAGACTTTGTATCGAGTACTGTCATCACTCTCTCGACCGCACTTCTACTGCGTTGTCTCAAGTCTCTTCATGGTTGCGTGGTGCATGGGTGGATAGCCGCGGATTCGCAAGCGGGAAAGGTCTTCGGGTACCAAGACAATTCAGCGATGGATTCCGGCTCAGGGAGAGTATCCGGTCGCGGGGACAAAAAGACTGATCTGTTCTGCTCAAACGCGAGCATAAGACGACCGTTGCGCTGCAGCCAGGTGGGCCAAGGGCCCGAGGCGGGTTCGTGAACTACCAAGTCTTTTGCACCAGCGATTTGTCACTGAACCTCTCGATTCGCGCCAAATCGTCAAGGCACCCTTCTAAGGCCCGCCGTGGCCCACAAAGATCGGCCGCCGACCGTGGCGCCTGATGACTGACCCCTGACCTGGCAAGTGTTTTTTCGCAAAAAAACACCCCCGAAGGATATCGTCTCTTCGGAGGCCTTGTATGAAACAAGAGAGCGGACGGGGACCAGTAGCCGGCGCTGGAGGTCGGTAGCGCGCGGCTACTGGTGATCCCTGTACTAACGAGACTAGCCGCGGCTTCCCCTTTCCACTGCTGCCTCGTGTCGCCTAGCTCAAAGAGGGCCTTCTTACGTGCCCTCCGAACCATGTTGACAAATGGAGTCTCTCGCATCTGGAATGACCGTTCCGTGACGGCCGTCACACAGGTATGTGCATCGGTTCATGCGTGTCCCAGAACAGGCTGGGGCGGGTTTTCGAGCGCCTGCGGAGCGGACGGACCGGCGAAAATCCGCTTGGCCGAGCGCACGTTGACAAACCCAGCCGCGGGCAGGAAAATCGGAGATTCAATCTCCATACGGAAGGCCTTCCCGTGCCAGCTCTCCTGACAACCAACCTGGGTGAAACCCCGCTGCTCGGCCGCGGCAAGGTGAGGGACCTCTACGCCGTCGATGGCGCCATGCTGCTGGTGGCCACAGACCGCATCTCCGCCTTTGACCACGTGCTGGGCACGGGGATTCCGGGCAAGGGCAAGATCCTGACGCAGATTTCGCTGTTCTGGTTCGACCTGCTCGCGGAAGTTGTGCCCAACCACCTGATCACCGCTGACGTGGGCCAGTTCCCTGCTTCGCTTCAGCCCTATGCGGACCAGCTTGAAGGCCGGTCGATGCTGGTGAAGCGGGCAACCATGTTTCCCGTGGAGTGCGTGGCGCGGGGCTACCTGGCGGGCTCGGGCTGGAAGGAGTACCAGGCGAGCGGGACGGTTTGCGGCATCGCGCTGCCGGCAGGACTCGAGGACGGCTCGCGGCTGCCGGAGCCGGTGTTTACGCCTGCCACCAAGAGCCAGGACGGCGCGCACGACGAGAACATCTCCTTTGCCGCCACCGAGGCTCTGCTGGGCGCGGAGGATGCGGCAGAACTGCGGCGGCTGACGCTCGCCCTCTACCGCAAGGCCGCGCAGCACGCCGAGTCGCGCGGAATCATTCTGGCCGACACAAAATTTGAGTTCGGCAGGACGGGGGAAGGGATTATGCTTGCCGATGAGGTTTTGACGCCGGACTCTTCGCGTTTCTGGGAAAGCGCAGCGTGGAAGCCGGGCGGCGCGCAGGCTTCCTTCGACAAGCAATTTGTGCGCGACTACCTGGAAGAGATTCGCTGGAACAAACAGGCGCCCGCGCCCAGCCTGCCCGAGGATGTGGCAAAGCGGACGCAGCAGACGTATCTTGAAGCATTCCGCCGCCTGACAGGGCGCGATTTGAAGTTGTAGGGGCCGGATTTTTTCGCCGGACCGGAGCATGGGATGACGCTGACCGATTGGACCATCGTGGCCGTACTGGCTCTGTCCGTCATGGGAGGGCTGGCGCAGGGCTTCTTCCGCTCGGTGTCCTCGCTGGCCGGGCTGGTGCTGGGCGTGGCGCTGGGGGCGTGGAACTATGCGCTGCTGGCCAAGCCGCTGAGGCGGGTGCTGGAGAACGAGGATGCAGCCAACATCGCCGCCTTCCTGATCATCGCGCTGGTGGTGATGATTGCGGCCAGCATCATCGGCTCGCTTTTGGCCAAGGCCATCGAAAAGGTGGGGCTGGGCTGCCTTGACCGGCTGGCGGGCGGCATCTTCGGATTTTTCCAGGGCGCGCTGATGGTGACGCTGGTGATTCTGGTGACGGTGGCCTTCTATCCGCAAGCTAGCTGGCTGACGGACGCACGGCTGCCGCGGCATTTCTTCGCGGCTTGCCATCTGACCACCCACCTGAGCCCGGACCAGCTGGCGGAGCGTGTGCGGCGGGGATTGCGGGAGCTGGAAGGCGAAACCCCGGCATGGATGCATCCCGGCGAGTTGAGGCGATAAATCGAGGATGCAGGCCGCTCGGAAGACATGAAGATCGGATACAGTAGTACGAGGTGAACGTGAGACGAGAACTGGACAGCCTGGTGACGCAAATGCATTCCAGCGGCATGCGCTACGACGATGCCGTGCGCGAATTCAAAAAGCAGTTTCTGCGCGAAGTATTGGAGGCACACCGGGGCAACCAGTGTAAAGCGGCCGAAGAACTGGGCATGCACCGCAACACGCTAAGCCGCGCCATGGCGGAATTGGGACTGGACCTGGGCGAGGTCAGGGCCGGGCTCAAGCGTCCGCCGCGTAGCGAACGTCCTGTATTCAGCGCGGCTCGCTCGCTCTACCGCCAAGGCTGAAATTTCACCAGAGGACATGCTGACATCCCTATCGACTCACCAGGCACGCGTCGCCATTGAACCGGGTTTTCAATGGGACGCGCAAGACGCTTATCTTTTTGACATCGACGGCACGCTGCTGAGAAGCCGCGACCGGGTGCATGTGGAGTCGTTCAGCTCCAGCGTGCAGCGGGTCACGGGCTTTGAGGTGACGCTGGCCGGCATCCTGCTGCACGGCAGCACCGACACCGCGATCCTGCGCGAAGCGTGCAAGCAGGCAGGCGTACCGGTGGAGCTGCTGGAAGCGAACACCGAAGGCATTCTGGAAGCCATGCGGCACGCGGTCACAGAACGGCGCGACGAACTGGACCTGGTGCGCATGCCAGGCGTGGAGCAGGTGCTGGACCACCTGGCGCGGCGCGGCGCGCTGCTGGGCGTGGCCACCGGCAACCTCGAAGTGATCGGCTGGATCAAGGTGGAACAGGCCGGGCTGCGGCAGTGGTTCCGGTTTGGCGGCTTCAGCGACCATTTTCCCATCCGCTCGGAACTGATCGGGCAGGCGGCCGACAAGGCGCGGGAGCTGGCCGGGCGGGGCGCTTCGATCTGCGTGGTTGGAGACACGCCGCGGGACATTGAGGCGGCGCGCGCCAATTTTCTTTCCGTCATCGCCGTGGCTACGGGCAGCTACAGCTTCGAGGATCTGCTGGAATGCCAGCCGGAGGTCTGCGCCACGTCGCTGGCCGACCTGCTGGCGCACGGAAGGACCGCGGAGTGACGGCGAGGCCAACACTGGGGAGAGCCGGCTGGATGCAGCGGACGCGGAGAGCGGCGAAGTTGTGGACGGCTGCGCTGCTGCTGGCGTTGTTTCCGGCGGCGAATTTCTGCCAGGCGGCAGGCGCCAATCCGCCGCCACAAACCGCGCCCGCGCCTGCCGCGATCGCTGCCGCAGCGGATAGCAGCGCACAGGACAAAGACAAGGACGCGAAGGCTGACAAGCTGCCGCACGGCAGCGAGAGCCGCCGCGCTCTGAAGCTGTTTCTGGACGCGAGCAAGCTGTTTGAGCAGCAGCAGTTCGATGAGGCCATGCGGGACTACCAGCAGGCCGCTGCGCTCGACCCGACTAACCGGAACTATGCGCTGGCCGCGGAGCTGGCGCGCAGCCATGCGGTCACCGCGCTGATCCAGGAGGCGGCCAAGGACCGCATTCGCGCCGATGCCTCCGCGGAGCGCGCCGCCCTCGAACGCGCCCTCGAACTGGACCCCAGAAACATCCAGGTCACGGAGCATTTGCATGAGATGGGCGACGATCAACTGCGCGGCCAGGAGACGCCCATCTATGAGCAGGGCGCGAGCGGTATCGCCCAGCCCATTGAACTGGAGACGACGGCAGGGACGCACAGTTTTCACCTGCACACGGACCAGAAATCGCTCATCCAGCAGGTCTTCAAGGCGTGGGGGTTGGTGCCCACGGTGGACGACAGCGTCCACTTTACGCAGGTGAAGATGGATGTGGACGACGCCACCTTCGACCAGGCTACGAAGATCCTGGGCATGCTGACCACCTCCTTTTACGTGCCGCTGGATGCGCACCGCGTGCTGGTGGCGCGCGACACCCAGGACAACCGCAAGCAATTCGAGCGGCTGGAGATGGAGACCATTTATCTGCCGGGATTGGCCGCGACAGAAATCGCCGAGGTGGGCACGGTAGCCAAGACCGTCTTCGAGATGCAGCAGGCCGCTGTCGATCCCTCGGCGGGAACCATCACGGTGCGGGCGCCCGCGATGACGCTGAATGCGTTCAACGCGACCATCCGCGATTTGATCGATGGCCGGAACCAGGTACTGCTGGAGGTGGAGCTGATCCAACTGGCGCATACCAGCGACCGCAACACCGGCATTCGACCGCCGCAATCGGTGGCCGCGGTCAACGTCTACGCCGAGGAGCAGTCCATCCTCAACGCCAACCAGGCACTGGTGCAGCAGATCATCTCCTCCGGTCTGGCCGCGCCCGGCGATACGCTGGCGATCATCGGCATCCTCCTCGCCTCCGGACAAGTCAGCAGCTCCCTCTTGACCAGCGGCGTCGCGCTCTTCGGTGGCGGCCTGACGGCGTCGGCGCTTTCTCCAGGATCGTTGAGCGCCACCATCAGCCTCAATTCGTCCGAGTCGAAGGAACTGGAACACATGCAGTTGCGCCTGGGGGACGGCGAGGCGGGGACGATAAAGTCGGGCACGCGCTACCCCATCCAGACGTCTTCCTATTCAGCAGGCCTCGGCTCCAGCCTGCCCAAGATCCCCGGCCTGACCGGCGCAGGAACCTCCGGCAGCCTGTCGTCGCTGCTGGGGTCCTATGGCAGCAGCATCCCCAATGTTCCGCAGGTGGAGTACCAGGACCTGGGCCTGACGCTCAAGGCGACTCCCAGGGCGATGCGCAACGGCGACGTGGCTCTCACCATCGACATGAAGATCGACGCGCTCTCCGGTTCGTCGGTGAACGGCAATCCGATTCTCACCAACCGCGCCTACCAGGGGGTGGTGACGCTGAAAGAGGGCGAGGGAGTGGTGGTGGTGAGCGAGTTGGACAGCCAGCAGAGCCGCGCCATCAGCGGGCTTCCCGGCCTCAGCGAGATTCCCGGCCTGAACAACGTAACCGGCAACGACCTGAACAAGACCGGCTCGACGCTGCTGATCGTGTTGAAGCCGCACGTGGTGCGGGGCACGCAGGCAGCCGGGCACACGCCCATGCTGGCCATCGAAAAAATCACTGCCGCCCACTGAGGCCTTCCGCCGCAGTGCCGGAGGGGACCAAAATCGTGTAGTGTTTTGAACGGGATGCAAGGCCGTGCACGCCACGCTCCCAGCAAGCAAGAGGTTCAAGGCCATGCGCAAGTTCCCGATCGTTCTCAGCCTTCTGTGGGCGGCTTTGCTTCCCTGCCCCGCACAAACCCCGGCCCACGCCTCCGACTGGAGGGCGAAGGTGGCAGAAGCCTTGCCGCTGCTGGGCCACCGCAACTGGATCCTGGTGGTGGACTCGGCCTATCCGCTGCAATCCGGGACCGGAATCGAGACCATCGAGACCGGCGCGGGGCAACTGGAGGTGGTGCGGCAGGTGCTGGGCGCCATCGACCGGTCCATCCACGTGCGGTCCGTGATCCAGATGGACGCCGAGCTGCCCTTTCTTCCCGAGGAGGATGCGCCGGGCGTCTCGGCCTACCGCGCGGAGATCGCCGACTTGCTGCGCGCCTATCCCATCGACTCCCTGCCCCACGACCAGGTAATCGCCAATGTCGAGGAGGCAAGCAAGCATTTCAACATCCTGGTGCTCAAGACCACCATGACGGTGCCGTACACCTCCGTCTTCATCCGACTCGACTGCAAGTACTGGAGCGCCGCGGCCGAGAAACGGCTGCGAGCCAGAATGGCCAAGGCCGCGCCGCCTGCCCATTGAGGATGCCTGCGCCACAGAGCAGCGCAAGACGCGCCGCGGCCTTTGTGAACCCACTCGTGCTTTGGTATACTCGATGAGTTCACCTCAAGCGGAGGTGGCGAAATTGGCAGACGCACCAGCTTGAGGTGCTGGCGCCCACAAGGCATAGGGGTTCAAGTCCCCTCCTCCGCACCAAAGATTC